>WNGM01000340.1_pt1 | contig 68744 bp, 65 predicted proteins | sample 5400571 | NCBI WGS metagenome assembly WNGM01 (sample SAMN13153378, study PRJNA577476) | soil metagenome | isolation source: 100 cm soil or saprolite under Garry oak tree replicate 2 | place: USA:California | collected 2016-06-15
CGATCGCGCCCGGGTTCATCGCCACCGACATGACCGCCGCGACCGCGGCGCGGATCGGAATCGGTTTCGAGGACTTCCAGAAGGGAGCCGCGGCGCAGATTCCCGTCCGCCGGGTCGGTCATCCCGCCGACGTCGCCCATGTCGCCTCGTTCCTGGCCAGTGAGGGAGCGGGCTTCGTGTCCGGTCAGGTGATCTACGTGGCTGGCGGGCCGCTGTGCTAGCTGGCGGCGCGGGCGCGAACGGCCATAAAGGCGGCGAGCCGAGCGACGCGGCCCTGCGGGCTCAGGTCCGCGAGTTCCTCGCGGCGCACAACCCGGCGACGACCGAGCGGCTGGAGTTCGTCAGGGCCAGGTTCGACGCCGGGCTGGCCTGGGTGCACTACCCGGCCGGACTCGGCGGCCAGGGGCTGAGCAGGACACTGCAGAAGGTGGTCGACGCCGAGTTCGCCGCGGCCAACGCGCCGACCAGCTGGGCATGGCTGCCCCGACGATCCTGGTGTACGGCTCGGACGAGCAGAAGCGGCGCTGGCTGAGGCCGCTGTGGACCGGCGAGGAAGTCTGGTGCCAGTTGTTCAGCGAGCCGGGCGCCGGCTCGGACCTGGCGAACCTGGCGACCAGGGCGGTCCCAGACGGGGACCGGTGGGTGGTCAACGGGCAGAAGGTCTGGACCTCGTCCGCGCATGTCGCCAGCCGCGCGCTGCTGGTCACCAGGACCGATCCCGAGCAGCCCAAGCACCGCGGCCTGACCTACTTCAGCCTGGACATGAAGGCGCCGGGAGTCGAGGTCAGGCCGCTGCGGCAGGCCACCGGCGAGGCCGAGTTCAACGAGGTGTTCCTGACCGACGTGGTCATCCCGGACGCCGACCGGATCGGCGCGGTCGGCCAGGGCTGGGCGGTCTCCACCGCGACCTTGATGAACGAGCGGGTCGCGCTCGGCGCGTTCACGTTCCCGCGCGAAGGCGGCATGATCGGCGTCTCGGCGGCGACCTGGCGCGAGCACCCGGAGCTGCGCACGCCAGGGCTGCACGACCGGCTGCTGCGGTTGTGGGCGGCGGCCGAGGTCTCCCGGCTGGCCGGGGAGCGGCTGCGCCAGCAACTGGCCGCCGGGCAGCCGGGCCCGGAGGGGTCGGGAGCCAAGCTGGTGTTCGCCAGGCTCAATCAGGAGATCGCCGACTTCCAGGTGGAGCTGCTCGGCGCCGAAGGACTCCGTTACGGCGACTGGACGATGCGGCGGCCCGACGGCGCCGACTTCTACGGCCGCGACGCCGGCTACCGGTTCCTGCGGTCTAAGGGCAACTCGATCGAGGGCGGGACGTCGGAGATCCTGCGCAACATCGTCGCCGAGCGGGTGCTCGGGCTGCCGCCGGAGATCCGGCTGGACAAGGACAAGCCATGGAAGGACCTGCTCAGGTGACCCAGCAAGCCGAGACGACGGCCGATCCGGCCGCCAGTGCCGATCCGGCCGCCAGTGCCGAGCCGGCCGCCAGTGCCGATCCGGCTGGCGGCGGCACAAGCCTGCCCGACCTGACCTACACCGAGCAGGAGACCGAGCTGCGCTCGGCAGTGCGGTCGGTGCTGTACGACCGCGCGCGCTCCGGCGCCGTGCTGGCGCGGACCGAGACGGCGCAGACGTACGACATGGCGCTGTGGCGCACCCTGGCGGCCGAGATCGGCTGCGCGGGGCTGCTCATCCCCGAGTCGCTCGGCGGTGCGGGCGCGTCGTTCCGCGAGGCCGCCGTGGTCGCCGAGGAGGTCGGCCGCTCCGTCGCCCCGGTTCCCTACCTGGGCAGCGCTGTGCTCGCCACGGTCGCGCTGCTGTCGGTGCTCGAGGCCGGCGAGGCCGGTTCTGAGTCCGCCCGCGAGCTGCTGACCGACCTGGCCGGCGGCACGACGACGGCGGCGATCGCGGTTCCGTTCGCGTCGATGCCGGGCGTCAGGACCGAGCCGACTGTCAGGATCGGGCCCGCCGAGGAACACGACGCGGACGGGATGTACCGGCTCTCGGGCCTGGTGTCCGGCGTGGCCGATGCGGTGCCGGCGCACGTGCTGATCGTGCCCGCCGACGGCGTCCCGCACGGGCTCTTTGCCGTGCGGGCCGAGGAGCCGGGGATCACCAGGACGCCGGTTGTCTCGCTGGACATGACCAGGCAGCTCTGTGACCTGCAGCTGGAGAACGTGCTGGCCAGGCGGATCGCGGCGGGGCCGCAGGCCGAGCTGGCGGTGGCCGCCGCGCTGCGGGCCGGCGCCGCGATGCTGGCCGCCGAGCAGGTCGGCCTGGCCGAGCGCGCGCTGGAGATCACGCTCGACTACGTCAAGCACCGCTACCAGTTCGCGCGCCCGGTCGGCTCGTTCCAGGCGATCAAGCACAGGCTGGCCGACTGGTGGGTGGCCGTGACCCAGGCCAGGGCGGCATCCAGGTACGCGGCGGCCTGCCTGGCGGTCGCTGACCAGGACGCCCCGGTGGCGACCGCGCTCGCCAAGGCCGCCTGTTCGGATACCGCGATGCTGGCCGGGCAGGAGATGATCCAACTGCACGGCGGGATCGGGTTCACCTGGGAACACCCCGCGCACCTGTACCTCAAGCGCGCCAAGAGCTCGTCGATCGGCTTGGGCACCGCCGACCGGCACCGGGCCACTCTCGCCCGCCTAGCCGACCTCCCGCCCCCGCCTAGCCCATGATGTTGGTGGATCGACGTCTCATAGACGCGGTCAATCCACCATGATCATGGAGTGACCGGGGTCAGTGGCCGCGGAACGCCTCCTCGAGCCACCACGAACCGTGCGCGGAGGTGATCTTGGCGTCGAGCAGCAGCGGCCGGTCTCTGCGGCCGTCCAGCCACTTCCGCACGCTGGCCAGGTCGGCCACCTGACGGACCTTCGCCGCGGCGCAGCCGAACCCGCGCGCGATCTTCGCGATGTTCACCGGCGGGAACCTGACGGTGTCCAGCGGGTGCCCGTCCGGGCCGAAATGGTGCACCTCGGCCCCGTACGCCTCGTCGTCGTAGACCACGATGACCATGGGAATGCGCAGCCGGACCGCGGTCTCCAGCTCGCTAATCCCCATCAGCGCACCGCCGTCGCCAAGCGCGGCCACGGTCAGCCGGTCCGGCCGGGCGATGGCGGCGCCGATCGCCGAGGCGAGCCCGAGGCCGATCGACTGGTAGCCCTGGGTGAAGCAGAAGCCGTCGGCGTCGGGCACCGACAGGTACATGCTCGGGTAGCCCATGAAGTTGCCCGAGTCGATCGCCACGGTCCGCTCGGCGGGCAGCAGGTCGTCCAGCGCGATCGAGAGCGTCCGCGGGTCAATCCGCCGGCCGTCGCTCTCGTCGGTGTAGGGCACGTCGCGCCAGCGGACCTCGCGCTCGATCCGGCCGCGGAGCGCCTCGGACCGGTATCCGCCCGCGGCAGCGGGCCCGGAGCGGGTCCCGGCCCCCGCGCCGCCGCCGCCCCCGGCCCCCGCGCCGCCGCCGCCCCCGGCCAGGATCGCCGTCACCTCGCGGGCGACGGCCGCGACGTCCCCGGTGACCCCGAGATCGACCGGCCGGTGGCCGCCGAGCGCGTCCGCCTCGATATCCACCTGGGCGACCACGGTCCCCGGCGCGATCAGGGCGCCGTGCCGCATCGTCCAGATGTTCAGCGAGCAGCCCCACCCGACCAGCAGGTCGGCGCCGCGGATTAGCTCGGCCGCCAGGGGCGAGGCGAACCCGCCGCTGACGTCGAGGTCCCACGGGCTGCCGCGGAACAAGCCCCTGGCGGCCGCGGAGGTCGCCAGCAGCGCGCCGCAGGCGTCGGCGAGCCGCTCCAGATCCTGGCCGGCGCCGGAGTTCCGCGCGCCCCGTCCCGCGACGAATACCGGGCGCTCGGCCCGCCTGATCGCCTCGGCCAGCCTGGCCGCCGCATCCGGGCCCTCCGCCTCCCTGAGCAGCCTGGCCCGGCCGCCGGGTCCCGCCGCCTTCGCCCTGGCCGGGGCGGTCCTGGCCGGGCCGGGCCTGGCCGCCGCGAGCCGCGCGGCGTCCGGCGCCTGGCACTCGCCTGCCTGCACGTCGAGTGGCAGCGCCAGGATCACCGTCCGCCGCTCCTCCACGGCGGTCCGGTACGCGCGCACCGTGTCGTCGACGGCGAAGTCGGGCGAGTGCAGCCGCGCGGGCACCGCACCGACGGCGCTGGCCAGGCCGGCCACGTCGATCCTGAAGTTGGACCTGACCGCGCTCGCGGACACGTCGGCGGCCAGCACGACCAGCGGGGTACGGCTCTTGGCCGCCTCGGTGATGCCGGTCATCGCGTTGGTGAGCCCTGGGCCCTGATGCACCGACAGGATGCCGGGACGGCCCGCGGTCCTGGCCCAGCCGTCCGCCATGCTGGCGGCGCCGCACTCGTGCCTGGCGGGCACGAACCGGGCGCCCCTGGCGATCAGCGCGTTGGTCACGTGAAAGTTGCCGCTGCCGACGACGCCGAATACCGTGTCGGCGCCGAAATCGGCCAGTACCGCGGCGACGGCCTCGCTGACCAGCATCAGGAGTGCTCGACCAGGGCGATCGCGCGGCAGGGGCTGCCCGAGCCACCGGCGATCGGCAGCGGGCCCGTGATCACCACCGCGCCGGTGGCGGGCAGCCTGGCCAGGTTCTGCAGCTGGGTCAGCCCGTACTTCCCGGCGCCGAGCAGCGACGCGTGGCACGGGAACGGCGGGTCGAAGGAGTGCGCGGTCCCCGCGTCGGTGCCGACGGTCTCGACGCCGAAGCCCAGGATCGGGGCGTGCTCGGCCAGCCAGCGGGCGCACTCGACCGATACGCCAGGCGTGTGCGGCCCGGTCTCGTTGGCGTTCAGGAACTGCTCCTGGCTGCCCGACCTGACATCCCACCCGGTCCGGTACAGCAGCCAGCCGCCATCGGGCAGTGACCCGTGCTCGCCCTCCCACTTCCTGATGTGATCGACCTCGAGCAGGAAGTCGGGGTCGGCAGCCGCCTCGGCGCTGAAGTCGAGCACCACGGCGGGGGCAATCAGGTGCGCGGCGGGAACCTGGGCGACGTCGAGGCCGTCGCGCCCGGTTATCCAGTGCACCGGGGCGTCGAAGTGCGTGCCGGTGTGCTCGCCGGTCGAGATGTTGTTCCAGTACCAGCCGGGCCCGCGGTCGTCGTACCTGCTGATCTCCTGCAGGGACAGCGGAATCGTGTTCCCGAACGGCTCTGGCAGCTTGATCACCGGCGTGTCCGCGCTCAGCGGGGCGGTGAGGTCGATCACCTCGATGGTGCTCAGGCGCAGCGCTGCGACGAGAGCGTCAAGGACCGGCATGTGTTACCTCCTGAAGCACGGACCGCACGGTGGGCAGTACCAAGCCTGCCGCAGCAGGCCCCGGCAGGGAAGGTCGAGCCGGAAACAGGACAAGGTGACCGCCGCCGCACGCGCCGGCGCCGGCCGGCCGGCCCCGATGCCGCCGCTGGTTTGCGTATCGCATGATCGGTACAGTTCGACACCAGGACGGTCGGGCTGCCGAACCGCGGCGGGCCGCCCAGGATGCTCGGAGGTCAGTGATGGAGTCGGTGACCGGAGCCGGCGTCGTGGTCACCGGGGCTGGCAGCGGCATCGGCGCAGCGCTCGCGCGCCGGTTCGCGGCCGAGGGCGCCAGGGTCGTGCTCAACGACCTGAACGCCGCCGCGGTGACCGCCGTCGCCCGGTCGTGCGACGCTTCCGGCGGCGGCCGGGCGGTCGCGGTTCCCGCCGACGCGGCGTCGGAAGACGGTGTCGCCGCGCTGGTCGAGGCAGCCAGGGCCGAACTCGGGGAGATCGACTTGTACTGCGCGAACGCCGGGATCGCGCGCATCGGCGGCCCGGAGGCGAGCGAGGCGGACTGGGCGGACTCCTGGGATGTCAACGTGATGGCGCACGTCCGCGCCGCGCGGCTGCTGCTGCCCGGCTGGCTGGAACGGGGGAGCGGGCACCTGATCTGCACGGTGTCGGCGGCCGGCCTGCTGGCGACGCCCGGGTCGGCGCCGTACTCGGTGACCAAGCACGGCGCGCTCGCGTTCGCCGAGTGGCTGTCGCTGACGCACCGGCACCGCGGCCTGACCGTGCAGGCGATCTGCCCGATGGGCGTGCGGACCGGGATGTTCGACGGCAGCAACCCGACGATGGAGAAACTGCTCGGCGCGGCGGCGATCATGCCGGAGGACGTGGCCGACGCGGTCATGGCGGGGATCGCCGATGGCCGGTTCCTGATCTTGCCGCATCCCGATGTCGCGGGCATGTACGCGGGCCGCGCCGCCGACCCCGACCGCTGGCTGACCGGCATGAACAAGCTCCAGCAGTACCTCGAGGACGACTCCGCCTAGCTCCGCCCGCTCGCTGCCCCGCGCGGCAACAACGATGTACCACCGCCGCCGCTGTTCGCCGGCCCCTTCTGCGGGCAGCATCGATGTGGCACCGCTGTTCGCCGGCGGATTGCTCAGCCTGGCGGACACCCGTGGCACGTCGTTTGACACGGCAATGTCGGGCTTCAGCTGGCCCGGTCGGCGTGTTCGCGGCGGCGCGACTGCCAGACGAGACCGACGGCGAGGCACCCCAGCAGGACCGTCGGCGGGTAGACGACCTCGGCGCCGAGCAGCCAGCCGGGACCGGCTGCGGACGCGGTGAGTGACACAACGCTCGGGTAGGCGGGAACGGCCAGGAGCACCAGTAGCCGCTTGCCAACCGGCGACGGCAGCGTGCGCGACAGCCCCAGCGCGGCGCCGGCGGCGACTAGCGCGGTGGTGAGGACCACGACCCACGCCGAGTGCTGCGGATCAAGACGCAGGTGCCAGGCGAGTACCGCAACGAGCTGCGACGACCGATCCGGCCCGGTCGGCGCTGGCATGTACGCGAGCCACCTGAGCATGATCTCCGGGATGCTGAGCGACAGCCCGATCGCGTACACCACCACCCAGGCCTTGGCGCTCATGATTTGCACCGCCCGGCGTGGTCCCGGCGAGAGGACGAAGGCCACGGCGCTGATCAGAAAAGCGAGGAAGAACCCGCCCTGCTCGCCCGAGACGACAGGCCCGGCGCCCGCGTAGGCGAGGAAGAGCACGGGAACGAAGTAGAGCAACATCGCAGCGCGCCGGAACCGCCGGAGCGCAAGGACCGGAGGCAGCACGACCAGCAGCAGCCAGCCCGCCAGAACGGCGGTCATCGCGACAGGCATGCCGGCTGCAGGATCGCCGACCCGGTGGTAGGCGGTCCACGCGAAGATCACGGCGTAGAGCAACGCGATGATCGTCGGCATGGCGATGCTGGCGATAGCGAGGGTGTCGCGCCAGCCATCGTCGAGACCGTCGTGGTGCGCGGGCCTGAGGCGGGTCTGTATGCCGCCCTTGATCAGGTCAAGGGCGTCGGCGAGGCTCGGGCGGCGCTGGCCGTTCCTCGCCGACGCCAGCAGGACGCCGACCATCTCCTCTTCGTGCACGCGGCGGTGCTCGGCCGGATACCAGACCAGCAGCCGGCGATACCGGCGCTCCAGCGCGGCCATGTCGCTCACGCCGCTCACGCTGCACCGCCGGCGAGTCTGCTGAGCCGCTTGGAGGCGATGGCCGCGTTGGCCCGCATCCGTTCTGCTGCTGACGCCAGCACCTGAGCGCCGGACGGTGTCAGCTTGTAGTACCGGCGGAGGCGGCCGTCGACAATCTCCTCGCGGTCGACGCCGACGCTTGCCTCGCCGCTGAGCCGGTCGAGTGCCGTGTACAGCGTGCCGGCCCGGAGCTTGACGCGGCCGTCCGAGATCCGCGCCACGTCGGTCATGATGCCGTAGCCGTGCTGCGGCCCCGCCGCGAGCGCGGTCAGGATCAGGAACGTGGGCTCCTGAAGAACTTGGCGTTTGCTCATTCCATTGTTATATACCGATCAGCGATGCATAGGCAAGGCCGGGGCGGGCCTGCCAGGGGCGGGAGCGGCTGGGGCCGACCCGTGGATTAGCGATTGCCTCGGGCGCTGTCGGCCAGCTGCAGTGCCTGGGCAATCGCCTCGTCCACCGCGAGGAACGTCACCCGCGCCGCCGGGCCCGCACCTTCGCCGCCACCGCCTCGGCCGGCACGTAGGAGCCGAAGTCGAGCGCGGACGGAGCCTTGCTGACGGACTGGCGGACGCGCTCGGCGCGGGGCGGGCTGGCGGCCGAGGCGTGCGTGATCGGCATGCCGCGTGAGAACATCATGATCTTCACGACCGGTCCCTGAACCGGTCGAGCAGGTAGGCCGAGAAGTAGCCGCCGTACTTGCGCTGCAGTTCGGGGCGCTGCCAGTCACGGCCGGTGATCACGCCGCGGCAGGACGCGGCACCGCAATGGCACCGCATCTGCTCGTCGGAGTCGTCGAAGAGCGCGTAGTCGGTGGTCAACTCCTCGCCCGCGCTGACGTCGCGCAGGGCAACGAGGACGACATTGCCGCTAAAGCCGACATTCGGCTCGCAGGAGTGGTTGATGAAGAGCATGACCGGCTCATACTCGGACTCCTGCGTGGCGACGAGGTGGAAGCCGTCGGCGATCTGAATCTCGGAGTTCCGCAGCCGCTCGGGCAGCGCGCGCATGGCAGCGGTGTCGACGATATGGCCGCCCTTGATCGCCACGATCTCGCCGGCCGCGATCCGCGCGGTCGCGAGCAGCCCGCGGCCCGCAATCCGGCTGGACTCGCCCTTGGCCGCCCTGGGTGAGATGTAGCTGGAGACGCTCATGGAACGTGCTCCTCCCGTCCGGACTCGTGGCCGCCGTGGCAGGGGGGTCGGCTCGCAGCGCCTGCTGGTGGCGAGCCGGTACGGTCACCACAGCCGGCGGCCGGCGATCGCCGCGACGATCACGGTCAGGGCGAGAGTCCGACGTTAATGATCCGAAGCGCCAAATCGACCTCCGGGTCAGCGTCGGGTGCCAGCGTACGCCGGCCGAGGCCCCGTCCCGCTGCCGACGAGCCAGTCCGGCGGACCGGCGATTACCGAGCAGTAACTCAGCCGGTCACCGGTTGCCGTTCTCGTCGGTGAATGCCGGGCTGGCGGCCGCCGCGCGCCCGCGCGCCGCACGCCATGGTAGAAACGGGCCATGACCGTACTTGCTGCCCCAGACCTCGCCGACGTGCTCGCGGCGCGCGGGCGGATCGCGCCGTACCTGCGGCCGACGCCGCTGTACCGCTATCCCGCGCTCGACACGCTCGCGGGCGCTCAGGTCTGGGTCAAGCACGAGAATCATCAGCCGGTGGGAGTCTTCAAGGTGCGCGGCGGCGTGAACCTGGTCAGCCAGCTGAGCGCCGACGAGCGGCACCGTGGTGTCATCACCGCGTCGACCGGCAACCACGGCCAGTCGGTGGCCTACGCCGCGAACCTGTTCGGCGTGCACGCGATCGTGTGCATGCCGGAGCGGGCCAACCCGGTCAAGGTCGAGTCGATGCGCGCGCTCGGCGCCGAGGTGGTGTTCCACGGCCAGGACTTCGACGACGCCCGCGAGTACTGCGAGAAGCAGGCCGTCGAGCACGGCTGCCGGTACGTGCACTCGGGCAACGAGCCGATGCTCGTCGCCGGCGTGGCCACCTACACCCTCGAACTGCTCGAGTCGCAGCCGGACGTCGAGGTCATCGTGGTGCCGATCGGCGGCGGCAGCGGCGCCGCGGGCGCCTGCACCGTCGCCAAGGCGGTGCGGCCGTCGATCGAGGTCATCGGCGTGCAGGCAGAGGCCGCGCCGGCGGCGTACCGCTCCTGGCGGGCACGCGCGCTCGTCACGGCCGCAAACAGCACGTTCGCGGAGGGGCTGGCGACCAGGACGGCGTTCGACCTGCCGCAGCGGATCCTGTGGCGGCTGCTCGACGACTTCGTTCTGGTATCCGAGGACGCGATCCGAGCGGCCACGCGCACGATGATCGAGAAGACGAGGAACCTGGTCGAGCCGTCGGGCGCCGCCTCGCTTGCCGCTGTGCTCGCCGACCCGTCCCGCTTCGCCGGCCGCAAGGTCGCGATCGTCTGCAGCGGCGGCAACATCAGCCCTGCCCAGCTCGTGCAGCTCTGGGCCGACCCGGCGGGGTGACCGCCGGAACGCGGCCCGCTCAGGGTGCCGCGCTTGCCAGGTCGAGCAGCGCCCGCGCCACGCCATCGGGGTCGACGACCTGGTGCAGATGCTCGCCGGCCGCGCGGCGCACTGGCCAGCCTCGCTGGCGGGCCTGCGCCGCCTGTCCCTCGTAGGCCTGGCTGAACAGCAAGTAGCCGCAGGGTAGGTCGTCCCAGCCAGCGGGAACGGGCACCTGTTCGAGGTAGTAGTCGAGCGGCAGCCTGGGCTGCTCGTCCGTGACGGTGCGGCGGACCACCGGGTCAGGCAGCATCGGGGCGACGTCGTCCTCCTGCCACCAGTCCGTCCACCGAGGCAGCACCCCGTCCTGGTCGGCTAGGTTGCGCAGGAACGGCAGGAAGTCTGCCTCGACGACCGGCATCGCGCCGCTGGTTGCCGGGACAGACGCGTCAGCGAAGATGACGCAGCCAACCGGCCGGTGCAGGTCGCGGGCGATCACCGGCACGAAGAGGCCGGCATTGCTGTGGGGGACGAGCACGACGGGCGCAGCGGGATCGGTTCCGTCGAGCCCTGCCCGGACGGCGGCGACGACCCGGGGCCAGTACGGTGCGCCCCGCTCCGTCACGGCCAGCAGTGACGGCACGGCCACCTCGTGCCCGGCGTCGCGGAGCCGGTCCGCGACGGGCAGCCAGGTACTCGGCCCGACCGACGGACTGTGGACGAGAGCGAAGACGGACATATGTTCTAGTCTGCCACCACTGCGCGGTCGCCGGGCTGGAGGCGCCGGGGGCGTGGCGCCGGGGGCGTGGCGCCGGGGGCGTGGCGTATGGGTGCTGGTCAGCCGGCGGACGGCGGCCCGGAGGCGACCGCCCACCCGCAGGTGCCGGCCGCGCAGGCGGCTAGCGCCTCCCGTACTTCGCCGCGCAGCCGGGCAAGCTCGGCCATCCTGGTCTCGATCCGGTCAAGCGCGGCTTCCAGCCGCCAGCGCTGCGCCTCGCAGGACGTATGTCCCTGGTCGCGCTCGTGCAGGGCGCTCGCGACCTCGTCGAGGGTGAGCCCCAGGCTCTGCATGCGCCTGGCCAGCCGGATCCGCGCGACGGTCGCGTCGGTGTAGACGCGGTATCCGGCCGGGGTGCGCGGCGCGGCCGGCAGCACCCCGCGCCGCTCGTAGAAACGGATCGTGTCGATGCTGACCCCGGACTCCGACGCGACCTGTCCGATCTTCACCGTGAACTCTCCGCCGGCGGGCAGGGGATTTGGACCCGAGGAGCAGGCAATGAACCATCCGCACGGCGCCCAGAACCGCAAGCAGTCCGTGGCCGACGGCACGTCGCGCACCACCGGTGCGGCAGCCGGCGGCAAGCCGCTGGTGGTCTGCGACATGTCCGGTGCGCCCGATACGCCAGCGGAGCGCGCGGCCGAGTACGGGCGGCTGCTCACGGGATTCCTGATCGGCCGTGAGCGGGCGGGCGCGGGATTCACGTTCCGGTTCCGCGCCGATCCGGGAATCGCCGACTGGGTGCGCGATCTTGCTCGCCGCGAGCAGGAGTGCTGTGCGTTCTTCGACTTCACGGTGACAGCCGACGACCGGGAGATCCGGTGGGATGTGTCGGTCATCGACGACGACATGGCCCATCGGGTAATGGCCGAGTTCTACCGGCTGCCTGACACATTCGCCGATGGCGGCGCCGACGCACGCGCCGGTCAGGCGAACTGAGTCAGGGGCCCGCGTGATGACGGCGCTGAGCCCGCTGACCGCCACCGCCCCTTGCACGGCGTTCGACGTGCCGACTCCGGCTGCCGTGAACCGGCCGCGGCGTTGCCTGCCAGGGTGTTCTTGATCACGACTGCGAAGTCAGGACCCGGGATCAGGATGAGCACGATCGCGAAGGCGAGGAATCCCCCGTAGGCCGACCAATTCATGTTTTCAACGTAGTTCGGCCGGTTCCGTCCCGCCACTCGGGCGGGTCCGAGTTCGGCGAGCCCGGCATGACGGCACTGGCCACGCGGCCGATCGGCGAGTAATTCGGTTTTGCGTCGCCCGCGGCGCCCCTACGGTAGTCGGGTGCTCACTCCGCCGGATGGCCTTGGCTCTGACCTCCTGTCCTCGGCGCTGAGCAGCGGCTGGCGGGTGCGTCCCGCGTCGATCACCTACCGGGCGGTGGGATTCGGCAGCCACCACTGGGAGGTCGTTGACTCCGCCGGCGTCCGCTGGTTTGCCACGGCCGATGAGCTCAGCAACAGGCAGGTCAGCCTGAGCGAGTCGGCGGACTGCGCGCTCGGACGAGTGCGGGCCGCCCTGGGCGCGGCCATCGACCTGCGTGCCTGCGGCAGGTCGTTCGTCGTCGCGCCGGTGCCCGCCGTCGGCGGCGAACCGGCCGTGCGGGCCGGAACCGGCTTCGCCGTGGCCCTCTACCCGTTCGTCGCCGGCCAGAGCTTCGGATGGGGCGAGTTCTCCAGCCCGGCGCACCGGCGCGCCGTGCTGGACCTGGTCACTGCCGTGCATACCGCTCCCGCGGCCGCGCGGGCGCGGGCCAGGACCGACGACTGCGCCATCCCGCACCGCGACGAACTGGAGGCCGCGGTGGATGGTGCCGCCGCGGCCGGGATAGGCGGGAGTGGCCCGTTTTCGCGGCCGATGGCGAGCCTCATGCGCGCGCACCGGGCGCCGGTCCGCGCGCTGCTCGCCCGCTACGACGAACTCGCCGCACTGGCTCGCTCCGAGCCGGCCCGCGCGGTCCTCACCCACGGGGAGCCGCATCCGGGAAACACCATGCTGACCTCGGACGGCTGGCGGCTGATTGACTGGGACACCGCGCTGATCGCGCAGCCGGAACGCGACCTGTGGCTGCTCGGCCGCGAAGACGGAACGCTGCTTGAGGCGTATGCCGAGGCCACAGGGGTCAGGCCGCAGCCGTCCTTGCTTGAGCTCTACCGGATCCGCTGGGATCTCGCCGACGTCGCCGTCGACGTCAGCCGGTTCGCCCGGCCGCACCGGGGCAGTGCCGACGACGAGGCGTCCTGGGAGAACCTGCGCTCGCTGGTCGCCCGCGTCGGTGCCGGAACCTAGGGGGCGCGAGCCTGCTATGGCACGGTTTCGCGGGACTCGGCGGCGTCCTGCAGGTTCCGGTGCCTGGACAGCCGGCATGACAGCACGACCAGCGCCGGCCAGAGCGCCTGCACCTCGCCCAGGACCCGCTCGGCCAGGCCAATCTGCTCGCCTCCGGCTATGAGTTCGGCGACGAACCAGGCGAGGACCAGCGCGATGACCCCGACGACGACGGGCGCGACGGCCGGCCGCAGTGCCCAGGGCACGGCGGGCCCCTGCCGCCGGGCGCCGAGCGGCCAGGTTGCCAGCAGCGTGAAGCCGACCGCGGACCACAGGGCGTGTGCCAGCGAGAAACCGCCCGGCGCGGGCTCGGGGCTCGCCGCGACCAGCAGGCCGGCGAACCCCCCGATCACCAGGATGAGCCGCCCCGCCGAGGCCGCAGGGCGCAGGCTGAGCCCGGTCACCATGTAGCAGACCGCGACGACGACGAACGCGAGCGTCATGACCCACCGGTCGGTGGCACCCGCCCCGGCGAGCGTGCTGACGCTCTGCCTGATCGAGTCGAAGTGTCGTGGCTGGAGCCGGGCCGCGGCCGTCCAGCCGCCGACCAGCAGCACGGGAGGCGTCGCCGACGAAGCCACGCCCCACCAGGGCGTCTCTCGCACGAGACCACCGTAAGCGAGCGCTGCCCGGCGGCTGCGGTCCGGCACACTGTACCGATGGACGTTCTATCCCTGGGCTACAGCACCGACCTGGCGGTCAGGCGCGCCGAGGGCAGTCAGATCACCGACCGCGGCGATCACATCGTGATCAGCACCGAGCAGAACCCGGGCTACTGGTGGGGTAACTTCATTCTGCTGGCCTCGTTCCCGCGCTCGGGCGAGCTGCCGGCCTGGCTGGCCAGGTTCGCCGTGCAGTTCCCCGCGGCGACGCACCGAACGTTCGGTGTGGACGCGACCGACGCGGCGGAGCTGCGGGCCGCCTGCGGCAGCACAGACCGGCTGCGGACGTCGTGGTCTCGGCGACGGAGCAGGAGTTCCAAGCGGGCAGGCTGGCGGCCAGGCGCCGGCTGGCCGAGACCGGCCGGGCGGCCTGGCTCGGCGCGTTCGTCGGCGGCCGGCTCGTCGCGCAGGTTGGTCTGGTTCCGGTCGGTGACGGGGTTGCGCGGTATCAGGATGCGGAGACTCACCCTGACTTCAGGCGGCTGGGCATGGCGGGGAGGCTGATCTGCCAGGCGGGCCGGCACGGCCTGGCGGAACTGTGCGCTTCCCGGCTGGTCATCGTGGCCGACCCCGGCTATCACGCCGTGAGGCTGTACGAGGTGCTCGGCTTCTCGCCGACCGAGGACCAGGTTGGTTTTGAGCGGACGGCGGAGTAGTCGTGCGGGGTGAGGCCACGGCTCGCGGTGCAGGCACCGCGAGCCGTGGCCTCGTCGCACGGCTAGCTCAGCGAGCCTTCGAGTTCGTGCTCCTCGGCCAGGCCGCTGGCGTCGGCGGGCACGGCGACGGCGGCGGCCAGGTCCTCGCGCCGCAGCCGGATCGAGACGAGCACGACGACCAGGGCGAGCACCGCGATCCCGGCGGCCACCAGGAAGCCGCGGGAGATCCCGGCGGCCAGCGCCTGATGCAAGATCGGAGACGGGACCGTGACGCCCGCCTTCGCGGCCGGCAGGTGCAGGCCGGTCCGGCCGCCCGCCGCGGCGGCCGCCTGGGCGAGCTGGTGCTTGACGTTGTCGGACACGGTCGACCAGGTGACCGTCCCCAGCGCGGCGAGCCCGATCGCCCCGCCGACCTGCTGCCCGGTGTTCAGCAGGCTGGACGCCACGCCAGAGTCCTCGTTGCCGACCCGGTTGAGCGCGACCAGGGAGATCGGCACGAAGAGCATGCCGAGCCCGACCGACGTGACCAGCATCGGGCCGAGCAGGCCGCCGACATAGCCGCTGTGCACGGTCAGATGCGAGAACCAGTACATGCCGGCCGCCGTCAGGGCGGTGCCGCTGATCATCAGCGGGCGTGCGCCGGTGCGGCTGATGATCTGGGAGACGATCCCCGACATCAGCACGACCGTCACGGCAAACGGCAGGAACGCCAGGCCCGACCCGAGCGCGCTGTACCCGAGCACCTCCTGCACGAAGATCGTGAGGAAGAAGAAGATGCCGAACATCGCGGTCGCCAGGCACAGCATCACGATGTAGGCACCCGTCCGGCTGCGGTTGGCCAGGATGCGCGGCGGCATCAGCGCGTGCTTGCTGCGCCACTCGATCAGCGCGAAGGTCACCAGCAGCACCACCGAGGCCGCCAGCGAGGCGACCACCCTGGTGTCGGTCCAGTGCGAGATGCCCTGCTGGTCCGTGCTCGCGTTCGACAGGCCGTAGACCAGCAGCGCCACTCCGGCCGTGACCGTGATAGCGCCCGGCAGGTCGAACCGCCCGCGCCGGCGGGTGGACTCCGAGAGCACGTACCTGGCCACGATGGCCGTCACGATGCCGATCGGCACGTTGACGAACAGCACCCAGCGCCACGACAGGTAGGTCGTCAGCAGGCCGCCGGCGATCAGGCCGAGCGCAGCACCGCCGCCGCTCATGGCGGCGTAGACGCCCATCGCCCGGTTCCGCTGCGAGCCTTCAGGGAACGTGGTGGTGATCAGGGCCAGGGCAGTCGGCGCGACCATGGCGCCGCCCACTCCCTGGAGCGCTCGCGAGGCCAGCAGCCACGCCTCCGAGGTGGCGAATCCGCCGAGCAGCGAAGCGCCGGAGAACAACAGCAGCCCGGCGATGAAGATCTTGCGCCGGCCGAGCAGGTCGCCCGAGCGGCCGCCGAGCAGCAGCAGCCCGCCGAAGGTGACGGCATAGGCGGTCACGACCCACTCCAGGCCGTTCCCGGTGAAGCCGAGCGCCCGCTGGATGTGCGGCAGGGCGACGTTAACGATGGCCGAGTCGAGCACGACCATCAGCTGGGCGGTAGCGATGACGAAGAGAGCCAGGCCGAGATGACGGTGGCCGTCGGCGGCTGGCGGGCCGGGTGTGAGTGCCCGGCCGGTAACCGTTTGCGTCGCAGACACAGCGGTCTCCTAACCTTTCTCAGGGCGTGCGGGTCCTGCGCCTTGGCCCAGGCAAGGACCAGGCGTCGTCGGACAAGGGGATGGTGCGCGACGAACCTGCGGGGTCCGCCGGGAGTTGCCCGGCGGCGGTGCTACGTGCTCGCTAGTCGGTTCTGGAGGGCCCGGTGGTCAGTTCGTGCTGTGGGCCAGCCCAGCTGCGCAGGTCAGCGTCGCGGATTGCCGGTCAGGGAGCGACCGGCGAGGTAACGCCAGTGGCGCGGCTCACCTCCCTCTCGGGCTTGCCGGCGGGCGGATATCCGTCCGCCGCCGCTAGTGACTTGCACATCTTGCGCACCAGTTCGAGGAACTGCTCGCGCTCGTCGCGGTCCAGTGCGTGCGTCCACGGCATCAGCCCGAGCGTCTCCTGCTCCACGGCCGCCTTGAGCTCCAGGCCGCGGTCGGTGAGCACGAGGTTCTTTATCCGCCGGTCGGCGGTACTGGGCTCGCGCTTGGCCAGTCCGCGCTGCTCGAGCGCATCGGCGATCATGGTGACGAAGGACGGGTCGCAGTGCATGCGCTGGCCGAGGTCCTTCATCGCCACCGGCAAATCGAGCCGGCGGAGCGCCTTCAACGCGGAGACCGGCACGTCGTAACGCTGCGACAACTGCTCTCCGCGCTGCATCAGGTAGGCGATGAACTCGGTCATGGCATCGAAAATCTCCTGGTCGAGCTTGTCACCGCCCGGACACCAGCCCATCGTCGTCGCCTCCTGTGTCGGCCCTCCGGTGCGGGATCATGGCACCTTGTGTAGCTCAACGGTTGAGTAGCTCAACCATATTCCGCTTGCTTGAGATTGTCAAAGGTTTTTCGGCTCAACCAGTTCACTCGCCGGTCGCCCCGTCGATGCGCTCCCTGAGGATGTCGGCGTGCCCGTTGTGGCGGGCGTACTCCTGGATCAGCTTGACCAGATTCCAGCGGACCGAGCGGCGGTTGCCCGCCGACGGTGCCCCGATCGGTCCTGTTGAGGAAAGAAGCTCATCGGCGCGCGCCCGCTCGGCGAGCCAGCCGGCCATGGACGCCGCGGCCATCTGCGGCGTGAGGCCCTCTGGAACGCCAGCCAGCCGAGCAGCAGTCCCCGCTCGCTGGAGTCGCCTGGCTCCTGGGCTCTGTCCACGGCGGGCTCCGATCACGGTCCGGTGGCCATTCGTCGCTGACCTTCAGTGCGCCGGATCGGGACTGACCGACGCGCCCGCCGCAGAGGGCTTCAGTCCGATGCCGCGGTCCAGATAGGTTCGTCTTGTGATGGACACGACGTGGCTTGACGCCACCGCGCAGGCAGACATGGTCAGGCGGGGCGAGGTAAGCCCGGCGGAGCTGGTTGACGCCGCGATCGCCCGGATCGAGAAAGTCAACCCGCAGCTGGACGCGGTGATCAGGACGAGGTTCGACCAGGCGCGGCTCGAGGCACGCCGCGGCCTGCCTGACGGCCCGTTCCGCGGCGTGCCGATCTTGCTCAAGGACCTGGGCTGCATGGTCGCAGGGGAGGCGACGGCCTTCGGTATCGGGCCGCTGCGCGACCTGCCGTGGCCGGTGACTTCGTACCTCGCCGAGCAGTTCGTGGCGGCTGGCCTCGTTGTGCTCGGCCGTACCAACGTGCCGGAGTTCGGCACCACCGTGACGACGGAGCCGAAGAGCTTCCCGGCAACGAGGAACCCGTGGAACCCCGGCCACTCGGCCGGCGGCTCATCGGGCGGGTCAGCGGCCGCGGTGGCCAGCGGCATGGTGCCGGTGGCGCACGGCAACGACGGCGGCGGGTCCATCAGGATCCCGGCGAGCGAGTGCGGTCTGGTCGGGCTCAAGCCAACCCGTGGCAGGGTGAGTCAGGGCCCGCTGATCGGGGAGGCATGGGCGGGCGGCACCACTGACGGCGCCTTGACCAGAACCGTGCGTGACGCGGCCGGCCTGCTCGACGTGATCAGCGCGCGCATGCCCGGCGAGCCGTACTATGCGCCGCCGCTGCCCAGGCCGCTGGCGGCGGAGGTAGGCGCCGATCCTGGCCGGCTGCGGATAGGGGTGATTGATCACCCGGGTGGTGACCGCTCCCTCGACGATCCGCAGTGCCGGGCCGCGGTGGCTACCGCCGCCCGGCTGCTGGAGTCGCTTGGCCACCACGTCGAGGAGGCCGCGCCGGCCGCGATGTTCGACGAGGAGTTCTCCGGGAGCTTCACCACGATCATCGCGGCGGACACCGAGGCCACGTTCCGTGCGTTCGAGGCCGCGCTCGGCCGCCCGATCAGCGACCACGAGATCGAGACGCGCAACGTCGCGTACCGGCGGGCGGGCGAGGCGCTCGGCGCCGTGGAATACCTGCAGGCCCGGGTCTGGATCGGTCAGTGGACGCGGCGAATGGCGCGCTGGTGGGACGATCACGACCTGCTGGTGACGCCGACCCTGGGCGCTCCGGCACCCGAGCTCGGCTGGTTCACCGCTCAGGGGCTGCAGGAAGAGGGGCGGCGCATCGCCGGCTTCATCCCGTACACCGCGCAGTTCAACATGACCGGCCAGCCCGCTGTGAGCCTGCCGCTGCACTGGACGCCGGGCGACCTGCCGGTCGGCGTCCAGATCGTGGCTGGTTACGGCCGCGAGGACAGGCTGGTCCAGGTGGCCAGCCAGCTCGAGCAGGCCGCGCCCTGGGCCGAGAGGCTCCCGGGGATCCACGCCTGATCACGCAGCGCTCCGAGTCGCCGCGCTGAGAGCGCGGTTCCGCCCGTAGCGGACGGCGCGGCGGTTACGGCGCGCCAGGACCAGCATGGTGTCATGGCGGAAATCCAGTTCGGCGTCAACTTCCGTAGCGCCGCGTCGGCACCCGAGTTCGAGCGGCTGGTCCGCCGGGCGAGCGGGCTCGGATTCGATGTCTTCGCCGCTCCTGATCATCTCGGCGCCGCTGGCCCGTTCACCACGCTGGCGGCGGCGGGCGCGGTCGGCAGTCGGCTGCGCCTGCGCAGCTACGTGCTGAACGTCGGGTTCTGGAACCCGGCGCTGCTGGCCCGCGAGGTCGCGACGCTCGACCTGCTGTCGGATGGCAGGGCCGAGCTCGGTCTCGGCGCGGGGCACATGAAGAGCGAGCACGACGACGCGGGCCTGCCGTGGCTGCCGTTCCGGCAGCGGATCGAGGCCCTGGAGTCGGTCGTGACGGAGGTTCGCCGCAGGCTGGCCGCGCAGGACCACGAGCCGCGGCCGGTGCAGCAGCCGGTCCCGCTTATGGTGGCCGCGATGTCGCGGCCGGGGCTGGCCGTGGCCGCCAGGCACGCCGACATCGTGGGCTTCGCCGGGCTGCGCCAGGTCCCCGGTGCTTCACTGGGAACTTTCACGCTGGTCACTGCCGCGGAAACGGCGGATCGCGTGGCCGAGGTGCGCCAGCTGGCCGGCGGCCGGCCGCACCGCTCCGATGTTCTTCTCCAGCAGGTAGTGGTCGGCAGGAAATCCGCGGACGCCGCGGGCGAGATGGCCCGCGCCGTCTCGCTCAGCGTGGCGGAGATCCTGAACAACCCGTTCGCGCTGTACGCCGAGGACGCCGCCCAGGCGGCGGAGGAGCTGCGGCGCCGCCATGCGCTGTACGGCTTCGACAGCGTCACCACGCATCAGCCCAGCATGGAGGCGCTCGGCGAGGTGATCGCCGCCTACCGCAACGGCGGCCGCTGACGGCGCGGTGAGTAGCCTGGACTGCGCTGACTCCCGCTGCCCGCAGACGCGCTTCCGACTCGGCGAGGCTGAATGACCCGGCTGGTACTCAAGCTCGGCTCGAGCTCGATCGCGAGCGGAGAAGGGCTCGCGCTTGACGTGGTCGCCGATCTGGTCACCCAGATCGCGGCCGCCCAGCGCGACGGCCACGAGGTGATCCTGGTGACCTCGGGAGCCGCCAGGCTGGGCAGGCGGCTGCTCGCGTTCGAGGGCCCGACCGCCCGGGCCGCGCCCGAGCTGCAGCGGCTGGTCGATGCGGTCAGGCTGACCGTGACGCAGGCGTCCGGTCTGCAGGCGCTCGAGGCCACGCTGGGCCGGTACGGCAGCACTGACCTGGCCGGGCCGCTCGGCGTCGCGCTGGCCGCCTCCGTCGGCCAGCCGGCCCTGATGGCCCTGTACCGCCAGCTCGCCGCCGCGGTGGGGGTGGAGGTCTGCCAGATCCTGCTCTCCAAGTCCGACCTGGACTCGGCTGAGGCGATGCGCGACGTCGGCAGGATCCTGAGCTCGGCGCTCGAGCAGGGCCTGCTGCCGGTCGTCAACGGCAACGACACCACCGACCCGAAATCCGAGCTCGACAACGACCAGATCGCGGTGGCCGTGGCGGTCGCGGCGCAGGCATCGCGGCTGACCTTCCTGACCAACGTGCGGGCCGTCTACGGCGACGACCAGATGCGGGACCGGATTTCGCGCCTGACGCCCGAGGAGGCCAGGTCGATCAGGATCTCGGCGCCCGGCGAGGGCCGCGGCGGCATGCGCTCCAAGCTCCGCGCCGCCGCCCGCGCCGCCTACTGCGGCGTCGAGTGCGTGATCGGCTCGGCGCGCGACGCCGGGGTCGTCGCGCGGAGCCTGAGCCCGCGGGCCAGGATGGGGACGGTCGTCCGGGCCGTGACCGGCCAGCTCGCGCCCGGCGAGCGCTGGGTCGGCGGGATCGCCTACCCGATGGGGACGATCGGCATCAACCGGGAGGCCGAGCGGAGCCTGCGCACCGGCAGCACGCTGTTCCTGTCCGGCGTGAAACGCGTGGACGGCGAGTTCGAGCCCGGCTCGGTAGTCGAGCTCGTCGACGTCAGGCACCCGGAGCGGCTGATCGGCCGCGGGTCGGTCGCGGTCCCCGCGGCGATCTTGCGGCTGCTCCGCGCGCTGACCACGGACGAGGTCACTGACGTGCTGTCGATCCTGTTCCGGCTGCGGCACGCTCCGGCGCTGCGCGGCGCCGAGTCGGTGCAGGAGCGGGCAAGCTCGGCGGTCGGCCTGCTCGACGCCGGGCAGTACGAGGACGTCGCCGACCTGGCCAGGCGCGGCTCGCAGGCATCCAGGCAGGCGCACGCCGAGCTCACCGCTGCGACGCCGGAGCGGGTGCGGATACTGACCGACGCGCTGCTGCAGGCCCAGCCCCGTGCCTGCGCGGCGATACTGGCCGAGGGCTCGTTCCTGGCCGGCAAGGTCGGCCCCGGCTCACCGGCCCGTCGCGCCGTCCGCGACATGCACGCGATCCACCGCGACTCCCTCGTAGTCTTCCGCGCTGACTGACGCCCCCGCCCCCGCCCCCGCCCAGATCGCGCCAGTTTCCATGATCGTGGTGGATTGACTGGTCTATCCGACCCGAATCCACCACGATCATGGAAACGAGGGGCGGCGGGACGCGGCGGCGGGACGGGACGGGGAGACACAGGCCCGGGGAGTCAGGGGCGGGTCTGGCCGCTGCCCCAGGTGACGTTCTTGACGCAGGTCAGGGCCTCGAGGCCCATCGGGCCCCGAGCGTGCAGCTTCTGCGTCGACACCCCGATCTCGACCCCGTAGCCGAACTCGCCCCCGTCGGAGAACCGGGTCGAGCAGTTCACGAACACGCTGCCCGAGTCGACCGCCCGGGCGAACCGGCGCGCCGCTGCGATGTCGCGGGTGACGATGGCCTCGGAGTTCCGCGTTCCCCACCGGCTGATGTGCGCCAGCGCCTCGTCCAGGTCCGCCACGACCCTGACCGCGAGGATCAGGTCCAGGTACTCGGTGCCCCAGTCGCTGTGCTGCGCGGGCTCGGCATCCGGCCAGACGGCCCTGACCAGCTCGTCGCCGCGGACGACGACGCCCAGCTTGTGCAGTTCACCGAGCGCGCCGGGCAGCCAGGTCTCGGCGATCGCCGCGTGCACGAGCAGCGTCTCGGCCGCGTTGCACACGCTCGGCCGCGACGTCTTCGCGTTGACGACGATGCTCGTGGCCATCTCCGGGTCGGCGGCGGCGTCCACGTAGACGTGGCAGTTGCCGTCCCCGTCGATGACGACGGGCACGCTCGCGTGCTCGCGCACCGTCGCGAGCAGGCTCGGCCCGCCGCGCGGGACGAGCAGGTCAACGTACTCGTCGGCGGTCATCAGCTCGATCACGGCTTCACGGGAGTTGTCGCGGATCAACTGCACGGCGTGCTCGGGGATCTCGGCCTGGCCGCGGAGCACCTCGGTGATGAGGTCGGCGATCGCGCCGTTGGTGCGGGCGGCGATCGACGAGCCGCGCAGCACGGCGGCGTTGCCCGACTTCAGGCAGAGCGCCGCGACGTCGACGGTGACGTTCGGCCTGGCCTCGTAGACGACGGCGACCACCCCGAGCGGCTCGCGGACCTGCTCGATCAGCAGCCCGTTGGGCCGGACCGCGCCCCTGACGACCTGGCCGACCGGGTCAGGCAGCCCCGCCACCGCGCGTACCGCGTTCACCATCGCGGTGATGCGGGCGTCGGTAAGGGTCAGCCGGTCCACGAGCGTGGCCGAGACCCCGGCGTCCCTGGCCGCCGCCACGTCGGCAGCGTTGGCGGCCTGCAGCCGCTCCCGGCCCGCATCGAGCGCGTCGGCGAGTTTGGCCAGGACCGCGTCCTTGAGGCCGGCGTTGACTTCGCGGGTCGCCGCGGCGGCCGCGCGCGCTCGGCGGCAGACCTCGAGCACGGTCGTTGACACGTTTCCATCCTTGCATGGCCGCCGTGACGACAGACCATCGTCGCGGTTCACGCAGAATGTACCTATGAGCAGGCCCGTGCCGTACGCCAGGACCATCGTCACCGATGACGGCGTCCCGATCGACGCGGCGCACCTGCCCGGCGACAAGGACCTCGGCATCGTGCTCGCGCACGGCTTCACCCTGAACTGGCAGCGCCCCGTGGTCTGGCGTGTCGCCACCAGGCTGAACAAGTTCGGCGGCGTGGTCACCTTCGACTTCCGCGGTCACGGCAGGTCGGGCGGCGTGTCCACGGTGGGGGACAAGGAGATCAAGGACGTCGACGTCGCCGTGGGCTACGCCAGGGAACTCGGCTACAGGCGGGTCGCGACCGTGGGGTTCTCGATGGGCGCGTCGATCGTGCTGCGCCACGGCGGGCTGATCGGCGACGTGGACGCGGTCGTGTCGGTCAGCAGCCCGGGCCGCTGGAACTACCGCGGCACCCGGCCGATGCGGCTCGTGCACCTGGCGATCGAGAACCGGGCCGGCCGGATGATCACGAAGTCGATCCTGAAGACCAGGATCAGCAAGGGCAAGTGGGATCCGGTGCCGTTGCCGCCCGATGACGCGGCCGCGCTGATCGCGCCGATCCCGCTGCTGGTCGTCCACGGCGACAAGGACCATTACTTCCCCCTCGACCACGCGCGGCAGATCTATGCCGCGGCCAACGACCCGAAAGAGCTGTGGATAATCCCCGGGTTCGGCCACGCTGAGTCCTCCGCGGGGCCGCAGCTGATCAAGCGAATCGGCAAGTGGGCTCGCCGCGCCGCGGGCTTGGACGCCGATGCCGCGCCCGGCCCGGTCGCGGACCCCCTCCCGCCGGAGACCGGCCCGGTCGCAGTGGACGGGGCCAACCACCTGAGCTAGCGGACAGAACAGGCTTTTAGAATCGCGTTCTATTAGGCTGGCCCCAGGCGGTTCGCCCGACGCGCCGGGCAGCGGCAGCGCAGCGCCGGGCAGCGCGGGGCAGCGCACGACGCATGTCGGGAGGACCTTGTGGCGTGGGATTTCTCGACCGAGCCGGAGTTCCAGCAGCAGCTCGACTGGGTCGAGGAGTTCTGCCGCACCGAAGTCGAGCCGCTCGACCTGGTGTTCCCTGGCGCGGCGTACTCGCGCAACCCGAAGGCGAAGGCGCTGGCCGATCCGCTCAAGCAGCAGGTCAAGGACCGTGGCCTGTGGGCGCTGTTCCTCGACTCCGAACTAGGCGGCCCCGGCTTCGGCCAGCTCAAGCTGGCCCTGCTGAACGAGATACTCGGCCGCTACCGGTCGGCGCCCGTGGTCTTCGGGACGGCGGCACCGGATACGGGGAACATGGAGATGCTCGCGGTCTACGGCACCGACGAGCAGAAGAGTCGCTGGCTCTATCCGTTGCTGAATCAGGAGATCTTCTCGGCGTACTCGATGACCGAGCCGCAGGGCGGGTCGGACCCGAGCCTGTTCAAGACCCACGCCACCAGGGATGGCGACGAGTGGGTGATCAACGGCGAGAAATGGTTCACCAGCGCCGGGGCGCATGCCGACATCATCTTCGTGATGTGCGTCAACGGCATGTTCGTGGTGCCCCGCGAGTCGCCGGGGGTCGAGATAGCCGAGTACCCCGCGCTGCACAATCACATGAGGTATAACAATGTCCGCGTGCCGGCCGATCACCTGCTCGGACCCGAGGACGGCGCCAAGGTGCTGGCGCAGCGCCGGCTAGGCGGAGGCAGGATCCACCACGCGATGCGGACGGTGGCGCAGGTCAAGCTGGCGTTCGACATCATGTGCGAGCGGGTGCTCAGCCGTGAGTCGCACGGCAAGGTCATCGCCGAGCACCAGATGGTGGCCGAGGCGGTCGCCGACTCCTACGCGGAGATCAACATGCTCCGGCTGCTGGTCCTGTGGACGGCCTGGACGATCGACAACTCAAGCACCAGGCAGGCGCGCACGCAGATCGCCGCGTGCAAGTACACCTGCGCGAAGGTGCTGCGCGAGGTGAGCTACCGTGCGCTGCACATCATGGGCTCGCTCGGCACCACCGACCTGACGCCGCTGCAGGCGATGTGGGCGGCCGCCCCCACGATGGCGATCGCCGACGGCGTGGACGAGGTGCACAAGGTGACCGTGGCCCGCAACGTGCTCAGGGGCTACCAGCCGCATCCCGGCCTGTGGCCGACCGAGTACCTCCCGGCCAAGCGCGAGCAGGCGCGGAAGAAGTACGCCGGCCTGATCGCCGCCGACCCCGACCTGGCCGCCTGGGCGGACGCGGACGCGGCCGCGCACGGGTCGAGGTCCCGGCTGGGCAGGCGCTGACCATGGACGTCAGGGACCGGGTCGCGGTCGTCACCGGCGGGGCGAGCGGCATCGGGCGCTCGCTCTGCCTCGCCTTCGCCGCTCGCGGTGCCGCCGCCGTGGTCGTCGCCGACACCGATGCCGCCGGAGCGGCGGCGGTGGCGCAGGAGATCACCTCGCGGGGGGAGAAGGCCCTGGCGGCGCCGGGCGACATGTCGCGGGAGCCCGATGTCCGGGCGCTGGTGGCGCGGGCCGAGGAGGCGTTCGGGCGGATCGACGTGTTCTGCTCCAACGCCGGCATCATCGTGGCCGGAGGGGTCGAGGTACCCGACCCGGCCTGGTCCCGGATCTGGGCGATCAACGTGCAGTCCCACATTTATGTCGCGCGGGCCGTGCTGCCGGGCATGCTGGCCAGGGGAGAGGGCTACCTGGTGATCACCGCCTCCGCTGCCGGGCTGCTGACCCAGCTTGGCTCGGCGCCGTACGCGGTGACCAAGCACGCGGCGGTCGCGCTCGCCGAGTGGCTCGCCATCACCCACGGTGACCAGGGCATCGGCGTGTCCTGCCTGTGCCCGCAGGCCGTCACCACCAACCTGGGCGCGACGAGCCTGCGCGAGGTCGGCGGCCTCCCGCCGCCTGCGGCCCGCGACGGGGCGGTACCGTCGCAAGATGCCGGGAGCGTGTCCCGGCAGGCGGCGGTGGACGGAGTCCTCACGCCCGACCAGGTAGCGGCGAGCGTGATCGAAGGACTGGCGCAGGAGAGCTTCCTGATCCTGCCGCACCCGGAGGTCGCCACCTACGAGCGCAGGCGGGCCGAGGACCGCGACCGGTGGCTGGGCGGCATGCGCCGGCTGCGTGCTCGCCTGGCCGGGAAGGGCTAGCCGAGATGGTGCAAGGCGTCAAGGTAGCGGCGGTCACGCAGTGGCTGCTCGGCCACGTCGACGGCCTGGCGGCTCCGCTCAGCTTCGACCTGATCTCCGGCGGCCGGTCCAACCTGACCTTCGCGGTGACCGACGCGGCCGGCCGCAAAGTCGTCCTGCGCCGGCCCCCGACCAGCCACGTCCTGTCCACCGCCCACGACATGGCGCGCGAGTACCGGGTCATCTCGGCGCTGCGCGACACGGATGTGCCGGTCGCCCCGGCGCTGGCCTTCTGCGCGGACGAGGCGGTGAACGACCGCCCGTTCTACACGATGGGCTTCGTCGACGGCCACGTCCTGCGCGGGGTCGCGGAGACCGAGGCGGTGCTGGACGAGGCGCGCAGGAAGGTCGCCGGGGAGGAGCTCGTCGACGTCCTGGCCGCCATCCACGGAGTGGACGTCGACGCGGTCGGTCTGGGCGACTTCGCGCGCCGCGACGGTTACATCGAGCGGCAGTTGCGGCGCTGGCACGGGCAGTTCGGCAAGTCCCAGGAGCAGGCCAAGGAGATCGGGGTCTACCGGCCGGTGCCGCTCGTGGACGAGGTGCACCAGATCCTGACCGACCGGCTGCCGGTCCAGCAGGGCGCCGCGATCGTGCACGGCGACTACCGCCTCGACAACACGATCATGTCCGCGGACGGGCGGATCATGGCCGTGCTCGACTGGGAACTGAGCACGCTCGGCGACCCGCTGGCCGACGTGGGCACGCTGCTGGCGTACTGGGCCGAAGACCCTGGCCGGCCAGGGCCGACGTCGGCGGTCGCCACGATGGCGCAGTCCGCCGCCACCGCGCTGCCCGGCTTCCCCTCCCGCGCCGACCTGGCCGCCCGGTACGCGGCCAGATCCGGGCACGACCTGTCCGACCTCGGCTTCTACATCGCCTTCGCGTACTGGAAGCTGGCGTGCATCCTGGAGGGAGTATTCGTCAGGTACGCGGCGAACGCGATGGGCACGGGGGCGGCGGACGCCGACCTCCTGGGCCCGGGGGTCGAGGACCGCGCCCGCCGCGCGCTCGAAGCCCTGCAGTCCTGACGCCGGTGGGCGCCTTCCCGACGCCGCCGCGGAGCGGCTGGGTGCGGGTGGACTGCCATCTGCACACCGTGGCCTCCGGCGACTCGGTAACCACGCTTGATCCGCCTGTTCCTGGCCGAGCGGATCCCCTACGTGCTGCCGGCGGACGAGGTGGTCGCCAAGATCAGGGCCCAGGGCGGCCTGGTGTGCCTGCCGCACCCGTACGACCCGGCGCGCGGCAGCCTCGGCTGCTGACGCGCCCGGTTCAGCTCGCGCGCTTGTAGGCGCGGACCGCCAGCGGCGCGAAGACGACGAAGATCGCGACGAGCGATGCGATGCTCTTCAGCAGGTTCGCCTGGACCGGGCCGCCGACCGCCAGCGCGCGCATCGTGTTGATGACATAAGTGACCGGCTGGTTGTTGGCGAAGGCCTGGAGCCAGCCGGGCATGCTGGCGATCGGCACGAACGCGGAGCTGACGAAGGTGAGCGGGAACAGCCAGATCAGCCCGAACGCCTGCACCGACTCCTCGTCGCCAATCGCCAGGCCGGTGTAGGCGGCGATGCAGCAGAACGCCAGCCCGAACACGGTGGCGAGCACCACCATCCCCACGGCGGGGACGACGCCGTTAGAAAACCGGAAACCGACCGCGTAACCGACCCCGATCATGATCAGGATCGTCACGAGCATCCGCCCGGTGTCGGCCACCATGCGGCCGGCGAGCACGGCGGAGCGCGCCATCGGCATCGACCGCAGCCGGTCGATCACGCCCTTCTGCAGTTCCTGTGCCAGCGCGATGGCCGTGGCGAAGCATGCGAACGCGGCGGTCTGCCCGATGATCCCCGGCATCAGGAACTGGACATAGCCCCCCGGCACTCGGATCGCGCCCCCGAAGACGTACCGGAACATCAGCACGAACATCACCGGCTGGATCACGGAGAACACGATGAAGGCGGGCACCCGCATCCAGACCAGCAGGTTGCGCCTGGCGATCGTGAGCGAGTCGCTGACCGACCAGCGAGCCCGGGTGGCCAGCCCAGGATCGGCCACTCTCGCCGCGACAGCCGTCATGACGCCCTGCCCTTCCTGGTGCCCTCGCTGCGCGGCGACCTGCCTCGCCGGCGACCTCGGCGGGTCTCCTGCGGACCTGACTCCTCGGCCGCATGCCCGGTCAGGGCCAGGAACACGTCGTCGAGAGATGGCCGCCGCAGGGCGAGGCCGTGGGTCACCACGCCCGCGCCGTCCAGCCCGCGCACCGCTTCGATCAGCGCCTCGGAGCCTCGGCCCCCGACCCCGACGCTGACCACACCGGTATGGGGATCGACATTCGGCTCGCCCTCTCCGATGTGCTTGATCGCCGCGACGGCCTCGCCGACCCTGGTCCGGTCGGGCACAGTGAACTCCAGGACGTCACCGCCGACCTTCCCCTTGAGGTCCTCGGCCGTGCCCGCGGCGATGACCAGCCCGTGGTCGATGACCACGATCGAGTCGGCGAGCTCGTCGGCTTCGTCGAGGTACTGGGTGGTGAGCAGGATGGTCGTGCCGCCGGCGACCAGCGACCTGATCACGTCCCACATGCCGAGCCGCGACCGCGGGTCAAGGCCGGTCGTCGGCTCGTCGAGGAACAGGACCTCGGGCTGCCCGACGAGGCTGGCGGCCAGGTCGAGGCGGCGTTGCATGCCGCCGGAGAATGTCTTGGCCGGCCGGTCGGCGGCGTCGGCGAGGTCGAACTGCTCGAGCAACTCGGTTGCCCGGCTGCGGGCGTCCGGCCAGCTCAGGTGGTAAAGCCGTCCGATGAGCTCGAGGTTCTCCCGGCCGGTGAGCTCTTCCTGGATGGCCGCTGACTGACCGGACAGCCCGATCGTGCGGCGGACGGCGGCGGGATAGCGCACCACGTCGTAACCATCGACAACTGCGCGTCCGCCGTCTGGCAGCAGCAAGGTGGTCAGGATGCGGACGGCGGTCGTCTTGCCCGCGCCGTTGGGCCCGAGCACGCCGAGTACGGTCCCGCGGGGGACGGCCAGGTCGATGCCGCGCAGCGCACGCACGTCGCCGAACGACTTGATAAGGCCCTCGGCGAGAATCGCCGGGCCAGAGCCGACCTGTGACACCGCATCCTCCTCCGCAGATCGCCCGACCAGCGTGCGCCCGATGAAACCTACCGGCCGTGCCGATGCCGCCGCAAATGGGATCCGGCGAGCGGTCCGTGCCAAGGTAGCGGGACGCAGACCAGGAGCAGCCGGGCAACGGCGTGCTTAGTCCAGGCCCGCCTGACGGCACGGCCGCCGGATCAGCAGCGACAACCGGTCGTGGTGGCGGAAGGCGCCGCGGCACGTAGCTCGCGCCCGCGTTCCGCATTGGTGCAGGAGCGCGCCGCCGGTGCTGCTCGGGATCGTGACGGACACGCAGCCAGCGCGGGACCGGCCGTAGCCGTCCGGGTGCACCGCGGACCACGCCGCGACCCCGGCAAAGATGAGCGCGACGGCGAGAGCGATCACGACGAGCCGGCGCTTGTCGCCGCGAGCGGGCTGTGCCGGTGGCGGAGGAGTCAGCAGGGGCATCATCTCGCACCTTACGCGGGGCCGCCGCGGCGCAGGTTTCCCGCAGATTAACGATGCGCGGGCTATTTTCCAGGGGCGTAACTGGCGGGAAACTCCCGTGAAACGCGGGCATGGGACACATGAACCGTACTGGCCAACACTGAAGTGGTGGCAGGACGGTGCTGGTCAGCGTTGCCTGGCCCTCCGGCACATCCCTTCGCTCCGCCACATGGAGGCGAAGAGTGGTTCCCTATTCGACCTGGCTGAGTTCGGGCGATAATGCCTGGCAGATGACGGCCGCGACGCTCGTCGGCCTGATGAGCATCCCTGCGCTTGCGGTCCTGTACGGAGGAATCGTGCAGCGCAAGTGGGCGGTCAACACCTTGATGATGGTGTTCAGCGCATTCGCGCTGACCCTCATCGTGTGGGTCTTGTGGGCGTTCAAGATGGGCTTCGGCTCACCATGGATCAGCAACTTCATCGGCACGCCTGGCACCGTCGCGGGAGTGTCCGGCGAGCAGGCGCAGGCGCACATACCGCTGCTCAACGGCCTGATGCCCAAGTTCAGGTTCCCGCAGGCCTCGCTGGTCTACTTCCAGTTCGTCTTCGCCGCGATCACCCCGATCCTGTTCATCGGCAGCGTGATAGGCAGGATCAAGTTCAAGGTCTGGCTGATCTTCGTTCCGCTGTGGATCACGTTCGCCTATGCCGTGAACGCTTTCCTGCTCTGGGGCGGTGGCTTCTGGGCCGGCAAGGGCGCGCTGGACTTCAGCGGCGGCTACGTGATTCACCTCGCCGCCGGCGTTTCCGGCTTTGTCGCGGCCGCCGTGGTCGGGCCGCGGCTCCGGCGGGACCGTGCGCGCGCGATGCCCAACAACCTGCTCTTCGTCGCGGTCGGCGCCGGCATCCTCTGGCTGGGCTGGAACGGCTTCAACGGCGGCGACCCGTACTTCGCCGGCGCCGACGCCAGCTCTGCGGTGATCAACACGAACCTGGCCACCGCGGTCGCGATGATGACCTGGATCGTCATGGACATGGCGTTCAACGAGGAGAAGAAGCCCACCTTCCTGGGCGGCGTCAACGGCATGATCTGCGGCCTGGTCGGCATTACCCCGGCGGCTGGCTACGTCAGCGGTGTCGGCGCGATCATCATCGGGCTGGTCACTTCGGCGGTCGTCTGGGTGCTGTTCGCCTACCTGCCCAAGCACGTGTGGCCGTTCAACAAGGTGGACGACGCGCTCGGCGTCGTGTACACGCACGGCTTCGCCGGCCTGCTCGGCGGCCTGCTCGTCGGGCTGCTGGCCGACCCGAAGATGATCGTCTACCTTGGCATCGGCAAGAACCCCGATGTGAGCACGACCGGCCTGTTCTACGGCCATCCGAGGCAGCTGCTGATCCAGGCGGGGGCGGCCCTGACCGTCATCGTCTGGGACGGGCTGGTCACGTTCTTGATCCTGCGCGGAATCGGCCTGTTCATGAAGCTGCGGATGAGCGAGCCCGAGCTGATCGCGGGTGACATCGAGGTGCACGGCGAAGTCGCCTACCCGCCGGAGGAGCTGGAAGCCATGCCGGACTTCGGTGACATACCGGGCGAGCCAGTCCCCGTCCACCACCATCACCACGAGCTGGTGACCTCGGACGGCAAGGTCCTGGTGACCTCGGGTGGCAAGCCACGATCCGAGAACGGATCCTGATCCCGCCTGACGCGAGCGGGCATGCGAGGCAGAGCGGCCGCACAGCACGGGGGGCCGGGCGGCCGCTCTGCCATCCGCCGGAACGCCCCTGCCCAGCGGTCGTGCGGGCGTGCGGTGCGGCGCGGCGCGACCCAAGGTCGCGTCGGTCCGGGCGCAGGTGGGTACGGTCGGCAGATGCCACTGCATTGGGCCGGGCTGGCGCTGGCGTTCGTCTCCGCGATCGTGACCAACATGGCCTACTCGCTCGAGCACGACCTGCGGGATCGGCGCTGGCTGGCCGCCTTCGCCGCGGAGACCGCAGGATGGCTGATGTACGTCGCCGCGCTGCGGCTAGCGCCGCTGGCGCTGGTGCAGGCCGTGGTCGCCTCCGGGGTGGCGGTCCTGGCGTTCGCGACCGCGCGCGGGCACCCGTCCCGCCTGGCCCGCCGGGAGCGGCTCGCCGTGGTGCTGGCGCTAGCCGGGCTGATCCTGCTCGCGCTCTCGCTGCTGGGCTCGACCGCCTCCGATCGCAACCCACCGGTCGTCGGGATCATCATGTGGCTGGCGGCGTGCGGCGGCGGCGCGGTGCTGCTGATCGCCGCGCGGACCAGGTTCGCGAGGGCCGCCTCGCTAGGCATGGCGGCCGGCCTGCTGTTCGCGGACGGCGACATCTCCGCGAAGCTGGTCGGATACGGCGGTATGTGGCTGCTCGCGATCTTCCCGCTGATCGTCGGCTACGGCGTCGGGACGAGCGTCCTGCAGTCCGCGTACCAGCGCGGCGACGCGCTGACTGCGGCCGGCCTGGCGACCATGGTGACCAACGCCGTCCCGATCGCGGCCGGATTCGTGCTGTTCGGCGAGGTACTGCCGCGCGGGGTGCGCGCCGCCGCGCAGATCGCCGCGCTCGCGTGCCTGGTGCTGAGCGCCGTCGCGCTCGGACACCCGACGGCCCGGCCCTCTCGCGAGCCAACGGCACAAGCGGCCGGATAGCCGCCCCCCGAGCCCAGAACCAGCGGCGTATCCCGTCGATGGCGAAGATCAAGATCATGACCATCGACCCGACTGGGGCGTGCGGACCTTATCGCCGATCGCGGTGCCCGCATTGGCCGTGCGGTGCGCGCCGGTCAGGCTGCGCGAGCAACTCGGGTTCCGAGTTCCCTCAGGATCGAATTCTGCTCTACCGAACACAGTTGTGTGATGTAGAATCACCAGGATAGAACACTCGGGTTTGTGCGGTCTTGTCAGAAATGGCTTTAACCCGGTTCTATACACGGGTTCGGCACGGCCGAACAATCGGCACGGAGGTGCCTGCGGGTGACAGCAGCGCGTGGTGCTGACCGGATCGCGGCAGGTTCCTTCGGCGGCGACGATCCTGGTCAGGGCGACCAGGCGCACACGGACGGCGGCCATCTGGACCGGTACACGGTCCGCAGCGTCGCCAGGGCCATGCGGCTGATCAACATCGTGGCCGACGGACCCCAGGATGGCCTGTCGCTCAGCGACCTGGCCAGGTCGCTCGGGGCATCCAAGAGCACCACGCTGGCGCTGGCCAGGACGCTGACCACCGCCGGGATCCTGCGAGACCGCAGGCCCGGTCCCAGGTACTGCCTGGGCACGGCGCTGATCAGGCTGGGCGACATCACCAGGGGCCAGCTGCCGCTCGGCGACATCTGCCGGCCCGTGCTCTCCGAGCTCGTCGATCTGACCAAGATGACCTCGCGGGTGGCCATCTTCGACGACGGCTACCCGGTCTTCATCGAGCGCGTCGACGGGCCTGGCAGCGTCAGGTTCCACACTCCGCTCGGCCAGCGCGAGGTCCCGCACGCCTCGGCCGCGGGCAAGGCGATGCTGGCGACGATGACGCCGGACCAGGTCAGGGACATCTGCGCGGCCACCGGCATGCAACGCAGGACGGCGCACACGATCACCGATGTCGACTCGCTGCTCGCCAACCTCGCGACGGCGAGGGAGAACGGGTTCGCCGTGGACGACGAGGAGGACGCCGAGGGCATCTTCTGCGTGGGTGCCGCATTCTTCGGCCACGACGGAGCGTGCGCCGGCGCGGTCAGCGTGACCGGGATCAAGGGCGACCTGCCTGCCTGGCGGATGAACGAGCTGGGCCGGACGGTGCGCCGTTACGCCAACAAGGTCTCCGAACTGCTCAGCGGCGGCTGGTACGCCGAGCGGCGCCCGGCCAGCGCCTGGACGACGGCGTGACGCCGGACGGCCAGGGGACCAGCCCCGCGCTGGTCGTCGCGAGCCCCGGGCAGGTGCGCCTGGAAGGCCGGGCTGCGCGCGCGGCCGTCATCGGCTGAGCGCCCTCAGCAGCGCCTTCATCCACGGCCCCAGGTCGGCCGGCGTCCTAGCCGAGATGAGGTTGCCGTCCACGACGGTCGCCTCGTCCGCCCAGTTCACCCCCGCGTTGACCATGTCGTCCTTGATCGCCCCGACGCTGGTCGCCCGGCGGCCCTTGAGTATCTGCGCGGAGATCGGCACCCAGCCCGCGTGGCAGATGAACGCGATCGGCTTGCCGCTGTGGTCGAACGCCCGCACCAGGTCGAGCACGGCGCGCGAGCGGCGCAGCTTGTCCGGTGCGTAGCCGCCGGGGATCACCAGGGCATCGAAGCCTGCCTCGGCTACCTGGCCGACGGTCGTGTCGACCGGGACCGGGCCGTGGCCCTTCTTCCCCGTCACCGGCCGGTCGTCCAGGCCGGCCACGGTCACCTGGACGTCCTCCTCGGCGAGGCGGTAGAGCGGGTAGAGCAACTCCATGTCCTCGAACTGGTCCGCCGCCAGGAGCAGGACCTTGCGCTGGGATGTCGCCATGTTCCGACCATACTCAGCACCGCCCCAGGGCGGCGGGTCGGTCAGGCCGAGGTGAGCGCGGCGATTGCGGCCAGCATCGCGAGCAGGAACGTCGCCAGGGCGAGCGCGCCGTGCAGGATCGGGATCAGCGGGGCGAACTGCGACTTGCGGTCTCTGTGCGGCGCCGGCCCGGGCTCGGTCAGCATCCGCTCCAGCAGGTCGTCGACGAGCTTGCTGGTGAGCGCCTCGTTCGCCAGCGCGCGGTCGAGCATCTCGTTGGTGACCAGGATGGTCGGGGTGCTCTCGCCGGCACAGCCGGGCTCGCCGGCCCCGCCGGTCACGCCGTGACCCGTGCGCCCGGCGGACTCAGCCTCGGCGCGGGAACGGCGGGCCGGATAGGGCGTCCAGACGGTCACGGTCGAGATGCCGAGGCCGATCGCGGGTGCAAGGAATCCGATGGCCAGCCAGGCCGGTGCCGCCGACCGGGTCACGAGGAAGGTGACCCAGCTCACCAGCCCGGCGAGGGCGAGGCCAGCGTGCCAGAAGATCAAGGCCGGGGACAGGCCGTGCGGCCTGGCCTCCCGGTCGCGGGATCCGCCGCTGGCGATCCAGTTGCGGAGCATGTAGGCGCCGAGCAGTTCGGCGGTCAGCCAGCTGGCGAGGGTGGCCACGGCAAGCCCGCGGCCGCCGGCCTGCCCGGGCGCGCTGCCGCCGCCGGCGAGCAGGTACTGAGCCGCCCGTCCGGCGCTGACCATGGTGTTGCTTGCCATCGCCTGAGAATCCGGTGTCCCTTCGCATCATCGCGGCGATCGCCGCCGCCCACAAGATGACGCCGGGCAGGTTCCGGTTTCGGCTGGCATCGGCCATCCGGCGGTGGTTGAGTCGGCCTGTGCGGCGGTGCCGCCGCGCGCCGACCAGCAGTTCAGGGAAGGGCCCGCATGACGATCAAGGAAAGGCTGATTGACGAGCCAGGCTTCGCGGCCGAGACCTCCGCGTTCCTCGCCAGGAAACCGCCGGCACCCGCGGGCTCGGAGTCACAAGGCGCGCCCGCCGCCCGCGCGAAGGCGCCCGACCCGGCCATGTCCGGCGTGCCCGATCCCACGGTGCGGATGGCCGACCTCTACCTGCCCGCTCGCGGCGGCCCCGTGCTCGCGCGCGTGTACCGGGCGCTGGAGGCGTCCGGGCCGCAGCCGGTGCTGCTCTGGCTGCACGGCGGCGGCTTCGTCGGCGGGTCGGTCTACGACCTCGATCACGTCTGCTCGAGGCTCGCCAGGCTGGGCGGGGTCACGGTGGCGTCACTCGAGTACCGGCTCGCGCCCGGGCATCCGTACCCCGCGGCGCTGCACGACACCTACGACGCGCTGTGCTGGCTGGCCGATCACGGCCCGCTGGTCGGCGGCGACGGGCGGCTGGCGGCCGGGGGCCAGAGCGCGGGGGCCGCGCTGGTCGCGGGTGCCTGCCTGATGGCGCGCGACGAGGACGGGCCGACCCTGACCCGGCAGGTGCTGTGCTACCCGGCGCTCGACTTCGGCCAGGACACCGAGTCCGTGCGGCTGTTCAACGGGGTATTCATCAGCATCGGGCCCGGCAGCTGGCCAGAGACCGCGTACCTGGCCGGGCAGGAGCCGACTGCCTACGCGGCGCCGCTGCGGGCCGAGAGCCTGGCCGGGCTGCCGCCCGCCCTGTCGATCTGCGCCGGCCGGGATCCGCTGCGCGACGACGCCCGCTCCTACGTCAGGCGGCTGCACGCCGACGGTGTCGACGTGACGCACGTGGAGTACGCCGGGACCATGCACGGATTCCTGAACTTCTGCGGCATCCTGTCGGCCGGAGATCATGCCATCGACGTGATCGCGGACGACCTGAGGCAGGCACACCGCGTGACGGCCGTGCCCTCGGCGACCCGCTGACCGCCCCCGGCAACGGGCTGAATTGTCCACCCGCCGGACCGGGGTGACAGGCTCCGGTGACCGAGCGTAGCGTCGGTGCCATGACCGTGAAACTGGTAGTTCTTTACACCCACCCGGACGACGCGGGCGCGTTCGACGAGCACTATGCGGGCACCCACAGGCCGCTCGTGGACAAGATCCCCGGTCTTCAGCGCACCGAGACTGGCAAGGTCGGAGCCGCGATCGACGGCGGCGAGAAGACCTATTACCGGATCACCGAGCTGTACTTCGCCGACAACGCCGCGCTACAGGCCGGGTTCGGGTCGGAGGAGGGAACGGCCACTGCCGCGGACTACCAGAAGATCGCGCCGGCTGGGTCCCGGATGTTCGTCGTGCCGGTCGACGACTAACGGCGGTGTGCGCGCGCCACGAAGCCAGTCCAGTTCCGGCCAGATCGCACGCTCACCGCGGGTCCGCCCGCCGCCCGTTCCCGCCGCCATGCCGCCCACCCGCTCTGGCCGGATCCTGCGGGCCGCCGGCCGGCACCCGGCGCTCCGCGTTCGCGGGCTCCAGGCGCAGCGCGAGGGTGGGGCACAGCCGCACCGCCCGGCGGGACAGCGCCGCGAGGTCGGGCGGCACGTCGCGCTCGGCCAGGATCGGGTAGCCCCACTCGTCGAGCCCGATCAGCTCGGGCAGCAGCTCCGCGCAGATCCCGTGCCCGGTGCAGGCGATCGGGTTGACGGCCATGCGGTGCCTCATGGCCGGTCCCTCATTGCCAGACCTCCAGATCCGCCGGCTGAGGGATGGGCAGCACGGCGCCGCGCTGCTGACCCCGCCTCGCCGACAGGCAGACCCGCCGCGACGCGTGCGACTTCACGTCGGCCGCGAACGCGCTGAGCGCGGATCTGGCCAGCCGTACGGCACCGTCGGGATGGCGGCAGGCGCCCCGGCCGATCACCGTTGACAGCCGCCGGCCGAGCCGGTCGAGCACCGGCCCCTGCGGGCGGCCGCTGGCCAGCTGGGCGAAGTCGTCGGCGATCGCGGGCAGCCCGAAGACGCAGGGCCCGCACTGGCCGGCCGCCTGGCCAGCCAGCCAGGCGAGCACCCGCGCCGTCTCGGCCAGGCCGCACGCGTCCGGGGGCAGGGCCACCAGCACGCCCGCTCCCGGCGCGGCGCCGACCGGGCGCAACGTCGTGGCCGCCAGCGGCAGGCCGGCCACGTCCTCAGCGCCGTGCCAGGTGCCGAAGTAGCCGCCGACCAGCAGCGGGCCCGCTGCTGGCCAGGCGCCGCTCATGCCGAGCACCTCGCCGATCGGCGTGCCGACCTCGATCTCGTAGACGCCCGGCGCATCCACGGCGCCGGACACCGTGGCCAGCATGGTGCCCGGCGCGTCGGCCAGGCCCGCCTGGCGGTACCAGGCGGGACCGAACCGCGCGATCAGGGCAACGTGGGCCAGCGTCTCGACGTTGTCGAGCAGCGTCGGCCGGCCGCCAACCCCCTTCTCGTACGGCCGCGGCGGAACGGCGGTCGGCCTGGCCTCGCCGCCGTTCAGCCAGTGCACGACCGAGGTTTCCTCACTGGAGACGTAGTGGTGCGGCAGGCCATGCACCTCGATGGCGACCGGGAAGCGGTAGCCGTCCCTGCCGAGCCGCTCGCGCTCGGCCACCGCGTCGGCGACGATGGCGATCAGCCAGTCCCGGTTCCGCGGCAGGCAGACGTGGACGGTTCCGGCGCCGACCGCGGCGGCGGCGAGGACCGCACCGTCGAGCACCAGATGCGGCGCGCGGGCCAGCAGCGCCTTGTCCTTCTCGCTGGCAGGCTCGCTCTCCATGCCGTTGGCCACGACGACGGGCTGGCCGCGCCGCGAGGCCACCGAGCGCATCTTGACCCCGGTCGGGAAGCCCGCCCCGCCGCGCCCGGTCAGCCCGGCCTGGGTGACCGCGTCGATCAGGTCGCCGTGCCGCCCGGTGCCGTGCTGCGGCAGCGGCCCGTACCTGTCCAGGTGCGTGCGATGGGAGGCCGGCTGCCCGGCGTCGTGCCAGCCCAGGGTCAGCCGGCTGGACATACCAAGCTGGTCGGCCCGGTGCGGCGCCTCGTGGGCGATGTTCCGCGGGGCGGCCCCGCCGTGTCGTGCCATGCTCATTCCCCCGAGGCGGCTTGGATGCTGACCGTTCCGGTCACCGCGGAGCCGTTGATGGTCATCGTGAACCGCGCCTGCCGCTTCCCGGCCTGGCCTGACACGGCTGCGAAAAGCTCCTTGCCGGACAGCTGCGCGACCGGCCCGGAGTAGCCGGATGCCGGCCACGGCCGGCCGATCCGCACGGTTCCGCCGGTCAGGTTGACTCCGCTGCCTGACGGGGTCCCGCGCAAGACGATCACGAAGCTCTCTCGCGGCGGAACGACCGTGCGCCCCGTGATGGTGATCGTCCGCTCGTGCGCCCCGCCCGTGACCGACAGGTGACCGCGGAACCGCGCGCCGGCGACTACGCCTGACTGGCCGCTCCGCGCGGATCGCGCCGGAGCCTGACCCTGGCTGCCGAGCAGCTTGACCGGGGTTCCCGCCCGCCTCGCCCAGCCCGGCTGCAGCGGCCCGAAAAGCACGAACACCAAGGTCAACACGGGCAGGAACGCCAGTGTCAGCAGGCCGGCGGCTCTGGTCAGCCGGCTGGGCGCCAGCGAGAGCCGCCACCAGACGGCCCAGCCGACCGCGGCCACGCACGCGATGTTGATGCCGAGCACCCAGGCCAGCCTGGTGTCGGTACCGGTGCCGAGACCATGCCACAGGGCGACCGGCCAGCTGAGGTAGACCAGCAGGTGCACGGCCCGCCAGGCGCGGTGGTTCAGCCGGTCCCTGAGCAGGCTGGTGACGAGCACGGCGAGCAGCAGGTCGAAGGCGACGGCGCCCAGGCTCAGCCACAGCGGCCGGTACGACGAGCTGAACGGGATGAAGGCGGCGGCCAGGCTGATCGACGCGAACGGGTCGAGCACGGTCGTCAGGACGTGCACGCCGACCAGGGCGATCGAGGTCAGCGCGAGGTTCCTGTGCAGGCCCGCGGTGACCAGGCGCGGCCACCGCGCCGACGCGGCCCTGGCCGTCCCGACCACGCCGAGCATCACCGTGCCGGTCAGCAGGACGAGGGCGACGATCCCCGTCGCGCGGGTCGAGTACCACAGCAGCGTCGACCCCGACGTGAACGGCGCGCTGAGCAGGTGCCCGGCGCTCATCGATACCTCGCCATCGATCACGAGCCGCCAGAGGAGACCACCGGCGGTGCGCTGGAACTGACCGGCGCCTGCCTGGGCGGCGCGAGACTTGGGTGGTGGTGAGCGGGGGTCGGCCGCCGGTCCGGCCGTGTGCGCTGCCCGGCGGAGTGCCCCGATCCGCTGTTCTGGCCGGATCCGGCGCCTGGTTGCCCGGCTGGCTTGGCACCCGCTGTCACCGCGTGGCCGGGCAGCGCGAACCCCAGCGCCGCGGCGAGCCCGAAGCTCGCCGCGGTCGCGCCGCCGGCGATCCAGGTCGACAGGCGGCGGGTCCTAGCGAGATGCTCGTCCCTGCGGGTAATGGCGCTCTGGTGCGGCCAGCGCATGCGTGCTGCCTCCTCATCGGTCGGGCACCCATAGCCTGCCCGACCGAGCCTGGAGATCCGGTTCAGGAAATCTTCGGAGCTGCTAAAGATCGCGGCCGGCGGCGGGGGAGGAGAGCCCGGGTCGCCTGACGACCCGGTCGCGCGCCGACGCGGGCAGGTCGAGGGTGACCGTCAGCCCGCCGCCGTCGGTATCGGATAGCTCCGCGGTGCCGCCGTCCGCGGTGACGATCCGGTGCACGATCGCCAGGCCGAGCCCGGTGCCTCCCGGCGTGGCCGACACATAGCGGTGGAAGGCGGCTCGCTGCTGCTGGTGGCTCATCCCCGGGCCGTTGTCCGCGACGACGATGCGGACCCTGCCTCCCGCCGCGGTCGAGCCGACGCTGATGCGGCCGCCGGACGGTGTCGCATCGAGCGCGTTGGCGAGCAGATTGTCGAGAATCTGCTCGAGATGGCCCTCGCCCATCCTGGCGGTGAGCGGCTCGGCCGTCGGCGCGCTCAGGTCGACCGACTTCTCCTCCGCGGTCGGGCGCCACGCCGCCGAGCGATCCACTATCACGGCCCGCACCGGGACAGCGACGGGAGCGGTCGTGACGTTCTCGGCCCTGGCCACGGCCAGCAAGCCGTCGACCATCCGCGACAGCCTGGCCACCTCGTCCTGGGCGCCGCCCAGCTCCTCGGCCAGCGGGGCGGGCGTCTCCGCCGCGAGCACGTCGAGCCGCAGCCGCAGCGCCGCGAGCGGCGTGCGCAGCTGGTGCGAGACGTCGGCCATCACCGCCTGGTGCCCGCTGACCAGGGCCTCCAGGCGAGCGGCCATCAGGTTGAAGTTCGCCGCCAGCCTGCGCACCTCCGCCGGGCCGGCGCCGACCGGGGCCCTGGCCTCGAAGTCGCCGTCGCCGAGATCCTGGGCGGCCGCCTCCAGGGCGCCGAGCGGCCTGCCAACCCAGCGTGCGAGCGCGGTGGCGATGAGCACGGCGGTCAGCAGCCCGGCGGCGGACACCAGCGCGAGCCAGGCCCGCAGCACGGCGAGCCGGTGATCGAGCGACTCGGTGGACCTCGACAGCACCACGGTGCCGAGCCGCGCCGTCCCCGTGTCGTTAGTCACGGGCTCCAGGACGGCCAGCCGCTCGGCCGTCGGCACGGTCCGCGCCACCTGGTCCGCCCGTGCGGTCCCGATCAGCGCCGGCGTGACGCCGGGCACCGACCTCGCCCCGGCGACCCGGCGGCCCGTGGCATCGTAGACGGCCACCACGTCGCCGCGGCGGCTGAGCCCGGCGATCGACCTGGCCAGCGCCGCCCCGGTGGCGCGATCATCGAGGAACTCCTCGGCGACGCTCGACACGGTGGCCGCGGCCGCGGCCGTGTCGTCTCGGAAGTCGTGCCTGTCCTGGCTCGCGGTGAGCAGGCCAAGCGGCACGGCGACCAGGCCGAGCAGCACCGCGACGAGCGCGATGACGATCAGCGCTATCCTGCGCGCGATCAGACCTCGCCGAGCCTGAAGCCGCGCCCGTACGCCGTCTCGATCAGGCCCGGCACGCCGAGCTTGCGGCGCAGCGCGGCGACATGCACGTCGAGCACCTTGGTCGGCCCGTACCAGTGCGAGTCCCAGGCCGACTCGAGTACCTCCTGCCTGCCGACGACCCGGCCGGGGTCGAGCGCGAGGCACTCGAGTATGTCGAACTCCTTGGGCGTCAGCGCCACCTCCTGCCCGGTAACCGTCACCTTCTTGGTGCGCAGGTCGACGGTGAGCGGCCCATGCCTGATCACCTCGCCGCCCGGCCGCACCCGGCGCAGCACGGCCCGGATCCTGGCCTGCAGCTCGGCCAGCCCGAACGGCTTGACCAGGTAGTCGTCGGCGCCCGCGTCCAGCGCATTGACCCGGTCGGGCTCCTCCCCGTACGCGGTGACGACGATGATCGCGACCGCGGATCGCTCGCGAAGCTTCCGGCAGACATTGACGCCGTCGCCGTCGGGCAGCTCAAGGTCGAGCAGGACCACGTCGGGAACGCTGTGGGTGAGCGCCGCGCCGCCGGTCGTTACGTGCTCGACCTGGTAACCGCCCCTGGTCAGGCCGCGGACAAGCTGAGTGGCGATGCCGACGTCGTCCTCGACGACGAGCACGCTGGGCCCCGAGCCGGAGACGGCGGGCCCTGGCGCGGTGGGTGGTGCTGTCATGCCACCGAGGTTAGGGCAGCAGCCCAGGCGGCCGGGCGCCGGCGCGAGCTACTCGGCAGGAACGCCGGCGGGCGGCCTGGGCACCGTGACCGCATGGTGCAGGCCGAAGCCCCAGTTGAGCATGCGGGCGGCGTCGGAGAAGATCGCTCCGGTCTTGGTCGGCGCGCTGTCCAGCACCACTCCGATCAGCGTCCGCTTGCCATGGGTTGCCTCGAACAGCAGGCACTCGCCGGCCGCCACGGTCCAGCCGGTCTTGATCCCGATCGTGCCCGGATAGTGGCCGAGCAGCAGGTTGGTGTTCAGCCACAGGTAGCGGTGGTGAAGCAGCGTACCGGTCAGCAGGTAGCGCCGGTGCTTGACCACGGTGCGGATGACCGGCTGCCGCATCGCCGCCTCGCCGAGCAGCAGCAGGTTCCGCGGCGTGGACACGTCGGTGGACAACAGGCCGTCGAAGTTGGTGAAATGCGTCCCGACCAGGCGGAGCCTGCGCGCGGTCGCGTTCATCTTCCGCACGAACGCCCGCCAGCCAGGACCGAAGCTGTTGGCCAGCGCGAGCGCGGCGTCGGCGCCTGAGGGCAGCAGCATGGCGTAGAGCAGCTGCCTGGCGGTCAGGACGTCGCCAGGGTGCAGGTCGGCGCTCGTCGCGTTGTGGTCGCGGGCATACTGCTCGTCGGCCGCGGTGATTCTGATGCGCCGGCGCAGGTGACCGGACCGCACCACCACCAGCGCGGTCATCACCTTGGTGATGCTGGCGATCGGGCGCTGGCTGTACTGCCTGCGCCCCCATAGCTGCTTGCCCGTGATCGCGTTGGCGAGCTCGGCGGCGCGCGCGGCGATCGAAGGCGGCGGGTGCGCCGGGCTGGCCGTGGCGGTGCTGGCCGTGGCGGTGCTGGCCGCGGCCGGGCTGATCGCCTGGCCGCCAAGGACGACCGCGGCGGCGACCGCGAGGCAGCCTGCGGCTGGCCAGCCACCTTGGAACCGGCGCGACCGGGGCATGGCACTCCTGGGTGTTCTTCAAGCGGGGGTACTTCCGGCGACCCGCAAAAGACCGGCGGACCCGCAAAAGAATGGCAGGCCGGTCGCGTGCTAGGCAACTCCGCGATGGCTGGCCGCCCGGCCAGGCCGCCTGGCCGGCCAGGCCGGATGGCGGCGGTCGGATGTCGCGGCATCACCAGCCGGCGGGCAGCGGCATTCCCTCGGTGTAGCCGGCGGCGCTCTGCGTACCGACGACCGCGAGCTCATGCAGCTCGGCGAGCGAGCCCGCACCTGCATAGGCGCAGGCGCTGCGCAGCCCGGAGATGATCGCGTCGATCAGGTCTTCGACGCCGGGGCGCAGCGGATCGAGGTACATCCGCGAGCTCGAGATGCCCTCGTCGAACAGCTCCTTGCGGGCGCGCTCGAACGGCGAGTCGGCGGCGGTCCGCAGCCGGACCGCCCGGGCCGAGGCCATGCCGAAGCTCTCCTTGTACAGCTTGCCCTGCGGGTCGCGGTAGACGTCGCCTGGCGATTCGCAGGTGCCGGCGAACCAGGAGCCGATCATCACGCTCGACGCCCCGGCGGCGAGCGCGAGCGCGACATCCCTCGGGTGCCGGACGCCGCCGTCGGCCCACACGTGCCTGCCGAGCCTGCGTGCCTCGGCGGCGCACTCCAGCACCGCGCTGAACTGCGGCCGCCCGACTCCGGTACGCATCCTTGTGGTGCACATCGCGCCTGGGCCGACTCCGACCTTGACGATGTCGGCGCCCGCCTCGACCAGGTCCGCGGTTCCCGCCGCGGTGACCACGTTGCCGGCTACGACCGGCACCGAGGGCGACACCGACCGCACCGCCTGCAGGGCCCAGATCATCTTTTCCTGGTGCCCGTGGGCGGTGTCCACGACCAGCAGGTCAGAGCCCGCGTCGAGCAACTGCTTGGCCCGCCCCGCGACGTCGCCGTTGATGCCGAGCGCCGTGCCGACGCGCAGCCGGCCGCCGGCGTCGGTGGCCGGCGTGTAGATGGTCGCGCGGAGCGCGCCGGTGCGGGTGAGGATGCCGACGCACCTGCCGTCCTCGCCGACGACCGGCGCCAGCCTGTGCCGCCCGGTCTGCAGCAGGCCGAACGCCCGCTCGGGGTCGACCCCGGCCGGCAGCGTGACCAACTCGGACGACATCACCTGACGCAGCTGCGTGAACCGGTCAACGCCGGTGCAGTCGGCCTCGGTGACGACGCCGACCGGCCGCCCGTCCGCGATCACCACGATGCCGCCGTGCGCGCGCTTGAGCAGCAGGCTGAGCGCGTGCCCGGTGGTCGCCTCGGGGCCGAGCGTCAGCGGGGTGTCATAGACCAGGTCGCGGTTCTTGGTCCACGCGATGACCTCGGCGACCACATCGACGGGAATGTCTTGTGGCAGCACCGCGAGGGCGCCCCGGCGGGCCACGGTCTCGGCCATCCGGCGGCCGGCGACCGCGGTCATGTTGGCGACCACGATCGGGATCGTAGTTCCGCTGCCGTCCATCGAGGCCAGGTCGACGTCGGTTCTCGAGGTCACCGCCGACCGGTTGGGCACCAGGAAGACGTCGCTGTAGGTGAGGTCATGGGCTGGTTCGTTAATGAAGCGCACCTAGCGATTCTGCCCCGCCGGCGGACCTGACCATGCCAGCAGGCCGGGTCCGGCCGGAAACTGGTCTCAGGATCCGAGCACCTGTCTCAGGTAGGAGTTGCCGAACCTGCGCTCCGGATCCAGCTTGTCGCGCAGCGCCACGAACTCGCCGAACCTGGGGTAGACGCCCCGCAGGTACTCCGCGTCCCTGGTGTGCATCTTGCCCCAGTGCGGCCGCCCGGCGGCGGCGGTCATGATCGCCTCGGTCTCGCGGAAGTACTCCTCGTGCGGTGACGGGTGGTAGACGTGGAACGCGATGTAGGCGCTGTCCCGGCCGCTGGCCGTGGACAGCCACAGGTCGTCGGCGGGCGCTACCCGCACCTCGATCGGGAAGCTGATCCGCCAGTCCCGGCGGTGCAGCAGGTCGCGCACCTCGCCGAGCACGTCGGCGAGGAGCTCGCGCGGCACGGCGTACTCCTGCTCCTTGAACCTGACCCGCCTGGGGCTGGTGAACACCCTGTACGGCGCGTCGGTGTAGCTGCGGGCGGACAGGGCCAGGCTGGCGAATGAGTTCACTCTGGGTATCGCCGCGGGCGCCAGGTAGCCGAGGCGGCAGGTCACGCCGAACAGCGAGTTGGACAGGAACTCGTCGTCCAGCCAGCGCCGCCACGTGGGCAGCGGCCTGGCCGGGCCGGGCGACCGGTTGTTGCGCTTGGTGAGGCAGCCTTCGCTGTGCGGGAACCAGAAGAACTCGAAGTGCTCGTTCTCGCTGGTCAGCTCCGGCAGCCTGGAGATCACCTCGGACCAGCGCATCGGTTCCTCGCGTGCGGTGAGCAGGAACAGCGGCTCGGCCCGCAGCGTCACCGCCGTCACCAGCCCGAGCGCGCCGAGGCCGACCCGCGCGGCGTCGAACAGGCCGGACCGCGGATCGTCCGCGGAGCAGGTCGCGGTGCTGCCGTCGGCGAGCACCAGCTCCAGGCCGGTGATCTGCGCAGCCATGCTGCCGCTGGCTCGCCCGGTGCCGTGGGTGCCGGTCTGGGTCGCCCCGGCGACGGTCTGCACCTGGATATCGCCCATGTTGGTCAGCGACAGGCCGCGGGCGTGCAACTCATCGTTCAGCCGGTACAGCGGGCAGCCGGCCTCCACGGTGACCAGGCCGGCCTGCGCGTCGACCGACCTGATGGCGGTGAGCCCGCCGGGCCGCAGTAGCACTCCATCGGTGCACGCCACCGGGGTGAAGGAGTGCCCGCTGCCGGTCATCCTGACCGCCAGTCCCTGGCTGGCCGCCCTGGTGACCTCGTCGGCGACCTCGGCCGCCGACCTCGGGGTGCGCACCCGCGCCGGCCTTCCCGTGACAGTGCCGGCCCAGTTCCGCCACGAGGCCGCGTCGTGACTGGTCATCGCCCGATGTCCTCCTTCACGTGGTAGCACTCAGCTCGGCCGGCAGCGCGTCTTGCGCGGTCCGAAGCCTGGCCAGCCCGGCGACGCAGATCAGCACGCCGGCGGCGCCGCAGCTCGCGGCGAACCCGAAACTCCACCGGGCGCCGTGCGCGTCGATGATGTGGCCGGCGAACGCCGAACCGAGCGCCACGCCCACCGAGATGGTCGAGCTCAGCCAGGCCATCGCCTCGGTACTGCGGTGCGGCGGCGCCTGCCGTTCCAAGATGGCATAACCGGTCATCAGGGTCGGCGAGATCGCGAGCCCGGCGACGAAGCCGACGGCGTCGAGCGCGAGCAGTCCGGGCACCGCCCAGAAGGCCGACACGCCGAGCACGGTGAGCGCGGCGGTGATCGTGAACCTGCGCCCGATCGGCGCCCGCCAGTGCCGTGACCCGTACCACAGGCCGCCTACCGCGCTGCCGAGCGCGAAGGTGCCGAGAATCAGGCCAGCGACCGGCCGGTGCCCGAGTTCGGTGGCGAACGCCACGGTGCTGAGGTCGATCGCCGAGAACATCGCCCCGATCAGCAGGAACGCGGGAGCCAGCGTCACCAGGCCGGCCGCGGGCAGCCGGGGCCCGCCGGTCCGGCCGGACGCGCTGGGGGCGGGCCTGGGCTTCGGCGCCGGAGCGGTCCTGCGCTGCACGGCGAACAGCACGGTCCCGGCGATGCAGAGCAGGCTGGCCGCTCCGATGCCGGATGCCGGGGCGAACTGCGTGGCCAGGACGGTCACCAGGGCGGGCCCGATCACGAAGATGAACTCGTCGTTGACGGACTCGAGCGCGAACGCGGTGTGCAGCCGGCCAGAGTCGCCGTCGACCAGCGCGCTCCACCTGGTCCGCACCATGCTGCCGAGCGACGGCATGGACGCGCCGGCGAGGATGCCGGTCGTCAGCAGCGTCCAGAACGGCGCGCCGAGCTCGGCGCAGCCGATGAATACGGTGCTGCTGAGCGCGAACACGGCGGCCTGGGCGAGCAGCACGCGCCGCTGCCCGAGCCGGTCGGCCCGCTGGGCGATGAACGGCCCGAACACCGCGTAACCGACGGATCCCGCCGCCGCGACCGTTCCCGCCTGCCCGTACCGGCCCGTGAGCAGCGCGATCAGCAGAACGGTGCCGAGGCCGTACATCGACATCGACATCCGGCCCACGAACCCTGCCGAGGAGAAGGCGAGCGCGCCAGGGGTGCGCAGCAGCGCCAGGTAGGGAGTACGGCCGGAGCCGGAACGGCCGGAGCCGGAACGGCCGGAACCGGAACGGCCGGAACCAGGTTCCTCGTTGCCGCGCCTGGCACGCAGCTGCGTCATCGCCCGAACCTCCCCACCTGACCGTATAGGCTACGACGCCGCATTTTGTCCATCAGATCCGGGCATCGTGGCCGACCGGGCGGGGTGGCCCGCTGGCCGGTCGCGCGGCTAGCATGGGGTCGACATGGGATCGTGGCTTGCGAAAGTGCTGCCGAGGTCTGCGCTCACCGTTGGCGGGCCGATCCTGGCCGGCCTCGCGGTGGTCGTCGCGCTCACCGCCGGCGGCGTCGCCGCCCGCTCCAGCGAGACGAGCCGGTCCGGGGTGATCCCGCTCGGCGGCGCCCCGCCAGCCGCGCCGTCCCGGCCGGCGACCGCGGCCGGACCGACCGGGACCTTCAGCGGGATCGTCCTGCCCGACCTGCTGATCGTGATGCCCAGCGGCCTGACCGCGCCTGACGTCGCCGGGCTCCGTGCGATCGGCGGCGTGCGGAAGATGATCACTTTCGACGGCGCGCAGATCACGCTGGCTGGCAGGCCGGCGAGCGTGATCGGAGTCAGCCCCGATCGCCTGCGGTCATGGGTGCCGCTGCGGGCGGCGTCGAACCAGGCGCTGTGGGCCAGGCTGGCGAGCGGCGACTTCGTGGCGTCTGGCCAGGCGGCCAGGGCGCTCGGCCTGACCAGAGGAGCCGGCTACCGGCTGGCCGGGAGAGCCGCTGCCGACATCCGCTTCGCGGGTCCGGCCAGGCTGAACATCGCCGGAGTCGACCTGGTGGTGAACCAGGCGGTCTCCCGCAAGCTCGGCCTCGTGCACCGGGTAGCCGCGCTGATCAGCGCGCCGGGACCGAGCATCGCCAGGCTGACCGCGCAGGTGCGCGAGGTGCTTGGCGCGACCGCCAGGGTCGTCGACCTGCGCGGGCGGCGCCTGCCCGCCAGTACCATCAGGCCCGCCCAGATCACCAGCTACGTTCAGCTGTTCCGGGCCTCGGCAGCGAAGTACTGCCGCGCGATGTCGTGGACCATACTCGCGGCGATCGGCCAGATCGAGAGCGCCGACGGGCAGAACGTGGGGCCGTCCAGTGCCGGCGCGCTCGGCCCGATGCAGTTCCTGCCGGCCACCTGGGCGGAGTGGGGGATCGACGGCTTCGGGCCGCCGGGCCCGCCCGACATCATGAACCCGTTCGACGCCGTGCCCTCGGCGGCCAGGATGCTGTGCGCGGACGGCGCTTCCGCCGGGACACAGGACGGCCTGCGCCGGGCGGTCTTCGCCTACAACCACGCCGACTGGTACGTGAACGAGGTGCTGGCGCTGGCCGGCCGGTACGCGGCCGAGTACCACTAGCCGCTTGGCCGGCCCCGCCTGATTGGATGTCGGCATGGCGACCGACGCTGCGTTCCTGCTTGTCTCCTTCGGCGGGCCAGAAGGCCCTGACGACGTGATGCCGTTCCTGCGCAACGTCACGGCCGGGCGGAACGTGCCCGACGACAGGCTCGCCGAGGTGGCCGAGCACTACCACCTGTTCGGCGGCGTCAGCCCGATCAACGCGCACTGCCGTGCGCTGGCGGCGGCGATCGAGAAGGACTTCGCCGCCGGCGGCGTCGACCTGCCGGTGTACTGGGGGAACCGCAACTGGCATCCGTACCTGGCCGACACGCTGCGGCGGATGGCCAGCGACGGCGTCACCCGCGCGGTCGCGTTCGCGACCTCGGCGTACAGCTCCTACTCGAGCTGCAGGCAGTACCTGGACGACATCGAGCGGGCACGCGCTGCGACCGGCGAGAACGCGCCGACAGTCGTGAAGATCCCGCCCTACTTCCGCCACCCCGGCTTCCTCGCGGCGTTCACCGACGCGGCGGAGCGAGCCCTGGCCACGCTGCCCGAGGCCGTCAGGAACGCCGCCGACCTCGTATTCACGGCGCACAGCATCCCCGCGGCGATGGCCGCGACCAGCGGGCCCGCCGGGGGCGCGTACCAGGCTCAGCTCGCCGAGGTGGCCGGGCGCGTCGCCGCCGGGCTCGGCATCGGAACCTGGCGGCTGGCCTACCAGAGCCGCAGCGGCCCGGCGGCCGTGCCGTGGCTGGAGCCCGATATCGGCGGCTGCCTTGCCGAGCTTGCGCGGGCAGGCTCGCCGGCCGTGGTCGTGGTGCCGATCGGGTTCGTCAGCGATCACATGGAGGTCGTGTTCGACCTCGACGTCGAGGCCGCCGCCACGGCGCGCGAGCTCGGCCTGCCCATGGCCAGGGCGGCAACGCCAGGCACGGATCCCAGGTTCGTGGCGATGATCTCCTCCCTGGCGCGGGATTTCGCGTCGATGCCCGCAGCGCAGGCAGCCCGCGCGCTCGGCGCCGACGCGGCGTCGTTCTGCGGTCCGGGTTGCTGCGGGACCGCCCCCAGCCGGCCGGCCGGACCGGCCGGTCCGGCCGGATCGGCCAGGACAGCCTCGTGAGCGCGTCAGGTGCGGCCGAGGCCGGGCCCGACAGGAACGCCCTGCTCGCGCTGGCGGTCGAGGTGGCCTGCGCGGCCGGCCGGATGCTGGCCAGCCGGCCCGCGCGGCCTGCCGTGGTCGGCACGAAGACCAGTCCGACCGACGTCGTGACCGAGATGGACCAGGCGGCCGAGCGGCTGATCAGGACCAGGATCGCGGCCGAGCGGCCGCACGACGCGATCCTCGGGGAGGAGGGCGGCCAGACCGGCGGGGACGCGCCGGTCCGGTGGGTGGTTGACCCGCTCGACGGCACCGTGAACTACCTGTACGGCCTGCCCGACTGGGCGGTCAGCATCGCCGCGGAGGTCGGCGGGCAGGTGGTGGCCGGAGCGGTCTGCGTCCCGCGCAGGGACGCGGCCTACTGGGCCGTGCTCGGCGCGGGCGCGTGGCGCGGCAGCCTGGCCGCCCAGCCCGATCCGCTCTACCTCCACGGCGCTGGACCGGTCCTGGCCGGCTCCGAGCCGCTGGCGTGCAACGATGATGTGCCGCTCGCGCGGGCGCTGATCGCCACCGGGTTCGGCTACGAGCGCGGCCGCCGCCTGGTGCAAGGTCAGGTGCTTAGCGCAGTCCTGCCGCGGGTAAGGGACATCCGGCGCAACGGAGCCTGCGCGGTCGACCTGTGCTCGCTGGCCGCGGGGAACGTAGACGGGTACTACGAGCGCGGCGTGCAGTACTGGGACATCGCAGCGGGTAGCCTGATCGCCCGCGAGGCAGGGGCCCTGGTCGGCGGGCTGGCCAGCAGGCCGGCCAGCCCAGCGATGACGATCGGGGCCGGGCGGGCGCTCTTCGCGGAGTTGCACGACCTGCTGGCCGGCCTGGATGCCGAGCGAGATGCGTGACCGATGCGTGCGCGAGATGGGCGGATGCGGTAGTTGGCGGTGATCTAAGAGTAAATCGGTGCGACACGAACCGCCGCTGAGGTCTGCTACGTGTACCTCGGACGGGGACGTGACAGAATTCCCCGCCGGATTCGGGCACAACCAGGGCCTCGAAAGCGTTGCACCCGCGCGACGACATTTAACGATGGAGGAGTAAGGCCACCATGGCTACCGACTATGACAGCCCAAGGAAGACTGACGAGGAGCTGACCGAGGACAGCCTGCAGGAACTTCAGGCGCGCCGGATGGACAAGTCGTCGACGTCGATCGACCTCGACCCGGACGACGTTGCGGAGTCGCTTGAGCTGCCTGGAGCAGACCTGTCGAATGAGGAATTGTCGTTCCGGGTGATCCCGCGGCAGGCCGACGAGTTCACTTGCTCAAGCTGCTTCCTTGTGCACCACAGAAGCCAGCTCGCTGAGACGCGCAAGGGCGAGCCCATTTGCCGGGAGTGTGCGGCTTAGCAGTGCGGTCCCGCCGGGCAGCCAGCATGCTGTCTGCCGGTCAGGCTTGCCGCCAGATCGTGCGCTCGTCGCTGCGCGGATCGTCGGCGATGTCGCCGCCGCCCGCGTCGAAGACCCGGACCCGGCGGCTCGCGCCGAACTCCGGCCAGCCAGGGTCACCGGTACGGGCGAATCGGGTCCAGGCCGCGTGCATATCCTCCGCCACGTCCTGCGGGGCGTCCGGCCCGGCCACAAGCTCGGCTCCCTCCGCCGACAGGTTGTCGAACACGAACGGGACGTCCAGCCCGTGCCCCGCCCCGACCTGCGGGTGCCGCCAGGCGAACTCATAGAAGTAGGTGGCAGCCTGGCCGTCCGCCCGCGCCTCCGCGACCGCGATCGCGGGCAGCAGGAAGAACCGGTCGGTTAGCAGGGCGGCGAGCAGGTCGCCGGGAGAGACGCCCGGCCGGTTCGCCCGGTATGTAGTGATTACCTCTTCGCCGGCGCCGACCGCGCCCGCCATGGTCGCCATGACCTCCTCCGTGACCAGATCGGCCATCCCGGACGGAACCAGGAAGGTGCGGAACTCGTCGGTGTTCGTCCCGATCACCAGCGGCACCGCCCGACCGCTGCCGGCGGCGATGCTGGCCAAGGGGTGCTCGGGCAGCGTCTCGCCGTCGACCACCGGGATGAACGGCATCGTGCTCGCCACGATGCTGGCACCGAACCTGGACGGGTCAGGGCTCGCGGAAAGCGCGTCGCGTACGGCCGCCTGAGCCGCGATCAGTGCGGGCAGGTCGACCGCCGCGAGGCTGCTGGCGGTCGGCTCGGCACCCGTCCGCTCAGACTCGGCCGCGCCGGACTCCGCCGTGCCAGTGGCGCCGGCGGCCGCGGTCCCGCCCGCGCCGCTCAGCGCGCGACCGAGCTCGGCCGTGACCAGCGCGGCGTCTCCCGGTGCGGCGGCGGCCTGTGCGGCGCCGCTCTGGGCGATAGCCTTGCTGAACAGGCCGGCCGCTCGCGGCATCGACAGCAGCGTGATCACGCTCATCGCGCCCGCCGACTCTCCGAAGATCGTCACGTTGGCCGGGTCGCCGCCGAACGCGCTGATGTTGTCCCTTACCCACTCAAGCGCGGCGACCTGATCGAGCAGCCCGCGGTTCGCCGGCGCGCCTGGCAGCAGCGCGAATCCGTCGACGCCGAGCCGGTAGTTGATGCTGACCAGCACGACGCCGTCCCTCGCGAACGCGTGCCCGTCGTACAACGGGATCGCCGAGTTGCCGTTGGCGAACGCGCCGCCGTGGATCCAGACCATGACCGGCAGCCCTGGCCCGTCAGGGTCGGGGGTCCAGACATTCAGGTTCAGCCAGTCATCACCCGCGACGTTCGGCTCGGCGAACAGCGTGTCGAAGGGCGCGGGGTAGTCCGGCTTCGGCGGCGTCGGCCCGTACCCGATCGCGTCCCTGACGCCGTTCCACGGCTCGGGCGGCACCGGCGCCTTGAACCTCAGGCGGCCGGTCGGACTCGACGCGTACGTAATGCCGAGGAAGCTCACGACACCGTCACGGACCTGGCCGCGCACCGTCCCGTACTTGGTGGCAATGGTTGGCCCCATGCATCGCACTCTGCCACAGATCGTCCGGCGCCGGGCCGGTGCAGTACGCCGCAACGGCAACTGGCCGTTTCATCGGCTTCATCGGCTCCGGCGGCCGCGGCGGCCGGCGATCATGGTGGTCATGAGACATGACCCGGGCCGGGCGCTCGCCCGCGCCGGCCGGCTGATCGGGCTCGGGCTCCTCGCGCTCGCCGGATGCGGCTACAGGAACGCACCTGCCGGGGTAGGGCTGCAGCCGACCCGGCCGGCGGTCACCAGCCAGGCGCCAAGTGCGCAGCCGACAGCCCCGGGCCACGGCGGGTCGGCCAGCGGGGCGGCGACGGTGCCGCGCCCGCGCCGCACGGTGGTCGTGGTGTTCGAGAATCACGCGTACGGCGACATCGTCGGCAGTCCGCATGCCGCGTACATCAACGCGCTCGCTCGCGAAGGCGCGCTCTTCACCTCCTCTTACGCGGTCACTCACCCGAGCGAGCCGAACTACCTGGCGCTGTTCTCTGGCGGCACGCAGGGCGTCGGCAGCGATCAGTGCCCGATAACGCTGCATGCGCCGAATCTCGCCGCCGACCTGAACGCGGCGGGCCTCAGCTTCGCCGGGTATGCCGAGGGGCTTCCCGCGCCTGGATCGGCGGTGTGTGAGGATGGCGACTACGCGCGCAAGCACGTGCCGTGGACCGACTTCAGCAACGTTCCCGCGGCCGCGAACCAGCCGTTCGCCCGGTTCGCCTCGGCCGGCTACGCCCGCCTTCCCGCCGTGTCGTTCGTCATCCCTGACCTGTGCCACGACATGCACGACTGCCCGGTCGGCACCGGGAACGCCTGGCTCAGGGCGCATCTGAGCGGGTACGCCCGCTGGGCCATGACCCATGACGGACTGCTGATCGTGACCTGGGACGAGGACGACAGCGGCCATTCCAACCACATCGCGACGATCTTCGTCGGCCAGCAGGTTCAGCCCGGCAGGTATCGCACGCCGATTGACCATTACAACGTGCTCCGGACCATCGAGCAGGCATACGGCCTGCCGTACCGCGGTCAGGCCGCTCGGCACTACCCGATCACCGGGATCTGGCGTCGCTCCGGCTAGGGCCGCCGCATCGACCCAGATGGGACAACTGTCCCTGTACGGGCGATGATGAATGCGCACGGGCGGGCCGGCGAGCAGGGGAGGGCGCATGTCGCAGTACGCGGACGTGGTCTTCGGGGGCGGCGCGCTGTACACGTCCGATTCCAGCGGCAGGCGCCTGATCCCGCCGACGGCGGCCGACGGCCGGCCGGCGACCTCGGCCGCGGTCAGGGGCGGGGTCATCGTCGCCGTCGGCGACGCGGCCGACGGCGCGATCACCGACCTGAAGGGCCCGCGGACCGAACTCGTCGACCTGCGCGGCCGGGCACTGCTGCCCGGCTTCCAGGACGCGCACGTCCACCCGGCCTTCGCCGGCGTGACCATGATCGGCTGCAACCTGATCGGGGCGGCGACTCTGGCCGAGGCGGAGGGCCGGATCGAGGCCTACGCGGCGGCGCACCCCGAGAAGGAGTGGATCTCGGGCAGCGGCTGGCGGATGGAGTGGTTCGAGCACGGGACGCCGAGCCGGCACCAGCTGGACAGGCTCACCGGCGGCAGGCCGTCGTTCCTGACCAACCGGGACGGGCACGGGGGCTGGGCCAACACCAGGGCGCTCGAGCTGGCCGGTTTCGGTGCCGGCACTCCCGACCCGCCCGACGGCAGGTTCGAGCGGGAGGACGACGGCACGCTGCAAGGCGCCGTGCACGAGGGAGCCGCGGACCTGGTCGGCGCGTTCGTGCCGAAGCCGACGTTCGAAGAGCGGCTGGCCGGGCTGCTGCTCGCCCAGCGGCACCTGCACGAGCGCGGCGTCACGGCCTGGCAGGACGCGATCGTCGGGCCGTACCTGGGCTCGCAGGACCCGCTCCCCGTCTACCTGGCCGCGGCCGGCTCAGGCCAGCTCACCGCGCGGGTGCAGGGCGCGCTGTGGTGGGAGCGCGGCAGGGGCGCCGAGCAGATCGACGAGCTGCGCGAGCGGCGCGAGACCGGGCAGGCCGGCCGGTTCCGCGCGAACACCGTGAAGATCATGCAAGACGGCGTCGCCGAGAACTTCACCGCCGGGATGCTCGAGCCGTACCTGGACGCCTGCGGCTGCCAGACCACCAGCCGCGGGCTGTCCCACGTGGACCCCGAGGAACTGCGCGCGCACGTGTCCGCGCTCGACGCCCTGGGATTCCAGGTACATTGCCACGCCATCGGCGACCGGGCGGTGCGCGAGTGCCTGGACGCGCTCGCCGCGGCGCGCGCCGCCAACGGCAGCAACGACCACCGCCACCACATCGCCCATCTTCAGGTGGTCCATCCCGACGACATGCCGAGATTCGCCCGGCTCGGGGTGACGGCCAACATGCAGGCCCTGTGGGCCGCACACGAACCGCAGATGGACGAGCTCACGATCCCGTTCCTGGGCCCCGGGCGCTCCGCGCGGCAGTACCTGTTCGGCGACCTGCTGCGCTCTGGCGCCCGGCTGGCAGCGGGCAGCGACTGGGCGGTCAGCAGCGCCAGTCCGCTGCGGGCGATCCACGTGGCGGTGAACAGGTCGCTGCACGAGTCGTCCGGCGCGCAGGCCGAACCGCTGCTGCCGGGTCAGGCGCTCGACCTGGCCGAGGCGATGGCGGCCTGCACGATCGGCTCGGCGTACGTGAACCATCTGGACGACGTCACGGGCTCGATCGAGCCGGGCAAGCTGGCCGACCTGATCGTGCTCGACCGGGACCCGTTCGCGCGGCCGGCGGCGGAGATCGCCGAGGCGACGGTGCTGGCCACCTATGTGCAGGGGACCGCCGTCCACCGGTCGCCCCTGCTCGGATGACCGCTACTGTGCCTTCATCAGGCCGATGCGGTTGCCCGCAGGGTCGCTGAAGAAGGCGATCGTCGGGCCGCCAGGGACATCCATCGGCGGGCTGATCGTCGCGCCGCCGAGCTGACCCGCCTTGTCCAGGGCCGCCTGCAGGTCGGGTACGGCGACGTAGAAGACGATGCCGTGCGGGCCGTCTGGACCGCCCGCCACGCCGCCGCCGATGCCGCCTTCCGACGGTTCGACCATCCCGTAGCTCATCGGGTTGCTGGCGTCGATCTTCCAGTCGAACAGCTGGGAGTAGAAGCTCTGAAGCGCCGCGCCGTCCGGTCCCGTTACCTCGAACCACGCCACTGGATTCGCCATAGCCGCACCTTCGCATCCGGCTCGCCTGCACCGGCGAGCACTGGTTGACTGCCTGCTCCGCGATTCGGGCCAGCCAGCCGGGCTGGCGGCCCGCTAACGACGCTACACCTGTTCGTGAGTGCGCCGCCGGGAAGGGCCGAACCTCCGTCCAGCACGGCCGCCGGGAACTGTCGGAACTGTCGGCGGGTGGTGACACCATGGTTCGGTGCCCGATGATGATGGTCCCGCGACCGGAGCGGTGACCGCGATCCCCGCCGTGGACCGTGCCGTCGTGGCACAGCGATGTGCGGCCCAGCTGCTCTCCGGGCCGCGCGCCGCGGTGGCGGCCGACGTGGTGCGCAGGGTGCTGGCGGTCCAGGGCCAGGATCCGCGTGGCGCCAGGCTGGCCGTCAGGGCCCGGTCCGCCGGGCTGACCGCTGCCGACGTCGACCGCGCCATGAGCGTCGACCGCTCGCTGCTGATCACCTGGCTGAACCGGGGGACCCTGCACCTCGTCACCGCCGAGGACTACTGGTGGCTGCGTCTGCTCACCACTCCGCCGCTGGAGACCGCTAACACGCGGCGGCTCGCGCAGGAAGGCGTCTGGGCAGACGACGCCGACCGGGCGGTCAGGCTGATCGACGCGGCGCTCGCGGCCGACGGGCCGCTCACCCGCGCCCAGCTCGGCGACCGGATAGCCGCGGCCGACATCCGCACCCAGGGGCAGGCACTCGTCCACCTCCTGGCCAGGGCGTCGGCGCGCGGCCTGATCATCCGCGGGCCGATGATCGGCAGGCAGCACGCTTTCGTCCGGGTCAGCGACTGGCTCGGCACGCCGCCGGTCCCGTTCCGGCCCGCCAGGTTCGACCGTGACGCCGCCCTGGCCGAGCTGGCCAGGAGGTATCTCGCCGGTCACGCCCCGGCCAGCGAGCGGGACCTGGCCAGGTGGGCCGGGCTGCCGCTGCGCGACGCGCGGCGCGGGCTGACCGCGATCGCCGGCGAACTGCGTGCCCGCGGTGACGGGCTCGCCGAACTCGCGGCGGGCGGTGACCTGAGCGCGGCCGGCCGAGGTGGGCCCGGCCGGTCCGGCCGGAAGGCGCCGGCGTTCCCGCCGCCGCGACTGCTCGGCTCCTACGACCCGCTCCTGCACGGCTGGGTGGACAGGGAACCCGTGCTCGGCGGGGCCAGGGGCATCGTCACCGTCAACGGGTTGTTCCGGCCGTTCGCTCTGGCCGGTGGCCGTGCGGTGGCGACGTGGCGCCTGACCGGCGGCAGAGTTACGCTGGCCCAGTTCTCCCCGCTGCCGGGGTCCGTCGCTGCCGCGCTCGAGGCCGACGCGGCGGACGTGCTGCGCTTCCTCGGCGCGGAGCCGCCCGCTCAGAGCTGAGCCGCGAGAGCGGTCATGTCCGCGGCGACGAGGTCGACTCCGGCCGGCGGAGGCGGAGCCGCTCCGGCCGGTCCCCACTCCGCCGGCCGGGGCACATATGCGCTGCGCAGGCCAGCCCGCCGAGCGGCCTGCAGGTCGGCCGGGTGGCAGGCCACCATCAGCACCCGGCCGGCCGGGACCTCGAAGTACCAGGGAACCAGCGCGTACACGCGCGGGTCCGGCTTGTAGGTCCCGGCCAGCTCGGCGGACAGTACGCAGTCGAACGGCAGGCCCGCGGCCTTGGCCAGCCTGGTCAGCAGGCCGATGCCGCCGTTGGACAGCGGCGTGAGGATGTGCCGCTCCCGCAGCGCGGTCAGCCCGGGAACGGCGTCTGGCCAGGGAGCCAGCTCGTGCCAGGAGCGGACAAGCTCCCGTCGCTCCGCGTCGCCTAGCGCCTGCAGACCGTGCTCGGCGATGACCTCCTCGAGCATCTCGGCGTGCAGGACGTCGAGCGACTGGAATGGCCGCTCTCCGCGCACCACCCGCGCCAGCGCCGGCTGATACCTGGACCGCCAGGCGTCCGCGACCGCCGGCCAGTCCGCATCGAGCCCGGCACGGCCGCCGACCCTGGCCAGGGCGGCCGCGATGCTCGATCGCCAGTCGACCAGGGTCCCGAACACGTCGAAGGCGATGATCTCAGCGTCCACGGCCGCCACGCTATCCGAGCCGCCGCCCTGACCGGCCGGCCTAGCTGCTCGCGTACATCAGCGAGCCCGGCGTGGTCAGCAGCTGACCGGTCTCCAGCCAGGTCTTCAGGCCGGACAGGATCATCGGCCAGCCCCCGTAGATCTGGTCGTTCGCTCCGTCGCGGAGCTGGTCGTGGGTCAGGGTCAGCCGGCAGGAGTCCTGGACCGGTTCGATCTCCCACGTGACTCGGGACGCCCCCTCTTGCCTGACCTCGTCGCTCCACAGCGCGGTCAGCGTGTGCACGAGCCGGCGCGGCGGGTCGGCCTCGATGACCTCGCCCTCGCCGAGCAGGCCGCCGGCGCCCGGGGAGTCCATCGCCAGCCTGGAGCCGGGCTTCCAGTCCGAGGTGACCGCGGCGCCGAAGCTGTACTTGGCCCTGATCTGCGGGTCCGTGATCGCCTCCCAAAGCCGCTCGGGAGTAGTGCGGATGTAGATCTCGAACACTTTTTCCATCTGCTTCTCCAGTTCTTGCTTGATCTCGCTGAGACCGGCCGCCCAGGGCTCGGCGTACTTGCTGACCCACCGGTCGTGGATCAGCCGGATCGGCACGGGGTTGAGAAAGTGCAGCTTCTCGCGGCCCCGTCGCCGGGTGACGACCAGACCGGCCGCTTCGAGCTGCTTCAGGTGCTTCATCACGCCGAAGCGCGTGATGGGAAAGCGCGCCTCGAGCGCGTTCAGCGTCTGGCCGTCCGAGCGGAACAGCTCGTCGAGCAGGCTGCGCCGGGTCGGATCGGCCAGAGCGCGGAACACGTCGTCCATGACCAAGACAATAGGTGACCGATTAGTCACATGTCAAGCCGACGCTGCGCGGCATAGCTCCACGGGAACTTTCGGGCGGTGTCAGGCCCGGTACTGGGCGGCGGCAAGCTCGCGCAGCCGGGAGTGCGCGCCGCCCATGACGGGCGCGCCGGGCAGGTACCGCTTGGGCATCTTGGCTACCGACGTGTAGTTGACGTCGACCACGTTCGCCAGCGGTGCCTCGACCCCCTGGCTGACCAGTTGGTACGCGTCCATCGTGTCCATCCCGTACTGGCCGGCCAGCCAGAGCACGAGCTCGGTCTGAGCGATCCGGAACGCGTCCTCGAGCGGCCTGGCAGATCCGGCCGTCATGACGTAGGCGTCGTTTTCCAGCCGCGGCCAGGGGCACGCCGTGCCCTTGACCAGGTCGACGACCATGACCGTGTTCATCGCGGTCTCCACCGCGACGCCGCAGGTCTCTCCCTCGCCCTGGCGGGCATGCCCGTCACCCAGCGAGAGCAGCGCGCCCTCCACGTTCACGCCGAGGTAGCAGGTCGTTCCCGCGCACATCTCCGGGGTGTCCATGTTGCCGCCGAACGCGTCGGGCACCAGGGCGCTGCGGGCCTCCAGGTTGGCGGGCGCCACGCCGACGGTGCCGTGCATCGGGTTCATCGGCATGTCGACCGTGAAGTCACCCTGCCGCGCGGTGAACCGGCAGGTCTGGGCGGCCCGGTCGAGCTGCCACATCCAGACAAGCTCGGGCAGCGGCTCGGCCAGCAACGCGGTCAGATGAGTTCCGGTCAGCGCGCCGAACAGGGGAATCGTGGTAGACGCGCCCCAGTCCCTGGCCGGGGTGATCGACACGAAGTGGACGGCCACGGTGTCGCCTGGCTCGGCGCCCTCGATGTAGAACGGGCCGGTCTGCGGGTTCACGAACGGGAACTCGCAGACCTCGGAGACCAGGTCGTCCTCGCTGCGCACCCGGCCGAAGAACGCGTCTTCGGTAAAGACCTCGAGCACGACGGGCGTGCGGATCCTGGCCACCGGCGCCACGCCGCCGAACGTCCAGGCGTACTGCTCGGCCTCGGGCCGGAACGTGACTACCTGCAGATCACTCATGTAGCCACCCTAGGATCCGGCGTCTCGGCCGGCGCGGCGTCGAGGTGGATCAGCCCGACGTCGATGACCCGCTGCCGGTGACGCCGGTACAGGTACACCAGGTAGACGACGCCGATGGCCATCCAGATCGCCACGGCCGGCCCCATGTAGGAGAACGGCGCGCTCAGCGGCGTGATGAAGCTCAGGCCAGGAGCCTTGATGCCGGCCCCGGCAAGCCACGCGGGAATGAAGGCGGCGATCCCGAGCACCGGGACGATCAGGTGCGAAACCAGGCTGAACCCGTGCGCCCGGCGGGTGAAGTAGCCGATGCAGGCAACGTTCATGACCAAGTAGATGCCGACGAGCAGGATGACAAGCGCAGTGCCGATCATGGCGAACGCCGTGACCGGGTCGTAGCCGAAGCCGAGCCCGAGCATGACCGCGAGGCTGATGGCGCTGCCGATGGCGATCGCGGGCACCGGCGACCTGTGCCGCTCGCTGACCCGCGCGAACAGGGGCGGGAACGCCTTGACCCGGCCCATGGCGAACGCCGTGCGGCTGGCGACGTTCACGCCGGCGTTGGAGTTGGCCACCGTCGAATTGATGATCGCGAAGAAGACCAGCACCCAGAACAGGCCATACAGCGACCGGGCCACCCCCTCCCAGGACGCGCTGCCGGTGCCGGTGGTGAACTTCGAGAAGCCCGCCGGCCCGAACCCGACGTCGATCGCGTAGGTCGTGAACACGTACAGCGCGCCGATGAGCAAGGTCGACAGCAGCACGGCGAGTTGCACGGTGCGCCGCGGGTTGCGGGCCTCCTCGGCGAGCGGTGCCGCGCTCTCGAACCCGAGAAACGCCAGTGTCGTGAAGACCGAGCCGGCGATGACGCCGGACAGGCCGTGGTACTGGCCGGGCGGGGTGTACTTGAAGGTGAACACAGAAAACGTGTTGTGCCCGCCCGCGTGGATGACCAGGAGCACGGCCAGGATCAAGAACACGGCGATCTCGAAGATGCCGAGGATGGTGCCCAGGCGCGCCGACGCGCGGATGCCGAAGTAGCCGACGGCGAACACGATCAGCATCCCGAGGATCGACCACGGCCACCACAGGCTGGCCGACCAGCCGAACTCGGTGTTGAGCGTGGCCGCCGTCGTGAATCCCAGCTGCAGCAGCACCAGCGGCGCGACCAGCCACCCCACCACGACGTAGGCCCAGGCGACGAGGAACCCCGCTGCGGGGTGGATGCCGCGGGCGGCGTACGTCGCCAGGGATCCGGCTGCGGGTATCTCCTTGGCGAGCTGGCTGATCGTCCAGGCCGTGAACAAGGACGCGATGAGGGCGAAGACAACGGCGAGCGGAAGCGCTCCGCCCGCGAAGGCGACCCCGGCCGGGATCGAGGCGGCGATGGCCGCGCCCGGAGCCATGTCCGTGATGCTCTGGAATAGGACTTCGCGGAGCCCGACGGCGTCACGCCTGAGTCTCGTTCCGCCCGCTGCTTCGGTAAATTCGGTCTCGGCCACCGTCGCCTCCGTGGCTAAATGGGGAGCTTGCGCCGATCATGTCACGGCCACACCGTTCGACAACAGACCCAACACGGGCTAACTCGTGCAACTCGCACACTATTGGCCACGGCAACATCGGCGGAAACGTCCGGGTTCAGCGCGGGCAGGGGGCACAATCGTGGGCATGCGCCCGATGGACGTGCCGCCGCGCCGCCGGTTAGACCTGGACCAGGACTCGGCCGGAGAGGCGCAGGACTGGCCGCGCGTGCCCGACGGCCGGGCGCGGGCGCCGTCGGAGTTGCTGGACAACCTGCGGCTGCGGCTGGGCGAGCTACCGGCCAATCACCCCTCCGCGCCGCCCGCAGCCGACCGGCGAGAGCCAGGTGAAGGCTCAGAAGGCGGGGCGAGGGCCGCGGTTCCGGCCACGGACGCGGTTCGGACCGGGGACGGCGATCGCACGCGGGACGAGGCCAGTGCCGACGCTGGAGACCGGGTCGAAGGTGCGGACGGCCGCGCCGGGGAGAGTAACGGCGCCGGGGAGAGTAACGGCGCCGGGGAGAGTAACGGGCTCAAGACCGCAGGCGCCGACCGTGCAGGCGCCGTCGCCGAGGACATCCGCGCGGCCTGGCCGCGTGGCGCTGAACCCGCCGGCGCCGCGGACACGAGCACGCACGCCATGATGAACCTGCCGGACCGGGCAGGCCAGGCCGAGGTGTTCCGGCCGTGGTTCATGTCCGGCGAGCCGGGAAGTCCGTGGTGGGCCGCCGGGGATGACGTCTGGGACTGAGCGACGCGACCTGTCGTGTCGCTACTGCAGGAAGGTCACCTTGCCGGTGATGTCGGCGGCCAGCCGGACCGTGTCGCCGTCGACCAGCCTGACGTCCGTGCCGGGCAGCAGCCGGTCGTTGTTGACGAAGGTGCCGTTCGTCGAGTGCTCGTCCCTGATCGTGGCGCGCCCGGCGTCGTCGACGGTGACCAGCGCGTGCCGGCGCGACACGTTCTCGCACTCCTCGAAGGCGGCGGCGACGAGCGACTCGGCCGGGTCCCTGCCGAGCAGCACCGACGTGCCCGCCGGCACCTCGACGTTCCCGGCCGGGAAGCTGATCCTGAGCACGGCGGAGGAGATCCCGCGGTCGGCCTTGTCGGCCGACACGGCCTTCTGCGCGACTGTGATGGGAAGCGGCGGCTCGGCGGCTGACCTGACCCTTGGCAGGTTAGCTCCGCAGGTGAAGCAGATGAGGTCGTCAGAGCCGACCTCGGTCGCGCAGTCCGGGCAGGTCCGCGTCACCATCACAAAGTGCTCCTTCATCGACGATCCCACCACTGTTTACAGCCTAGCGCTGGTGCCGATGAGGGCAGGTAGCATCACTGCGTGATCAGCTTCAGTCTCGACGATGAGCATGAGGCTCTGCGCAGCACCGTCATGGAGTTCGCCCGCGAGGCGGTGGCTCCAGTCATCGGCGGCTTCTACGAGCGTAACGAGTTCCCTTACGACCTGGTTGCCCGGATGGGCAAACTAGGTCTTTTCGGGCTCCCCTTTCCCGAGCGGTACGGCGGCATGGGCGGCGACTACTTCGCGTTCTGCCTCGCGCTGCACGAGCTTGCCAGGGTTGACTCCTCGGTGGCGATCACCTTGGAGGCAGCCGTGGGGCTCGGCGCGATGCCGATCTACCGCTACGGCACCGACGAACAGCGCGACCAATGGCTGCCCGAACTCTGCCGCGGCGAGCGACTCGCGGCGTTCGGCCTCACCGAACCGGGCGGCGGATCCGACATCCCGGGCGGAATGCGGACGACCGCCCGACGCGACGGCGACCTCTGGGTGATCAACGGCAGCAAGGCCTTCATCACGAACTCGGGCACGTCGATCACGTCGGCGATCACGGTGCTCGCGATCACCGGCCGGTCCGGTGGCAGGCCGCAGATCTCCTCGATCATCGTCCCGGCCGGGACGCCCGGCCTGACCGTCGGCGCGAAGTACTCCAAGGTCGGCTGGTGCGCCTCGGACACCAGGGAACTCTCGCTGAACGACTGCCTGGTGCCGGCCGGCAATATGCTCGGGGAGCCTGGCCGCGGCTACGCCCAGTTCCTGCAGATTCTCGACGAGGGCAGGATCGCGATCGCGGCGCTGGCGGCGGGCCTGGCTCAGGGCTGCGTCGACGAGTGCCTGCGGTACGTCGGGGAACGGTCGGCGTTCGGCCACAACCTCGGCCACTACCAGTCCGTCCAGTTCAAGATCGCTGACATGCAGGCCAGGGCGGCCACGGCCCGGCTGGCCTGGTACGACGCGGCCGCCAGGCTGGTGGCCGGCCAGCCGGTGAAGGCATCGGCCGCGATCGCCAAGCTGACCACGTCGAACGCCGCGATGGACAACGCGCGCGACGCCACCCAGATCTTCGGCGGCTACGGCTTCATGAACGAGTTTCCCGTCGCCAGGTTCTATCGTGACGCCAAGGTGCTCGAGATCGGCGAAGGCACCTCGGAGGTGCAGCGGATGATCATCGCGCGCGAGCTGGGGCTGAAGTCCGATTCGTGAGGTCGGCGGTTTACTTGGCGATCATCTTCGCGACGTTGAGCTGGCTCCTGATCATGCCGACGGAGAACATGAGGTCGGCGGTGCGCTGAATGCTGGCGGTGATCGTCGACAGCGGGTAGACCCCGGTGGTGACGAGGGCGGCTTCCTCCCTGCTCAGCTTGGCGTAGGCGGGCAGCACCGCCTGGACCGGCCCTGGCATCGATGCCTCAGCGTCCGCCTGCGACAGTCCGGCGCGGAACGCGGCCACCTGCTTCGCATTCTCCCCGGACCACGACGTGCTGCTGAAGTAGCCCGCCAGCGGGATGCCCGCGGCTGCTCCGCCGCAGGCGTCGACCAGCTCGTACGCTCCTTTCTGCTGGGCCTGGTAGACGTACGGCTCGGTGAGCAGGGCGGCGGCGATCTGGCCGTGGACCAGTTCGCTGATCTCCTCCGGCTGGCTCATATTCTTCCAGGTCAGGCCCGAGAGGTTGACGTTATAGCTCTGCAGGACCTTCGTCGCTGATGCGATCACCAGGCTGTTAGGAGCGGCCGGAGCGACGGCGGTCACCCTATCGGTGTTCGGCGCGCCGATGACGCGGCCGGCTTCGGCTAGGCCGGCCGCGGTCGTGACGGGTGAGTTGGGCATTGTCATGATCTGGACGACCCCGGGCGCCGCGTCGTAGCCGTCGGCGAGGATCTTGTAGGCGTTCTTCTGCAGGGCGGGCTGTGCCGCGAAGAGGTCGCCGTAGTCGCCTGCGGCGACGTTGACCGTTCCCGCGCGCATCGCCAGCAGCTCGGCGGGGACCGAGCCGTAATCGAGAATCTGGACGTTGATTCCGGCTCGCGTGAAGAACCCGTCCCTCTTGCCCAGGTACAACGTCGCGTTGTCGATTCCCGGCACGACGCCGACCTTGACGACCGGCAGATCCGAGGAGGCGGTCGCCGCGCTGAAGGGATTGCACGCCGTGACGGCCAGGGCGACGCCGAGGCCGGCCAGCAGAGCCGTGGCAAAGCGGGGTCGCCGGACCGATGGCCTGAGCGCGGGCCCGCCGATCCTGACCGACGACAGTCTCATCACGCTCCTCGGCTGGGGTCCGTGTGGCGGCTGCGTATAAGCGGTACGACGTTTGCTGGTGGTACGGACCGTTTTCTGAACACTGGCAATGTCGCAGAGAGTACCCTAAGGACGTTCGTGTCACAGGCGAAGCCGCTGAGCGCGGCAGCCGGCCGTGGCGGCCAGCTCACGTCCGCCGCGGTATTTCCGGTTGAAGCGCTTATCGCTGCATGTCGTCCAGTTCAGGGATAGAGTCGCCCATAGCTCTGTAAGTTGCGTGGCCACCGTAGGTCCGTCTCCGGGAGGGATTCCTAGATGCCGGTTCCGGTGCTCCGGAGCATTGGTCGCCTCCTGCTAACCAGGTGAGAGGTACATCGACTGTGCCGTCCCGAAGCAAGATGTCGCGCGATGCCGCGCCCGGTCCAGCCGGGCGGTCCGACGCCGGCGCTCAGGCGGCCTATGGCCCGCCGGCCGGCGGTCCTTTGACCGATCTGCTAGATCCGGCGGCCGACTCGCGGCGAGTAGAGGCTCCGGCCGGGCAGCCGGCCCGCGGTTCCCGCGGCCGAATGCTGAGGAACTGGCGGGTGCGGTCGCGGCTGGTGCTGCTGATCGCGATCCCGACCGCCACGGCGGTCGCGCTCGGCGCCTCGAGCATCGTCTCGTCCTGGCGGAGCGCGGTTGACTATCAGCGGATCGCCCAGCTCGCGTCGCTGAGCTCGAAGGTCACGACGCTGGCGTACGAGCTCGAGTACGAGCGCGACAACACCGTCTGGTATATCGCGCAGAAGACCGATCCCAGTACTGGATCGCTCGAGAGCAATCCTGGCGTCGCGGCCAAGAACCAGCTGGAGGTCGTCCGCCAGCAGTACAAGTACACGGACAGGTATATCGGCCCGGTGCGGGCGGGGGTTGCCGAGATCGGCTCGGACTTTTCCCCTGGCGTGCTCCAGGAGGCCCACTCGGTGAAGTCGGAGCTCGGCTTCATCCAGAGCGTGCGGAACGCGGCCCTGTCCGCGCAGACCTCGGCGATCGACGTGATCGACCGGTACTCCGCCGTGATCGACGTGCTGCTGGCATTCGAGGACCAGATCGCACTGAGCGGCAATGACCCGGAGCTGACGTCGACCGTGAGCGCGCTCAGCCAGATCTCCAGGTATCAGGAGGAGTACTCGATCCAGCGCGGTCTGATCGTGTACGCGCTGAGCCCCGTCGGCAGGTTCGCGCCGAACATGTTCCAGATGCTGAGCGACTCGGTGGCGAACCAGGAGTCGGACCGCACGCAGTTCCGGAACTTCGCCTCGTATCAGCAGAACAACCTGTTTACGGTGGCGCTCGCCGCCGGCTCGCTGGCCGACCGGGTCAAAGCCTCCGAGTCGGGGGTGATCCAGTACCAGCCCACGCATAGGTCACTGGCCACCATCGGGATCGGCCCGCAGGAGTGGTTCGGCAACGTGACGCAGACGATCGGCAAGGTCAGGTCTGTTGAGCAGGCCCTGGTCTCGCAGGCCGTCAACCGCGCCCAGGCGCTGCGCAAGAAGGCGATCATCTCGGCGGTCGGCATCGGCAGCGCCGTCCTGCTCGTGCTGATCATCTCCCTGCTGTTCACGGTCGTCGTGGGCCGGTCGATGGTGCGGCCGCTGCGCCGGCTGCGGGCCGGAGCGCTCGAGGTGGCCGGCGTCAGGCTGCCGGAAACCGTGCGCCGGATGAGCGAGGCGGACAGCGAGAACATCCCGATCGATGTCGAGCCGATCGACGTGGACTCCTTCGACGAGATCGGCGAGGTCGCCCGGGCGTTCGACCAGGTACACCGCGAGGCGCTGCGGCTGGCTGCCAACGAGGCAGCCCTGCGCGGCAACGTCAACGCGATGTTCGTGAACCTGTCCCGCCGCAGCCAGTCGCTGGTCGAGCGGCAGATCAGGCTGATCGACGAGCTCGAGCAGGGCGAGCAGGACCCGGAGCGGCTGGGCAGCCTGTTCCAGATGGACCACCTCGCCACCCGCATGCGCCGCAACTCGGAGAACCTGCTGGTCCTGGCCGGCCACGACTCCACCAGGCGGTGGAACCAGCCGGTCGCGCTTGTCGACGTGCTCAGGGCCGCGATCTCGGAGATCGAGCAGTACGAGCGGGTCACGCTGAACGTCCAGCCCGGCATCGCCGTTCGCGGCCCGGCTGTCAACGACGTCGTGCACCTGATCGCCGAGCTCGCCGAGAACGCGACGTCGTACTCCTCGGCCGACACTCCGGTGAGCGTGTCCGGGCATCTGCTGAGCAGCGGGGGAGTGCTGCTCGACATCACCGACCTCGGTGTCGGCATGGGCAGCGAGGAGATGGCGCACGCCAACTGGCGGCTCGACAATCCGCCGGTCGTCGACGTGGCCGTATCCCGCCGGATGGGCCTGTTCGTGGTGGCCAGGTTGGCGGCCAGGCACGGCATCAGGGTCCGGCTGCGCCCGGCGAGCGGGGCCGGCCTGACCGCCCTGGTCTGGTTGCCCGACGAGGTCGTCGCCCATGAGGGCGCTACCAGGCCTGGCGGCCTCGGCCGGTTCCCCGAGCCGCTGGCCAGGTTCGCCATCGGATCGGGACCCGCGGGCATCGCCGGCCCTGCGAGCCCCAGCGGCTCGGGCGGCCAGCTGCCGGTCGGCTCGGGGGTCGGCAGTTCGATGGGCTCCGGCGAATGGCCGTCGGCCGGCGCGTCGACCGCAGAGCAAGAGGTGGCGGCCGCGCGCGCGCCCCGGTTCGCGCCGCCCCAGCAGGACGAGTCTGACGCACTCGGCCCGCAGCGGATTCCAGGTGTCGGGCCGCATCCTGGCCGGTTCGAGCCGACATCGACCACCCCCATCCCGGCGGTCAGCGCCGACTCGCCGTCTGAGCCTGCTGCCTACGGCGGCGAGTTCGGCCAGCAGCCGGGCATGTCCGAGTCCGCGTCCGAGGCCTCGGGCGATGCGTTCGGCACCGTCCCGACTCCCGCCTTGGGTGCCGAGTACCCGTCGGCGCCGTCTCAGCCGGCCGTGAACGAGTGGTCGGCGCCGGCCGCTGTGGCCGGGACGGAGGAGCAGCCCGTCCAGCCCGCCGCCGCCGGTTCTGACAAGCCTGCAGCCGCGTGGCCCGGCGAGCAGGTCACCGCGCCCGCGGCGGTGTGGCCAGGCGCCCAGGTCGCGGAATCGGGCCTGTCGGCGTCTGGCCAGCTGGCGCCTGGTCAGTCCGCGGCTGGTCAGCCGGCGTCGGCGTGGTCGGGCGAGCTGCAGGAGCAAGCCGTTCTCGGCGCACCGGTCACCGGCTTGCGCGGATCCGGCGGCGGCTTCCTTGGCCAGGACTCCGGGCAGGCCTCGGCGAACGGCGGCGTCATCGTGCCGCCGGCCGGGTCGCTCGGCGAGGAGAACAGGCTCCCCATCTTCGAGGCCGTCGAGTCGGACTGGTTCCGCCGCGGACGGCCCACCGTCGACGTTCCCGGCGGCAGGGCCGAGCGCGCGGCGGCCAGGAGCTGGACCTCGCCGGCGGACGAGGGCTGGAAGGCCGCGGAGGCCGCGGCGGTTCCCACCTCGGGCGGAACCACGCTGGCAGGCCTGCCGAGGCGCGTTCCCAGGGCGAATCTGATCCCGGGAACCGCGACCGAGACCACTACGCCCGCGCCGGTCCGGTCCGCCGCCGCTACCAGGGAGCGGTTCGCTAGTCTGCAGCGAGGAATGCGAGAGGGACGCGCCGCCAGCGGCACCGACCAGGGTGACGAGACGAGCGATGATTCCCGTGATGGGTGACATGGGAGCACTGGCACAGTCATGCTAGTTATGCGAATTCCGCAAGTAGGGTCAGGGGAGGCGCGCATGCCCGGTTCGACCGGCATGGCGCCCACCCGTCATGACAGGAAGGAGCGCCGGTGAGTCCGCTTACCCGTCCGGCACAGGATCTCAACTGGCTGGTTACCAACTTCGTTGAGCGAGTGCCCTCGGTTGCGCATGCCATCGTCGTCTCCTCTGATGGCCTGCCAATGGCGTACTCGCAGGGCTTTCCCCCTGAGCGGGTCGACCAGCTCGCTGCGGTCACGTCGGGTCTGACCAGCCTCACCCAGGGCGCCTCGCGGGTGTTCGAGGGCGGGGCCGTCTCCCAGACTGTCGTCGAGATGCAGCGGGGCCTGCTGATCGTCATGGCGATCAGCGACGGATCAAGCCTGGCTGTCCTCG
>WNGM01000263.1_pt1 | contig 68444 bp, 59 predicted proteins | sample 5400571 | NCBI WGS metagenome assembly WNGM01 (sample SAMN13153378, study PRJNA577476) | soil metagenome | isolation source: 100 cm soil or saprolite under Garry oak tree replicate 2 | place: USA:California | collected 2016-06-15
GCTTCGGTGCGAAGCGTCTTAGAAGAGTTTCGACCCCGTTCTCGAAGCGCTGGCCAATTCGCTCATTCGGAGTAAACGTATTCGCTGCGATGGAAGGATCGAGGAATTCGGCCATCGCGTTGAGGGCAGGCGGCGCGAGTTTCAGACTCTGGCTCCACGCGTCGAGATGGCGTTGAATTTCAAAGGCATACTTTTCGGTGAGGAAACCGTCCGCCCCGGGGGCTACCAGGGCAAGAACATCTTCAAGCGGAGATTGCGAAGGATAGTGCGGTTTTAGATGGAATTCGGAGAAAAGTAAGCTGGGAAAAAATGATTTTTCCGGACCTAGGCCAAGCACTTTTAGACACAACGGCGCGGGAAGAAAAGCGCATGGTGCCCATCGCATGGAGCGGAAAAACGCGCGGCGTGAGACGAAGTTAGCTTCGTCCATAGAGCTCTTCATCTCCGGTGGCTACTCCTGAGTCTTTCGACGAAAGAGGGCTTGATGTTAGCACCCCTAGCGAAGTCAACAAAAGCCAACCGGCAGACATAAATGGAAACGATGACAGAGTTTAAAGAGCGCTGGAAAGTAGCGCGAGGATCGAACCGGAAGTAGCGACGGCTGCCCACGGTAAGGGAACCCTTGCGGAGGGCAGGAAATATCGCTAACTACGAAGGTGGAAATGCAAAAAGTTGATGGGTCAAAGAAAAATCCTTGACATGGATAAAAAGGGCTGGTATCAAAGCAAGCACGGCATAGTAGTTTTGCAGTAGGGGTGCTGTACAAAAAGTAATCGCTTACATCAATCCGAGTCGTGAGAACCTGAAGTTGTGAAAACGTTTGCTCCGAGCAGCGAATACGCGTCCTGTTGCTGTAACGCTGAAGTTGGCCGAGGAAGTTCGGAGCGCGAAATCGTCGAGGTTGCATTTCTCGTTGCTCCTGGGTTGTGGGCGCTGGTGGAAGGCTTCTGAGGAGGATCAGGTTATGGAACGTAATACCGTTCGAGTTTGGGGTGGACGGCTACTGCTTGTCACTGCGGCTTGCCTTGTTTTCCTATTGTTGGGCGCGAGTTCCTCATTCGCGCAGGTTGACACTGGTGCGGTTCTGGGAACTGTCACCGATTCTTCCGGCGGGCGCGTCAGCGGCGCCACCGTGACATTGACGAACGAAGGCACCAATGCCTCTGTTTCCGCGACCACCGGTGACGACGGCGGATATAAATTTACGCCGGTAAAGATTGGAACCTACAAGGTCGCGGTGACCATACAAGGTTTCCAGACGATGACGACGCACGGTATTGCGGTGAGTGTCGGTCAAAACGTTGTAACTGATTTCGCGTTGAAACCCGGTTCCGTCTCTGAAACCGTTGAAGTCACAACAACCGCTCCAGTGTTGCAATCGCAGGACGCCTCCGTAGGTCAAGTCATCGACTCGAAGAACGTCAATGATCTTCCGCTGAATGGCCGGAACTTTACATTCCTGGCGCAACTCGCCGCCGGCGTGAATACGCCGCAGGCTGACACACGCGGAAACGCAGCAACAGGCGCATTCGCTGCGAATGGAAATCGTCCCGCACAGAACAACTACCTGCTGGACGGCATTGACAATAACTCGGATACGGTGGACTTCCTCAACGGCACCAATTTCGTCGTGCTGCCACCGGTAGACGCCATTCAGGAGTTCAAGGTACAGACCTCCGGCTTCAGCGCCGAATATGGCCGTTCCGGTGCCGCCGTTCTCAACGCCACCATTAAGTCCGGCACCAACGAGTTCCACGGCGCCGCTTGGGAATTCTTCCGTAACGATAAGCTCGACGCCGCGGATTTCTTCGAAAATGCTGGGGGCGTTCCCAAGGGCGCGCTGCGCCAGAACCAGTTTGGCGTTGCTGCGGGCGGCCCGATCCTGAAGAACAAGGTGTTCATTTTTGGGGACTATGAGGGTTTCCGCCGCGTGCAGGGCACAGTCCTACATGGTTCCGTTCCCACAGCGCTGGAGCGCAGCAGCGGCTTCACAAACCTTACCGAGTTGCTGTCGCAAGGCGGTACCGAATTCGATGCGCTCAATCGTTCCGTCCCGAAGGGAACGATATTTGACCCGGCCACTACGCGGCAGGTCCTAGCGGGTGGCGTTGACCCTGTGAGCGGTCTCCCCGTGCCAACCGTTGATCACAATGGGAAAGCCATCGCTCCGGGCACTAAGGAATTCGTGCGCGATCCCTTCGGAACGTGCGCTCCCAATACCCTCGTCTTTACCGCAGCGTGTGGCTTGAACGACCTGTCCGGGGCCTCAGCAGCCGGGCGCTTTAATGCTAACGCACTCAGTTTACTGGGTCTCTATCCTAACCCGACGAGTTCAAGCCTATTTGGCAACTTCACCACATCACCGAAACTCTTCGAACACCGCAATGCGTTCGACACCCGCATGGACATCAATTTCAGCGAGAAGAACCAGCTCTTCTTCCGCTTCAGTTTGGCCGACGACCCCCAGTTCATTCCCGGCATTTTCGGAGGCGTTGCGGACGGCGGTGGCTTCCAGCAGGGCGATCAGACGGCCAACGCGCAGCAGAGCGCATTGGGTTACACGCACCTTTTTAGCCCAACCCTGATCAACGTGGTTCGTGCGGGTCTAAACTACCTTCACACGACTCGCAATATTCCGGCTGCAAATGACCTTAGCGATATTCCAGGTTCCTTTGGAATTCAGGGCATTCCTCAGGATCAAGAAAACGGTGGTTTGCCCGCGATCGGAATCGGCGGCCTGCAAACCTTGGGCGGAAACGCCTTCTTGCCTTCCGACGAGGTCACGTCCACTTTCCAGTTGACCGACGACTTGACCAAGATTTACGGCAAGCACACCTTCAAGATGGGCTTTGAGTGGCAGCACGTGAAATTTTCCACGCTGCAGCCACCCTGGTCACGCGGCCAATTCAACTTTGACGGCGTGTACACCGATGTCCCCGGCACCACCAGCGGCAACACCGGTATCGCACAGCTCCTTTTGGATCCTTGTGCAGCTGGAGTCGGTGCTTGCGCAGGCGTAGTCAACGGAGCGACCGGAATTAATTACGATGGCGGTCCGAACGGCGTCTTCGTATCCAACATTTCGTTGACCGACAACGGCAAGAATTACTACGGCACTTACATCAACGACGACTGGAAAGTGAGCAGCAAGCTCACCTTAAATCTTGGCTTGCGTTGGGATTACTTCCAGCCGGTTTATGAACACCATGGCAACCAGGCTAACTTCATTCCGAATGGAGCTCCCACGGGTGGTCCGGCCTATCTCATCCCAAGTGGGCCCAACGCTGGGAATCTCTCCAGCGGCTGTGCGACGTGCTTTACCGACCTTTTGGCGAAGGATGGAATTGCTTTGATCACCGGCAAGTACGGCAAGAGCTTGGCCGAGGGGCAGAAGAATAACTTCGGGCCTCGCTTCGGATTTGCCTATCAGGCCACTCCCAAGCTAGTTGTCCGTGGCGGTTTCGGCATCTTCTACAACGGTTTCGAAAACCGCGGATTCTCTCCGAACCTCGGTGAGAACTATCCATTCCAGTTCAACTTCTCGTTCTTTAACCCGGACTCCGGCCATCCGATCAATAACTTCGCTGGCTGTGCCACCGCGACACCTGCGGGTGGCCCAACGATAGAAACCGGCTTCACTTGCACTCCACTGAGTCCGCTCTCCGTCAATGCCAGTGGCTTGGCCCTCCGCGGAATCCAGTTTAAGTACCTGACGCCTTACACGATGGGGAGTAACCTAACGATTCAATATCAATTGACTCCCTCGATGTCTGTGCAGGTCGGCTACGTGAGCACTCTCGCCCGTCACCTGGAAGCCTTTCCGAGCAATAATAACCTGACCTCGATCCAACCTAACAGCGTTGATGCGAGCACTCTGGTGCCGTTCCCAGATTTTGGCCGCCGCAGCAGCCAGGCGGATACGGAAGGCAGCAGTTACTACCACGGCCTGCAGACAAAAGTCGAAAAACAGTTCCGGGGCGGGTTGTCGTTCCTGGCAACCTATACTTGGTCCAAGACTAGGTCAGATGCCGGCGATTTGCTCAACGGCGGCAGTGACAATGTTGGCTACCGCGCACCGGACGTCCCGGGCTTTGGCATCCAGAAGGACTACGGCCTGGCCAGCTTTGACATTCGCAACGTCTTCCACCTGAGCGGTGGATATGAACTGCCGTTCGGCAAGGGCCGGAAGTTCATGTCTGGAGCCAGCGGCGTTGCGGATAGGGTCGTTGGCGGTTGGAGCGTGCAGTGGATCACCACTCTGCAGGGCGGACAACCGATCAAGCTCAAGTGCGTTACCAGTAGCGTTCAGACCCTTGGCTGTGGCGCTCTGTTTACCGGTCAGCCCCTCAAGTTGGGCTTGTTCACCGACGGCAACGGCAAGCTCAGCTGGTTCGGCAATCCCGGAGCCTTTACGGATCCCCCGCCCTGTACTACGGTCAACGGGTGCGATTTCAGCGCTCTGGGTGGCATCACCCAGGTACCTGGGCCAGGTTTCCACCGTTTGGATTTCTCGATCTTTAAAGATTTCCCGATTAAGGAACGCTTCCGCCTACAGTTCCGCACGGAGATCTTTAACATCACCAACCACCCGAACTTTAACGCGCCCGGATTCGGCGGCAATGGCGTCGTGGCGATTTCCGGTTCCACTGACTACACCAACACTTCCACCACGACCAGCTTCGGGGAAATCGGTTCTACCCGTGACGCTCCGTACGATCCGCGGCAGATCCAGTTTGCGCTCAAGTTCATTTTCTAAAACAAAAACAACCACCCCGGCGGGGAGGCGCTTCGCAAGAAGCTCCTCCCCGTTTTTTCTTGGCGCCTTTTTTTCCTGGTATAAATTTTCTGGCATGCCGGTGCTAACATCGAACTACCGTGATGTCACGAAACGCTCGCAATCTGATCGTTCTTTCCACTCTTTTCGTGTGGTCCTCGCCCCTGCCGGCGCAGGGCACGCAGGCCCAAGAAAGAGACCGGGTCTTCCAATCTGCTGTCTCGCAGTACGAGGCGGGTCACTACGCAGAAGCCATCCCGCCGCTCGAGAAACTGCTACGCGAAGTACCGGAGAGTTTTGAGGTGCACGAACTTCTGGGTTTGACTTACGCTGCGCAATCACAGGACACGAAAGCGAATGAGCATCTTGCGAGGGCCGTTCGAATTAAACCCGATTCGGTTGCGGCGCTTTCGAATCTTGCGGCAAGCTACGCGCGCCTGGGCAAGTTCAATCTTGCGATAGAGCAGTTCACAAAAGCAGTGGAGCTGGAGCCAACGAATTTCGATACCAACCACAATTTGGGAGAGGCGTACATCCACGCCGGAAATGTTGGCAAGGCTATTCCGTTTTTGGAGAAAGCACAGCGTATCAATCCGGGTTCTTATGACAATGGCTACGATCTTTCGCTGGGCTACCTGGTGACAGGACACCTGGCCGAGGCGCGTAGCTCTGTCCAGAGTCTGCTGAAACAGAAGGATACGGCGGAGCTACACAATCTTCTCGGCCAGATTGAAGAAAAGGACGGTCAGTTTGTCGCCGCCGCTACTCAGTTCGAAGCTGCAGCGCATATGGAGCCAAGCGAGAGCAATTTGTTCGATTGGGCAGGCGAACTGCTCCTGCATCGAACGCTTGATCCGGCGGTGCAGGTGTTTGAGCGAGCAACCGCGCGTTATCCCGATTCACCACGGCTGATGGTGGGTCTGGGAATGGCGTACTATGCGCGCGGCAACTACGATGACGCAGTGAAAGCGTTCCTTCGCGGCGCTGATCTGAGCCCGGCGGATGAGCGTTGCTACAAATTTCTTGCGCGAGCCTACGATAGTTCGCCGAGCCAGGCTGCTGAAGTCATCGAACGGTTCCGGCGATTCGCGGAGCTGAAGCCGAACAGCGGACAAGCGCTGTACTACTACGCGATGAGTTTGTGGAAGGGAAAGCGCGCGCAGGACCCGGACGTCGATTTGAAGCAGATTGAGTCGCTCCTGAAGCGGGCGATCGCGGCGGACCCAGCACTTGCTGAAGCTCATCTGCAATTCGGCAATCTGAATTCCGATCAGGGCAAATTTGCCGAAGCCATTCCCGAATACCAGCGCGCGTTGGAGCTTGACTCCGATCTTGCGGACGCGCATTACCGGCTGGGCCAGGCCTACGTCCGCACCGGGCAAAAGGATCGCGCACAGGAGCAGATTCAGGTCTATCAGCAGTTGCGCGAACGGCATTTGGCCGATCTAGAGAAGCAAAGAGCGGAAATCCGGCAATTTGTGTATTCGTCAAAAGATGCTGCGGTCGGGAAACAATGAAGACAAGACGGTTTTCGGTTTGTATCAAGACGCAGATGCAGCGCGAAGTCCTGACCATGAGAAAGCTTATCAACAAGAGCCCGCTGCTCCTTGACTTGGACATTTCGGCGTCGTACCGTACGCGCAACGTGCAGGCCCGCGCATGAGCTCATCGTTTTCAATCAAGACGCCTTTACTCAAGACGCCGACACAATTGGACAGGCACTTTTTGCGGAAATCCGCCTCTCCGTTGGAGCTCAGTCAAAATCTCTCCTGGAATCGTCGAGAATTTTTGCGGACCGCCGCCGGCGTCGCATTGGGGTCGACGCTGGTTTCCGGAAGATCGATGGCACGCGCAGCTGCTCTTAGGAATGACAGGAAGGTCGTGGTCATCACTTTTGGTGGTGGAGCACGGGATCAGGAAACATTTGCTCCGGAAGGGCAGGAGAACATCCCGAACCTGATGCGCGAGCTGATTCCCCAATCCACTTTTTTCACGCAAGTGGTGAACCGTGGGATTCTAGGCCACTACGTTGCCACGGCGAGTCTGGCGACTGGCGTCTACGAGTCGGTCAACAATTTCGCGTCGCTTCCGCCTGAAAATCCAACCGTGTTCGAATACTTTCGCAAGGATTTAAGACGGCCCGCGTCCGATACTTTTGTGGTGGCTCCCAGCAACGGTTTCAACCGCATTGGCGAAAGCAGTCACCGTTCCTACGGTACCGGGTTAGGCGCGCAAGTGATTTTGCCCAAGCACTTGTTGACCGCCGCAACCTCCGGCGGCCGGGACTACGAACACCTGCTCCGCGATAATTACGAAACTCCCCTCTACTCGCCACAATTGAGCGGGAATGAATTCGAATTGCGGCAACTGGAAATGTTGCTGAAGCTTTCCGTGGACGAGTTCAAGAAGCATGCCCTCACCCTTTCCAGTCCCGACGAATTGTCGGTGTACATCGCGCGGCAACTGATGCGCCAGATGGCGCCCAGCCTTCTGTGGATTACGATGCATGACATTGATATCGCGCACGCGGGCGCGTATTCGCTTTACATCGACGGAATCCGGCGGACAGATCGCCTCTGTGCGGAAATTTGGAAAGCGATCCAAAGCGAGCCCGAATATGCGGGCAAGACAACGCTATTCATTCTTCCCGATTTCGGCCGGGACTCCGATGAGGACTCCGGCGGTAACGGCTTCCAGCATCACCGCACCGGCGACGCACTTTCGCGCACCACCTGGATGATGGCTCTTGGTCCCGGCATTCGCGAAGGCGTTGTTCACGATCGCGCCGTTGATTCGACCGATCTCGTACCAACGCTTGGAGCGAAATTGGGTTTTTCTACCGCGCTCGCGCGAGGCAAGCCTATACAGGAAGTTTTGTAAGCGTATGTTTCCGAGCGACCTCAAATCCGAGCAGTTCCGAGATTATCCGCCGCTGGCGCGGAAGTTTGTCACAGCGAATCTTGCGGCACTGAGGCGCTTGCCGCTGAGTTTTCTGCCCAGCCTTCTTCGCGAGGCCATCGAATACGACTTCAAATTTCCCGCGGAGCGCAAAGCACTCGAAAGAGAAATTGCGAATGTGAACGCCTTGTCGCCCGAACAGTTCAAGGAGTGGTTCGGCGGTTTCGAACAGATTCGCCTTTCGCAGAAACTGGAACATTTTGATTGGATCAACTTGCCGGGACAGTTTGTCGAACAACTTTCTGCCCACCTCTGGACGACGCATCAACTCGACGCCTTCCGCAACGCGGCGACGGACTACGGAAACCGTCTGCATGCCGTGGCGCCGCCGGAGCCGCCTGCGATTCCAAGACTTGGCATTACCGTCGTGGGACAGGGAGCGAACTCGAGCGAAGGGCCATTGTTCAGAAAGCTGCGCCCGCATGGGGCCTATTTCACTCACGTCAATCCCGAGAATGGATTGTCGCAGTTGCTCGGCGCGGCGGTAGCGCGGGCCAAAGCGCATCCTGCTCCCTATGGCCACTGGTACATCGATGGAGGCCAGGAAGCCCCGTTTGAGGGTGCGCTGACGCGAGTTTCTTACCAAGCACTCGAGCCCGCACGGACGACGCTGTCCGGAAGGCTCCAGAAGGACATCGAGAAGCCGGGAATGGGCCCCGAAACCCTTCGCACCCTGCTGGCGCAACTGAGGCCTGCTGATCTCGGCCTGGAGGATACTGAGCCCGTTCTTACGCGCTTCCAGCTCAAATTGCTTACGGAGGGGTCTGGAACGCAAATCTTTAGCACCACGTTCGCGCAGTGGGCGGCCCGCGAAGCATTGCGCCGTGCTCAGCCATTGACGCTGTTTGTGCGTTTTGCCCCGAGGCAGCGCCAAAGGCCTATGAATGAGCTCCTGTACGGCAACCCTGCTTCGAGGGAGCTAGATCCTGCAGGCTCCCTCGTCGACGCCGACATGGGCGCCTATTACAACTGGCTGAATCAGCAGCGACTTTCAGGTGCATCGCAGGCGTCTTTTCTCGTTTGGTATGAAGGCCACGGCGAGGCCCTGATGATCGGACCCTCGGTTCCGCGCGGCACGGTGTCCAACGACAAGACGGACTTTAAAACGCTTTTAAACTGGATTGCATGAGCCAGCCCGAACGGGTGGCACGACCGAGGCGCGGTCCCAATATCTTCCCGAATCAGAGAGTTCTGGTTGAACCTCGCATCACCAGGTGAGTCGGAATCGTGTAGTCGACATCTTCCTCGTTTTCCCCTCGCATAAGTCTCTCGAGCGCCGCCAGAGCAGTGATCGCCAGTTGGGAGCGCGAAAGTCGAATGGTTGTCAAGGGCGGTTGCGTCAGGTGGGCAAAAGAGATGTCGTCAAATCCGATGAGGGAAACGTCTCGTGGTACCTGCAACCCCGCATCGTGGATCGTGCCCAACGCACCGATTGCCGTCATGTCGTTAGAGGTCATGACCGCAGTCGGGCGTTCGGCAAGCCGTAAGAGGTTCCGCATCGCAAAGACGCCACCTTCGATGCGGTGGTCCCCTTTTTCAATCATCTCGTTTTCGACTTTGATTCCACGTGCTTTCATGCCGGAAACGAATGCATCCAGGCGCCGTTGCGCCGACTGGAGATTCAATGGCCCCGAGATAAAAGCGATTTTACGGTGGTTGAGGGAGAAGAGATGTTGCAGCCCTTCCTGAATCCCTTGCTCGTAATCAATATTAATATTCGCGCTGAGTGGGCTGTTTTTGCCGGTGTCCATGAACACGGTAGGAATGTTTCGCCGCGTCAGCTCGACCAACAGTGCCGGATCCGCCTCCGAGGTCATGATTGCCGTGCCATCCACTTTGCGCTCGACCATCCTGCGAATGCACTCCGCCATGCGTCTGGGCTTGTAGTCGGTGTTTGCGATGATGACTTCCAGACCCTTTTGCACGGCCTGATCTTCGAAATGTTTCACCAGCTCAGGGAAAAAGGGATTCGTGATGTCCGAGATGATGAGTCCGAGCATGCGGCTGCGACCCGAGACCAGAGTGCGGGCATGCGTGTTGGGGTAAAAATTCAGCTCCTTGATAGCCTTTCGCACCCGTTCCGCGGTGCGCGCGCTGACCTTGTCGGAACCATTGATCGTCCGCGACACCGTGGCGGTAGAGACTTTGGCATGTTTCGCTACTTCCTTGATGTTCATCGGTTTATAAGTACATGCTAGCAGTAAAATCCGCAGGCAATGCCAGAACCAGCTATTCCATGAGATTGGGAAGTTTCATGTCCTGGATCTCCTGGCCCGACGAAGTCGGGAAGAGATAGTGAACCTGTTTTTCGGTTTCGGTTTCGCCACGCGGATTCGTCAGAAACAGGCGCAGGGTCAGCCGCTGTTGAGAATTGTCCGCGGTCCAATTTCCCTCAAGTTTTTGTTCGTGCTCCAGATCCGCCAGCGGAAAAATGCCTTCGTGCAGGAGGCGATTTGTTCCGTCCCGCAGTTCCCAACGGAGGCTGTATCCCCGCAAAGGGTAGGAGGGTAATTCCTCGAGGTTGCGCCGGCTGATCGTGACTTCGAATCCAACCGCCTCGTACCACTTCCCGTACTTCCACTGCGCCTTGAGAGCTGCCGGTGTTGTCCTACGTTGCCAGGCGAAGAATGACGGTCTTCGCTGCCTGTTCTCATCCACTACGCCGTGGTCCACGTAACCTGCCGAGTAGCCCGGAAATAGATTTCGGTGCGATTTGTAATCCTGATAGCACCAAAAAATGGCTCCAGCGATCCAATCGTACTTTTGAAAAGCGTCCAGCTGATGTTCGAGCGTGTGCACACGCAGCTTGTCGGCTTCGACGGAATCGGTCGCAAATACTCCAGGAGTTCCAAACTCTGACACGATGAACATTTTTTCGGGATACTGGCGACCGGCCCGATCGAGCATGGGGATCAATCCTTCTTCCGGACCGTTCCACGCGCCATAGTACTCGTTCATCATGATAAAGTCCGCGTCGTTCGCGGCCTCTTTGGCAGGGTCAGCGCCATAGGCGATGTCATTGTCCGCGAAAGTAACGAGCCGACCCGGATCAAGCTGGTTTACCCATTCCTTCATCGTGTGGAAGTAGGCGCGACCGCCTGGCGTGCTCATGTCGCTTTCATTGCTCACGCTCCAGGCAAAAATGCTCGGATGATTGCCGGCCTGTTCGATCATTTCCTGGATCATTTGTTTAGCGAGCGCAATGACTTGTGGATTCGCAAGCTGCTCTTCGGAACATTGCCACAAGGGAATTTCGGGAATCAGGAGGATTCCATGCTGATCGGCGTAGTCGAAGACTTTTTCGTGCTGCGGATAGTGCACTGGTCTTGTGAGCGTGGTATGCAGCAGTTTCAGATCGTCGTAGTCGCGTTTGATTGTTCCGCTGGTTTCGGCCAGCCCCTCCCAGGGAGACTCTTCGTGGCGGGTCATCCCGGAAAGCCGCAGGCGGTCCCCGTTCAGCAAAAGATGCCTGTTATTGATCTCGACTTTCCTGTTTCCAAACGTGTCTTTCTTTTGGTCCAAAGTCTTTCCAGCCTCAGCCACGTCCACGCTGATCGAATACAAATTAGCGTGATCCAGATCCCATAACAGAGGTTTTTCGATGGCGAGTTCAAAATCGGCGCTCTTTTTGCTGCCTGCCGGGACCGCAATATTTTGCGTTTTGCTTCCACTCAACGTGCCGCTGGGTGTGTAGATTCGCGCAGTCACCGAGAGTTTCGCTTCCTTGCCCTGCTTGTTTTCAAGATATACCGTATCGCGTACCTGTGCGACATCCTTGCCGGCGTCCGATCGGATTCGCTGGCGTCGAATGATGATTCCCTCGCTTTGGCTCAGCCAAACGTCACGAACAATTCCACCGTAGTGCCACCAGTCGTACCAAATGTTCTTCGAGGACTTCAGCTTCATTGCCAGGCCGGGGATACTGATCAACGTGGGCCGGTTGTCCAGCTCGACTGCGATCAGATTCTCGCCTGTCTTTACAAGTTTCGTGATATCAAAAAAATATTCGGTATGGCCGCCGTCGTGGCTTCCGGCCTCAACTCCATTAACCCAGACTCGCGAATGGTAAAACGTCGCGCCAAAATGCAACTCCAGCTGCTCGACTGGGCGACGCGATGGCAATTCGAACGTGCGAAAATACCAGGCAATTCCTTCATAGTCGTCGTACTTGCCGATATTCCAGGTGTGAGGAACCGACACCTGCTCGGTGCCTTCCGGCACCGTTTTGCTCCACCCCGCCTTTTCGCCCTCGGATTTCGCGTCAATCCGGAACAGCCAGCTACCATTCAAATCGACTTTGGAACCTGCCGCCGCTAAGGCCGGCAAAGCGAAGCTGAGGCAAACCGCGATGATGGGCAGGCGCAACGAGCGGCCTGGGTGACAGCATTTCATCGTTATCTCCGGAGATGCGCCAGGAAAATGTAAACGCTATCATAGTCTGGCGCTCCGGCAAAGTCCGTGGCTTTGGCGAACGTGGGGAAGGCAGACGACTGTGCAAATTGATGCCCACCAGCACTTTTGGATTTATGACCCGCTAGGCTACGACTGGATTGACGAGTCGATGGGGGCCATTCGCCGAAACTTTCTGCCTGCCGACCTTAAGCCGTTATTGGAGAAAAACGGATTTGAGGGCAGTGTTCTCATTCAGGCCCGACAGACACTCGATGAGACGCGCTGGCTGCTGGAGCTGGCCGAAGCCAATCCTTTCATTCTCGGAGTGGTGGGCTGGGTCGATTTACGCTCGTCTCGATTACGTATGGAACTGCAATCCTTCGCAAAGAACCGCAAGCTCGTCGGAATTCGCCACGTTGTACAGAGCGAGCCGGACAACTTCCTGCTACAAGCAGATTTCTTGCGCGGGATCTCCATGCTGGAAGAATTCGACCTTGCCTATGACATTCTGATCTATACAAAGCATCTGCCAATCGCAGTGAAATTTGTTGAGCGATTCCCGCGTCAGCGTTTTGTCCTGGACCATTTGGCGAAACCGCCAATCAAGAGCGGCGCGGTTGACGACTGGGCGAATGGACTCCGTCGACTCGCTGTGTTTCCGAACGTCTTCGCCAAAGTGTCAGGCTTGGTCACCGAAGCAGACTGTCAGGCGTGGACGCCTGAAGATTTCCGGCCCTACCTTAACGTCGCATTCGAATGCTTTGGACCCAGCCGATTGATGATCGGCTCGGACTGGCCGGTGTGCATGGTAGCGGCTTCCTACGAGCAAACTGTAGATCTCGTGAAAGATTATCTAAACGCTTATCCGCCGGAAGAACGCGCGGCGGTACTTGGTGGCAATGCCGCGAAGTTCTGGCGGTTGAAGCCACGATAAGAGATGCTGCGAACACTCGCAATGTTCTACAATGCCCCTGGAAAAATCGCCTTGTGCTTGCCAACGTTTGCGAAGGGAAAAAAGTCTGTTCGTTCTCATGTCGAATAAGGTGCTTAAGCTCGATCCGAAAGACAACGTGCTGATCGCGCTGGCCGATCTGCGAAAAGGCGATCAAATTTCGTTTGCTGGTCAGATCCACACGTTGCAAGAGGACGTCCCCGCAAAACACAAGTTTGCTACTGAGGATCTGTCGACTGGTGCGAATGTAAGAATGTACGGCGTGATCGTGGGGAAGACGGTTGAACCGATCGTGCGTGGCGGCCTTCTCACCACGCGAAATATTCATCATCAGACAGACGCATTTCAGCCGAGAACTGACCCGTTCCACTGGACACCGCCTGACGTCTCACGATGGCGACAGAGGGAGTTCTACGGATACCAGCGCGCTGATGGGCAAGTTGGCACGCGAAATTATTGGGTCGTGGTGCCATTGGTCTTTTGCGAGAACCGGAACATCGCCGTTTTGAAACAGGCGTTTGAGGAGGAGTTGGGTTTTGCGGCGCCACAACTTTATCGGCGTCAGGTGGCGGAGCTGGCCCGGCTTTATCAGGCCGGTAAGACAGAAGAAATTAAGGCTCACGTCTGGCAGGCTGACACTCTAAATCCGCAACGTTCCCGAATTTTCAAAAATGTGGACGGGATCCGATTTCTGCTGCATGAAGGCGGCTGCGGCGGAACGCGTGAGGACTCGAACAATCTCTGCGGACTGATTGCGGGCTACATCAATCATCCCAATGTGGCAGGAGCAACCGTGCTCAGCCTGGGATGCCAACATGCGCAGATCGGCATTTTGCGGCGAGAGTTGCTCGAGAGAAATCCGAATTTCGATAAGCCCCTGGTGATTGTGGAACAGCAGCAAAGCGGCACCGAAGTGGCGATGCTGACAGAAGCGATTCAGGACACGTTCCTGGGTCTCGTGAAAGCCAATGAGTGCCAGCGCACCAGCGCTCCTCTTTCCAGCCTATGCCTGGGTTTGAAGTGCGGAGGATCGGACGGCTTCTCCGGCCTGTCTGCGAACCCGGCGATTGGACACACCTCCGACCTTCTTGCGGCGCTTGGCGGAAGAACCATCCTTTCGGAATTTCCGGAATTATGCGGCGTGGAGCAAGAACTCATCAACCGGAGCACGCGCAGGGAAGTGGCGGACCGATTTATTCATTTGATGAAGAGTTACAACGCACGAGCCAAGGCCGTGGGGTCCGGTTTTGAAATGAATCCAAGCCCGGGCAACATGCGCGACGGACTGTTGACCGATGCGATGAAATCCGCGGGCGCGGCGAAAAAAGGCGGCAATTCTCCCGTGACAGCGGTTCTGGATTATCCGGAGTATGCGACCCAATCAGGTCTGAATTTGCAATGCACGCCGGGGAACGACGTGGAATGCGTCACGGCGCAGGTTGGTGCCGGAGCAAGTGTGGTGCTGTTTACCACGGGGCTCGGAACACCCACAGGAAATCCCATTGCGCCCGTGGTGAAGCTGTCTACAAATTCGCCACTCGCACAACGGATGGCGGATATCATCGACATCGATACCGGCGGAATCATTTCCGGAGAGAAAACGATCGAGCAAACGGGCGAAGAAGTTCTCGACTTCGTGATTCAGGTGGCGAGCGGGGAAATTCGCACGAAGGCGGAAGGCAAAGGTCAGGAAGATTTTATTCCCTGGAAGCGAGGTATTTCCCTCTGAACACCACGAGCGGCGATACGAAGAATTTCCGGCTGGATGGCAAGGTGGCCGTCGTCACAGGTGCCGGGAGCGGCATTGGACGTGCGATCGCCGCACGCTTCGCGGCCAACGGAGCAGCCGTAAGAATCATCGATATCAATTCCAGCCACGCCGAGGCCACCGCAAAGCTAATCGCGGACACCGGAGGCGCGTCGACAGTTCATGTTTGCGATGTTACGGACCAGCGGCAAGTCCGCGAAACATTCCAGAAAATCTTTGCCGAGTCGCGGACGGACATCCTTGTGAACAATGCGGGTATTTCGCATATAGGCACGGTAGAAACGACGACCGAGGAAGATTTCGACCGGGTATTTCGTATAAACGTGAAGGGCATATACCACGGCATCCACGCTTCGATTGGCCACATGAAGGCGAACGGCGGGGGCGTAATTCTCAACATGGCTTCTATCGCGGGGTCCGCGGCGCTCGCTGATCGCTTCGCCTACTCGATGAGCAAGGGTGCAGTCATCGCAATGACCTTTTCCGTAGCGAAGGACTACCTCCAACACAACATTCGCTGCAATTGTATTTCGCCTGCCAGAGTGCACACGCCGTTTGTCGATGACTACCTTCGGAAGAACTATCCCGGGCGCGAGAAGGAAATGTACGACAAACTGGCCAAGTCCCAACCGGTCGGACGAATGGGCAGGCCGGATGAAGTAGCTTCGCTGGCATTGTTTCTGTGTTCCGACGAAGCGTCTTTCATCACCGGAGTCGACTATCCGCTCGATGGCGGCTTCTTTAATTTGCGCGGCTAATCTATGGACTTGCACCTCAAAGAAAAAGTCATTCTGGTCACTGGAGGCGCGAAAGGAATTGGCGCCGCGATTGTACGTACCGCCGCAGCCGAGGGCGCCATTCCCGTTTTTCTGGATCGTGATGTGGAAGCGGGGCAGCAATTGCGGACCGCCTTGCAAAGTTCAGGGGTGAAGGGCGAATTCGTCGCTGGGGAGATCACCGCACCACAAACCTGGGGCAAAACTGTGGAATTCGCGCTGCAGAAATTTGGCAGGCTGGATGCTCTGGTCAACAACGTGGGCGCCAACGACAACGTGGGACTCGAACGTGGCACACCGGAAAAGTTTGTCGCATCGCTTGAGCTGAACTTGGTGCACTACTACGCGATGGCACATTATGCTTTGCAAGCTCTCAAGGAGTCTCGAGGGGCAATTGTGAATATCAGCTCGAAGACTGCGGTGACCGGACAGGGAGGAACGTCTGGCTACGTGGCGGCCAAAGCGGCGATTTTGGGACTTACACGTGAATGGGCCGCGGAGTTGCTTCCAACAGGAATCCGTGTCAACGCAGTGGTGCCTGCCGAAGTGATGACTCCACTTTATCAACAGTGGGTTTCTGGATTCCCAAATCCTGAAGAAAAGCTGGCGAGGATCATTTCGAAAATTCCTCTGGGAAAACGCATGACAAAGCCGGAAGAGATTGCAGACATGGTAGTGTTCCTGATTTCGGAAAGAGCCAGCCATATCACCGGGCAGCACGTGTACGTGGACGCAGGTTACACCCATCTGGATCGAGCGCTGACGTAACGGAGACGGTCGATGACAATTTCCGCAGGCACGGCAGTGAGCGACGTGCGATCTGCTCCAATCACCGAACGACGTTTTTTTGTGCCTTTTGTTCTCATCACCAGTCTGTTTTTCCTTTGGGCCTTCGGCGTAAATTTGAACGACATTCTGATTCCGCACCTGAAGAATGTTTTCGGTCTCAGCGATTTTCAATCTTCCTTTATCCAAGTAGCGTTTTTCGGAGGATATTTCCTGGCCGCCTTTCCCGCCGGGTGGGCGATGGAAAGAATCGGTTACAAGAAAGGAATTCTCGCAGGCCTGTTTCTTTGCGCTGCGGGCGCCATACTCTTTCTTCCGGCATCTTCTTCGCGAGCTTATGGATTCTTCCTTTTTGCCCTGTTTGTGATGGCTTGCGGTCAGAGCTTTCTGGAAGTTGCGGCGAATCCTTACGTAACGATTCTCGGTCCTCCTGCAAGTGCGGAGCGCCGGCTGAATTTTGCCCAGTCATTCAACGCTGTCGGCGCGATGCTTTCTCCGATCCTCGGCCGGGCATTTATTTTCACCGGCATCGAGTATGCACCGGCACAAATTGCAGCAATGAGTTCGACGCAATTACAGGCCTACCGGGCGGCGGAAGCGAGCACGGTGAAAGGCCCGTATCTCGTGATCGCCGGAATTTTTGTCCTAGTCGCTATTCTTATCCAGCTGACTCACCTGCCGGACGTGCAAGAGCCGGCTGCGGAAGCCGGGGCTGGGCGCGTAGAAAAGGATTCGGAGGGCGTATTTTCGCATCCACACCTTCTAAAAGGAGTCGTCGCTCAGTTTTTTTATGTCGGAGCGCAGGTCGGCGTGGCGAGTTTTGTCATTCGCTATGCACAGTTTGCCGTTCACGGAACGTCCGCGAAAACAGCAGCGCTGTATTTATTGCTGCATCAGACCGGATTCATGGCCGGGCGGTTCATCGGTTCGGCGATGATGAAGAAGATTGCAGCGCCGCGATTGTTATCTTTGTTTGCAGCGGCCTCGCTCGTTTGCGCGAGCGTCGCCGTGTTGGCGTCCGGTCTCATACCCGTTTTCGCCGTCGTGCTCATCGGATTTTTCCACTCCATCATGTTTCCCACGATCTTCGCGTTGAGCATTAAGAATCTCGGTTCGGCCACCAAACGCGGCTCTTCTCTTCTGGTAATGGCGATTATCGGCGGAGCGTTTTTCCCGGCGATCATGGGACGTATTTCGGATGCGTCCAGCATTCAGAAAGCCTTTATTGTGCCGCTGCTCTGCTACGTGTTCATCCTTTATTTTGGATTGTCGGGGTACAAACCGACCGCAACGCCAGCCATGGAACCGATTTCTGTCGGCAATCGGGGCGCGTTGGCATGACCAGACGGCATTGCCTGACCTTAGATTTGAAGGATGATCCCAAACTGATCGCCGAATACAAGCGCTACCACGAAAAGATTTGGCCCGAGATCACGCAAAGCATAAAGGATGCCGGCATTCATGGCCTGGAAATCTATCTTCGCGGAACTCGAATGTTCATGATCCTGGAAGTCGATGAGAATTTTTCATTTGAGGGCAAGTCCGAGGCAGACCGCAAGAATCCGAAGGTTCAGGAATGGGAAAACCTCATGTGGAAATTTCAGAAGGCCTTGCCCGAGGCGCAGCCCGGTGAAAAATGGCTGCCCATGGAAAGAATTTTCAAGCTGGACGCTTGAACCTGACCACCACTCTCTCTCCCGTTGGTTGACGTCCCTTACATGCACTACCGTATTGCCCGAACGTAAACTTCGCCTCTATGTCTGATGGCAGCCCTAGCCAATCTATCAGGCCGAGGTGAAATGATGCCCCGCAAGGCAAACAAGAGATGGGTTAGAACGGTAAAAACAGATTCGACACATCCGCCAAAAGGACTGTTCAAGGAAAGTGCGCCAAAGATCGCGGCCTCACTGGCTTCGAGAAGAGTCTCGCCGAAGGGTCCACAATCGGGAATGCGGATGCTGACATATTTCATTAACCGAGCAGGAAAAGGGCTCAGTCGATCGCGGCGGGCGGAACTCAAACGCGCAAAATCGTTGTTATCGAAACGAATCAAGCAACGCCGAGGAATTCGAGGAACCGGCAAAAGGCGTTCGCCTAATCGCTGAACTGTTTTTCGCCGCTCAACTTTTTAGATGAGATGAGCCAGTTGCAACATTCTGCTTCGCGAACAATTCTTCCACACGCGTCAAAGTGTCGATTTCGGCCACAGGCTTATCGGGTCGTGCGCGAAGAATCCGCGGAAAACGCAAGGCGAAACCACTCTCGTGCCGGTTGGATCTTTGTATGTTATTGAAAGCGACTTCGATCACCAGCCGGGGTTCGACAATTCGACGAAATCCCTGATCTTCGAGCGTGTGTTTCAGGAAAAATTCCGTGTATTCCGCGATTTCGGCGTCCGTGAGGCCGGAATAGGCTTTTCCGATGTTTCGCAACTGCTGGCCGTCGCGAACTGCAAAGGTCACGTCGGAGAGCACATGGTGCCGCTTGCCATGGCCATACTCCGCAGCTGTGACCACTACGTCCAGCGTGGCGTAAGGTTCTTTCAACTTTACCCAAGAGCCCCCTCGACGTCCCGGCGTGTAGAGTGATTCAACTGACTTCGCGACGATTCCCTCGTGCCCGGCAGCCAATGCCGCGCGAAATTCCGCTGCCACCTGTTCGGGCGTTCCGCAGGGCTTGGCTTCGACGACATCAGCACCGTCAACCTTGGCAGCAAAAAGCGCTTGCAACCGGGTTCTGCGTTCGGACAACGGCCTATCCAGCAGCAAGTCACCTGTTTCAAAGAGCAGATCGAAAGCAATAAATTTTACTGGGATGTCCTGCTTCAGCCAGAAATCGATCTGCTTACGCCCTAGCCGATTCTGCAGTTCAGTGAATGGAAGAGGTGTTGAGTCACGCCAGGCCAGAATTTCGCCATCGAGAATGAACTCGCCAAGAAGCGTCGAGAGTGAGCTATTAAGTTCCGGAAACTCGCTGATTTCATCGAGTGTTCGCGAATAGATCTTCACCTTGCCGGTAGCATCTTTGTGGACTTGCGCGCGGATTCCATCGAATTTCGGCTCGATGTAAACTGGGGCGGTCTGGCCCTCCGAGAAAATGTCCTTGGCGGTTTCCACTGGTTTGGCCAGCATGAATCCCAAGGGATGAAACAACCTGACGGTAGCCGAGTCCAGCCGGTCTTCGGCCGCCCGGCGCAGCGTTTCGCCAATGTCGCCAAGCATCATATGGCCGCGGCGTACTGCGGCAGCGCTGCGGCCAGATGCTTTTGCGATCGCCTCTTCCACCAGACTTTCTTTCGAACCGATACGAAGGTCACCGGTGATGATTTTGACGATGTACTTGATATCCGTAGCGCCGGACCTCAGAAACGCGTTCTGCAATCGCTTGTCCTTTTCAATTTGGGTCCGTGCCGCGGAAAGGCCATCGAACAATTTCGCCAGGTCTCTTAGCGTCAGGTCGCCGCGTTTGTGCGATTCGCGGAGCAATTCCTCCGCCATATCGCCGAGATCACCATGTTTGCGATAGGTTTTGCTGAGGTCTTCTCCTTCTCTGCCTACTACCTTCGCTACAGCACGCATCAGGCTCATTCCGCCCACGCCGACCACGCGCTCTTCGTGCTGTGGAAACGCGCGGCCGGTCAGATACTGCGCAGCCAAGGAAGCGTCGGAGAGCTCAAGCGAGGTGAAGAGCTCGCCAATCAAACGTATCTTTTCATTGCGCTTTGCAGTGCGACCGACGGCCTCGGCGGTCTCTACGAACTTTTGCAGAGTTGCAGCGGCAGTTTTCACAGGGCGAACCGCGACGCGAGTAATTTGCGAGCCTCTGTTGGTCCGGGGAAAACGGCGCTAAACCATTCGCGTACTGGATGTTCGAAGAGAGCGAGTTTGGCCGCGGCGCTGGGGGAGTCTTCCATCGGCGTCATGAGTTTATGGTATGGCTGAATACAGTCTCGCGACTCCATATTAGATGCTACCTTCGCGTTCTAATGTCACAATATGGAGGCATGATCGACGGAATCGTATCCGTGCTTCGGGATTAGGTTACTCGGTTTCGAGCTGGTGTCGTTCGCAAGCGGATTCGCGTTATAGATCCGGCCCGAGGACAAGTCGTGAGAGTAGGAATTCCGAGATCCTTCAAGATTCTTGCGCCGGGCGACTCGTTGCGCCGCAGGACAGCTTACAGTCTCGCCATCGTCAGAATCATACTCGCGCCCGTAATTTTTATGGCCGTGTACTATCTTTTTCGTATGGGCTGGATCGTCGATCGCATCGTGAACGTTGATGCGCCCGCAGCCGCTCTTGCGCAGCAAGCCTCCATTGAAATGTTGGAGGCGCGACGCGCCGAACGCAACTATCTGCTGCTGCACGATGCGACCCACTTGGCCGCGAACCACGATGCAGTCGCCAAAACTGAGCAAATCCTGGACAACATCCGCAATCTCGAAACCCGAGATCAGGACGCGCTGCAAAAAGCGTCTGAAGCTCTCGCTTTGTACCAGCAGCAATTTGCGGAGGCCGTCGCAGCGCTCGATCGACCAGGACAACGGCCCACGGATCGCATTCAGGCAGTCGTAAAAGCGTACGAGGAGGACTTGAACAACTTGCTGAAGCGGGCGGCACGTACCAGGCGAGAACGTCTCGTCGAGGAACTGCGCCAGCGAGTCGGCTCATTTGATACTCAAATATCAAACACGGTGGAGCAAGGAAATCCAGAGCTACAGCGGCTTACGGAGAACCTGCAGAATTCCAGCCAGGAGGTCCTCCGGCGAACTTCCGAGCTGGAATCCACAAACTGGGCGCGCGTCCAAGTGGATCATGCGGACGCCAGAAAATTGATCCGCCAGGCGGAATGGTCTCTAGGAACCGTTTCTGTGTTGACGTTACTTATCAGTGTGTGGGTCAGCTACATTTTGCCGCGACAAGTCATCAAGCCGTTGCTGAGTCTGAAGGAAGCCGTCGATCATGCCGCCGAAGGAAATTACGAAATCGAACTTGACGTGCACGGCAAAGGCGAGATTGTCGATCTGGTTGGTAGCCTGCGACGGTTGCTCTCGTCGGTTCGAAAACGGGCGTGGCCAAAATCATCAACGCGTGTTTCTTGATCCGCAGAATTCCTGCTACTCATGGAACTGCGCTAGCGGACGCCACGCCAACAAACTTGTCTGCGCCGCCGTAGTAAAAGAGCCATTCTTTTCCGCGCTTCGCCATTCCTTCTACGAAGACCACGTTTGGCACTTGCCCGACTTTCTCCCACTCCTTGTCAGGCCCGAATACCGGCTCGTCGCTCCGGTACAAGACTTTGCGAGGATCGTTCCGGTCAAACACCGCAATCCCCGTGCGGTAAACGAGCTTGTCATCCGCTCCGTTATAAATCAGCACGATACCCTTAGATGTAAAAAGAGGCGGAGGGCCCGGCTCCACGACGCGCGAATCAAATTTTCCCGGGCGGCGCGGCAATACCGGCACATCGAGCTCCTCAGTCCAGTGCAACAGATCGGTTGAACTCGATATTCCCATTTGATCGGTCTTGTCGGCGGCCGTTCCGAGCCAATACATCCAATATTTCCCCGCAATTCTTTCGGAAACGATGGCGCCAGATTTTGTCCATCCGCGATTCCATTTTCCCTGGTACGCGGGCAGGATGACCCCAAGCCGTTTCCAATGAATCAGGTCCATCGATTCCGCAAGACACAGCTGCGCATCCTTGCGGTTGTATCCGGTGTACGTCAAGTAGTAGCGGCCACCGAGGTCTATCAGCCGCGGATCTTCCACGCCGCCGCCTTTTTCATATTCCGCTTCTGGCGCCAGCACTGCGCCAAACCGTTTGGTGAAGCGAACACCATTCGTGCTCTCCGCGTAACCGAGTCGTGAGGTTCCTGCCGCATCCTGCGCGCGATAGAGCATCACAAACTTATCGCCGCGCCTGATCACTGCGGGATTAAACGTGCCGGAGCTCTCAAATGCACTCTCTGAAGGAGACAGAATTGGCGTTTCGCTTACACGTTTCCAATCGCGGAACCATTGGTTCTGCGATGCCGTGGCGAGTGCCAAAACCAGGCACCCCGTGGCAAGCGCAAATATGCGCGATTTGGACGGAAATGAAGTCAATTTACTCTCCGAGTGATGCCTGCATGATTGGCTAGATTCTAGCGAGAATTGCTACCAGATGGGAATTTAACCGATGGTTCCTTGCAGGACTTCGCGCAGGACTTCCCGTTTTTGCGCGTCGAGTTTCTTTCCTCGCGACGTTAAATAGAAAACATCGATCGCCTTTTGGCCTTCCGTATCGATCAGGGCGACTTCGATATTGCAGTCCAGCCGAGCCAGTGCGGCGCCCATGTCGTAAAGCAACCCCGGCCGATCCTGCGTGACGATTTCAAGAAGGGTACTGTGCGTGGACGCTGCGTCGTCGAAATTGACCGCGGTTGAAACCGCAACTTTCGGTGGACGCGCGCGGCTGGCGGATTCGCGGCTTTGCAACAATGGTTCCAGTGCCGCTTTACCGCCCAACACATCCGAAAGACTCTTCTGAAAACGGTCGACTTCGCTGGGATTCAATTCCAGTGTGCGGTGCAGATCGGCGAAGTGGAACGTATCCAGCACCACGCCGGCCGCGTTCGCGAAGGCATCGGCTTTGATAATGTTCATGCCCCACGCTGCAAGCACGCCGGCGATGGTTGAGAAAAGTCGCGGACGATCAGCCGTCAGCAACGTCAGCGAAAATCCGTGGCGCTCCGCTTTCAGCTCTGTCTGCAAAGGCGCGCTGCCAAGTTTTCGGTACAACGTGAAATGTCCCGCAATTTCGGCGGCTGAGTGCACCGCCAGATAGCGCCGCGGAAAACCTTCCAAAAATCGCTCGATTTCGGTCCTTGGCGCACCGCCCGCCGCGGTTTGAATCTGCTCGAGCAGCGAATTCTCGTCCGAGGCATGCAACCGGTCGCGATCCAGACTGCGGCTCAAGTGGTTCGCAGTGGCCACGAAAAGTTGCCAGAGCATCTCCGCCTTCCAGGGGGTCAACGCTTCCGGATTTACCGCGTGAATGTCGGCGTACGTCAGCAGGCACAACCGCTGTAATCGCTCGAGCGTTCCCACCGTGGCAGCGAACGCCGAAACCGTTGCGGGATCAAAAATATCGCGCCGCTGCACGGTTGCAGACATGTCCAAATGATGCTCGATCAAAAATCGCACTTCGGCTTCTTCTTCGGGCATCAGTTCGAGCCGCGATGCCGCACTCGCCAGCGCCGTCAAACTTCCTTGTACATGATTTTCCACCGGCATTCCCTTGCCCGTGTCGTGCAGCAGCAGCGCGAAAATCAGCAGGTCGCGGCGCTCTTGCATTTTCCATACGGGAGCGAATTGTGTTCCTCGCGCATCGGGCGGCTCCGCCAATGCCTGCAAGTGTTCAATCGTGCGCAGCGAATGTTCGTCCACCGTATAGCGATGATAAAAATCGCGCACCACCAGCGAATCGATCGCGCGCAGCTCCGGCAGGATTTCCATCAATATCCCCAGTCGATGCATGGGCCGCAGCGCCATACCGGGATAGTCCGCCGCAAGAATTTCTTTCAGCGTGTCCCAGCTCATCACCTGATTTCGCGCAGGCAGCTCCGAATGCGACACCACGTAGTTAATGATGCGTTCGGCATCGCGGCTCAACATCGTGCCGGTCCGCGCCGCCTCCGTGAATAGCGAATAGATAATGGAACGGTCAGCCAGCGCGGGCTGATCAAGAATTTCAAACTGTCCGCTGCGAATCGCGAAATGCGCGCCGCTCGGTAACTGTTCGGGCCGCGCCACACTTCTCGCAGCGCTAAATAGCCGCTCGCGCAACGAAACCGGCTGAGCCATTTTCTGATCGAGATAGCGAAGCAATTGACGGTTCAGAGTGCGCGCATGCCGAAAATAAAGCCGCATCCATTCCGCCGCGTTTCGCTCAATTCCATCTCGCACGGCCAGCGAACGCTTCGCTGCCTCTTCCTGCATTTCGTAGGTCAGCGTGTTATCGTTGCGCGCATTGCCGTAATGCAGCAAACATCGAATCGAACTCTGGAATTCGACGGCATCCGCCGCCATCCCTTCATCCGCCGCGGTTGATCCCCGCAAGTCCGGGCGGTCACCTAAAATCTGCCGCAGCCAGAATGCCGCCTGGTAGTCGCGCAGGCCTCCCGGCGCTTCCTTTACGTTCGGTTCCAGATGAAAAATCGTGTTTCCGTAGCGCGCCAGGCGTTCCTTCGTCAAGCGATGCAATTGCGCGAATAGGAATGACCTTGACTGCTTCTCCGACGGTGGAAGAACGCGATTGTCCAGTTTGTCGAACAGTTCCTGGTCCCCTGAAAGGAATCTTCGGTCGAGAAGCGCCAGATGAAACTCCGCATTGTCCTCTTCGATTCGCTTGCATTCATCGATCGTTCGCCCAGCGCTGCTGACGCGGAATCCCAGGTCCCACATGGTGCGGGAAAATTCAGAAATGAAAGGCCGGAATTCTTCCTCTGTTTTTTCGTTTTCAAATAAAAACAAAATGTCCAAATCGGAGAAGGGGAACAGCATCTTCCGGCCATACCCGCCGAGTGCCAACAGCGCCAGGCCCTCGTTCGGCGTTTCGTGAATTCTCATTACGTCGCCGAAGATCTGCCGGATAGTATTGTCCGCAAGCCCGCACAGTCCGTGTAGCGTCTCTCTTGCCGTCGCTCCTGTGTCGAATCTCGCGCGGATGCGCTGGCGCTCCGCTTCCACTTGCGGCGCGAGTACGTTTAACGGTTTTGCTGGGCCTGGCATTTTCCTTGCAGTAGGCTGTTCCGGGGGAAGGCCGGATCGGGCGGCAGTTGACACGACGTCAGAGCGCGCTTTCGCCGCGTTCTTCATTGCGAATGCGTATTGCTTCTTCCACCCTCGACAAAAATATCTTACCGTCGCCAATCTTCCCTGTCTTGGCGGTCTTCAAGATTGTGTCCACAACCGTGTTCACCAGTTTGTCGGGCAGCACCATCTCCAACTTGATCTTCGGCAGCAGGTCCACGGTATACTCTCGCCCGCGGTACACCTCGGTGTGCCCTTTCTGCCGGCCATGACCACGCACTTCCGTGACGGTCATTCCCTCTATGCCCACTTCGCGCAGCGCGTCTTTCACCGATTCAAACCGTGATGGCTGAATGATGGCTTCCAGTTTCATCATGAATATTCTGATTCGCCTCCGCCTGCGTTCCTGCGATTCCCATCCCGAAGATTCCGTCTAAGATTCGAGGTAATACGCTTCTTCGCCGTGCTGCGTCACGTCCAGGCCTTCTACTTCGTGTTCTTCGCTCGTGCGGAATCCCGTTACCAGATCAGTGATTTTCAGAATCACGATTGTGCCAACAAGTGCGAAGCCCCACGCAACCAAAACACCAACAAGTTGGTTTCCGACCTGACCCCAGTGGCCGTCCAGACCACCCACAGGTTTCCCCGCGCCGAAAATTGGGTTGACGATCTGCTGCGCGAATATGCCCGTCAGTAGCGCGCCAATCGTTCCTCCTGCACCGTGAACTCCAAATGCGTCCAGTGCGTCATCATACCCGAAGAGCGCCTTCACACGGATAACCATAAAGTAGCAGACCAGCCCTGCCGCCAGACCGATCACCAGCGCTGGCATCGGCCCTACAAATCCTGCCGCTGGCGTAATCGCAACGAGTCCGGCCACCGCTCCCGATATCGCGCCGAGAGCGCTGGCCTTTCCATTCTTGAGCCACTCCGCTACGCTCCAACCAATCGCCGCCGCTGCCGCGCCCAGGTGAGTCGCAACGAAGGCGCTCGACGCCAGACCATTCGCCGCCAGCGCGCTTCCAGCGTTAAACCCAAACCATCCTACCCACAACAAACAAGCGCCGATAAAACTCAGCACCAGACTGTGCGGTGGCATCGGCTGCTTCGGAAACCCGATCCGCTTTCCCATGTACAGCGCGCACACCAGCGCGGATACCCCCGACGAAATATGCACTACGGTTCCACCCGCGAAATCCAGGCAAGGGAACCGCCCACCCGCCGCATTCAAAAACCCGCCTTTGCCCCAGACCATATGTGCCAGCGGCGCATACACAATAAAAAACCACAACGTCGTGAACAGCACAGTCGCGCTGAACTTCATCCGCTCCGCGGTTGCACCCGTAATCAGTGCCGGCGTAATCACGGCGAACATCATCTGGTAAATCATGAATGTCAGGTGCGGAATCGTCCCGGCATAATCCGGATTTGGATCGACGCCTACGCCTCTTAGGAATGCGTGCGAAAAGTCTCCAATGACCGGCCCGCTGCCCCCGAACGCCAGGCTGTACCCAACCAGCGCCCACAGCACACTGATCAACCCCATCATCCCAAAACTCTGCATCATAATGGCCAGCGTATTCTTGCGCCGCACCAGCCCGCCGTAAAACAGCGCCAGCCCGGGCCCGGTCATCATCAGCACCAGCGCCGCGCTGACCAGCATCCAAGCGTTATCGCCTGCGGATTGCGCCGCGGTCACGCGCTGGTCAAGCTGCGCCAACTTGTCATTCAATTCCTTCGCATTGTCGGATTTTTGTGCTGCACTTGCGGAAGCGGGGGAACTCGTTATACGCACTCGCCGCACCGGGCTCACTTTGAAATTTTGATTCCCTTTATCCATTTTTCCGATGCTCAGCCTCGTCGTCGAGAGGCTTGCTCTGCTAACCTGTTGCTATTCGAATCACTTGCTGCTCCGCTCTGACGCTTCACTTCACTGACATATTGATCCGCGTCCCGCGTTGGTCTCGGAATTCTCCTGCTGTCGCATACGGAAAGCGTCAGCCGCAGGGCCGCCTCAAGCGATACCCGGTGTCCCTGAGACACATAGACTGGTTTTACGCCTGCCCTTGTCCGCAGTGCCGCGCCAATCGTTTCCTCTCCATCCTTCAACACTGCCCATGCGCCCTTCTCATCGCCAAGCGAACCGTGCGTGCCAATTAAAATGCTCTTTGCGCACCCGATCGTCGGTCGGTCCAGTACTATCCCCAGATGGCTCGCCAACCCCATCCTCCGCGGGTGCGCATATCCCTGCCCGTCGCAAAACAACAGATCCGGCATCGTTTGCAACTTCGATAGCGCCGCCAGCAGCGTCGGAATCTCCCGAAAACTCAAGAATCCCGGTACATACGGAAACTCCAGCCGTACCTCCGCATAGGTTCGTTCGAGCTCTTCCATCTCCGGATACCTATAAACCACGGCCGCTGCAATTGCCCGATTCGCTTCTCGCAGCGCCTCCCATCTGCTCCGCATCGCCTTCAACGCTTGGGAACCCGTCAACACAAACGCTGCATCCAATCCCGCCACTGTTCGAATCTCCGCCAAACGGTCTTCTCCTACCCACTTTCCTCGCAGATCTTCCTGGATTTTTCGCGCCTCCGCGGTGCTCACGTTCCATTTGTGCTTCCAGTGCAATCTCATTTGCCTGCCATCCCTCGCCTCATCGTATAATGCCGTACGGCAGAACACTTACCAGGGCTTGAGGATTTGTATTACAAACCCTGAGATAAATATGACCCAACACGCTCCCATTGAAATCAACGTTCGCGAACAAAACGGCGTCCATATTTTTGACGTTCATGGCCGTCTTACGATCGGCGACTCCAGCGATCAGCTCACCGCTGCCTTGAGCTCCATCCTTCAGAATGGCGCCCGCAAGGTCATCATCGACCTCAACGGTGTCCCCCAGATCGACAGCTCTGGCATCTCCTCGCTCGTCCGCATGTCCGTATCACTTGGCCGCGAAGGCGGTTCTCTCCACCTCATCTGCAAACCTGGCCGCGTCCGCGACGCCCTCACCGTCACTCGCCTCGTTGAAGCCATCCCCACCTTCGACACCCTAGCCGCCGCCTCCAAATTCTAAGTTACCCGTCGTCTAATCTTCGCTCCGTTCGCCGTTCGCAGAGTCGCCGTCGTCGATTTCCGTCAATCTTCCGGAAGCACTATGCCGCAAGCCCATTATTTCGCCTGGATACTTTCCAACTACCTGGAGCAACGCGGCAAGAAAAAATTCGTCGTCGCGGAGCACAGAGCTTTTGATGAGGACTTGGCCAAACTCCATATTCTTCCAGAGTCTCTCGTTCCCAGTGAAACCTTTCGATCTGCCGCGTCCCACGTCGGAGCCGACGTCCTGATCACCGGCACCATCGAGAGGCGCCAAAACGCTTACGTCCTCCAAGCCACCGTCCTTCAAGTCTCTAACGAAAAATCCCTTGCCACGCTCACACAAACAATTGAGGTCAACGATTTCCTCGAAAGCTTCGTCACGCCCTTTCCTCAAGGCGTCGAACGCACGGCCCGCAATGGCGGACTCAAAGGTGTAAAACTGCCCAGTTGCGTATACTGTCCGGATCCTTCCTACAATGAGCTCGCCCGGTCCAAAAATGTCCAGGGTAGTTGCGTGCTCGAAGTCTTGATCTCTCGAAACGGGGACCTACTGCAAATTCGTCCGCTCCGCCTTCTCGGTTACGGCCTCGACGAACAAGCCTTTAACGCCATCAAAAAATGGAAATTCAAACCTGCAATGCGCGAGAATGGAACACCCGTAGCAACGATCGTTCCCGTGGAAGTTACTTTTCGCCTTTATTGATAGCAGTGGTCGAAGGTGTGAGCTTTCTGAAGAGAAAGCATGTTGAACTTCATCGAGGCCTTTTGCCTCCAACTTATTCCTTGCTACTCGCTAAAACTGCTTCTATCCGCTCTTCTTTAACTCTGCCAACACCAGCTTCGCTACTTCTTTCAGCGTCTCGAACACGCCTGCCCCGGTGATCGCCACGCCCTCCAGTACTGGCTCGCCTTTTTTCTGCAAATGCTTTGTTAACACATCTACTGGAAGCACGTTCGGCAAATCTCTTTTGTTCAGTTGCAACACGTAGGGAATCGTGTCGAAGTTCAGGTTGTGCTCTTTCAAATGTTCGTGCAGGTTTTCCTGCGTCTCGAAATTCGCGTCCAGCCGCTCTTCCTGCGAATCCGCCACGAACACCACGCCGTCCGCACCCTTCAAAATCAGCTTGCGGCTTGCCTCGTAGAACACCTGCCCAGGCACCGTATATAAATGAAAGCGCGTTTTGAACCCGCGGACCGTTCCCAGGTCCAATGGCAAAAAGTCAAAAAACAGCGTCCGGTCGGTCTCCGTCGCCAGCGACACCATTTTCCCCTTCTGATTCTGCCCCGTGTGGTCGTAGATCCACTGCAGGTTCGCGGTCTTTCCGCCCAGACCTGGACCGTAGTACACCAGCTTGCAGTTAATTTCGCGCGCAGGAAAATTGATGAAAGGCACTTGTCTTAACCTATTTTAGTTGCACAACTTATAGCACACGCCTCACGCCCGTACCAAACTCTGCCACCACATTCGTCTCTCGCGTATAGGCACGATGCATCGTGCCCTCCGCCCGCCTCTTTTTCGGAATGCCTTAGTAGTCTCCGCGACAAACCCCACGTCCGCCCAGCCTATTTTTCGACTCTGCTCCCGTCTGGTAACGACTCGGCGCTAACGAACTAGACCAGCCAACCGGTGGTGTTACTCCCCGATTCCTCCGGATTGGGACACCAGCCAGCAGAGCAATTCTTGCCCTTACGAATTCCGATGATAGGCGGCCGGTGATGACCTGAGAATTCATCATTCCGTCTGAAAATGAGCAAAAAATGGAAGAATGCGAAAGCTCCGCGGGCTCGCGCCCGACCGGCGTGCGTCGTATGCTCTGATTCAGTTCTGGAGCGGATGCTAGACTCGAAAGGGAAATTCATGGCACAGCACATCCTCGTCACCGGCGGCGCGGGTTACATCGGTGGCTCAGCCGTTCGCCTCCTCCTCCAAAACGATTATCACGTCACCGTGCTGGACAATCTTTCTCGAGGCCACCGTAATTCGCTGCCCGGTGGCGTTCCGCTGGTTGTAGGCGACACCGGCGATGCGCCCTGCCTCGCGCAACTTTTCTCGGCAAACAAGTTCGATGCTGTGATGCACTTTGCCGCTTTTGCTGAAGTCGGCGAATCCATGCTGCACCCTGCAAAATATTTTCAGAACAATACCTCCTCCACACTCGCGCTTCTGGAAGCCTGTCTCGCTCACGGCGTTTCCAAATTTGTTTTTTCTTCCAGCTGCGCCGTCTTTGGGCTACCCGATTCCAGTCCGATTTCAGAAGCCGCTACCAAGCGCCCCTCAAATCCCTACGGCCAGTCCAAGCTCCAGACCGAAATCATGCTCGACTGGTTTCACCGCATCCACGGGCTTCGTTTCGCCATTCTCCGCTACTTCAACGCCGCCGGCGCATGGGACGGCCACGGGGAGCATCACGAACCCGAGTCCCATCTCATCCCCAATGTCTTGCACGCCGCTCTCGGCACTGCCGGCCCGGTTCCCATCTTCGGGACCGACTATCCGACTCCAGATGGAACTTGCGTCCGCGACTTCGTCCATATCTACGATCTCGCCGCCGCTCACCTCGCCGTCCTTCAGGCGCTCGATACTTCCGATCGTCATATCTACAATCTTGGCAACGGCACCGGCTTCAGCGTTCGCGAAGTCGTCGCCGCGGCAACGTGTATCACCGGCCGCAACGTTCCTTTCCTGGACGCGCCTCGCCGCCCCGGCGATCCGCCCATCTTGGTAGCCAGTTCGGAAAGAATTCGACGCGAACTGGGTTGGTCGCCCCAATACGCTAGCCTTGAAAAAATCCTCGAAACAGCCTGGAACTGGCATGTCGCTCATCCCAACGGCTACTTGGAATGAGCGTGCCCATTTCGTAGCCGATCGAGTACACCCGAATTCTGTTTTTACCTACATTGCGATACTGTTGCTGTTAAGTGATAATGCGTTTTGACGAAGCTTGGGTCTCGACAGGGACCATGGACCGACGGAGGGCGACGCAAAAATCTACTAACTCCTTTGTTTTGATAAGCTTTCGCACCCTTGGATTTTCGCAAGACGCTAACCGGCCTGTTTTCAGCGGATTGCGAATACTTGAAGGCAAAAACAGGGGGGTGGCGCACCTTGGCTTCCGGACCGATAGAGCCAATCTTCGTCTTTAGTCCCCATACGCACCGGGCCTCGGTATCTTTTCGTATCATCCCTCATCGCTACCTTCCTCCCCGCGTTGACGCCTTTCTACTCCTCTGCTAGAGTGCGTCGCATGGTTAAGGCGAAAAAGTCCTCGTCATCTGCCGCTCGCGGCAAATCCTCTCCTAAACCGCAGAAAAGAAAGCCGTTAGCTCCGGCCCATCCACCGCAGCGAGGCGGCGTCGAACTCGTCGACCCGCGCGTTCAGGCCCAAATGAAGCTCTACGATGAAGCTCTGGGCCTGTTTCATCAGCAGAAATTTCAACGTGCCAAACAGGAACTCGAAAAAATTCTTGAAGGCCCAAGCAAGGAACTTGCCGACCGCGCGCGCATGCACATTCGCATCGCCGAACAGCGCATGAAGCCTTCGCAGGAACAGAATCCGCGCACGCCGGAAGATCACTATCAGCGCGGCGTAGCGATGATGAATCTTGGACGCTGGGACGACGCGCGTGAAAGTCTGGACAAGGCGCGCAAGCTAGCTCCTAAAGCCGATCACATTGTGTACGCGCTTGCGGCGCTCGATTGTCTCACCGGCGAAGCGGACGCGGCACTTGCGAATCTAAAAATCGCGATCGAACTGCGCGGCGCCAATCGCTACCACGCCCGCAACGACGAAGATTTTGCCTTCCTCCAGGAAGATCCTCGCTTCACCGAACTCCTCTATCCAGAAAAAGACGGAGGCTATTAGCGTTGTATCGCATTACGATATACAGCTTGCACATGGTTCACGGCTCACGGCTCTTTCCCGGCAATCTTCCTCCGAAACTCGTTTTTCTGCTAACGTGAAAGTACTCAGCCACACTCTGGCGTTGTCGTGAAAAAGCAAAGCCTTGGTTCTCGCTCATCATCGAGCGGGATTCGCGTGGTTGCTCTTGGCGGTGGTACCGGTCTCTCCGCGCTTCTTCGCGGGCTGAAGCAGCACGTTATTCCGCGCCACGATCCTTATCCGACCGCGCAACGTCCCATCGTTGATCTTGCCGCCATCGTCACCGTCACCGACGACGGTGGAAGTTCCGGCCGTCTGCGCCGCGAGAATCGTATTTTGCCGCCGGGAGACATTCGTAATTGCATGGTGGCGCTTTCCAAGGATGAAGCGCTGCTCAGCAGGCTTTTTCAATATCGTTTCAGCGCCGGCCGTGGGCTTGCAGGCCACAACTTCGGCAATTTATTTCTTGCCGCTCTGACGCATGTTACTGGAGATTTCGCGGAAGCTGTGCGTGTTTCCAGCCGCGTCCTTGCCATACGAGGCCGCATTTTTCCTTCGACCGTTTCCAACGTGACTCTGAGGGCGACTCTCGAGAACGGTCAACGCGTGCACGGTGAAACCAGCATCACGGCAAGCCGTTCGCCGATTCGTAAATTGATGTTGGTGCCGCGAAACGTTCCTCCGCTCGCCGAAGCAATCGAAGCCATTCGCGAAGCCGATCTGATTCTGATCGGGCCGGGCTCGCTCTACACCAGCATCCTTCCGAATCTGCTGATTCCAAAAATTGCGAGTGCCATCGCGCGCTCGCGCGCGCGCCGCGTCTACATTGCAAATTTGATGACGCAACCCGGCGAGACGACCGACTATTCCGTGGCGCGGCACCTTCGCGCGATTCAGAATCACGTGAAGCCGCGCATCGTGGACTACGTCGTCGCGAACCGCCAGAGAATTTCGCCTGCGGTTGCGCGCCGCTATCGCAGACAGGGAGCATCGCAGGTCACCGTGGACGCCGCCGGCTTGCGCAAACTGCGTGTGGAACTGCTCCTGGGGAATCTGCTCGAGGAGCACGAAAAAATTCGCCATCATTCCGCGCGCCTCGCAGGCCTGCTGCTCGATGAATTTCTCCCGCGTGCCGCAAAGAAATAGCGGATCGCAAGGTTAGCGAATTTTTCCGCGAAGAACAGTGACTGAGGCGCGAGGGAGCGAGAACTCGATACCGGGCTTTGCGTCGATGGCAGAGACAGCGGGCGGTCCATTGGGATCGGCATGGCTGTTGGCGCCCGCGGGATGCCAGACGTATTGTTCGGCGCCGAATGTTGTGACGGAAACTTTTCCTATGAATTGCTGAGAAGCGCTCTGGCCGCCAGCAGAGAATTGCATGCGAACGGAATGCACGTTGGCCGAATCCTTGTTTACAAGAAGTACAGACCATTCTGCGTCGGGCCGCGCGACAGCGTAAGCGGTAACCAGGTTGTTGCCCGCATCGTCCGTGAGATCCGACGCGGCGGCATAGAAACGATGAATTCCAGCGCCATGCTTTACCCAATCCAGATTGATCATGCGGCTCGCGAAATATTGCGATGTGCGTTGTTTGATATTCAGCTCTTCATCCGCAACAAAGTTTCCATAGGTGCTGTAACCGCGGCAGCCAGGGCGCAACGGTTCCGGCTGAATTGGTGAGTGATAATAAGCCGCACCGGCCCCGCCGAACTGGAGAAACGATCCAACACTGTCGGCGAGCCAGAGCGCCGCGAAGACATCCTGCATTGGTTCGGTTAGTTCCCATGACAAATTGCTTTCCGTGTTCATGAGCGGAATATTTTCGGGGACGCCAGCCTCGCGCCAGGCGTGAAGAACGGTGCGTGTCCATTCCGGCTCGCGGTACAGATCGCTCCAATTCACATCGCAGGGCGGAATTGGATAGTGTTCGAACGAAACAAAAGAAAGATCGTTCAGGCGATTGCGCGCTTTCAGGTAATCGATGAATCGACCCAGCCAGGAAGTTTTGCCACTCGCGTCGGGCCACACCTTAATGTCGTCATTCACGCCTTCGAAAACCGGGCCACCGAGCCTCAACCGCGGATCAACTCTGTGTAATGCCGTTGCCCACTGCAGGTAGAGCGCCGCGTAATCTTCGGGCAGCATGTATTGCCCGTCGGGCTCTTCGCCCATTTCCACATACGAAATTGGATAGCCACGCTTTCTGAGATAGGCAAGTTCGAAGGCGCTGTCATCCGGAGTTCCATACAGCATGGGAACCGGAATCATTGCAGGCAGATGATTGGTGTACCCGCTTGTGAAGAAAAGATCCAAGCCGGTTTGCACCGAATTCGAGTTCAGATCAGCTTCGGAGTGCCAAGGATCGATAGAAGAAACCAGAGTGGCGGTTTGATTTTCGCCGGCAACGTGTTTGACGAGGTCGATGAATTGTCCGTCGCTTGAAAAATTTCCCGCGAAGATTTCACTTGCGGCGTAGCCAACGCAGTTGCGCGGATCAGCTGCTCCGTGAGTGTCGCAAGTGTTCGCTGATTCCGTCATCCAGATGCGGACGAACCTGGTACTGATCGGTGCCGGAGCGAGGCGCAACAGCGGGGAGGCGCCTTTGCCATCGGCAAAATCGCCCTGCGGGAAAGATGTCCATTTTCCAGAAACAGGTTTGTTCATCGCGTCGTCGCTGCCCACCCAATATTGAACGGTGAATTTTGTGGCGTAAGGGTTGCCCCAGGAGATTTGCAGAGCGTCGATGGGTTGCGATGTGCCGAAATCAATCACCATCCACTGCGGATGGAGCGAGTCGCCTTCGCCAGTGAATTTTGCAGTGAGATACGGATTGCTTTTCCAGTAGCTTCGGGAGTCGCCGTCGGTTAGACGCGAATAGCCGTGCGATGCGCCGCCGTTGCGCGTGTTTCCACGATGCGGAAGTGGATAGCCGTAGGAAGCACGCAGTGTGCCGGCAGGCTCAGGATTGCCGATGAAATAGCCGCTCTTGCTTGCGGGATCGCTCCAGGAACCATTTGGATTCCAGTGCCAGGCAGCAATGCTGAGCTCGGTATTCTGTCGGTAGGTGATTGGCCCCCATCCGGCGGAGAGAGATTCCTTGATCGTTTCCGGGCTGAAAACTTTCTCGAACTGCTTAGCGGGCAGAATATCAAGCGAAGTGCCGAGTGCCAGATCGGGATCGAAGAGCACGGCTTTGTCCGGGGAAATATCGACGCGCACGGTTTGCGCGGCGGAAATGCCCGTGAACAAGAGAAGCGCGGCAAAGAGAATTTGGCTGCGCAGCAGCGGCTTCATGGACCGTCCCTAGGGGAGGCTATTGTTACGATTTAATGCTATGAAAACAAGTGCCAAGCGAAAATTACTTCGCCGCTCAGTAGGGTGATCTTTTATAGACCGCCCGTTCGCTTTCAATCTTCAGTTTTCTCCGGGTCTCCTGAAGACCGAAACCTTGCTTTTCGAATTCCGTGGCGACTGTTTTCTTTGCGTTTTCGAAGGCTTCCTCATTTTCCCAGACCACGGTCGTCATGTAGTTGTATCGGCTTTCTCCATCCCTCTTTTCATAAAGAAATCCCTCAATGAAGCCGGGCAATGTTTTGAGCAAGCTCTGCACTTTGTGCGCTCTTTCCAGGAATGGCGCTTTGGACTCCTCTGGAACAATAAATTTATCGATTAAGATTTTTTGCATGGTGTATTCCTTTTTGTGTGTGGATTTAGTTGCAGATTCCAACGATCTTGCCGATTGAGGAGCGATTCTCGACTGCCTTGAGCATGAAATCGGCCACGTCCGCCCGCGAGATTTTGAAACCAAAACTAGGAAGGCGGCCTTCGCGCACTCGATACTTCCCGGTGTAGGGCTTGTCAGTGAGCTGCGGTGGGCGGACGATAGTCCAGTCGAGCCCGCTCTCAGCAAAGACCTGTTCCATCGCAGATGCATCTGCAACCGTGCCAGGAAAAAACAACCGGCCCAAAAGGTATGCCGGCGGCACGATGGAATTCTTGAACAGGAAAGCTACGGACTCGACTATGACGCGCCTGACCTCGGTATGCGGCATGGCGGTCGTCAGTGCGACGGCGAATTGCTGGAGAAGATTTGCGTCCGCTTTCGATATAGGCACTCGCGGACCGAAGCCCGACACAACCGCATCGTGACCTATGATGACTCGTTCAAGCTCGGCACTGTTCAGCAGATCTCCTTGCTTCACGGTGACGCGGTCCTCGAACGGCTTGAGTCGCTCCGGCGAGCGAACAAATGCCGTTACGGAGTGACCATGTTCAATCGCCTGGCGAACGATTTCCAGGCCGGTGCCCCCTGTGGCACCCAGCACCAGCAACTTCATGCTGCTGTGCGGGCCACGGGGCAAAGAGCTTACGGGTTCAGTATCGAGTTGCACTCTCATATTGGCTATAGATATCTATACTGAATAAAGGTTACTCTAATAGGGAAGCATGCCGAAAATAAAAAAGCGCCTCTACAAATCACCGGTTCGCCAGCGTCAGGCCGGCGATACCCGACGACGCATCGTCGAGGCCACGCGGTACCTCTTAGAGAGTGAAGGCTATGCCGGAATGACGATCGAAGCGATCGCGCGGCGGGCGGAAGTATCTGCGCAAAGCGTGTATGGCATCTTCAAGTCGAAGACCGGAATTCTCGTGGAACTTCTCGATCAGGCCGCTTTCGGAGCCGATTATGAGGACTCCGTGCGGCAGGCAATGAGCACAACTGACCCCGAAAGCCGTTTGCGGTTCGCTGCCCGTATTGCCAGACAGATCCATGAAGCGCAGAGTGTAACCTTCGATCTACTGCGAGGCGCGGGTGTGGTTGCGCCCGAACTGGCAAAATTGGAACAACAGCGAGAAGACCTCCGCTATGAGAGACAGGAAAGGATGATCACTTCCCTGGGCCAAGACGCAAGCCTTCGACCGGGGCTCGATCATCGGACCGCCCGGGATATCTTATGGATGCTAACTGGCAGGGATGTATACCGGATGCTGGTGCGCGAGCGCGGGTGGTCTGCCGGAAAATACCAACACTGGGTGGCCGACGCCCTGGTGCAATCCCTGCTCATTCAAGGAAGGGCAAATCCGGTTCGCAGTTGGGCCACGAAATCTGGTTCGTCGCAAGAGGCTTGAAGTAGAACGCCGGAACCATCGCTGGGCTTGCCTGATCGAGCCGCGGCCCGATAACTCCTAGATTGTCGGCAACTTTTACCTAAAGCGTTACATCAGAGATTGCCCGTAACCCAGGAGAAATCCAGAAACAGTCCTGAACTGTTCAGCAACCTAGCGTGAAGCGCCTGGTCCTGCAGGTTGCCACAATTCGATCGGATTTCCCTCAGGGTCATGCAGGCGGGCGAACCGGCCGTTGGGATAAGACTGCGGGTCAATCTTGACCTCGATTCCCGCGGCTCGTAGCTGGGCTGCCATTCTGTCGAGATCCCGGACTCGAAAGTTCACCATCCAGACCTTGTGGGCATCCCCGAAATAGTCGCTCGTCTCAGCGAAAGGAGCGAAAACGGTGGGTCCGGCCTCCTGCTGCCAAACGGATTGCTCGTAGCTCGATGGTGTGAGCGAGACTCCCAGGTGTTGCTGGTACCAACGCCCCAACGCTGTCGGATCGTGGGCTCTGAAGAACAGTGCTCCGATTCCCGTCACTTTTTCCATTTCCGTTCCTCCGGCGAACCCATGCCTAACAGCTGTCCCCGCAGGGGGAGGAGAGATCATTGGCTGAATGGCTGTCTGCGCGGCTATGCCGAGTTGGTTGCGGCTCAAGATGAAGTTTGACCCGAAAGCAAATGACAGGATCCGAAGCAGCTGGCGTCTTTGAAAACGCATCCCATCCTCCTTCCGAGAGGAGCGCGACGCGGTCTACGATAGCTGCGCAAACGGGGTTCTGGGAAGCGTAAAGATGAGGTTCTCGGCAACAGGAAGTTATCGCGTGATTGGGCTGCTCCTGGACTCACGTCTGGTTTGACCGTAATTCAGGGAGGCGTCGATAGGGGCGTGTCGCGCTCTAGGCCTGGGCAGACTCCAGCCTAACGGAATCACCACGGCGGACGGTGCCAGCCTCCAACACAGAAGCGTAAATCCCGATGTTAGCCCGGTTGTGCTGTGCTGCTGTACGCAGAATACCCGTATCCTTCGGAAGATCGCCCTGAGGAAGTGTTGTCATCACGCAACGCGGGCATGGACCTGTGACGCTTAGGCGAACGGAATCTCCGATCGCGAGCACTTGTCCGATCCAGCCATTCTCCACGAAATCCCTCTCGACGTTCGCGGTCTCGACCACGATGTTAGGACGAAACCGTCGGACCTCGAACCGCCCCTGCGGATACAGTCCCCGCAGCCGATCGAGCGTGGCCGTGGTCAGCAGATGCACGAGCGCACAGTCGAAAAAAGTACCTTCTGGCAGAGGGAAGTCGGTGACCGTGTTGCGATGATCGAGGCCTTCGATATCTGGCCAATACTCCTCCGCCGTGGCTGTTTGTACATCGGGCAAACCTGACAGTTTCACCTCACGCTTAAGCACCTTCGAGAATATCTGGTTGAGGTCAGATTGCTCACTGTTGACGATGGTGCCGTCTGGCAAGGTGACGCGGACGGGCGGCGCCTTCACACCGGCTCTTGGAACATCAGCCAGCGCGGCCCGGCAGTCGAACAGCTGAGGCCACTTCCTTGGGTTCTTGGCACTGGCAACCTTCCCGTCAGCGCTGTCCACGAGCGCGTAGGCGCGATCTCCGAGCAACCCGCGCTTGGTAACTTCAGCCGCATTCAGCTCTTCGCCAAGCATGGATTTGACGGGGTACCGCCAGAGTGAAACGATCGAACCAAGAACTGTTGGCGTCATCGGCGAACCTCCACCACGCCGTCCGCTTAGAGCTTAGGCGGCGGCCGCGTCGGTGTTGGGGGCGTAAAGCGAGGGCTTTTCTGGTGCCTGCATAATCAAGCTTCCCAATAGTGTAACAAATACCGGAGCGGCATCGAACAACTACGTAGCTCCAGATTTTAGGCCAGCGGCGTATCCCTGGCAACGCGAGTATGACGAAACCCAGATTTAAGGTTCATCTGCGCGCACCGGACCTAGAGATTCGGAATGGATGGTCGGCAATCCAGAAGTGCTCCAAGATTGGCCTTCCGAATGATTCGGTACGCGAGCACTGCGCGGGTGGCCGCCAGCCGTACATCCTGTTAAGTTCGGAACGCCATACTGATTACCGTGAGTATCCGCTTGGCGGAGATTCCAATCATTCGAGGCGAGGAAATGTCCACGTTCGGATTAATCGAGTACAACGATGCAAGCGCAGAGGTGCGCGCCATCTACGACGACATCATGGCCACGCGGAAGACGGACTGGATCAATAATTTCTGGAAGGCCATCGCGCACGATCCAGCAACGCTGAAGCGCACCTGGGAAAGTATCAAGGAGACTATGGGGCCGGGAGCGTTGGACCCGCTGATCAAGGAATTGATTTACGTGGCGGTGAGCGTGACGAACAACTGCCAATACTGCATCGCGTCACACACTGCTTCCGCCGTGAAAAAGGGCATGACGCCGGCAATGTTCAAGGAATTGCAGGCGGTGATCGGCATGGCCAATGAAACGAACAAGCTCGTGACCGGCTACCAGGTGGCGATCGACGAGCAGTTTAAGCTGCCGTTTGGTGCGGCGAAGTAAGGGTCCGGACATCCGTTCGACGAAGGAAGAGAGATTTCTCGCTTCGCTTGGAATGACGATTTGGCGTGATTTGACTCCGGTTTAAGCGGGATGACGGAAACGATTTCCTGACGTCGCAAGAATTAGATGAGATTTGTTTTTTCTGACTGTCCGTTCGGACAGGTGTTTCTACCGTAGTACCTGCGTACTATCGTCCGCTGTGCCCGGCAACTCCACTCTATAAAGGATAGGCGTGGATTCCCGTCCCGGGGGATCGTCCAAAAACCAAAGGGCAAGCAGGTATGGCATGGCTCCAATCGCAAAAGAACCAGACGCTTTGAATTCTGCACCGACGAACGCGGGCGCAACAACGCCGTCCAGCGCGAAGCCGCAGCCGGCTGCGGCGGAAATTCCCGTAACGGTGAATGGTGCGCGGACGGTTGAAGGATCGGACAAACGCGAACCGTTTTCAGAAAACACCCAGACGGTTTTGGTCTTCGCGAACGGCGCGGTGATTCGACTCTCGTCGCCGGTGGCGTCCGGGCAATTGCTGTTTCTCACGAATGAAAAAACGAAAAAAGAAGTAGTGTGCCAGGTAGTCAAATCAAAGAACTACAGTAACGTGAGCGGCTACGTCGAACTCGAATTCACAGAGGCTGCGCCGGGGTTCTGGGGCTTGCGCTTTCCGACGAATGGGCAGGCTCTAAGCGCGCCAAGTGCTGTGAAGCCAATCGTGTCTGCCACAGCGCCATCCGGTAAATCTTTGGAAGAGAAAATAGCGGAAACAAAAGCAAAGACGCCAGCCGCGCCAGCGACGGAACCAAAGGTCTCGCCAAAGCAAGTGAAGATTGCGCCTGTTTTCCCGGTGCCGTCACCATCGACAGCATCGAAGATTCCCACATTGTCGGAATTTTTGACGCAAAGCGGATCAGGTCCGGCTCTAAAAGCTCCCGAACGAGCGAAACCAGAAGGCATGCAAGAGACACCCGACGCCGGCATCCAGGATTTGAAATTGCAGGCAGCGCAACTTCAGGATCAATTGTCGTCGAAAGCGTTTAGGGAACCTGTGAAGGAATCCGAGAAGCGGGACTCGCTGACCAATCTGTTGCTACCTACTTCGGCCAAGGAGAATCCTGCGCCAGGAACGTCCACATTTGATTTCGGAGCCGATGAAGTGAAGATTCCAGCTTGGCTCGAGCCGCTTGCGAGAAATTCCGCCCCCAATTTTGCCACGCACGAGTCAAAGGCTCCGCTAACGATTGAATTGGACGCGAAATCACTTGATACGAAAACGGGCGAGGCGAATCCTTCGGAAGCATTCCAATCCGAATTCGCCAAAAGAGAACAGACTGAAGCCGAGTCATCATCCATGGAAATTCCGGCTGATGATCCGGCGAAGCACGAAGCGGTCTTCACGCTTTCTGGCGAAGGACCGACGCCGAATTTCGGTTCATCGCTCGCTCTTGACGCAAAATCGGCAAGTCCCGAACATAGCGCAAAGGGATCAGGCCAGGGATTGATTTTGGGGGTGGCGGCGGCCGCTTTGTTGTTCGCAACAGGCGGCGGCTGGTATTGGTATTCAAATCAGCCGAAGGATGTTTCGGCGAACGCAATCGCAACACCTCAAAACAATTTTGGAGCACCGGCTGTGTCTGGTACTGCGCCCGCAGCGGCAATCCCCGAGAACATCAAACCGAGCTCGGGAAGTCCCGTACTAAATTCGGAGGCAAATCGTACTTCAGCGACGCCACAAACGATTCGAACCGAGAACAAGGAAGCAGGCAGTTTGGCGAGCGGAATTTCGAAGTCGGCTGCTGGCGCAGCCTCCGCGGCGACGACCAATGTTGAGGAGCGCAGTTTGTCGCCAGCGCCCGCAGCAGAGCCGGTGAAGAAGCCGTCTTTTGGAAATGTACATTTGGCAGCGCCCACAGCGAAGGGGCGCGTTTCGCCCTCAGACAACAATGCTGCAGATGCGGCGCCTTCGCTGAGCAGTACCAGCGATGCGGCGGGAGATTCCGGCGGATTGAATGTCCTTGCCAACAAAGGCAGCCAACCGGCGGCGCCTTTGCCAATCGGCGGGAATGTGAAGCCAGCGCAGTTGCTCTCCTCCGTTGCGCCAGTGTATCCGCAATTGGCACGGAACCAGCGGCTTAGCGGCGACGTAAAGATCGACGCGCTGATTGGTGAAAACGGCCACGTCTCGGCAATGAAAGTAATTTCCGGTCCAGCCTTGCTTCACCAAGCTGCAATGGATGCGTTGCGTCAGTGGAAATACCAACCCGCAACATTGAATGGCCAGCCGATGGCGATGCACTTGACGGTGACGGTGCAGTTCAAGCTGCAGTAGAGAAAACTTCACCAGACCGCTAGCCTACATCGTGAGAACGACGCGGAATTGGGCGTGGCCGCTGGTCATGCGCGCGTACGCTTCGGAAACTTTCTCCAAGGGAAACCTTTCGACCATCGGGCGCACGCCGGTCAAAGCGGCGAATCGCAACGTGTCTTCGGAATCACTTGGAGTGCCGGAAGCCCATCCTTGCACGCGCTTGCGTCCCGTGATGAGAGCAGCGCCAGGAATTTCGATCGGGGCCATATCAGCGCCAACGACCAGCAGCGAACCATTGCGTCCGAGCCCATGAAAAATTTCTGACATCGCTTTGGAGCTTGGCGCAGTTGCGAGGATCACATTCGCGCCGCCCAGTTTTTTCAACTCTTCCGCAGCGTTGGCAGCTTTGCTGTCGATGTAGTGATGCGCGCCAAGTTTCTTCGCGAGCGCGGAATTTTCCTGCCCGCGTCCCACGGCCGCGACGCGATATCCGAATTTATTTGCGAATTGAATGCCCAGGTGGCCGAGTCCCCCAATGCCCTGGACGGCCACAAGATCGCCTGGAACAGCGCCGCTGTGGCGCAACGAATTAAATGTCGTGATGCCGGCGCAAAGCAGCGGAGCGGCTTCGGCAGGTTCGAGGGCGTCAGGAATGCGCGCAATGGCTTCGATTGGCGCGAGCATGTACTCCTCGAAGCCGCCATCGAAGTTGAATCCGGTAATCGCGCCATTTTCGCAATTCGCGAAATCGCCTGCGCGGCATGCGGGGCAAGTGTTGTCTTGACCGCCGTGCCAGCCGACGCCGACGCGATCACTTTTTTTCCAGGTTGTGACTCCAGAACCGATTTCGTCGATCACACCTGCAATTTCGTGGCCCGGGACGCGAGGAAACTGGAGGCCCGGCCACAGGCCGTCCTTGACGTAGTGATCGCTGAAGCAGATGCCGCAGGCCTGCACCTTGACGCGCACCTGGCCGTGACCCGGCGATGGAATTTCCCGCTCGACGATTTCGAAATCTCCGCCCGCCTTTGGAACTTGCGCAACTTTCATCTTTGCCATTTGTGTTTGCCTTTCCCGAAGTCGATGCGCGACCGCCTATTCGATGCAGCCGAAAAGGTGGCTGGTTATACGAATTTCCGCTGGCACTTCTAAGTCAAGAGCGACAGTCAGGTATTCCGCTCACCGTCGGCGCAGGAAGGCTTGCCGCTTTTGGAACGCGCCTGCGACGTCTCGGCTTGCGGGCAGACGGAAAGGATTCGTATACTGGCCACCCGGTCTTGTGACAATCCAGCGGGTGGGTAGCCTGCTAATTTTTCGTGTCATAGGCCAATCGAAGAAAAAGTTGCAACCGCAGTTGCGTCTGGGTGTGCAAGCGGCGTAGCGGAGCCGTGCTTTTCCGCCTGCAAAGGAGCATTTGGGATGTCGCAAGGGACTGCACCGGAAGAAATGAATGTGTACCAGAACGCGGAAGCGCGTTTTGAAGAAGCCGCAAAAAAGCTGGGACTCGAGCAGGGCATCTACCGGTATCTGAAATATCCGGACAAAGAAGTAACCATGTATATCCCGGTAGGGATGGACAACGGAACGCTCGAAGTGTTTACAGGCTATCGAGTTTTGCATTCGACTGTGCGAGGACCGGGCAAGGGCGGCATTCGTTTTGCGCCCGATGTGACTCTGGACGAAGTTCGCGCGCTGGCCGCGTGGATGACCTGGAAGTGCGCAGTAGTGGATATTCCGTTTGGCGGAGCGAAGGGTGGAGTCATTTGCGATCCACGCAAGATGTCGCGAGGGGAGCAGGAGCGTTTGACGCGGCGGTACACCGCCGAGCTTTCGAGCTGGCTGGGGCCGGAGCGCGATGTCCCAGCGCCGGACGTCGGCACGAACGAACAAACCATGGCCTGGGTGATGGACACCTATTCGATGCACGTGGGAATGGCCACGACGGCGGTTGTTACGGGCAAGCCGATCGAACTGGGCGGATCGCGTGGGCGTAAAGAGGCTACAGGTCGCGGCGTGATGATCTGCGTGGACAAAGCGGTGGAGAAACTGGGACTGAAGAAGGAAAACTGCCGCACAATTATCCAGGGATTTGGAAACGTGGGATCGATGGCGGCAGACCTTATGCAAAAGGCCGGTTACAAAATTATCGGCTTGGCGGACATCGGGGGCGGCTTATATAACGAAAAGGGTTTTGACATTCCCAAGGTAATCGACTGGGTTACCGACCAGAAGAAACCGCTGCAGGATTTTCCGGGTGGCGGCACAAAAATGAGTTCGCGAGATATTCTCTTCCAGCCGTGCGAGGTGTTAATTCCTGCGGCAATTGAAAATCAGATTACGGAAAAGAACGCAGCCAACGTACAAACCAGGATTCTATGTGAAGGCGCGAACGGACCAACGACCTGGCAGGCTGACGCAATCCTGGATAGTAAGGGTGTGTTCACCGTGCCGGACATTCTGGGCAACGCCGGTGGTGTAACCGTGAGTTATTTCGAATGGGTGCAGGATCGCCAGGGGTTCTTCTGGCGCGAAAGTGAAGTCAACGAACGCCTGATGGACATTATGGTGAACGCGTTCGATGTCGTGGTAAAGTACGCAGAAACGCACAAGGTCAATAACCGCATCGCGTCGTATATGGTGGCGATTGACCGGGTGGCAAAAGCGCTGAAGTTGCGCGGAATCTACGCTTAACCTGGTAAGCCGGAGCATCCCGGCAGGCAGTTCTGGCCAGCTTGCCGCGGGTAAAATTATTTAGTTGCAAAAATACTTGCGCGGTGGATAATGCCGCGCGAGGAAGGAGTCCGCTCCGTGCGTCCGGACTCAGTGTTGGCTGGAAATCACAAAAACGAGAAGCAGCACCGGCGAGAGCTTTGCCTCGTGGGCCGGTGGATGTACGAGCGCGAATACATCGTCGCGTGCGAGGGTAATCTGTCGGTGCGCCTATGCGACGGGCGTATCCTGGCCACACCTACGTGCATGAACAAGGGAATGCTCGAACCGGACGATCTGGTGGTGGTAGATTCGGACGGCCGGCATCTGGAGGGGGCACGAAGAGCTTCCTCTGAAGTCTTGATGCACCTGCTTTTCTACCGAATGCGGCCAGATGTGCATTCGGTTTGCCATGCGCACCCGGCCACCGCGACCGGATTTGCTGCCGCAGGCCGCGCTCTCGATCAAGCGTTGCTGCCGGAAGTCGTGATCGGGTTGGGAAAGGTTCCGTTGGTGCGGTACGCCACGCCGGGAACTCCAGAACTGAGCGCGGCGATTGAGCCTTACGTCGAACACTACGACGCGTTGCTTCTTGCTAATCACGGGGCGGTAACTTGCGGTCCTGATTTGCTGACCGCTTTTTATCGTATGGAAACCGTTGAGCACACGGCCAGAATTACTCTCGCGGCGGAGAAAGCGGGATCGCCGAAACTTTTTTCCAGCAGGGAAGTGGCGAAATTAATGGCTGCGCGTGCGCGTTACGGAGTGCAGTCGCCTCCCGGGGGAGGAGCGGAACTGCCGGTCACGAGCGATGAAGAAGACAGCGTCACTGACCAAATTACTCTCAAACGCGACGAACTGGACGCTCTGATCGAAGACGCAGTACGCAAAGACCGGGCTCGCCGATAATTTTTTGTAGCGGGACCTTCTGGAATTGATTCCCTCAATTTTCCCTGGAGATCACTAATGGACTCAGTGCCAGAGCTATTCGACGCGATTCGTACTGGCGATGTGGCAAAAGTGCGCGACGTCCTGAGTACGGATGCCGCCCTTGTGGATGCACGGAACGCGCAAGGACAGTCGGCCGTGCTGATGGCGTGCTACATGGGGCGGAAAGAAATACGCGATTTGCTGTTGGAAAACGGCGCGATATTGGAATTACATGAGGCCGCCGCGGCGGGGAATTTAAGTCGAGTGAAGGAAATCGTGGAAGAGAAGCCGGAGCTGGCAAAAGGCTATTCCCCAGACGGATTTCCGGTGATGGCGCTCGCCGCGGCATTTGGACACGAGGACGTCGCGCGGTATTTGCATGGCAAAGGCGCGGGGATCAACGCGGTTGCGACAAATGGGACAGGCTATACGGCGCTGACGGGAGCGGTAGCTGGTAGCCACGATTCCATCGCGAAGTGGCTCGCGGAGAATGGCGCGGACGTGAATTACCGTTACGCGAAGGGGCACTCTCCACTGCTCGAAGCCGCGGCCAATGGACGGATCGATATCGTCAGAACATTAGCGGCGTACGGTGCCGACTTGCATGCACGCACGGATGCCGGCAAGAACGCGCTGAATTTTGCCGAAGAACGCGGCCACAAAGAAGTTGCGGAGTTTTTGGTTGCACAAGGGTGTGCGAGCGCGGATTGACCTCCTAGCGATTCGCGCGTAACGTTTACGCGTCGTCGTCACTTCCCACGAACATGACCTTCCCGGTCTACATACCTCTCGGTTCGCTGAAAATTCATCCCCATTTGGTTTTCGAGGCGCTGGCATACGCAGTCGCGTTTCGTGTTTACCTGCTATTGCGAAAGCGCATGGGCGACTTGCTGGACGATGGAAACCGCTGGTGGATGATTGCCGCCGCGGCAATGGGCGCCGTCGTGGGCAGTAAAGTTTTGTACTGGTTTGAAGATCCGGCTTTGATGTTCGCGCACTGGCGCGACCCTCTGTATTTGATGGCTGGAAAAACAATCGTCGGCGCACTGATGGGTGGGTTGTTTGCCGTGGAACTCGCCAAACGACATCTGGGAATCATGCGACGGACCGGAGATTTGTTCGCCGTGCCGTTGTGCGTGGGAATTGCCATCGGCCGAATCGGATGTTTCTTAACGGGCCTCGACGACCATACGGCGGGTGTGGCGACCGCTCTGCCATGGGGCGTGAACTTCGGCGACGGACTGCCGCGCCATCCGACGCAACTTTATGAAATTGTGTTTGCGCTGACATTAGGGGTGTTCCTCTGGAGGCGGATGCAGCAGCCGTTCGTGTCTGGCGACCTCTTCAAAATATTCATGGTGGCGTACTTCAGTTTCCGGCTGAGTTGCGATTTCCTGAAACCCGACGCGCGGGTATTTCTAGGTATGTCGTCGATTCAGTGGGCGTGCGTCGCGATGCTCGTTTACTACTCGCCAGATTGGTTGCGCTGGTTGAATCCAGGGACTGGCACAAGACGAGCCAGGCGATTAGCAAATGCTCGCGAAGCACTGAGAGCAGACCGGGAGACAAATGCCATGACCGAATCGAGTGATCTCTAATGGAAACAAATACCGCACCACTGAATCTGCCCAAGAAGCCAAACTACAAGCCGGTTTTATTGACAATCCTGTGCTCTTTTTTGTTAGGCGCTGGCAGCTGCTTCGGCTTTCTAACGACTCTGAACTTTAACCGCAACGTGCCGATCAACGGCGTCTTCGCAGTCGGATTTTGCGTTTGTTTGCTGGTCTTTCTGGGTTCGGTTTTGTGGCTCGCGGTCAAAGCAATCCGCCAAGCAGTCAAGCGTCCGGGGAGCACACCATGACTGAAAGCAAGCGGCTACGGATCGTTCCGATCCTGATCACGATGGCCGCGACGCTCATTCTTTCAGTCGGCTCCTTTTATGGGTGCGGGCGCACTTTCAATATGTCAGGCGGCTCGGCACTGAATACGTTTTTCTTCTATTCGTTTCTCGTGTGCGCAATGGCTTTTCTGGCCAGTCTCGCTTGGCTGGTGGTCACAATCGTGATCAATTTCTTGCGCCGACGGACGGAGGGCCAGTGAGCGAACGGGTGCGGCCGTACCTTTTTTATGACGTAGCGCTAACGATCTGCTCGAAATGTTTCCGCAAGCTGGAAGGTAAAATCGTCTTTCAGGACCACAAAGTTTATCTGATGAAGCGCTGCCCGGAACATGGCGCCGAGCGCGTGCTGATTGCGGACGATGTCGACTACTACCGCCGCTGCCGCGAAGTATTTATCAAGAAACCCGAAATGCCCATGGTTTACAACACGCCGGTGAAATGGGGCTGCCCGTACGACTGCGGTTTGTGCACGGACCACGAGCAACATTCCTGCCTGTCGCTTGTGGAGTTGACGGACTCGTGTAATTTGCGTTGCCCCGTCTGCTATGCGGGCAGCGGGCCGGAGCGCACCGAACACCGCTCCTTAGCGCTGATTGAAAAAATGCTGGACGCGGTCGTGAGAAACGAAGGCCATCCTGACGTGGTGCAGCTCTCCGGCGGCGAGCCAACTCTCCATCCTGATTTTTTCGCCATCGTGAAAATGGCGAAGGCGCGCCCAATCCGCCACCTGATGGTCAATACGAACGGTCTGAAAATTGCCCAGGACGAAGAGTTCGTCAAGCGGCTTGCGGAGATTGAAGACTTCGAGGTGTACCTGCAATTCGATTCGTTCGAACGCGAAGCGCTGCTCGATTTGCGCGGCGGAGATTTGCGCGGCATTCGCGAACGTGCCATCGAGCGGCTGAACCAATACAACATTTCGACAACACTGGTGGCCACGCTGCGCAAAGGCCTGAACGATGGCGAAATCGGCAAGATGATTGACTACGCGCTCGCGCAGCCGTGCGTGCGCGGCGTCACGCTGCAGCCGATTCAGGATGCGGGACGTCTCGAAAAGTTTGATCCGGCCGCCGATCGCCTTACTCTTACGGAAGTCCGCCGCAAAATTCTCGAGCAAACAAACGTCTTTCGTCCAGAGGACGTGATTCCCGTGCCGTGCCACCCGGACTCGCTCGCCATGGCCTACGCACTGAAGATAGACGGAAAAGTTGTGCCGCTTACGCGCTTCGTCGAGCCCGATATCTTATTGAACGCCGCGCGCAATACCATCGTTTACGAAGAGGAGCCCGGCGTTCGCGATTGCCTGTTCAAGTTATTTGCCACGAACCATTCGCCGCAGTCCGGCGCGGAATCATTGCGCGAACTTTTGTGCTGTCTGCCAAAAATCGCGGCGCCCAGCGAGCTGTCCTACAAAAATATTTTCCGTGTGCTCATCGTGCAGTTTCTGGATGCTCACGCATTCGATGTGCGCTCCGTGAAGAAAACCTGCATCCACATCGTGCATCCCGACGGGCGCCTGATTCCGTTCGACACGTACAATCTGTTTTATCGCGATGAGCTGGAACGCACGCGCCTCGCACCGTTGCGACGACAGTCTGCCAGCTCTGTGGTGACGGCCATCGACAACGCGCTCTGAGAACTTTTGGGCTCGTTCTAGGACGTATAAGACTTCCGTAACACAAGTAAGCCGCCTTATTCCGTTGACTTGCCGTGACGGCGCTAGTAATCTCCGTTGGCTTGTTGAGTTGCTCGTCACAGCTCGATGAGATGGCCAGATTCCTGGTTGGTTCCACGCCCACAGTGATTTTATTTGCTGTCTACCCCTGGAGGGGCCTTATGTTCCTGCTAAAAAGATTTTCAATTATATATGTGTTACTTCTAAGCTTCGGTCCGATGGTTTGGTCGCAAACTCTGCCGACACCGCCAGCGGTGTATGTGTCTGGTGGCGCGCCGAATGGTACACAATGCAATTCCGGGGTTACCCTGTGCACGATTTACGTGCAGAGCGGCACAGGCTTTACGCCCGTGCTCAGCATGCCGGCCGCCAATTTCGAGAGCCTAGCGATTGGCCCCGATAACATAGACTTGAATATCGATGGATCCGGCAATGCTGCTCACCCCTTCCTGCTCTACGCGTGTGATACGGCGGGGAAGACAATCATTCGATTTGACCCTACCGCCGCGGTCCCAATCGCAACACAGTTAGTTGCTTCCGCATTGACGATAACTCCTATATGCGGGCGCTCTTCTGCGGCGGGGAACTTTTACGTCACGGATAAGTCTGGTCCGGGAGTTTTTGTATTTAGCGGCATAGCGAACGCTCCTTTTGTTGGCGGCAGTTCGCTTTCGTCTACTCCTGCACCTGTTACGCTCAGCCCCAGTTTTCCTACGAACATGACTGGGAGAGGGATTACGCAAAAATATGTCGGCGACCTGTTCATGGTAGATAATTTTAATAGCGAAGTTTTTCGCTCCCCTTACGCAGTGCCCTTCGCTACTAAGTCTACGTTCATCAACAGCAGCAACCTGAACGGCCCGGTTGGGATCGCCACCGCGGTCACCACCAACCTCAACACCACCACCGGTCTGTTTGCAGCGAACAGCAATTTCTTTGTGGCGAACAGCAATTCGTCGAAAACTCTGGCCGTGCAGCCACCGGTTTCTGTCTTCACCTTCGACGACACCACGCAAGCCGCAGTTCCTGCAACGCCCTGTTCCGGGCTATCGTTACCTAGCAACAACAAACAGGTACCCGACTACCTGGCAAGTGCGCCCACGGCGAATCCCACGAATACGGTCATCAATAATACGATCTACCTTGTCACCAATTCCAACAATGCAGGAACGCTGTGGACTTGGAACACGGCTCAGGGAACCTGCAGCCTTAATTTCGCGGCAAGCATTGGGACGGCGCTGTCCGGCGTGGCCGTAGCCCCTGCACCAGTAACGCTTACGTTACCGGTAACCGCCACAATGGCAAATCCCACGCCGACCACGTTTAATTTCAATTCCAACCTGTTCCAGCTCACGGCCACGGGATGCACGGCGTCAGTCACCGCTTATCCGCGAAGTCTCGCTACCGTCAATTCGATGATCAACTTGGCAGGACTCACCTCTGGTGGCGACAGCAACGCTGGCAACGCCAACCCGCCTTACCCTCCTTCGCTTATCCCTCCTCCATTGCTCAACCCCGCGACGCCACTTGCCAATCTTGGCGATGGCGGATTCGAAATCGGTTATGTTGCTCATTGGCCCTCCTGCACAACTGTTTTCACCGACGGCGGCTTCAAGACTGGGATGTCTAACTTTGTCGACAGCGGCCGATCCACTAACCCACGCGCGATTCAATGCGACAACTCCAACCCCACCACCAACACCGAGCCGCAGCTATTCCCGTCCGGTGTCACCACCTGCGGGTCGCCCAAACTCGTTGGGGTCTATCCTCTCGGCGGCCCGGTCAGTGGCGATATTACGATAACCAAAAACTCCTTTTTCGCGATGGTGAACGAGAATCTGAACACGACTCCAGGCAATTTCTGCGGCTTCCAGAATCCTTTGACCGGCAATGGCACTACTCTGCCGACCCCGCCCCCAAGCTTCAGCGCGGGGACCGCCAATACCGTGAATGTGAAGTTCAAGCTGTCTTCGAGCAATTGCAAGAAGGACTTCATCGGCGACGCCATTGCCTTGATCTCGGTCGCGCGGATTTGCGATACCACCACCTCGAGCGATCCGTTTTGCGGGCCAAATGGCTCGCCGGTGTTCAATGCCATTAACGTGCAGGCAACTGCTAGTTCCCTGGATCAACCCCCGCTCTTCAATTCCGGCAACAATCAGTATTCATTCACGCTGAACCTTCCGAGTATTTTTGCGCAGGCGGGTGCGGGCACCTACAGCCTTACGGTGACATTTTTCACCGATAACACAACCAATCAGACGACCTTGTTCAAACTCACACCGTAAGAGCAAGAATTCGACGCAAACGAACAAAGGGAGCCGGATAGAGCGTCCGGCTCCCTTTCCCGTTCTCTAGCTCTGTTTTACTTCCTGGCTTCTTCTACGATGAGCTTCAGGTCGGCCCGCTGGAGCAGTGAATCACTCTTGGACTCCTGCCGCATCTCTTCGACCAGTTGTGCGGCTTGCTGGAGGTGGCGGTCCGCCTCGGCCTTGCTGCCATTCTTGCGCAAGGCTTGGGAAAGCAGATAATGGCCCTCTGGGAGCAGCGATTTCATTCCCAGATCTTCGCTCTTGCGCACGGCGGATTGCAGCTCGTCCTGCGCATGAGAATAATCCTTGGAGTTCAGGAGCGCCTCGCCAAGGGCAATGGAGCATTGCGTGGCGATATACTTCACCGCCAGGGAATCGGCCTCTTTGCGCAGCCCCTTCAGGGTATTCACGGCCGCAGCCGCATGGCCTTCCTTAATTGAGACCTTCGCCAAGTTGAGTCGGGCGTTCAAGGACTGGATGCGTTCCTTGGCTTTTGCCGCGGATTGCTGGGCGCGCTCGGAGAGGGGCCGGGCGGACTTGAAGTCCCCGCGATAGTAAAAATTTTCGCCCTGGAAGTTGAGCACCTTGGCCGCCAGCACATCGTTGCGCGCAGAACGGGCGACGCCCAGAGATTCATCGAGTGTTTTTTGCGCCTCCTGGCCGCGTCCGAGCTGGTTCAGGATGTGAGCGTAGTCCGCCTGGATTTCCGCGACCCAGGTACCCGACTGCTGTTCCATTTGTTGTGCATTTTTTACCGCGTCCTGCTGGGAGCTCAAGGCAGCCCCCAGCCGGCCTTGAGCCGCGAAAAGCTCCGCAATACCATCGAAAATCCCGGCGACCGCCTGCTTGCTACCTATTTTGCGTGCTTGATCGAGTGCTTTTAGGTAGCTGCTTTGCGCCTGATCGAACTGGCCGATCATGAAGTAGGCAAGTCCGACGTTGTTCAGCTCCATAGCCAATACGTCCGGCATCTGCACTTTCTGCAGGAGATCGACAGCACGGTGGTGATACGTAAGGGAGTCGTCATACTTGGCCATCAGCCCGTAGATCGCTCCAATATTCGCTAAGCACGTCACCTGGTTGGGCTCATTGCCCAGTTGCATCCAAATTTGCAGGGACTGCTTCGTGGTACTTAACGCCTCTTCGTTTCTCCCGTTATTCACCAAAAAATAGCCAAAATCGCGCAAGGCCACCCCCAAACCAGCCTGGTCGCCAAGGTCCTTGCGGATGTCCAACTCTTGTTTGTAGATTTTCTCTGCCTCTGCGGATTTGCCCAGAGAGTCGTAATAGACCACGGCAATTTGATCCAGGCTCTCAGCCATTCCCTTCTTGTCGCCAATCTGCCGTTTGATTTCGAGAGACTGCTGGAAGTTCTGAAGCGCGTCCTGCGGCCGGTTCAGAAGCTTGTAGGCTTCTCCGAGATCGTGGAGCACGGTGGCTTTCCCCTGGCGGTTGTTGAGCTCGACGGCAAGACTGAGAGCGCGATTCAGGTAGTCCAGAGAATCCTTGGGGTTCCCTCGGTCGGTTTCCACCTTTCCGATATTGCGCAGGGCTTCGATATGTTTGGGGTCAGTCTGCAGAGCATTCGCATAATGCTCGTGGGCCTTGTCGAATTCGCCGTGCTGCTGATAGAGCGAGCCTAATTCGAATTGCACTTGCGGATCGCTGGGCATGAGCCGCTCAAGATTTTGATAAGCGTTCAGTGCTTGCTGGTAGTTGTTTCCGATCTTTGCGTTGACGGCCTGCACGATGTATTTCTCTACTGGCGGAAGATTGGAGCTTAACTCCACGGACCGGGTGGCGCTTTGCTCTGCGTCGCGATCGTGCCCGAGGCGCGCGTAAGTCTGGCCCAGCATCGAGTATGCCAGGGCGAAATTCGCGTCGGACGTGGTTGCGGACTCGAACTCCTTGACCGCATCGATGTAATTTCCCTGGCGTGCCTTTGCCATCCCTTGGGTGTAGGCGCGAATCGCTTCGAGAGAATTCGATGACGGTTTGAAGGCCGCTGCTTTCAGGTTCTGCACGGAGCCGCGGCCCAGGCTCAAGTTCTGCTGGATGGTCTGGGCAAGCTTATCAGCGGCGCCTAGTAAGGCAGTTTCTCCGGCGGCTTCGACGTTAAGCGGCACAGTGTGTTGGCCCTTCAAGTCATCCAGTTTCGCGTCAATGCGAATTTTGTCACCCACTCGCGCGTATTGGCCCCACACCAGAAGCTTGGCCTTGGTAAAGTCGGCGATGCGCTGCAAATCGCTGGGCGCAATTTCCGAATCCGGTGCGATGCGCAAATCAGACATCACCTGTTGCAGCCGGTCGGGCGAAACCGTTCGAAATTCAGCGGATTGTCCGACCTCGGTGCGAAGAACCTCAGCTAGACTCCCGCCAAGCCAGTTCAGGGACGCATCGCCAGATGCGTTTCGAAGCGGGATGATGGCAAGCACCAGTGGTTCGGGCGGAGCCACAGCTTTTCCCGTCGTGTTGGAGAAGAGCTTTCCGCGCAGAGCGAACCCGCCTACGGTCAACAGGAGAACGGCGGAAAATCCGATGGCGGCGTATTTCCAGGCGATCGATTTCTTCGGCGCCAACGGTGCAAGGACAGGAGCCGTGATCGGCGTAATCGGCGATTGAGAAATACCCAGCCACGATTCCAGGTGTTGCGCGAATTCCTTCGCGTTGGCGAAACGATTCTCCGGCTCAATCTCGAGTGCCTTTTCGACAATGTCGCTAAATGCCTTCGGAATCGTCGGATCAATTTCGCAAAGTGGTTTCGCTTTTTCTTGAAGGCGCTTCCAGAGTGTCGCGAGCGGCGTCTCAGAGTAATAAGGCGACTGTCCGATCACCAGCTCGTAAAGGATCACCCCAAGCGAAAAGATGTCGGACTGTTCTCCCAGCTTTTCTCCCTTTGCCTGTTCCGGCGACATATATTCCGGCGTGCCGACGAGTGCTCCGGTTTGCGTCATGCCGGGAAGATGCGCGGAGCGCGCAATGCCAAAATCCATCACATAGGCGCGGCCGTTCGCGTCCATCATGATGTTCTGCGGCTTCAGGTCGCGGTGGATGACTCCTTCGCCGTGCGCGGCTTCGAGCGCGTGGCAGATTTGCAAAATGACGCGAGCGGCTTCTTCAGGCGTCAGCTTTCCCTTCTCACGAAGAACCCCGCGAAGGTCCTGACCTTCGAGGTATTCCATTGTGATGAACTTGAAGCCATCAGCTTGTCCCAGATCAAAAATGCGGATGACGTTGCGGTGAGTTACCTGGCGCGCCAGGATCAATTCTTGCTTGAAGCGCTTGAGAATTTCCGGATTGGTCGTAAGTTCGGGACGAATAATTTTCAGTGCGACCAGGCGATCCAGTTCGGTGTCGCGCGCCTTATAAACGGCGCCCATCCCACCTTGTCCCAGAAGCGCCAGAATTTCGTAGCGATCTCCGAGAACCGTGCCCGGCGCAAATTCTCCGTGCGGCAACGCTGGCGCCGGCGCACGGGTATTTGAGATGGACCAGCCTCCAGGGGTCGCTGGAGTCTTCGTGGCGACGAACGCTCCCTGCTGATCTTCGCCTTTTGAAGCTACGTTCGCATCTTTCGGCAGCTCAATTTTGGAAGACGGCTTGGGCTGCTTCACCGGCTCATTGCCAACGAAGGTCGCTTCCGACGGAGGCACAGCTTTTCCGCACTTCCCGCAGGCAGCGGCGTTGGGCGGATTTTCCGCTTTGCAGTAAATACAGCGCATGTTCACAGTCGCGGTCTAATCAAACTCCCAGCCGGCGCCAAGTCGTCGGCGACAGAAAAATTCGGACGATGTCTCGGTCTCAGTGACAGTTATATTAGTCTATTCGCGGCTTTTTGCGGTGTTTTTTCAAGCGGCGTCCCTTTTCGTGTGCACAGGCGTGCCCCAGGGTTATCGCACCAACGTTTTTAGACCGGCGCTTGGTAGCAACGAAAAGTTCGGTGCCTGCGTTAGAGTATGTGGCCGGAGGATCGATGAAGAGTTCTGAATTTTCGGCCAATTCTGAGCAGAACTGGCCGTGGGCCGAATCCTTGGACGCGCTGGTTGCCGCGCGAGATCATCATTCAATCTTGTTTGAGAACGGAGCAGTACGCGTCGTCCAGACACCCGTTCTGCCCGGGCACTTGGTTGCTTTGCATACTCATCGTTGGCCCTGCGTTTTGTTCATTCTAAGCTGGTCTCACATACTCCGCCGGAACCATCTGGGCCGCGTGAAGCTCGATACTCGCCAGGCATTTGAAGTCCCCCAACTCAATATGCCTATCTGGCAGGAACCCCTTGCGCCTCACTCGCTTGAAAATGTAGGCGGCACGGAGATCAATACCATCCAGGTGGAAATTAAAACCACTCGATTAGAAAGGACTATGATTGCATTCTTGTACTTAGACTGAGGAGGGAAGCCCGGGGCTGGAGGCGGGCGGCAAGACGGTACAGTAATCCACTAAGCGGACGCTGCTCTAGACGCCGGAAGCGATTTGATCTCAACCCTCTTTGGCAGCGCAGCGTTGGCGATGGGAGCCGTAATCTCCAGCATGCCATTCCTATATTCAGCGGAGATCTTATCCTTGTCGACCCCTTCGGGGAGAGCAAGCGTGCGCGTGAACGATCCGTACGAAATCTCCCTATGCAGGAAGTTTGCTTCCTTTGTTTCGCGGGTGTTGGTGCGCTCGCCGCTGATCGTTAGAGTGTTGCCCTGCACCTGGATGTTGACGTTCTTGGGGTCAACTCCCGGCAGCAGCACTTCACAATGAAACTTCTTATTATCCGTGTCGATAAAGGATTCGACTGCGGGAGAAAAATCGGCCTCAAGCGTGCGGTCTTCCTGAGTAGAAGGCCAACTTAGGAACCGATTGAAAGCTTGGTCGAAATTCCTGCGAACATCAAACAGATCCCGAAAAAGGGTGTCACGTGGAATTAGATTTGCCATTTGGGACTCCTCAGTTGAATTAACCGGGCGCGACGAACGAGGGCTGGACAGTGTGGGGAGATACGTCTTCTACCGGAGCCTCCCTTATGAGCGCGTGTATTTTCGATGTCAAGAGTAATCATAGGTGTTCAGCGCGTGAATCTCGCTGCACACTGCCAGCGTTCTCTCCGAGATGTTTTTGGAGTTTCACTGCGCTTCGTTCTAGCGAATCATCCCCGGCTTTTAGCGTGACTTGCGGAGTATACCGTCAATCAAACCTTGGAGTTCGCGTCTGAGATCTTCAAGTCCGGTGAATCTCTCCTCACTAGATTCATAGGCATCAAGATAACCGGGGACTTGAGCGTTTATGAGCGCTTCGTGAACGCGTAACGCTATCAGTCGTGCTTGGGAGGCGCTCTCCAGCGTGCCCTGGCAGAGCTGACAGAGTTCGAGAAGTACGGCTTTTGTGTCAGCGTCCATTTCTATCCGACCGCGCCGAGATCAGTTTTAAGCATCTATTTCTGCTCGAACTCTGGATGATCGGGTTTCAATGCCTTGAGGCAATGCGAGCATATAGGAGATGAGTCACGCCACGTTACGTCCAACGCCTCCAAGCAAAATGGGCACTGCGAAGACCATTCGTAACCGCAGTCTGGACATTGGCTAATGATTAAGTCCGAAAGCTGCACGATCTGATTCTCTTCCGTGCGAAGATCAATCACAAAACGGCATAACGGATTCTTACAAATCAAGAATCGTTCCATGACCTGCCCTTCGAAATTAGGACCCATCCTCATCTGCTCAAGAATGTCAGATCAATACCGAAGCTCAACTAAGGGATCATACGTAAGCGTCCGGACCTGCCGTCTGAAGTAGATGAGTAGATGACGATTCTTTGCCGATAGATTTTATCGTGTGTGAGTACCACGGACGTAGATCACAAAGAGGCAAAAGTTCGTCGATGCGGTTGATGGGATGGTCCGCGATGCGAGAGAGAACGTTTCGTAAATAACTTTCCGGATCAATTCCGTTCAGCTTCGCTGTTCCGACCGGAAAGATTTCACCTGATAATGCCGCACAACAAGAACCCGAACGAATGCTATCGCGAGACTGGATCAATCAATACTCGGGAGAAACGTTTGGCATTACGGTGGCAGGACGCTACGGGACTCGGACAAAGGCACGAGTTAAAACCTATGCCGATCTCTTACGCGAATACGAGTTTCATCCCGGATCAAAATGCGCTGAGGCCGATGGGCTGGCGTGTACACGCCAAACGATTGGTTTGCTGCAAAGAAGGCATGTCAGGATTGCCTACGTCGTTCCCATCGGAAAAGAATCCAATAGCCTTGAGGACGTGGAATCGGGATTGATTCACTCGGAACCAAACGTCTACACGGTGTACCCAGATCCGCAATGCGAAGAGTGGGAAATGAGGATTCGGCCCGCGCTGAGGAAAATGGCGTTGGAACAAATTGAGAAACTCAGCGGTATGTCGCGCAGGGCAGTTGTCGATATTCGAGCTGGAAAAAGCAGGCCGCATCGAAAGAATCGCGAAAAGCTTGTGTCCATTTTGAGAAACCTCGACTTAATCTAAGATTTGATGGCTGGTCCGAGCGAAGGGGATGATCTCATCAATCTGCAAGCCCTCTGTTATACGTGCAATGCATCCAAAAGAGACCAGTCAGGCGGGATGTCCGCCGGCCTCCATCGACGACCTAGGGGCAATGACTCTCTTTCCCGAGCGAAGGAATAGGAAGGAAAGAAAGTACAGCGCTGCCGCGAGAATGATCAGGGATCGGATTCCCGTCCACAACGAAGCTGACTCCAGCATCCCTCCCACTAGTGCCCCCAAAAGGTTCGAACCAAGCGCCTGGCCGCTGAATTTGTATTCTGCAAAACTACGAATGAAAACGATGGAAGCAAATGCCACCGGTGAGCATAGGACCAAAGTGGCTACCAACGCTTTCACCCAAAACGTCTGAAAAAAGAGCTTTTCAAGCGGCAGGAAATACGAGACCAGCATACAAATTCCGATTCCTGCGTAAGCAAATTGCACCGGGATCGACGGCCAAGAATCCACAAGAGAGTTGACGGCCACGATGAGCACCAGAATCGCCGCAATGACGATGGAATTGACCGACCAGGTCGTGCCAAACAGCATTGCCATGCGGCTCACGATCTGCGCCTCAAGAAGCAGGAATCCTGCTCCCAAGAAAAAAAAGTGCCAGTTGATTGCCTGCCCTGCCGCCCCCGTATTCCGGATAAGCAGTCGGGTCAACGCCACCAGAAGGACTGACATGATAACGATAATGAGCGGCAGGCCTGGCTCATGCTGATAGAAGTACGGCCAGTCGTCCGTGGTGAGGTGAGCGGATCGCATCTCCATGCCGCTGTGAGACTTGACATAAGCCGCGAGCTCCGGAGAGGACAAGGCGCGCTCAAGATGTTTGCTGGATCCCACAACAAAGAAATTTCCCCCACTGCTGTATTTCGAAGCGTCGGCATAGAAATCCACGGGCACTTGGCCAAAAACTGTCTGCAGTAGCCCGTGTAACCGGCCAGCAATCCACGTGGTGCGTACCTGGAACTTCAGGACAAGGATGCCGTCTTCCTTCAGCAACCGGCGCGCGGCTTCCAGTGCCTCAAGGGTGTAGACATAGTTATCGATTCTAACGGAAGAATAATTGGAAACGTTGGTGTGCGAATCGAGAAGGGAATAAACAATCAGATCGAATCGCTCCTTGCTGTTCTCGATGTAGCTCCGTGCGTCGTTGACGACGGCAGTGACACGCGAGGAGGAATACGGCCGCTCGAAATGGGATTCCCGCCCGAGATGTTGGATAAGAGGATCGATTTCGACAGCCACCACGTGTCCCGCTCCGTTGCGAAGCGCAGCGGCGACGTCGTTGCCCATTCCGGCACCTAGAACCAGCACATTCGGTGCATTCGGGTAAAAGTGATACGGAAGGTTGTACGCATCCCATTCGCTCGGCACCTGAGAAAAAAACTGAGGATGAGCCGCCACGAATTCTGGCGAGAGATTGACGACCTGCTGGAACCACGTGTGGTTGGTGTCGAGCTGATAAGCGATCACTTCGCCGTTTTCCGAACGTTCCGAAATTTCCAGATACTGATATGGCGACCAATATTCTCGGCCGATCCCTCGCGGATGCAGTAAAAACAGCGCAAGGCAGAGTCCAAAGGTCACGATCACAGCCCAACGGAGGGAGGTGACCTTGCCAACGAGAAGAACCAGAAGGACTCCCGCGATGGCAAACCAAACAACAGGAGGCTGCCAGTATTGGCAAAGCAGGGTGAAGAGCAGGATGCCTCCGAGGCTCCCCAGGATGTTGACGGAGTACGCGAAAATCCCACGTGGCGCCCTTTCCAGATAGCCTCCGACGATCTGTCCGAGCGGGATAAATACCATCGCATTCAAAATGAACAGCGGCACAGTGATGGCAATCGCCGCTCCCAAGGCTAAAAGCGCCAGCCCGGAAAACGGCACGGCCGGAATTCCCATGGAATTGACTTCCGAGGCAACTCCTAAATAAGAAGGCAGTGCGCTGATTAACGCGCGCAGAGGTTGCCAGGGGAATTGAATCAGAAAGACCAGCGAGAGCAGCGGAGCAGCCATGGCGATGAGGTTGATGCGCTTCCGGCAAAGAAAGCAACCCAGGCCGAAGCCCAGGAAACACGACACCAACATGTAATTTTTCAGAAACGCAAAGATGCGCACCTCGGAGGACATCCAGCGGATCATCAGCAGTTCCAGGAAGAGGCCGAGAATGCTGGCGAGGATTAGTCCGGTGTAGCTGAAACCTCCCAGGGCATCTAGCGAAAAATCAAACGCAACCGTCCAACGTTGGAGGGTCTGCCTCCAGCCGCTCGTGGGTTTTTCCCGATAAAAGCTGAAAGTGTAGAGACAAGCGATCAGGCCGAGGAAAAGGGTGAGACAGAAGGCGATTTGGAAGTCGAGCCGTCCAAGATTCTCTCTCACTCATTCGCTCCAGAGACCAGATTGAAAATTCGTGCCGGGCAATCTGAGAGAGTGTACATCACACACCGATTCACAACAAAGAACTAGGGTTAGCGTAAAACGCGACATCAAAATGTTATGGGTCTCATGTTCTTCGTTTCCTCAATTGCACCAAATTGCGCAACGGAAGGGCAGTTTCGGGCGCCCTTATCTCCTATCCCCCCGCGTTGATGGGTAGGGGATTTGCGTGTTGCGCGTAGCAGCGCGAGTGTCCGGTAACGTCTCACGCCAAGTTTAGAGCTCGTTTCGGAGTGCTAGGCGCCATTACTCGTAGCGCAGCGCCACCATGGGATCGACCCGCATCGCCCGCCGCGCGGGGATGTAACAAGCCAGCACCACGACGCCACCGACCACGGCGGAGACGAGAATAAAAATCCATCCGCCGGCAATGTGGAAGTCTGGGAACAGGCTGCCGAACGCTCGTGGAAGTGGAAACGCGCCAACCAACCCAATTGCCAGTCCAATCAGCGCGAGCTTCATCCCATCGCCCACTATCAGTCTGAGCACGTCCTCTTTCCCAGGCCAAGCGTCTTGCGGATCCCGATCTCTTGACTACGCTGCCCCACGGAATACGCAACCAATCCATAGAGCCCCACTGCCGCTAAAATTAGAGCCAAGCCAGCGAAAATCCCCAGCATCGTCTGTATCAGGGCTCCTCCCAGTTCCAACGACTTTCTTTGCTGCATGCTCATCAGGCTTGCGATCGGCTGATCTTTGTCGAGTGCCCATCCCGCCTCGCGCAATCCCGGCGCAAGCGAATCGGGATTGGAATTCGCGTGAAGCATGACATACGCATCTACTCCTGGTTTTTGCAGAAACGGCTCGTAGATTTCACTGTTTGGCAACTGAAAGAGCTGGCACCTGCAAGTGGCCGGCACTACCTCCCACGATCTCGCGCCAGGGCTTCTCGTTTGCATTGCCTGTGTCGATCAAAATCTGCTTTCCAAGTACGTCGCCCTTTGGGAAAAATTGCCGCGCCAGAAATTCGTTGACCAGCGCCACAGGCGGAGCATTCGGCCCGTCCTCCTTTGGATGATGTCCGGTAACCCGAAAGCGCCGAACACCGTGCTCGTGCGCGCATCTTGCCTGCTCGCGCTTCCGATACAGCACTAAGACCTATACGTCCACTGGGTGGGGTTGCCGCTTCCGTTGCCGTGACTGTGCGGCCTTGGGGTAATTCTGCGGTTTGTGGCATTTCCCTCGGGAATTCTGCTATCGCTCCCAGCTAAAGCTTCGGTGCTCGAAGTCAAAAGCAATCCACTTTAGACCGAGACTCAGAGGCCCGACCACACCATCAAAGGATCGGCCGCAATTCGTGTTGTCATCGAGTAAGAAGGCCCTCTGGAGCCCGAAGTCAGTTACACCGAGCCTCACACTTGGGAGCGACACTTCTTTCAGTTCGAACTGGCTTTGCGTACTGTTGGAAGATCGTTTAACGCCGCGCGTAGGCAGCTTGCGTAATTGGCCGCTGAGTTGACATTCAAAAAGCAGGAGGTCGGCGGCTCCCGTGTCTACCAGGAGGCGGATCTGCTCGTCTAGAACTTGCAGTCGCACAGTAAAGGTTGGTGGTCCGGTGTCCAACGGGATCGCAGCTGGAGACGGCTTAATGGGGCCGAAGATAACTTTCTTTGATCTGTAATCGACGCTGAAGCTGCTCAGACTCAGGACGTCAAAGCCGACGATGGCGTCGATCCGTACTCCAAGGACCTTTTCGACAGAGGAGAGATCTTGAACCAATCCAGGGAGAGACGTTGCCCGAATCGGACCCAGTCGAAGGCTGGGCAACACAACACGCTCAACATTGGTGTTCTGGTTGAAAAGGGCGAGCTTGCCAGCGGTGCCTTGCAATCCGAGCTTCTTTGCGATCTTCCGATCTACAGCGCTTGGACTCGCCCCCGTATCGATTAGAAAATTCAGACGCTCAAGATCTCCCAGGGCCCCTTGTACAACTATTAGGTGGTTTCCACACAGTTTGAAAGTAATCTCTACTCGGGGGACCACGGCCGGCACGGTCCGGCCCTCTGTTTGTGAGAGGTCCTGAATTACTTGCGGAAAGCCGGACGAAGGAAAAACCAAAGCTGTCGAAAGCAAACATAGTCTGAGGAGCACGGCGTTCACCTTCAAGGTTTGCCAGGTGAGGCCGACTCTGGTTCACTGCAGCGGGTAGCTCAATGGACTGGGTATTGATTGGGGATTCAGCGTGGATCAGACTAAGCTGTTCATTTGCAAATGATTAGCGAACTCCCACGCAGTTAAGGAAGCTTGATTCAAATTCCAAGGGTGCTAAACTGCGCTGAATCGAAGAGCGCTCTGTATGTCACAACCCGTGCAACGCCCGCGAACTCCGCAGACCCTGCAATTTGCAGGATTTCGGGTCGACCTCCATGCCAGGGAACTGCGGAGAAATGGCAACATAATCCGTCTGCAGGAACAGCCTTTCAGCGTATTGGCGGTTCTGTTGGAGCATGTGGGTGACGTCGTAACCCGCGAAGAACTGCGCCAACATTTGTGGCCTTCCGATACCTTCGTGGACTTCGACAATAGCTTGAACACCGCCATCAACAAGATTCGGGAGGCGCTTGGGGATTCTGTGGAGGATCCGCATTTTGTGGAGACACTGCCGCGGCGGGGTTACCGTTTTATTGCACCGGTCAATGGCCAAAATTCCCAGAGTGTGACCGAGAGCAGCATGAGCATGCTGCGCCCGTTCCGAGTGTGGATGGGAGCAGGGCTGGTGACTCTGGCAGGAGTCGGAGCAATTGCGATCTGGCTCAGGTCGCCTATTTCGCCACCCAGGATCGTGGGATCGAAACAGATCACGAATGACGGTACACCAAAGACTGGCGCATTGGTCACCGACGGCGCCCGAATCTACTTCGGCGAATTTTCATCTGGTCGCAGGACGATCAACGAGGTATCAACGACCAGCGGTGAGACAGCGATTGTCCAAACCACCGTGGCCAATCCGATAGTGCAGGCTATCTCGCCGGATCAATCGCAATTACTCCTGCAGTCCGGCAATTTCGATGTTGAAGGAGACGATTTTTGGCTCTTGCCCTTGCCTGCCGGTTCTGCTCGGCATATTCAAGGCATCCTCGGCCATGTTGGAGGATGGGAACGCACTACCAATGGCAGATTTGCGTTCGGCAAAGGTCGAGATTTGTATGTTGCCGATCACGACGGCGGCAACCCTCGTAAGATTGCCACCGCTCCGGGCCAGATTGGCGATATACAATTTTCTCCTGACAGCTCCCGGCTTCGGTTCACCATTTACGACTTGGGGAAGGGCACCTCTTCGATCTGGGAAGGGCAATCGGACAGTGGCGGATTACATCCCCTGTTGCCGGAGTGGAGCTACGCTCCTCACGAATGCTGCGGGAACTGGACTCCTGATGGGCGTTATTACCTTTTCCAGAGCGTCCGTGATGGCGTTTCGAACATATGGATCGTGGCAGAGGAAACCGGGTTGTTCCACAAGGCGTTGGCGAAGCCCGTACAACTGACAGCCGGCCCCCTCTCCTTCACTTGCCCCATTTCTAGCAAGGATGGCCAAAAACTCCTTGTTATCGGCGAACGGCGGCGGGCTGAACTGGCCCGCTACGACAAAGAGTCGAGGGATTTTATGCCCTTTTTGGAAGGGATCTCGGCGGACGATGTCGATTTTTCGCCGGATGGCCGTTGGATCGCCTACATCAGCTATCCCGACGGCGCGCTATGGCGCAGTCGGACGGATGGCAGCGAACGGCTGCAGCTTACCTTCTCACCCTCGCGGGCGGCTATGGCCCACTGGTCTCCCGATGGTCGGCGGATCGCGTTTTCGGCGCTTATACCTGGTAAGCCGTGGAAGGTTTCACTGATCTCGCGAGATGGTGGCGCTGCCGAGCAACTAACGTCAAATGACGTTGTAGAGCTAGATCCTAACTGGTCTCCCGATGGCAATACCTTAGTCTTCGGCGCTCACGCAGCCGGACATTCCGACCAGGATTGGATTCAGTCGCTCGATCTCAGAACACGCCAAACTTTGCAGGTACCGGGTTCCGCCGGTCTGTTCGTGTCGCGCTGGTCGCCGAATGGGCGCTATCTGATTGCAATTCCCTTTAATGCGAAAAAATTTGCGTTATTTGATTACACTACGCAGAAATGGCGAGAGTTGATAAGTGAGGTTGGTACGATTGGGTATTTCTCCTGGTCGTCCGACAGTACCTATGTTTACTTCACAAGTCTCTTCACAAGTGAGCCAGCGTATCTTCGGCTGCGAATCAACGATGCCACGTTGGACCACATCGCCAGTTTGAAGGGTAGACGCCTGCTCGTTTCAGACTTTGGCGTGCCGTGGTCTGGCCTAGCCCCTGGTGAGATTCCGCTCTTTGTACGTGACATCAGCACCCAGGAAATCTACGCGCTCGATTGGCAGCTTCCTTAGCGAGGCAGTCACTCGGCCGTGGCGCGATTGTGCTTTCCGCACAGCTTTCAATGACTGCCGGTCACGTGGCCGTATAACGCCGTTACCGTCCATGTAGGTTGCAGTACTGCGTGCATCGTTTCCGCATCACGACAACATCGCACCCGCCTGCGCACTCGCGCTGCCACATCTCCAAATCGCCCGGGCGTCCGCCCCCAGGAGGTGTAGCAAAACCCCCTCAATGCGTAATACCGCACCCCCCGCGTTGACGGGTTAGGTTACAGAGCGGGGAAAAGTGATACACCCTGCGCTGGGCTAGAACACAATCGCGTCATAGCCGATTTCAAATTGGCTGGCGATATTCACCACCTGACGCAAATCCCCTTTATTCTCCCTGGTCCTCTTTCTACGTCCGACGTCAGCACGGAGTCAGGTTCTGTGCGGACTCGCCTGCGGAGTCATAGGCGGTAGAATCTTACGTGTACAGGAACAGTCAAAGGGCCGTTATAGCGAAGCCCTTGCCACCAGACTAGTGATCGCCAGTACCGGAGCCATGCTTATCGTCGGGCACGAAGCGCCATGTCGGTTAGCGGCCTAGCTTGCCGAACCGAATCCCCGGACCACACATTGGCAAAGGGGAGAACTCTAGACAAGTTTCTGGCACTAGCGACGCGTCGAAGACGCAGTTAGGGCTTATCGGGAGTTGACCCGTCAGGCGGAGGGATGCAAAGCGTACATCGTACATCGTTGGGCTGACTGCCAAGCGAGGTAGCTAAGTGTGAGGCCGACGGTCACTTCTTGCGGACAAAATTCATCTCCGTCACCGAAACATCTTGCCCTTTGAAGGGCTGCCCAAGAACTTCCTGCTGAAGCTGCTCGGTGGACATCGTGAGGATGTCATGTTCCCGTTTTTCTCTGGCCAATCGCTTTACTTTTGAAGCTTCGTCCTCTTTCTTAAATAAGTTCAAGGGCTCCTCTTCCGCACTCCACTTAAGGGAAAGTTTTTGGCCGTCATGGTGCAGTCGCATCAGGGAATGCACAGGGACCAAAAATAGCATTCCGTTTGCCTCCGTATGAAAGTTCTCCTTTTCCCCGCGGACATGAAAATCGGTGGGGAAGAAATCGAGATAAGAGTCTTGCCGATAAGAGAATTCGTGTGCTTCAAATGTCCAACTTGCTTCACCCTCCTGGTCTTCGTCGTAGTACGTCGATTCAATGGTAAAGGAATCCGCTGTCTTTGCCTTAATGAGCAAGCCTCCCTTATCTGAAGGGTCTGCGCTTTGCCATTCGCCGAGTAGACTAGGGTCAGAGACAACGTCTTGGGAACGGTAGAAAGGGTTAACAGACTGCGGGAAACTGCATCCTCCAGCGGCCCATACGGTGGCCGAAAGAAAAATGGCAAGAGCGAGATGCTTAATTGTTCGCACAGTGCGTAACGGCATATTTCTGACCCTCTCTTGTGCTTGCGTCGGAGTTTGCTTGCGAGGGTCTAAAATCTACCAAAATGCTTGGGAGGTAGCGACCGGCAACTCCCGATAAAACGCTATATGGTGAACCGCGTGGCGCATGACGAGGTTAGCGCGATTAACGGCCTCCGTGGGCTCACGAGCCTCGAAACCCGTTATGCAACAGCGCATCCGTCGAAGGGATTCACCTGCGATTTCGCACTATTGAAAACGGAAGTGCCTTCGAACCGAGACCCACCCACGATGGGTTTCTGTTTTCTGACTCGTTTGAGGGTTACAAATTTTCGCTTACTGGATGCGAGGCCGACCCGGAAGTCGTGGTCGTCCGATATAAGGCAAGCGCTGTACCTGTGTTGCCCGGCAAAACAGGAGTTCGTGCTTTCTGCACAGACCAAACAGGCGAACTTCGTTTTGGCGTGAACGATTCCCCAGAGACTTGCCGACCGCTGTAGCCTCAGATGCCTTCCATGAGAAGGCCGGTAAACGCCGTCAACGTCGAAGTGGAATCCCGTCGCCGCGAAGTTGTCGGGCAATAGACGGTTTGGCGACTTACCAGAGTTGACAAACTCGCTTCCTACGAATGACAGAAAAAGCGAGAACAGAAACGGCGTGCGAATATGCCGTATGCGCACGCTATACAAAATATCGCTCTCAATGGCGGCCTTAGTTTTGCTGGCGCTCGCTGGGGTTTGTGGTTGGTTGTTCTTTTACACTGGGGACTTGCCCGACACCAAACACCTTTTTCAGTTTGCACCGAGTGCTCAATTCACCGTCCTTGATTCCTGCCTTGCGAGCCCTTCAATGGCAATTCCATTCGACCGCATTGGCAAGACAATGCAGGATGCACTTGCCGCTGCAGAATCTCCCACGTCGTTCCCCCACCAAATTGCGCGAAGCCTGATGTGCAATCACACGGGAGGAATGGGAAGGTATCACGTGAATAGTCTTCGGCTGAGTTGGCACATCCGATGGCGCTTCTCGGAACAGCAAGTATTCGCCATTTATGCGAACAGAGCCTATTTCGGTTCGGGAGTGACAAGTGTGGAGAATGCTTCCAGACAGTTCTTCCGCAAGGATTCTGACGCTCTGAATACGGAGGAAGCTGCTCTCTTGGCCGGACTACTCCGCGCACCAGATTCCTTCTCCCCATACAAACACCCTGAGAAGGCATTGCAGCGCCGCAATCAAGTCTTGGAAGCTATGGTGGTTCAGGGGAAGCTCAGCGCAAGCGATGCAGCACGGGCGGAAGCGACCCCAGTCGTCACTCAGTAGGGTAAGGCACTCAAAGGTGCGCCGCTGCCTGCCAAGGTCCTGGTAGACGCGGTAATCGGACAACTGGAATCGGCCCAAAACCACACGTCTGCCAACCCTAGCGCGATTTACTTTGCTCGCAAGGCGCTGTCCAAGAGTGAGTTTGGCGCTCGATGGGGCTGAAATGGAAGTATTCACAGGTTTGCGCGTCTATCTGTCTTGACCATTCCGGTGGTTGCCCTTCTATTGGGCAAACGTTCTTGTGCTCCGATTTCTTTTCGCAGCCTCCAGCGCCCATAAGGCTGAGGAGCAGAGAAAGAAGTAGAAATAAGTGTTTTGGGCTGGTCACGGCACGTATTTTGTCAGGCGGCGACAAGCGCTGCAATCTAAAGAGTTTCGGGCGCGACGTGCGAATTACTGTGTAAGTCCCGATTAACGCGAAACCGGACAAGTTCAAATAGGGCAGTTTCGCTCCCTCCTATCCCCTATCCCACCCCCGCGTTGACGGGTTAGGTTACAGAGGGGGGAAAAGTGATACACCCTTCCCTGTGCCCAAAATCCACACATTATAAAAGGGCGCCCCTTTTGGAGTAGGTTTTGAGTGCTTGGCTCAACCCTCCAGAAAGGAACACCCTTTATGACCAGCACTAAATATATCGGCATGGACGTGCACAAGGAAAGTATTTCGATC
>WNGM01000089.1_pt1 | contig 68418 bp, 62 predicted proteins | sample 5400571 | NCBI WGS metagenome assembly WNGM01 (sample SAMN13153378, study PRJNA577476) | soil metagenome | isolation source: 100 cm soil or saprolite under Garry oak tree replicate 2 | place: USA:California | collected 2016-06-15
CGGGGCACGCCGTAACCGAATAGGCTATCCAGCCGTGACGCTTCGGTCGGCCGCCGGGCCGGTGTGGCGGCTCGGCGCGGCAGCCGCCGCCGTGGCCGCGCTGGCCGGCTGCGGGCTGCTCGCCTCGCCGGCGCCGGCGCAGGCCCCGCAGGGCGCGGCCGAGGGGCCCGGCCCCGCCCCGGTGACCGCCGCCGCGTCGCCGTCACCGTCCGCGCCGTCCTGCCCGGCCGCCCCGGCCAAGTTCTCCTGCGCGATGCGGGCCAGGATCGCGGCGGTCAAGGCCTACCTGCGGCACCGGCCGGGCGTGGTCGGCGTGGTGCTGCGGGACCGGTCCACCGGGGCGGTCTGGGAGAACAACCGCGCGCACACGCCGGTATACATGGCCTCCACCAGCAAGCTGGCGATGGCGGTCACCCTGCTGATGCAGAACCAGGCCGGGGTGATCCGCCTGTCCAGCGAGGACATGTCGGTGATGCACGACATGCTGCACGTCAGCTCGGACACCGCCGCCGACACGCTGTGGTTCAGGTTCGGCGCCCCGTTCTACACCGGTTACTTCCCGCGGATCGGCCTGGCGTCGGCGCAGTACGTGTCGGCGCCGGGGATCACCCCGCCGTACTGGGGGGAGATGCTCTGCTCGGCCGCCGACCTGAGCCAGGTCATCGGCTACGTGCTCGACGACATGCCGACGCCGCTGCGCGACTACCTGGTCACCACGCTCAGCCACGTCGCGGCCGACCAGCACTTCGGGGTGTGGGGCGCCGGCCGCGCCAGCCACCCGGGTAACAAGGACGGCTGGTCGGTGGAGCAGCCCGGCTGGATCATCAACTCGGTCGGGTTCGCCGGGCCGCGGCAGCGGTACACGCTGGCCATGATGAACAGCCTCAACGGCCACGGTGGTTACCACGCGGGCACGGACACCATCACCGCGGTGGCCGCGATCTTGTTCCGGGGGCACCAGGTGAGCGCGCCCAGGGTGAGCGCCACGCCCTGACCAGGCCCGGCTGGACGAACCCGGTTGTGCTCTGGCATATTCTCTATTAAGTTGATCTGGATACTAAATTGATCGGGAAAGGCGGACGTTAATGCGGCGTGTGCTGCTCACGGCAGGAGTAGCTGCTGTCAGTCTTCTGGCGGCTGGCTGTGCTTCCTCCAACGCGACGGCGGGGGCGACCTCAGGGTCGTCGCCCGTGACACTGCGGCTGGGCTTCCTGGCGAACATCACCCACGAGCCCGCGCTGGTGGGCATCGCCAAGGGCTTCTTCGCCAAGGACCTGGGCAAGAACGTCACGCTGAAGACCACGGTCTTCAGCACCGGCACCGAGGAGACCACGGCCCTGCTGGCCGGCCAGCTCGACGCGGCCTACGTCGGCCCCAACCCGGCGATCAACGCCTGGCAGAAGTCCAGCGGCACGGCCATCAAGATCATCTCGGGCGCGGCCTCCGGCGGCGCCTCCCTGGTGGTCAAGAAGGGCATCACCAGCGCCGCCCAGCTCAAGGGCAAGTCGCTCGCCACGCCGTCGCTGGGCAACACCCAGGACGTGGCGCTGCGCTTCTGGCTGAAGCAGCACGGCCTGAACACCACGCCCACCGGCGGCGGTGACATGTCCATCAAGCCGATCAAGCCGAACTCGGCCGCGGTGCTCGAGTTCGCCTCCGGCCAGATCGACGGCGGCTGGGAGCCCGAGCCGTACGCCACCGAGATGGTCCTCGACGGCGGGACCCGGCTGGTGAACGAGGCCAGCCTGTGGCCGGGTGGCAACTTCGTCACCACCAACCTGGTGGTCACCCAGTCGTTCCTGAAGGCCCACCCGTCCACGGTGAACGGCCTGCTCAAGGGCCAGATCGCGGCGAACTCCTACATCGGCGCCAACGGCACCGCCGCGGCGTCGGCAGCCAACGCCGAGCTGACCAAGCTGCTCGGCAAGGGGCTGAAGCCGAACGTGCTGAGCGCGGCGCTGCCGTACATCCACTTCACCAACGACCCCATCGCGTCCTCGCTGACCACAGACGCCCAGCACGGGGTGGCCGTCGGGCTGCTCACGCCGGTGCAGAACCTGCCCGGCATCTACGACCTCGGCCCGCTCAACGCCCTGCTGAAGGCGGACGGGCAGCCGCAGGTGAGCTCGTGAGCGTCGACCAGCGCCAGGCTGCGCCCCCGGAAGCTCTCCCGGGGGCGTCAGCCCGTTCCGGCGCCATGACCGGCGACGCCTTGAACGGCGCGGACAACACCACCGCCATCGCGATCAGCGAGGTGTCCAGGGCCTTCGGCCGCGGCAAGACCACGCTGCTCGCCCTCGACCGGGTGTCGCTGGACGTGGCGCTCGGCGAGTTCGTCTGCCTCATCGGCGCCTCCGGCTGCGGCAAGAGCACCCTGCTGTCGCTGGTGGCCGGGCTGGACACGCCGACCGCGGGCGTGATCGACACCTCCGGCCGGAAGGTGGCGCTGATGTTCCAGGAGCCGGCCCTGTTCCCCTGGCTGACCGCGGCCAGGAACGTGGAACTCGCGCTGCGGCCGGGCGGCATGGCCGCCCAGGCCCGCCGCAGCCGGGCCGCGGACCTGCTGGAGGCGGTGCACCTCGGCGGCTTCGGGAACAAGCGCCCGCACGAGCTGTCCGGCGGCATGCGCCAGCGGGTGGCCCTCGCCCGGGCGCTGGCCACCGACGCCGACGTGCTGCTCATGGACGAGCCGTTCGGTGCCCTGGACGCCATGACCAGGGACCTGCTGCACGACGAGCTGGACCGGATCACCATGGACCGGGGCCTGACCGTGCTGTTCGTCACCCACAACGTGCGGGAGGCGGTCCGGCTCGGCGACCGGGTGGTGCTGCTGTCCAGCCGGCCCGGCCGGGTCATCGACGAGTTCGCGGTGCCCATCCCCGGGCCGCGCCGGATCGACTCGGCACAGGTCGCCGAGCTGGCCAGCACGATCACCGACCGGCTGCGCGAGGAGATGGGGCGCCATGGCCAGGCTCACTAGCATCGGCGCCGGCCGGGCCGGTCCGGAGGGCGCCCCCGGCGCCGAGGCCGCCGCTCTCACCGGGCTGGACAACCTCGAACTGCCCGCCACGGGCGGGCATCCCTGGAGCGCCCGTAGCATCTGGGCCACCGTCTGGCCGAAGCTGCTGGCCATCGGCCTGGTCATCGGCGTGTGGGAGATCGTCCACCGCACCGGCTGGAAGCAGTTCGTGCTGCCGGGCCCGGGCACGGTCTTCGGCAACCTGTGGGACCAGATGCAGCACGTCCAGCTCTGGCAGGCCATCGACATCACCATGCGCCGGGCCGTCATCGGGTTCGTGCTGTCGGTGCTCATCGGCGCGGTGGCCGGCGCGCTGGTGTCCCGGATCCGGCCGCTGCGCGCGGCCACCGGCTCGCTGATCACCGCCCTGCAGACGATGCCGTCGATCGCCTGGTTCCCGTTCGCGATCATCCTGTTCGGCGCGACCACGAACGCGATCATCTTCGTGATCGTGCTCGGCTCCGCGCCGTCGGTGGCCAACGGGCTGATCACCGGGGTGGACTACATCCCGCCGCTGCTGCTGCGGGCCGGGAAGACCATGGGCCTGTCCCGGGTCGCGCTGTACCGGCACCTGATCCTGCCCGCGTCGCTGCCGTCTTTCGTATCCGGGCTCAAGCAGGCCTGGGCGTTCGCCTGGCGCAGCCTGATGGCCGGCGAGCTGCTGGTGATCATCCTCGGCCAGCCGTCGATCGGTGCGCTGCTGTCCGCCGACCAGGACCAGTCCGACATGGCCAGCGCGATCGCGATCATGATCGTGATCCTGGCGCTGGGCATCATCATCGACACGCTGTTCAGCAAGGCCGACGCCGTGCTCCGGCGGCGCCGGGGGATGACCGACCCCGCGTCGGCGTAATGCTCGGCGCACCGGCCGGCGCGGCCGGGCAGCATGAGCACCTGCCGCGCCGGCGGGGGGCCGGGGGAGCCTCACACCGACAGCCGGTGCGCCCCGGTGTAGACGTTCATCGTGGTGCCGCGCAGGAAGCCGACCAGGGTCATGCCCGCCTCCTCGGCAAGCTCGACGGCCAGCGAGGACGGCGCCGAGACCGCGGCGAGCACCGGAATGCCGGCCACCAGCGCCTTCTGGGCCAGCTCGAACGACGTGCGCCCGCTCACCAGCAGTACCCGGCCGGCCAGCGGCAGGTGCCCGTCCTGCAGCGCCCTGCCGATCAGCTTGTCCACGGCGTTGTGCCTGCCCACGTCCTCGCGCAGGGCCAGCAGGGTGCCCTCGGCGGTGAACAGCCCGGCCGCGTGCAGCCCGCCGGTGCTCGCGAAGACCCGCTGCGCCTCGCGCAGCCGGCCGGGCAGGCTGGCCAGCACGGCGGGGGAGACCCGCACCAGGTCGGCCGATACGTCGTAACGGGCGCGGACCCGGATCGCGTCGATGCTGTCCTTCCCGCAGACCCCGCAGGCGCTGGTGGTCAGGAAGTTGCGGCGCAGGCCCTCGGCGGCGGCGGCCGCGCCGCCCGCCAGCGTCACGTCGGCCACGTTCTCGTCGCACATCCTGATGCCGGCGATGTCACCGGGGCTGGCCACCACGCCCTCCGCGGCCAGGAACCCGGCGGCCAGGTCGATGTCGTCGCCGGGGGTCCGCATGGTCACGGTCAGCGCCGCGCCATTCAGGCGGATCTCCAGCGGCTCCTCGACCGCGAGCAGGTCGGCGCGCGGGCCGGCCTCCCGCGGGGCGCCCGCGCCGTTGCCGGCCTGCACCCGGAGCACCCGCCGCCGCGCCGTTCGCCCGGTCATGACCCGCCTTTCGCGTCGGCTTCCAGATTACGGCGGCCGTGCCCGCCCGGCTGCGCCCGGACGCCCGCTACACCCGCACGGCCGCCCGCGCCTGCACCGCCGGCCCTGTTGACCCGAGGGGCGACCCCCCGGACCCCCCGCTGGCCTACGGCCCTAGCATCGGGATCATGGCGGGTGCCGCGGGGATCGTGCTGGCCGGCGGGCGGTCGTCCCGGATGGGCACGCCCAAGGCGGCCCTGGAATGGCACGGCTCGACCCTGCTGTGGCGGACCGCCGGCATCCTCGCCCGGGCTACCGGCGGGCCGGTCGTGGTGGTCCGGGCACCCGGCCAGGAGCTACCGGCGCTGCCGCCGGGCACCGAGGTGGTGCCGGACCCGCGCGAGGGCCTGGGCCCGCTCCAGGGCATCGCCGCCGGGCTGGCCGCCCTGTCCGGCCGCGCGGAGGCCGCCTTCGTCAGCTCCACCGACCTGCCGTTCCTGCACCCGGCGTTCGTCCGGCGGGTGCTGCGTGCGACGGCGGAGGGGGCGGACGTGGGCCTGCCGGTGGCGCGGGGGCACCAGCAGCCGCTGGCCGCCGCCTACCGGGTGGCGCTCGCCCCGCTCGCCGCCGGCCTGGTGGCCCGGCAGCGGCTGCGGCCCGCGTTCCTTTTCGAGGCGTGCACGGTGGCAAGGCTGGATGAAGCGGCGCTGCGCGCCGACCCGGTGCTCGCGGCGCTGGACCCCGGCCTGGACTCGCTGGTCAACGTGAACGAGCGGGCCGACTACCGGGCGGCCAGGGCCCGCCCGGCACCACCGGTGACCGTCCGGCGGGCCGGTGCGCTGGCCGGCGGTCACCACGGCCCGCGGCAGGTGCGCGCGGCGACCGTGGCCGGCGCCGCGGCCGCCGCCGGGCTGGAGTTCGGCGGCCGGGTGCTGGCGGTCCTGGACGGGGTCCTGGCCACCACGGACGGCCAGCTGCCGCTGGCGGCCGGTGACATCGTGTCGTTCCAGCTCAGGCACGGCTGACCCGGCCCCGGGTCGGCTTACCCGGCCGGTGCGGCATTGCCGCGCTCCGGCGGGACCTGCTTGGATAGGGTCGTGGCACGACGGAAGTTGACCGGCTGGCCGGTGTACCGGCAGGTGACCGGGCTGGACCGGCTGGGCCGCGGGGCGGCCGCCCGGTCGCCGCGCACCGACGCCGCCGCGCCGCGCACGCAGACCGCGGACCGCGTGGTCCAGTCCGTCTGCCCGTACTGCGCCGTCGGCTGCGGCCAGCGGGTCTACGTCGCCAAGACCGGCGGCACCGAGGTGGTCACCCAGATCGAGGGCGATCCCGACTCGCCGGTCAGCCGTGGCCGGCTGTGCCCCAAGGGCGCCGCCAGCAAGCAGCTCGTCACCCATCCCGGCCGGGTGACCACCGTGCTGTACCGGCGCCCGTACGCCACGCAGTGGGAGCGGCTCGGCCTGGACCAGGCGATGGACATGATCGCCGACCGGGTGATCGCGGCCAGGGCGGCCGGCTGGCAGGACCAGTGGCAGGGCGCACCGGTGCGGCGCACCATGGGCCTGGCCAGCCTCGGCGGCGCCACCCTCGACAACGAGGAGAACTACCTCATCAAGAAGCTCTGGACGGCGCTCGGCGCCATCCAGATCGAGAACCAGGCCCGCATATGACACTCCGCCACCGTCCCCGGTCTGGGGACGAGCTTTGGCCGCGGCGGCGCCACCACCTTCCCGCGTGACCTGATCAACTCCGACTGCATCGTGATCTGCGGGTCGAACATGGCCGAATGCCACCCGGTGGCGTTCCAGTGGGTGGTGGAGGCCAAGCGGCGCGGGGCCACGATCATCCACATCGACCCGCGGTTCACCCGGACCAGCGCGCTGGCCACTCAGCACGTGCCCGCACGGGCGGGCGGCGACATCGTGCTGCTCGGCGCGCTGATCAACCACGTGCTGTCCGGCGGGCACGAGTTCCGTGAGTACGTCACCGCCTATACCAACGCGGCCGACATCCTGCCGGAGGCCTTCACCGACACCGAGGACGGCAGCGGGCTGTTCTCCGGGTACGACCCGCAGGCCCGCCGCTACGACAACGCCACCTGGCAGCCCACCGGTGAGCGCGACGAGACCCTGACCCACCCGCGGTGTGTGTTCCAGGTGCTCAAGCGGCACTTCGCGCGGTACACCCCGGAAATGGTGGAACGGGTGTGCGGCATCTCGGCGGCCGACTTCGCGGCGATCGCCGGCAGCCTGGTGCGCAACAGCGGCCGGGAGCGCACCACGGCCTGGGTCTACGCGGTGGGCTGGACCCAGCACACCACCGGGGTGCAGCACATCAGGACCGCCGCCATGCTCCAGTTGCTGCTTGGCAACATGGGCCGCCCCGGCGGCGGGATCATGGCCCTGCGCGGCCACGCCAGCATCCAGGGCTCCACCGACATCCCCACCCTGTTCGACCTGCTCCCCGGTTACCTGCCGACGCCCCGGCCGGAGGACGCGGACCTGGACGCCTACCTGACCCGGCTGCCGGACACCGGGTTCTGGGGGCTGAAGCGGAAATACATGATCAGCCTGCTCAAGGCCTGGTTCGGCGACGCGGCCACCGCGGACAACGAGTACTGCTACGGCTACCTGCCCCGGGCCACCGGTGACCACGGCACCTACGCGACCGTGCTCGACATGATCGAGGGCAAGATCAAGGGCTACATCCTGTGGGGCCAGAACCCGGCGGTGGGCTCGGCCGGCGCCCGGCTGCAGCGGCTCGCCCTGGCCAAGCTGGACTGGCTGGTGGTGCGCGACCTGGCCATGATCGAGAGTGCCTCGTTCTGGCAGGACAGCCAGGAGATCTCCACCGGCGAACTGGACCCGCGGCAGTGCGCCACCGAGGTGTTCTTCCTGCCCGCCGCCTCCCACGTGGAGAAGGACGGCACGTTCACCAACACCCAGCGGATGCTGCAGTGGCACGACAAGGCGCTGGACCCGCCCGCCGACGCGCGCAGCGACCTGTGGTTCGCCTACCACCTGGGCAAGCGGATCCGGGCCAGGCTGGCCGGCTCCGCCGACCCGCGCGACCGTCCGGTGCTCGACGTGACCTGGGAATACCCCGAGGAAGGGGACCACGCCGAGCCGTCTGCCACCGCGGTCCTGCAGGAGATCAACGGCCGCGGGCCGAACGGGCCGCTGAACGGCTTCACCGAGCTTGCCGACGACGGCTCGACCGAGTGCGGGTGCTGGATCTACTCCGGCTGCTTCGCCGGCGGGGTGAACCAGGCAGCCCGCCGCAAGCCGCACACCGAGCAGTCCTGGGTCGCCCCGGAGTGGGGCTGGGCCTGGCCGGCGAACCGCAGGATGCTCTACAACCGCGCCTCGGCCGACCCCAAGGGCCGCCCGTGGAGCCGGGCCAAGGCCTACCTCTGGTGGGACGCCGAGGCCGGCCAGTGGGCCGGCCATGACGTGCCCGACTTCGAGCGCGGCAAGCCGCCGGACTATGTCCCCGGGCCCGGCGCGACGGGGCCCGCCGCGCTGGCCGGCACTGACCCGTTCATCATGCTGAACGACGGCCGCGGGCACCTGTTCGTCCCGACGGGACTGGCCGACGGGCCCCTGCCCGCCCACTACGAGGCGGCCGAGTCGCCGGTGAGCAACGTGGTGTATGCCCAGGACAACAGCCCGGTGAGCAAGCTGTACCCAGATCACAAGATCACCCAGGAGCAGGTCAGCGGGCATGACGCCACCTACCCGTGCGTGGTCACCACCTACCGGCTCACCGAGCATCACACCGCCGGCGGGATGAGCCGGACCCTGTCCCGGCTCGCCGAACTGCAGCCCGAACTGTTCTGCGAGGTGTCCCCGGCGCTCGCCGCGCTGCGGGGGCTGGAGAACGGCGGCTGGGCCACCATCATCACCGCCCGCGCCGCGATCGAGACGCGGGTGCTCGTCACCCGCCGGGTCCGCCCGCTGCGGCTGGCCGACGGCACCGTGATCCACCAGGTGGGACTGCCCTATCACTGGGGCAGCACCGGGCTGGTCACCGGCGACACGGTCAACGACCTGCTGCCGTTCGCGGTGGACCCGAACGTGTTCATCCAGGAGAGCAAGGTGGCCACCTGCCAGATCGTCCCCGGGCGCCGGCCCCGCGGCCGGGCCCTCACCGCGCTGGTGAACTCGTACCGGCGCGCGGCCGGCCTGGGCGACCTCATCACGGAGGGGCCTGCCGAAGGGGGGACCGCGCATGGGTAACCGGCTGTCCGGCCCGCTGGCCGACGTGTCGGGGGACGCCGGCTACCGCGAGCACCCGCCCCGGGTCGGGTTCTTCACCGACACCAGCGTGTGCATCGGCTGCAAGGCCTGCGAGGTCGCCTGCAAGGAGTGGAACGGGCTGCCCGACACCCACACGGACGTGCTCAGCCTCACCGGCATGTCCTATGACAACACCGAGGCCCTCGGCGCCAACGCCTGGCGGCACGTGGCCTTCATCGAGCAGGCCAAGCCGATTCAGGCCGGCCCGGCGGGCGGCGACGGGGACGGCGCCGCCGGGGAGGCCACCCGGTGGCTGATGGCCTCGGACGTGTGCAAGCACTGCACCCACGCCGCCTGCCTGGACGTGTGCCCCACCGGGGCGCTGGTGCGGACCGAGTTCGGCACCGTGGTGGTCCAGTCCGACGTCTGCAACGGGTGCGCCTACTGCGTTTCCGCCTGCCCGTTCGGGGTGATCGACCGGCGCGAGGACGACGGCCGGGCGTGGAAGTGCACGATGTGCTACGACCGGCTGCGCGGCGGGCTGGAGCCGGCCTGCGCCAAGGCCTGCCCCACCGACTCGATCCAGTTCGGCCCGCTGGACGAACTGCGCGCGACCGCGGCGGCGCGGCTCGCCGAACTGCACGACGCCGGTGAGAAAAGCGCACGGCTCTACGGGCACGACCCGGACGACGGGATCGGCGGAGCCGGTGCGTTCTTCCTGCTGCTCGACGAGCCGGAGGCCTACGGGCTGCCCCCGGACCCGGTGGTCACCACCGCCGACCTGCCCGCCATGTGGAAGTGGGCCGGGGTCGCGGCCGCCGTGCTGGTGGCCGGCGTGGGCGCGGCGTTCGCCGGGCGCAGCCCGGCCGGGCTGCCGTGGAGGCGGGGATGACCGAGGAACGACAGGTCCCCGAGGCATCGTTCGGCTCCTACTACGGCCGGCCGATACTCAAGGTGACGCGGTGGAAGGAGCCGCACCTGCCGGCCTACCTGTTTCTCGGCGAACTGTCGGGGGGCACGGCGGTCGTCGGCGCGGCCGCCGCAGCGACCGGCCGGCCGTCGCTGGCCCGGGCCGGGCGGCTGGTCGCCGCCGCGGCCGCCTTCGCCGGGGCGGGTTTCCTGACCGCGGAACTTGGCCGCCCCGAGCGGTTCCTCAACATGCTGCGGGTGGCCAAACCGACCTCGCCGATGAGCATGGGCTCGTGGACCCTCGCCGCCCATTCCGGCCTGGTCACGGCGTCCGCGGCGAGTTCTTTGACCGGGTTGCTGCCGGGCCTGGGCGCGGCCGCCGGGGCGGCGTCCGCAGTCACCGGGCCGGTGCTCGCGGCCTACCCGGGGGTGCTGCTTGCCAACACCGCCGTGCCCGCCTGGCACAGCGCCTACCGGGAACTCCCGCTGCTGTTCACCGGCGGCGCGATGACCGCGGCGGCCGCGGCTGGCCTGGCCGCGGCGGCCTGGCCGGGCAGCCGCGCGGACCCCGGGCCCGCCATGCGGCTGGCGCTGCTCGGGGTGGCCGCCGAGAGCACGGCCGGGTTCGGCCTGGAGCACCGGCTCGGCGAGGCCGGGGAGCCGTACCGCGAGGGCTCGGCCGGGCGGGTGCTCCGCGCGGCACGGGCCATGACCGTGGCGGGCGGGGTGTGCGCGCTGGCCGCCCGGCGCAGCCGCGGCGCGGCCGCGCTCAGCGCGGCGCTGCTGGCCGGCGGGAGCCTCACCGCGAAGTTCGCGGTGCTCCGGGCGGGCGTCGCCTCGGCCGAGGACCCCCGTTACGTGGTCGCGCAGCAGCGGTCCGCCGCCAACGGCGCGGCCGCCCCGGCCAGGACCGAGGGCGTGTCGCATAGATCTTGAGACCGCTCGTAGCCGGTTGGCACCCTTCGGGCGGGTATGGACTGACTCGTTGCGTGACAGCTACTGTGCTGGGACTGGGCGGGGCCGCCGCGCGGGACGCGGTTGGGGGGAACCGATGAGACGACGCTCCATCGTGGTGGGCGCTGCGATCGCATTCTGCTCGGTGTGGCCTGCCGCGGCCAGCCTTGCGGCAACCGGAGCGCACGCGGCCGCGACGGCATCCGCCACCGTGGCCGGTGCCTGGGGCAGCGCGACGGAGGTTCCGGGGACCGCGGCCCTCAACAAGGGCGGGGTCGCCGGGGTCATCTCGGTGTCGTGCGCCTCGGCCGGCAACTGCGGCGCGGCCGGGAACTACGCAGACGGCTCCGGCCACCAGCAGGTGTTCGTCGTCGATGAGAAGAACGGCACCTGGGGCACCGCCAGGGAGGCCCCCGGCACCGCCACCCTCAACAAGGGCGGGTTCGCCTCGTTCGACTCGGTGTCGTGCGCCACCGCGGGCAACTGCGGCGCCAGCGGGTTCTACACCGACGGCACCGGCCAGCAGGCGTTTGTCGTCAGCGAGACGAACGGCACCTGGGGCACCGCCAAGGAAGTCCCCGGCACCGCCACCCTCAACAAGGGCGGCCGGGCTGCGGCCGATTCGGTGTCGTGCGCCGCGCCGGGCAACTGTAGCGCCGGCGGGGCCTACCTCGACGGCTCCCGTCACGGGCAGGCGTTCGTTGTGAGCGAGACCTAGGTCGTTTCTCGCAGGTCTCCGGCCCGGCATGGATCAACCGGGCACGCCCTGGCGCGCCCGGGCGGAGCGGCCCTGCCGATCGAGCCCGGCGACCCCCGGCAGCTACTCGGCCATGGAGAAAGGCCGGCGGCCGCGGTGATCCTCCGGCCCGGCCCGGGGCCAGTCGGCGCGCAGCGGCACGGCGCGGGGCAGGGCGGCCCGGGCCGGGTCGGCGGGCCGCGGCACGCAGCGGCGCGCCAGCACCGCCGCGATGGCGAACGCCACCAGCCCGGCCAGGATGTACGCATTGCCGGCCAGCCAGTCGAACCCGTGCCAGTGGTACTCGCTGTTCCACGGATGGCTGCCCGCGGCGCCGCTGCCCGGCGCGTACCAGATCAGGCCCCACGGCACCAGCGGGCCCGGCCGGCCAAGCATCGGCCACGCGCCGAACACCGCGGCCAGCGCGCCGAACAGCGCCCAGCACGCCCACCGCGCGGCACGCGCGGCCCGGACCGCGGCGTCGGCGAGGACCGCAAGCGCCGGCGCCAGCCACACCCAGTGGTGGTCCCAGCTCACCGGCGACACGATCAGCCCGGTGAGCGCGCAGGTGAGCCAGCCGTGCACCGGCCGGCCTGACCGGTGCAGCCGGGCGGCGGTGATCAGCCCGGCCGCCGCGGCCAGGCCGGCCGCCGCGGCCCACCACCACAGGCCGCCTGCCAGGCTGCCCGACTGCCGGGTGAACATGCCGCGCAGCGACTGGTTCGCCAGGAACCCGACGAACCCGGTGCGGCCGGCCCGCATGAAATCGAGCCCGAACCACCACTGCCACGACGCCTGCGGCAGCACCGCGAACCCCGCGCCCGCCAGCGCGCCGAACGTCACCGTGGCCACCGCCGCCTGGCGGAACCGGCGGGTGAGCACCAGGTACGGGATGAAGATCAGCGGCACCAGCTTGACGCCGGCCGCCAGGCCGATCCCGGCCCCCTTCCACCACCGCCGGTCGGCCAGGCACAGGTCCCCGATCACCAGGGCCATCAGCAGCAGCTCGATCTGGCCGAGATGCAGGGTGCGCTGCACCGGCTCGGTCCACAGCGCCACCGCGCTCACCGCGAGCGCCCCGGCCAGCCTGCGCCGGCCCGCCCAGCCCAGCCCGCCAAGAGCCAGCCATGCCGACAGCCCGAGCGCGGCCAGGCTCGCCGCGGTCATCAGCCAGGGCAGCGCGCGCCACGGGACCCAGGCCCAGGCGGCGAAGACCAGCGCCGCGAACGGCGTATAGGTGAACCGGAAGCCCGGCATCATCGGCCAGGTGTAAAGCATGCCGGGGGCGCGCACCGCCGTGTGCCCGGCGGCCACGTAGACCCGCAGATCGAACCAGGTCAGCATGTCCCGCAGTGGGTGCAGGGCCACCTCGGCGGCGTAGCCGGCCAGCGCGAGCGCGAGCAGGGCCAGGCCGGCCAGCATCGCGCGCCGGCTACCCGTGCGGGCCCGCCTGCCTGCGCGGCCGGCGGGCGGGCTCGGGACCGGAGCGGGCGCGCGAACGGTCCGGGGGCTGGCGAGCAGCAGCACGCGTCACTCCTCGGGGGCTCTGAGTGTGATTACGGACAGCACTCAGAGCATAACGAGCTGTGACGTATACACGGGTTAGCCGCGCCCGGCCCCAGCCAGGCCCCAGACGGGCCCCAGACGGGCCTCAGACGGGCCTCAGACGGGATAGGTCACGCCGGTGAGCCGCTCGGACTCGGCCCAGAGCCGTTGCTGTGCGGCCTGGTCGCGGGACCTGGCGGTGGAGGAGACCCGCACCGGGTAGCCCTTGACCTGGGCCAGCCCGGCGGGCCCGAAGTACTCGCCGCCCGCCGCCGCCGGGTCCGTGGCCGCCCGCAACGTGGGCAGCGCGCCCATCGCGGCGCTCTGGGTGAACAGGCCCCCGACGGCCGGGTAGGTCGACTGGAGCACGCCGGGCAGGTTGCGGGTCAGCTCGGTGAACGCCACGCCGGGGTGCGCGGCGAGGGCGGCGGTCGGCGCGCCCGCGGCGGCCAGCCGGCGCTGCAGCTCGTAGGTGAACATGAGGTTCGCCAGCTTGGACTGCGCGTAGGCGGACATCCGGCCGTAGTGCCGCTCGGACTGCAGGTCGGCGAAGTCGATCCGGCCCGCCCGGTGGCCGTTGCTGCTGACCGTGACCACCCGCGAGCCGGGCACCGGCAGCATCGCCGCCAGCAGCAGGCCGGTGAACGCGAAGTGGCCCAGATGATTGGTACCGAACTGCAACTCGAAGCCGTCGGCGGTCTTGCCGTAGGCCGGCCACATCAGCCCGGCGTTGTTGATGAGCAGGTCAATCCGCTCGTGCGCGGCCAGGAGCTGGTCCGCCGCGGCGCGGATCGAGTCCAGCGAGGCCAGGTCCAGCCGCACCACCGAGACGCTGGCTCCCGGCGCGGCCGCCGTCATCCGGGCCGCCGCCGCCTCGGCCTTGCCGGTGTCACGGCAGGCCAGCACGGTGTGCGCGCCGCGCTGCGCGAGCACGGTGGCCGCCTCGAACCCGATCCCTGAGTTCGCGCCGGTCACGACCGCGGTGCGGCCGCCCTGATCCGGCACGTCCGCCACCGTCCAAGGCCCCTGCCTGACGCTCATCGGCGCGTGTCCTTCCGCGGTCCCGGCCCCCCTTTCCGACGGAGGTAGGGTCTCGCGGTTACCGCGCCGTGTCGAGACCCGGCCGGGCCGGGCCTGGCGGGCGCGCCGCGCGGCCCCGGCCGGGGCCGCTACGCTCGGAATCATGGCCATGCATATCCCCAGCCCCTCGGTCAACGGCTTCCATCTCGGCCCGGTGTTCGTCCACTACTACGGGCTGATGTATGTGATCGGGATCACCCTCGCGATCGTCATCACCCAGCGCCGCTGGCAGCGCATGGGCGGGGACCCGGGGCTGGTCGGGGATGTCGCGCTGTGGGCGGTGCCGGCCGGCATCATCGGCGGGCGGATCTACTTCGACATCACCACGCCCAAGTACATCCCGCACCACTGGTACGGGATCTTCGCGGTCTGGGACGGCGGGCTGGGCATCTGGGGCGGGATCGCGCTCGGCGCGGCCGCCGGGATCTGGCGGGTGCGCAGGCACGGCGCGGACGCCGGACTGTTCGCCGACGCCGTGGCCCCCGCCCTGCTGGTGGCCCAGGCGGTCGGCCGCGTCGGCAACTATTTCAACAAGGAACTGTTCGGCGGGCCGACCAGCCTGCCGTGGGGGCTGTACATCCCGCCGAAGTTCCGGCCACCCGGCTTCCTCGGCTTCCAGACCTTCCAGCCGACGTTCCTGTACGAGCTGATCTTCGACCTGGCGCTCGCCGCCCTGCTGGTGTGGCTTGGCCACCACCGCGGCGTCAAGGCGCCCGGCCTGTTCGCGCTGTACGTCACCGGGTACTCGGCGTTCCGCATCTTCGAGGAGTCGCTGCGGGTCGACCCGTCCGAGCACTTCCTCGGCCTGCGGCTGAACATGTACGTGGCGATCGCCGGGACCATCGCGGGCGGGTTGTGGTTCTGGTACACCCAGCGCTACGGCAAGGGCGTGCCCGCCACCACGGGCGCCGCGGCGAAGGCTGCCGGGGCCGAGGGAACCCCGGCCGGGGAGGCGATGGCCGACGGCGCCGAGGCCGGCCCGGGGGAGCAGCCCGACGGGCCCGGGGAGCCGGCCGGTGACGCGGCCGCCGGTGAAGTCGCCGGTGACGCGGCCGCCGACGGCGCGGCCGGACCCGCGGCGCAGGCCGGCCCCGGCGGTGAACCGCCCGCCGAGGTCGGCGCGGACGCGGGCGGCGACCAGCCCGCCGAAACCCCGCCCGCCTCGTGAGCACGGGGCGCTGACCCGCCCGGGGGCGCGGCGGGCCGGCCCCTGGCGCGCCGGCCCGGGTCCTGGGGCCCGGGTCCTGGCGGGCCGGCCCCTGGCGCGCCGGCCCGGGTCCTGGCGGCCCGGGTCGTGGCGGGCCGGGCCCTGGCTGGCCGTCAGGCCTGACTCGGCGGGCCCTCGCCGTCGACGCACAGGCAGAACGGGTGGCCGGCCGGGTCGGCGTACACGCGGAAGTGGTCACCGGGCTGGAAGCCGAATTTCGTCGCGCCGGCCGCCAGCACCCGGGCCTCGGCCGCGTCCGGGTCGTCGACGAGGAAGTCCAGGTGCATCTGCATGGACGAGGACGGGTCGGGCCAGGCGGGCGGCTGGTAGCCGGGGGCGGTCTGGAAGTCGAGATCTCCGCCCGGGCACTTGACCGTCGCCCACTCCTCGTCGGCGGAGGTCACCGTGCCTCCGGTGATCTCCGCGTAGAACGCGGCCAACTGCCCGGCGTCCGGGCATTCGAGCGCGACCGAGCCGAACTTGATCGAGTCAGACATGCGGACCAGTATCCGCGCCGCCTCCGACAACCGCCCGGCGCCGCCCCGCCCGGCGGCCCCCATGACGCTCCCTGGCGCCCCTGGTTGCGCGCGGGGGACCTCCCCCGCGCCCGGGATGTGCGACAGATGGATAGGTCCACTGTCTCATATAACGGACACATATGATCAATATGTGGATGTAGGCGGGACGCGGCGCTGGCTGACCCTTGCGGCCGGGACGATCGCGCTGACCGCCGGGTGCACGTTCCAGTACGGGCTCGCCTACCTCATCCCGGCGCTGCGGGCGGACGGCCTGTCCCTGGAGCAGGCCGGCATCCTGGTCGCCTGCCCCACCGTGGGCCTGCTGCTCACCCTGGTCGCCTGGGGGGCGGCCGCGGACCGGTTCGGCGAGCGCCTGGTGCTGGCCAGCGGCCTGGCCGGTGCGGGCGTGGTGCTCCTCGCCGCCGCGCATGTCCAGGGCCTGGCCGCGCTCGGCGCGTGCCTGGTAGCCGCCGGGGCCGCGCGTTCGCGACCGCCGCCGTCCTGCCGCTGATCGCCGCGGCGCTGGTACCGGTCGCCGCGGTGGACGCCGTCGCGGCCGCCGGCGCTACGGCGCGGCCGGGGTGAGGCCGGTCCCGGCCGGCGCCAGGCCGTTGCCGGCCCGGTCGCGTTCCCGGTCCAGCCACCACTGCTGGCCCTCGGCGGGCAGGGTGTGGATTGGGTCGTAGTAGGCGTACTCCCGGCGCAGTGCGAGCGGGTCGCCGGCCTCCACCGCGGTCCGGTAGTTCTTGGCCCAGTAGGAGATGCCCAGCTCGGTGTCGTACCGGGACACCTGGTGCACCCAGCGCTTGCCCACGTACGGCACGTCGCAGACGATCCGCGGCGTGGCGAACCCGGGCAGGTAGCCCATGATCTGGTGCTGCAGGTGCTGGGCCTGCGCCAGGGATATCCGCCAGTGCTCGCTGCCGGGGATCATGTCGCACATGTAGAAGTAGTAGGGCATGATGCCCGCCCCGTCGAGCAGGGTGAAGGACAGGTCAAGCAGGGCCTCCACGCTGTCGTTCACGCCGCACAGCAGCACGCCCTGGTTCCGCACGTCCCTGATGCCGGTGTCGAGCATCGCCCGGGCGGCGTTCGCCACCAGCGGCGTCACCGACTGGGCCGCGTTCACGTGGGTGTGGATCGCGATGCTGACGCCCCGCTCGCGTGCCGTCGCGCCGAGCCGGCTCATGCCCGCCCGTACCTCGTCGCTGAGCCAGAACTGCGGCAGCCCCATCAGCGCCTTGCTGGCCAGCCGGATGTCCCGGATGTTCTCGATCTCCAGCAGCGCGGCCACGAAGGCCTCGAGCCGCGGCCAGGGCAGGTTGGCCACGTCGCCGCCGGACACCACCACGTCCCGCACGCCGGGGGTGGCCCGCAGGTACCCGAGCATGGCGCCGAGCCGGTCCTCGCGGGCCAGCGCGAACTTGTGCTTGGTGATCACCGGGGTCGGGTTGCCGACCAGGTCCATCCGGGTGCAGTGCCCGCAGTACTGCGGGCAGGTGGGCAGCACCTCGGCGAGCACCTTGGTCGGGTACCGGTGGGTGAGGCCCTCCACCGCCCACATCTCCGCCTCGTGCAGCGAGTCGCGGCTCGCGTAGGGGTGCGAGGGCCAGTCCGGCCGCCGGTCGCTGAACACCGGGATCATGTACCGGCGCACCGGGTCGGCGTAGAACGCCTGCGTGAAGCCCGGGTCGCCCGCGGCCGTGCCCGGCGCCATCGTGTTGAGCATCTGCGGCGGCACCAGCATGGACATGGTGGCCCGCTCGCGCTGGTCGCGCTCCAGGTCCGCGCAGAACTCCTCGGACAGCCCGGCACCGAGCACCTGGCGCAGCTGCCTGATGTTCTTCACGCAGTGCGCCCGCTGCCACTGCGCCGACTCCCACTCCTCCCGGGTCACCTGCGCCCAGCCGGGGAACCGCGTCCAGTCGGGCTCGGTAAGTTCCGCACGCCGGTACACGTACGGCTGCTCGATCACGGGATCACCACCGTTCTGGGCCTGGAGGACGGGACGATAGCCTTATATCAACGAAGGATACGAAAGAATCTTGTGAGAAAATAGTATGCAACGACAAGACTTCCCGGGCTCACCGCTGGGGCTGCACCGTGTCCTCGAGCCGGCCGGTGCGCTGCCCCAGGCGGCCTGGCGGCTGGACGCCAGCCCCGGGCTATGGCCGGACGAGGTCCGGGTGCGGGTGGACAGGCTGAACCTGGACGCCGCGTCGTTCCGCCAGCTCACCGAGGCCACCGGCGGGAAGACGGAGGGCCCGGGCACGAACGCCGGGCACGCGGCCGCGATGCGCGCCGCGGTCCTCGGCATCGTCGCCGAGCGGGGCAAGATGCAGAACCCGGTGACCGGCTCGGGCGGGATGCTCACCGGGGTGGTGGAGGAGGCCGGGCCGGAGTCACCGCTGGGCCTGGCCCCCGGCGACCGGATCGCCACCCTGGTGTCGCTCAGCCTCACCCCGCTGGTCATCACCGACGGGCTGGCCCGCTGGGACGGCAGCTCCGAGCAGGTGCCGTGCGACGGCCACGCGATCCTGTTCGGCCGCTCGATCGCCGCGGTGCTCCCCTCGGACATGCCGGTCCCGCTCGCGCTCGCGGTGCTCGACGTGTGCGGGGCACCGGCGCTGACCGCCCGGGTGGTGCGGAAGGCGCGCGGCGGCGGCACCGCGCCGGTGGTGGCGGTCCTCGGCGCCGCGGGCAAGAGCGGCAGCTTGTCCGCGGCGGCGGCGCGCGAGGCCGGCGCGCGGTCGGTGATCGGGCTGGTGCCGACGCAGGCCGAGGCTGACCTCCTCACCGCCTCCGGCCTGGCCGACCGGGTGGTGATCGCGGACGCGCGGGATCCCGCGGCGGTCGCCGAATCCGTTCGCGCGGCCGGCGGCCCCGCCCAGGTGACCGTGGTGTGCGTGGACGTGCCGGGCTGTGAGGGCGGCGCGGTCCTGGCGACCGCCGAAGGCGGCACGGTGATCTTCTTCTCGATGGCGACCTCGTTCAGCGCGGCCGCGCTGGGTGCCGAAGGAGTCGCCGCCGACATCACCATGCTCATCGGTAACGGGTATGTACCCGGGCATGCCGCCCTCGCGCTGGACCTGATCCGCGCCGAGCCGGGAGCGCGGCAGATCTTCGAGAGCCGGACGGCGGAAGGGTGACGGTCATGCCGGGTAGCGAACACACGGGCGGCACGGCGGTGCCCGTGCTCAGCCTGGACCCCGCGATGGTCCGCCAGGCACGGGAGCTGGCCGCCGTGGCGGGCCGGCCCATCGTGGAGATGGCCCGCAGCCACACCACCGTGTCGGTGGAACGGGCGGTGCTGCGCCTCGGCGGCCTGGACGGCGCCGACCCCGGCGACGGCATGCCCTGGGTGAACCACCTGGTGGACGCGGTCGCCGACGGCTGCGGGCTGCAGCACGGGGTGGCCCTGCCCGCCTGGGACGCGCTGGTCGCCGGCGGCTATCCCAGCCTCGCCGCGCTGGCCGGCGACGCCGCCGCGGGCAAGGTGAAGTTCCGGCTGCCCGAGGGGGCCGACGCCGCGGCGGCCCGGCGGGCCGCGACCGCGGCGCTCGCCGACGGCATCGGCCGCATCGACGCCCGCCGGGCGGAGCGCGAGGCGATGATCGGCGCCACCGCCGACCCGCCGAAACCGTGGATCTACCTCATCGTCGCCACCGGCGACATCTACGAGGACATCCCGCAGGCGCAGGCGGCGGCCAGGGAGGGCGCGGACATCATCGCGGTGATCCGCTCCACCGGCCAGTCGCTGCTCGACTACGTCCCCGAGGGCGCCACCCGCGAGGGCTTCGCGGGCACCTACGCGACTAGGGAGAACTTCCGGCTGATGCGCGCCGCGCTGGACGACGTCTCCCGCGAGCTGGGCCGGTACGTGCGGCTCACCAACTACGCCTCGGGGCTGTGCATGCCCGAGATCGCGGCGCTGGCGGGGCTGGAGCGCCTCGACATGATGCTGAACGACTGTATGTACGGGATCATCTTCCGCGACATCAACCCCCGCCGGACGTTCATCGACCAGCGGTTCTCCCGGCAGATCCACGCCCGCGCCGGGATCATCATCAACACCGGCGAGGACAACTACCTGACCACCGCGGACGCGGTGGACGCCGCCCACACGGTGGTGGTCTCCCAGCTCCTCAACGAGTACTTCGGCCGGGAGGCCGGCCTGGCCGACTGGCAGCTCGGGCTCGGGCACGCGTTCGAGATCAACCCCGGCGTGCCGGACTCGTTCGTGCTGGAGCTGGCCCACGCCCAGCTGGTCAGGCAGCTGTTCCCCGGCGCGCCGCTGAAGTTCATGCCGCCGACCAAGCACATGAGCGGCAACGTGTTCGCCGGGTACCTGCTTGACGCGTTCTTCAACCTGTGCGGCGCGCTGACCGACCAGTCGATCCTGCTCATCGGCATGATGACGGAGGGGATCCACACCCCGTTCCTGTCCGACCGGGACCTGGCCCTGGAGAACGTGCGCTACGTGCTGCGGGCGGCGGGACGGCTCGGCGAGAACTTCCGGCCGCCGCCGGGCGGGTTCGTCGAGCGGCGGGCCCAGCAGGTCCTGGCCGAGTCGGTGGACCTGCTGCGCCGGATCACCGCCGAGGGCCTGCTGAACGCCATCGCCGACGGCACGTTCGGGGTGACCCGCCGCCCGGCCGACGGCGGCCGCGGCCTGGACGGCGTCATCGAGCGCGTCGAGGGCTACTTCAACCCCGCAAGCGAGTTCCTCGAAGGCCGGGAGCAATTCCTGGAAGGGGGCCGGTCATGAGCGCCGGCACGGTGATCCGGCCGTACGGGGACACCACCGGCGACGGGCGGATCCAGGTGTCGTTCACGCTGCCGCTGCCGTCCGGCACCGAGGAGGAGCGCGCGCTCGCCGAAGGCGCCGCGGCGCAGCTCGCCGCCAAGATGGGCCTGGAACCGGCCATGGTGGTGCACGTCAAGGCGATGGGCCCGGACTACACGTTCTTCATCGTCTACGGCACCGTCCGGCACCTGGTCGACCTCGCCGACGTCAAGGTGGTGCGGCGGGAGTACCCGCTGATGTCCGCCGCGGAGATCAACCGGAGGATCCGGTCCGCCCTCGGCCGGGAGCTCGTCGTGGTCGGCGCGACCGTCGGCGTGGACGCGCACACCGTCGGCATCGACGCCATCCTCAACGTCAAGGGCCACGCGGGGGAGAAGGGCCTGGAGTCCTACGCGGAGATCCGGGTGGTCAACCTGGGCGCGCAGGTGGCGATTGCGGACCTGGTCGCCCGGTCAGTGGCGGAACATGCGGACGCCGTCCTGGTCAGCCAGGTGGTCACCCAGCGGGACGCGCACATCCTGGCCGCCCGGCAGATAGCCGAGGCCTTCCGCGAGGACAGCGGGATGAGCCGACGGCCCCTGCTGGTCATCGGCGGGCCCAGGTTCGATCCGGCGATGGCGCCGGAGCTGGGCGTGGACCGGGTGTTCGGTCGCGGTACCACGCCCCGCGAAGTCGCCAGCTACCTGGCCCACACGCTGGCTCCCGAGCCGCAGGGAAACGCGGCGTGACCGCGGCCGAGGGCCTAGCCGTCACCCAGCGCCGGTACGTGTCCGCAGCCGACGCCCACTACGGCGGCAACCTGGTCGACGGGGCGTTCGTGCTGGCCCTGTTCGGCGACGTGGCTACCGAGGCGTGCATCGTGATGGACGGCGACGAGGGCCTGTTCGCGTCGTACTCCGACGTCCAGTTCCAGGCGCCCGTGCTGGGCGGCGACGTGATCGAGGTCACAGCGACCGTGACCCGGGTGGGGCGGCGCAGCCGGGAACTCGCCTTCGAGGCCCGCGTCGTGTGCCGGGCGGACCCCGGGCGCGGGCCGTCGGCCTCCGACGTGCTCGACCCGCCGGTCACCGTGGTGACGGCTACCGGAACCGTCGTCGTTCCGGCGCCCCCGGGCTGACCCTAAAACTGGAAGTAACTCAGGCTTGCGTGACACTTCGAACTGACAGTAGCATTCAGATTAGAGAGGCTACTGGATGGCGGTGAGTGTCATGAGAGTGATGGGCGCGCGGAGCGCGGGGGCGCGGAAGTGGTGGGCGCTGGCGGGGCTGACGCTCGGGGTGCTGGCGGTCGGGCTCGACGCGACGGTGCTGAGCGTGGCGCTGCCGACCCTGGCGGGGGCGCTGCACGCCTCCGCGACAGACCTGCAGTGGTTCGTGTCGGCGTACACCCTGGCGCTGGCCGTGGGCCTGCTGCCCGGGGGAATGCTGGGGGACCGGTTCGGGCGCAAGAAGGTCATGATGATCACCCTGGCCGCGTTCGGGCTGAGCTCCCTGGCCTGCGCATTCTCCACGAGCCCCGGAGAGTTTATCGCGGCCAGGACGGCGCTCGGGCTGAGTGCCGGGTTCATGATCCCGCTGGTCCTGTCGATCGTCACCGTCATGTTCGCCGACGCCGAGCGGACCAGGGCGGTGGGAATCTGGGCGGCGGCCAACTTCCTGGCCCTGCCGATCGGGCCGATCCTTGGCGGCTGGCTGCTGTCGAACTACTGGTGGGGCTGGGTGTTCCTGCTGAACCTGCCGGTGGTGGTGATCGGCCTAGCCGCGATGGCGCTGCTGGTGCCCGAGTCGCGGGCCATCGAGCGGCCGGGGCTGGACCCGGCGGGGATCGGGGCGTCGTGCGGCGGCCTGGCGCTGCTGGTGTACGGCTTCATCGCGGCCGGGCAGTACGGCTGGTCCTCGGTGATCGCGATCGCGGCCATGGCCGGCGGCGTGGCCATCTTGACGGCCTTCGTGCTGTGGGAACTCTGGCTCAACCAGCACGGCGGGCAGCCACTGGTGGACCTGGGGCTGTTCCGGTCCGCCCGGTTCACCTGGGGGACGGTGCTCCAGGCGTTCGGCATCTTCGCGATGTTCGGCCTGCTGTTCGGGGCGCCCCAGTTCTTCCAGGCCATCCTCGGCGTGTCGGCGATGGGCAGCGGGGTGCGGCTGCTGCCGCTGATGGCGGGCCTGGCGCTGGGCGCTGGCCTGGCCGACCGGGTGGCCGCGCGGCTGACCACCAAGCTCACCGCCACCCTGGGGTTCACCCTGCTGACCTGCGGCCTGGTGTTCGGCGCCACGATGACCGTGGCCAGCGGGAACGCGTTGATCGCCACCTGGACCGCGATCACCGGCGTCGGCTTCGGGCTGGCGCTGGCTACCGCGGCCGCCACCGCCCTGGTGGACCTGCCCAAGGACCGTGCGGGGGTCGGCTCGGCGGTCATGCAGGCGGTGCAGAAGGCGGGCGCGCCGCTGTCGGCCGCGATCCTGGGCAGCGTGCTGTCCCTGGCGTACCACTCCCGGCTGGACCTGGCGGGACTGCCCGCGCCCGCGACGAACGAGGTCCGCAGCAGCGTGTTCGCGGGCCTTACGGTGGCCCGCGAGACCGGCTCGGCGGCGCTGCTGGACTCGGTGCGGTCCGCGTTCGTGCACGGGACCGACGCGATGCTGTGGGTCAGTGCGGGCGTTGGCCTGGCCGGGATCGTGCTCGCGCTGGCGTTCCTGCCCTGGCACGCCGTGCCGGACTCCGCGCCCGTCGCTGCTATCGCCCCGGGCTCCGAAGGGGCAGAATCGCCCCATGAGCGTGTTGCCTGACGCCACGGCCCAGGTGGCCCGCCCCGGCCCGGCCGGGCAGCCGGGCGCAGGCCGGCCTGGGCTGCGGGAGCGGAAGAAGGCCAGGACGCGTGCTGCCATCCGGGAGCACGCGCTCCGGCTTTTCCGCGAGCAGGGGTACGACGCCACCACGGTGGAGCAGATCGCCGAGGCCGCCGAGGTGTCGCCGAGCACGTTCTTCCGCTATTTCCCCACCAAGGAAGACGTCGTCCTGCAGGACGACATGGACCTGTTCTTCATGGAGATCTTCCGGGGCCAGCCCGCCAGCCTCAGCCCCCTCGCCGCCATGCGGGCCGCGCTCCGCGCCGCCTTCGCCGGGCTGGGGGCGGACGACCTGGCGCAACTGCGCGAGGCCATGGAACTGGCGGTGGCGGTCCCAGCCGTACGGGCCCGGATGCTGGAGGAGTTCGCCCGGACCAGCCAGGTCATCGCGCAGGCGGTCGCCGACCGGTCGGGCAGGGCCGCCAGCGACTTCGCGGTCCAGGTGCTCGCCGGCGCTGTCGTCGGGATCGCGATGGCCGCCTGGTTCGACGAGCCCGGGAACCTGGAAGCGTTCGGTGACAAGTTCGAGCGGGGCCTGGCCCTGCTGGAGGCTGGCCTGCCGCTGTAACGCCGGCGCGGGTCCGTGCAGCGGGAGCCGCACGGTCACCGTGGTCCCCCGGTCCTCCCGTGACTCCAGGATCAGGTCACCACCGTGGCTGGTCACGATCGTGCGGACGATCGTCAGGCCGAGGCCGGTCCCCGGAATCCGGCGGGCGATCGCGTTCGAGGCCCGGTAGAACCGGGTGAACAGCTCCTTCTGGTCGTGCTCGGGGATGCCGATGCCGGTGTCGCGGACCTGGATGACCGCCGCGTCGCCATCGGCCGCCGTGGCCACCTCGACCTCACCCCGTTCCGGGGTGAACTTGACCGCGTTCGACAGCAGGTTGATCAGCACCCGCTCCAGCTGGCCCGGGTTTCCCGCCACGATCAGGTCCGTGGCGGGCTGCGGGCAGGTCAGCCGCAGCTTCGCGGCGGTCACGGACGGCCGCACCGCCGCCACGGCGCTGGTCACCACGTCCGCCACGTGCAGCGGGTGCATCTCGGCCCGGAACGCGCTCGATTCCAGCTTCGCCAGCGTGAACACGTCGTCCACCAGGTTGTGCAGGCTGGCGGCGCTCCTGCTGATCGTGGCCAGCATGGTGCGCTGCCTGGGCGTGACCGGATCGGCGTCGTCGTCGGCGAGCATCTCCAGGTAGCCCTCGATCGTGGTCAGCGGCGACCGCAGCTCGTGCGACACCGTGGCGAAGAAGTCGGACTTCGCCGCGTCCAGCGCCTTCAGGTTCCCGACCAGGCGGTTCTCCGCCTCATACAGCCGGGCGTGGTTGAGGCCGCGGCCGAGGTCCGCGGCGATCGACTCGACCGCGTCCACCTCGGCCGGCGTCCAGGCATGGCTGACATGGATGCGCTGCGCGACGATGGTGCCCAGCAGGTCCGAGCCGACCCCGAACGGGGTGATCAGCAGCGAGTGGACGCCCGCGAGCCGGGCTATCTCCAGCAGTTCCGGGGAGTAGAGCGCGGCGAGCTTGTCGCCCTCGGCGCCCTGGATGTCCCTGATCACCAGGCTGGCCTGTGCCCGGAACAGCTCGTGCAGCCCGGCCAGGGTGTCCCGCTGCACGCGCTGGAGCGCGTCGTCGGCGGCGACGGTCTCGGCGAAGTCGTATCCGACGCGGCCGGCCAGCCGCCCGCCCTCCACCAGGCGCAGGTAGACGATGTCCGCCTTCAGGTTCTTCTGGACGGCGGCCTGGGCCTCGGACAGGACGTCGGCGGCGGCCAGGTGCTCTCGGATGCGCAGGCCCGCCTCCCGCGCCACGGTGCGCAGGCGGTTGTACTCGGCCTGCTCCTCGCGCAGCCGGTCCGCCTCGTCCGCCTGCGCGTTGATGGACCGGGCCACCTCCCGGACCTCCGCCGAGCCGGTCACCGCCGCCCGGGCGCTCCGGTCACCGGCGGTGAGCCGGCGGACCGTCGCGGTCAGGGCATGCAACGGCCGGGTGATGGTCCACAGCGTGCTGAGCGAGGCGGCCAGCACCAGCACCAGGGCGATGCCGAGGGCGCCGGCGCCCCAGGCCAGGCCGACCCGCAGGGAATGCGCGCTCCGGTCGGTGAGCTGGCCGAACTGGCGGCCCACATGCTCCTGGAACTGGTAGTTGGCTTGGTAGAACCGGCCCGCGACGGCCGGCAGGCCACCGGCCAGCGCCTGGGCCGCGGCCGAGCGCGGCGGCAGCCGGGCGACCTGGCGGGCAATCGCGAACAGCCGTGCCCCGGCCTGCTGCTGCTCGGTGACATAGCCCTGCAGGCCCTTTCCCGCCCGGTCCCGGAGCGCCGCCACGTTGGCCGCATAGCCCGCCTGCTGGCTCCGCAGCGGCAGCAGGCCGGACGCATCGCCGGACAGGGCGTAGCCGTTCACCGCCGCCTGGGCCACGTCGAACTCCACCTGCATCAGCCCGGCCTCGTGCTGGAGCAGGTAGTCCTGCACGGTCAGCCGCTTGGCCGTGGCGTCCTGCGTGGTCACCGCGGCATACCCGAAGACGGCCGTGATCCCGATCAGCCCCGCGCACACCGCGAACACCACGAGGAGCTGGCCGATGGTCGACGCCCGGGCCCGCATGGCACGACTCTATGCTATATATCAGTTACGTAACGTGACCGCACCCTCCCCGGGATCAGGCCAGCCTCCCGTGCCCGGCTACTCGGCGCCGAACTTCCTGATCTCCTCGTACTCGACCTCGGTCAGCTCGCGGGGCAGCTCGCCCTTGGCCACCTTCGCGCTCTGCACGTGGTGGCGGATGTCCTCGACGATCTCGGGGTTGGCCAGTGTGGTGACATCGCCGACGTCGGCGAAGTTGGAGACCGACGCGATGACCCGGCGCATGATCTTTCCGGAGCGGGTCTTGGGCATGTCCGGGACGATCCAGACGTTCTTCGGCCGGGCGATCTTGCCGATCTCGGTCTCGATTGCCTTGCTGACCTTGGTTTCCATCCCGGCGCCCGGCTCGAAGCCCGGCTTGAGCGAGACGTACACCTCGACGACGCGGCCCCGGATGTCGTCGATGACCGGGACCGCGGCCGCCTCGGCGACCTCGGGGACGGTGAGCGCGGCCGACTCGATCTCCTTGGTGCCCAGCCGGTGCCCGGCGACGTTGATCACGTCGTCCACCCGGCCGAGGATCCGGTAGTAGCCGTCTTCTGCCTGCACCGCGCCGTCGTTGCAGAAATACGGCCAGTCGTGCCAGTCCGTGCTGTCCGGGTTCTTGTTGTACTTGCGGTAATAGGTGTCGAGGTACCGTTCGGGGTCGCCCCAGATCCCCTGGAAGGTCCCGGGCCAGGGGTTGCGGATGCAGATGTTGCCCGCCTTGCCGCTCCCCTTCGGGACCTCGTTGCCGTCCTCGTCGTAGATGATGGGGTACATGCCGAGCACGCCGGGCCCGCAGCTGCCTGGCTTCATCGGCTGCAGCGCGGGCAGCGTGCTGCCGAGGAAGCCGCCGTTCTCGGTCTGCCACCAGGTGTCGGTGATGGCCGCCTGGCCCTTGCCGACCTCGGAGTGGTACCAGCGCCAGACCTCGGGCTCGATCGGCTCGCCGACGGTCGTCATGTTCTTGAAGTGGTAGCTGTACTTCTTCGGCTCCTCCGGGCCGACCTTGCGCAGCATCCGGATCGCGGTGGGCGAGGTGTGGAAGATGTTCACCCCGAGCTTCTCGGCGATCCGCCACGGCCTGCCGCCGTCGGGATAGTTGGGCACGCCCTCGTAGATCACCGTGGTGGTGCCTAGCGACAGCGGCCCGTAGACGATGTAGGAGTGCCCGGTGATCCAGCCGATGTCGGCCATGCACCAGTACATGTCGCCGGGGTGGATGTCCTGGTAGTACTTCGAGGTGCCGGTCACATACGCCAGGTAGCCGCCGGTGCTGTGCTCGCAGCCCTTGGGGCGGCCGGTGGTGCCGCTGGTGTACATGATGAACAGCGGCGCCTCGGCGGGCATCGACACCGGCTCGACGGTCTTCCCCCGGTAGCCCTCCAGCACCTCATCGACGAAGAAGTCCCTGCCGTCGGCCATCGGCGTTTCCGACACGTACTGGCCGGGGCGGCGCCGCCACACAAGCACCTTGTCGACCTCCTGGCCCTCCGCGGCCGCCGCCGCGAGCGCCTCGTCGGCCTTGACCTTGTGATCGGTCATCGAACCGGCACGGTAGTAGCCGTCCATGGTGATCAGGATCCGGCTGCCTGAGTCGGCGATCCTGGTCCCGCAGGCATGGCCGCTGAAGCCGCCGAACACCTCCGAGTGGATCACGCCGAGCCGCGCGCAGGCGAGCATGGTGACCGGCAGCTCCGGGACCATCGGCATGTGCAGGGTCACCCGGTCACCGCTCTTGAGGCCCGCGAAATCGCGCAGCAAGGCGGCGAACTCGTTCACCTGGCGGAGCAGTTCGCCGTAGCTGATGTGCACGTGCTCATCGGACTCCAGCTCGGAGACGAAGGCGATCGCGGTCTTGTCCGGGCTGGCCGCCGCATGCCGGTCCACGCAGTTGTACGAGGCGTTCAGCTTGCCGCCGGTGAACCACTTCCAGAACGGGGCGCTGCTCGTGTCCAGCACCGTGTGCCAGCGCTCGTCCCAGCTCAGCAGGTCCGCGTACTCGATGAAGCAGTCCGGAAACTTGTCCTCGGTGAACCGGTCGAGGATGGCCGGGTCGTTCGCGTTCGCCTGCCTCACGAAGTCTTGCGGGGGGTAGTAGTAGTCCTCCTCACGCCAGTGCACGGCAATCTGCGACTCGGAAACCTGCGGCCCCTGATTTTCTGTCATCGCTGAACCTCCTGCGGAAGATCACTGCTCGGAGCGCCTGGGCGCAAGGGCTCGCCCATCCTGGGCGTTCGGGCACCGGCCGCAGCCGCTCGATGCGGTCCAGGAGGAAGGGCGCCCGGGAATGCGGATGTGGGCATGCTGCGTGATGGTGAGCCAATTCGGTGGCCCCGCTGCGCGGCAAGGTCATCGTTGCCGCGCGCCTGACACTACTGTCATGCCGCCCCTCACCTGGAAGGGCTCAATCGTACCGCCGTCGGCCCAGCCGGGAACAGGGGCCCAGGCCCGCGCGCACCGGGCCGGACCGGCCGTCATGGCCAAGGTTGACACGACCGGCGCGGTACTCCTAAGTTACTGCGAAGTCCGGCACCGGGCTGGCCGCCGGGGCTGTCCCTGGCAGGCGATGGCTGGACTCGGAAAAAGGGGCCCGGGCACCCAGTAGACAACGGGGCCGGTCTCGTGGCCGACGGGGTGGACTCCGGTCCGAAGGGCGGCCCGGGCCCCCCTTTCGCCTTGTTCCGCCCGGCGCGGGACCGCCTTCCCGGCGGCCATTTCACCGGGACGCACGGTAACCTGCAGGGACGCCGACCGGCGGGACCGGCGGGCGGGCGTCCCGCACGACTGCGGACGGGCGCCGGGCAGGCAGGGAGTCTTGACAGGTATGGATGGCCGCGAGCAGCCCATCGGGCGCGTTGCCGTTGTCATCCCCACCTACAACGAGCGCGCCAACATCGAGGCGACGGCCGGCCGGATCCGCCGCGCCGTGTCGGACGCCGACCTGCTGGTGGTGGACGACAACAGCCCGGACGGCACCGGTGAGCTGGCCGACAAGCTCGCCGCCGAGGACAGCCACATCCACGTGCTGCACCGCGCCGGGAAGGCGGGCCTCGGCGCCGCGTACATCGCTGGCTTCCACTGGGCCCTGGCAGAGGGCTACGACGTGCTCGTCGAGATGGACGCCGACGGCTCGCACCAGCCCGAGGAGCTGCCCGCCCTGCTGGACGCGCTGGCCGGCGCGGACCTGGCGCTCGGCTCCCGCTGGGTGGCCGGCGGCACGGTCCGCAACTGGCCGAAGTCACGGAAACTGCTGTCCCGCGGCGGCAACACCTACGCCCGGCTGATGCTCGGCATCGGGCTCAAGGACGCCACCGGCGGCTACCGCGCCTACCGGGCCACCACGCTCCGCGCGATCGCGCTGGACCAGGTCGAGTCCCAGGGGTACTGCTTCCAGATCGACCTGGCGATGCGGGCGATCCGGGCCGGGCTACGGGTCGTGGAGGTGCCGATCACCTTCGTGGAACGGGTGCACGGCACGTCCAAGATGAGCCGGGCGATCGTCCTGGAAGCGCTGTGGCGCGTCACCGTCTGGGGGCTCACCGGCCGGGGCCGGAGATTCACGCGGCGGTAATGGCTGAAACGGCTAGGCGCTCTTGCGCTGGCTGGCGGACCGGCCGGAGCCGTCGCCGTCGCGCTCCCCGCGGATCAGCGCCAGCCGCTCGGCCAGCACCTGCTCCAGGTCGGCGATGGACCTGCGCTCACGCAGCATGTCCCAGTGGCTGCGTGGCGGCTTGACCTTCTTGGGCGTCGGCAGGTCCGCGGCGGAGGTGAACGCAACAGCGCCGCACACCCGGCATTCCCATGTCGCGGGAACCTCGGCCTCGGCGGCGAACGGAACGCTAAAATGGTGCCCCTTAGGGCAGTCAAAAGCTATTTCCTGGCGTGGCGCCAGGTCCGTGTTACGGTCGTTCTCATAGCTCGTCGCTCCGAGCCGGGTGCCGCGTAGTGCACGTTCGGCCATGTGGCATTGCCTCCCAGGCGGTCAGCCTTCCCCGACATCAACGCTGGCTACGCGGACAAGATTCCCGCTGCGCTCGGTTTCGAACCCCTTGCTCGTCGGCCTTCGGCCGACTTCGCCGGCGACCCGCGCAGTGCAGGCCCCGCGGGCCGAGCCCCCCGGAACCCCCACGAACTGGGGTAACTGTAGGCGTGGAAGCTTTTCGTCGGCGGCCATGCGGGCTCAGGAGCGCCACAATTTCCGTGGCGCCGCCCCCAGGGCCATGCGATCTCTGGCCGCTACCGGCCGGCGGACTGGCGGGGGCGCCACTGGCCGCGGGCGGTGAGGACCTCGCGGAGCGCCATGGTCTCGTCGGTCATGATGCCGTCCACGCCCAGGTCGAGGAGGTGTTCCATGGCCGGGCGGTCGTTCACCGTCCAGGCATGGACCTGGAGGCCGAGGCCGTGGGCGCGGGCGATGAACGGCGGCGTGGCCATCGAGGCGGGCACCTGGACACAGCGGACCCCGCTGCGGGTGAGCCAGTCGGTGAGCGGCGGCCACTGCTTACCCTGCCAGCCCGGGGGAGCGACCCCCCTGGAACCCCCCGATGGCTCAAGGCCCCGCCAGCCCGGGGGAGCGACCCCCCTGGAACCCCCCGATGGCCCAAGGTCCGGCCGGCCGGGGCCCGGCTGGTCATGCCGGCCGCGCGGCCCGCCGAACCGCACCATGGCGGTGCCCAGCGGGGAGGCGGCCATGCAGACCGGCCGGCCGAGGGCACGGCGGGTGGCCCGCAGCCTGCTCGCCGAGAACGACACCAGGCACACCCGGTCCCAGGCGTTGGTGCGGCGCAGCACCTCCGGCAGCGGCGCGATCGCCTGGACATCCTTCACATCGAGGTTGAACCGGACGTCGGGCCAGGCGGCCAGCAGGTCCTCCAGCACCGGGATCGGCTCGGTGCCGGCGATCAGCGCGCCGGACAGGTCCGCGTAGCGGAACCGGGACACCCGGCCGTCCACCCCGGTGACCCGGGTCAGGGTCTTGTCGTGGAACGCGACGAGCACCCCGTCCGCGGTCGCCTGGAGGTCGGTCTCCAGGTACCGGTAACCGAGCCCCACGGCATGCTCGAACGCCCGCCAGGAGTTCTCCGGGGCGTGCGCCGCGCCGCCGCGGTGGGCGAAGGCCAGCGGGCCCGGCGCGTCGAGGAAGGCGGTCGCCATACCAGGAATTATGCGCTACCTGCCGGGCGAAGGTGAAAACGAAGCGTGCCCTTCCGGTAAACGCGCAGTGACACCCGCCAGGGCCGGGTCGATGTAGCGGTGGCTGATCCGCCGCTCCACCACGAACGTCATCACCGGGATCGTGCCGGCCAGCAGCACCGCGACCGTGGGCCCGGCGGACAGCCGCAGCCTGCGGGTGAGCGGGTAGGAGACGATCAGGTACACGATGTAAAGCAGCCCGTGCACCGTGCCGATGACGTTGACGATCGCGGCGTCGTCGGTGAACGCCTGGCCGATCGCGAAGACGCACAACACGATGAGGACCACACCGGTTATGTAGGCCATCACCCGGTACAGGGTGACGTTGAGGCGCACGCGCGCCACCTCCTTGGCGTTATCGCGGGAATTGCTGTCGCGGGGCGTGCTAACCCGGGGGAGCGACCCCCCGGAGCCCCCCGGTGGCCTGCGGCCCCGTTCCTCCGTCACGGGGCCTTGGCCCTTACCGCAGGCCGTGCCACTTGCCGTGGCCCTTCACTTCCTGGTGCAGCCGGGCGAGGTAGGCGTTGTACGCGGCGAGTTCCGCTTCCTCCTCGGGGCTGGCCGGCGCCCCGGCCGGGGGAGCGGCGCCCGCGCGCCGCGCCCCGGCGGCCGCGCCGGCGGGCAGCGCGACGTCCTCGCCCGCGGGGCCGGTGGCGGCCGGCGGGTGGAACTCGTCCCGGATCGTCTTGGCCCAGAACACCACGGCGAACACCGCGAAGATCGGCCACTCGAAGGTGTAGGCCCAGCTCAGCCCATTGCCCGATTCGGCGCGGTGCAACTGCCAATTGCCGAGCGCGAGCATCCCGTACACCGAGCCAACCATGACGACATGCCAGGCCAGCCACTTGGGCGTGATCAGGAAGCGCCAGCGGGGAGCCTCGGTGCCGGGCATGGGCAGAGTGTAGTCCCCGAACCTGGAGCCACCCGCGCCACGCCCGGCGCGGGATCGCCTGCCACAGCGGGGCTGGCGTGATAATTAGGAGCATGTCCTTGACAGATCTGCTCCGGCGCGGGCAGGGCGGCGCCGTGACACGGCGGCTGCCCGAGAGCCTGGACGACCTGCACGGGCCCGAGCAAGGGGTGGTCGTGCTGCCCCGGCACCTGTGCCCGCCGGGCTTGCGCGAGTTCGACGTGGCCGACGACTGGCACCGGCGCAGCCTGTACGGGATCGTGCTCACCCAGGGCCGCCGCAACGACATGGCGCGGTTCGTGAACGCGCGGCTGCTGCGGCAGGACTGGCCGGTGCTGTGCGACTCGCTCGACCCCAAGATCCGCCGGGGCTGCGAGCGCTGGCTGAACCGGGGGCGTTAAGGCTTCGATCATGCGTTACGCGGGCCCGTGGGGGGCGAGGCCACCGGCTGAAGGGATCCGGGGTTGCGCAACGACGGTGTCGGCTCGTGGATCGCGCGGCGCGCCCGCCGCACCCCCGACCGGGTCGCGGTCATCCATGGCGGGGACCGGCTCAGCTACGCCGGGCTGCACGACCGGGTCAGCCGGCTGGCGCACGCCCTGCGCGGGCTCGGCGCCGGCCGCGGCGACCGGGTCGCCTATCTCGGCCCCAACCACCCGTCGTTCCTGGAGACGCTGTTCGCGGCGGGGACCCTGGGCGCGATCCTGGTGCCGCTGAACACCCGCCTGGCCGCACCGGAACTCGCCAGGCACCTGGCCGACTCGGGCGCCGGGGTGCTGATCTACGGTGCCGGGCAGGGACCGGCGGCGGCCGCGCTGCGGGAGGCGGTGCCGGGGATCCGGGACGTGGTGGCGCTGGCCGGGCCGGCCAGCGGCGAGCGCGGCTATGCGGGCCTGCTGGCCGAGAGCCCGGGCACCGGGATCGACGAGCCGGTCGGCCTGGACGACCCGTTCCTGATCATGTACACGTCGGGGACCACGGGCGAGGCCAAGGGCGCCACGCTCAGCCACGGCAACATCACCTGGAACGCGATCAACGTCGTGGTGGACGCCGATTTCCGGCAGGACGAGGTGGCGCTGGTCGTGGCGCCGCTGTTCCACACCGCGGCGCTGAACATGCTCTGCCTGCCGGCCCTGCTCAAGGGCGGCGCGGTGCTCATCGAGCCCGGGTTCGAGCCCGGCCGGGCCCTGGAGCTGATCGAGTCCGACCGGGTGACCTCGCTGTTCGGCGTGCCCGCGGTGTACGACGCGATGGCCGCGCACCCGCGCTGGCCGGACGCCGACCTGTCCAGCCTGCGCATGCTGCTGTGCGGTGGCGCGCCGGTTCCCGAGGCCACCATCCGCCGCTACACCAGCCGCGGCCTGGCGTTCATCCAGGGCTACGGGATGACCGAGACCTCGCCAGGGGCGCTGCTGCTCGACGCGGCCCACGTGGAGTCCAAGGCGGGCTCCGCCGGGGTACCGCACTTCTTCACCGAGGTGCGGGTGGTGCGACCGGACCTGACGCCGGCTTCGCCGGGGGAGACCGGGGAGATCGTCGTGGCCGGGCCCAACGTGATGCGGGGCTACTGGGGCCAGCCGTCGGCCACGGCAGGGGCGCTGGCAGAGGGCACCTGGCTGCGGTCCGGGGACGCGGGGACCACCGACGCCGACGGCTACGTCTTCGTGGTGGACCGGATCAAGGACATGATCATCTCGGGCGGGGAGAACATCTACCCGGCCGAGGTGGAGAACGTGCTGCGGGAGCACCCCGCCGTCGCGGACTGCGGCGTGATCGGCGTGCCGGACGCCAGGTGGGGCGAGGTCGGCCGGGCCGTGGTGGTGCTTCGGCCCGGGGCCCAGGTCACCGAGGAGGACCTGCTCCGGTTCCTGGACGGCAAGATCGCCCGCTACAAGATCCCGAAGTCGGTGCGGTTCACCGGCGAGCTGCCGCGCACCGGCACCGGGAAGATCCTCAAGAAGCGGCTGCGGGAGACCCACGGTGACGGCTGAGCCGCCCGGTTCAGTCGCTTGCGCCGATGTGCGAAAGTAACTGCATGCGGAAATACGTCATCATGGGAGTGCCCGGCAGCGGCAAGAGCTCTCAGGGCGCGTTGCTCGCGGCAGACCTGGACCTGGTCCACATCAGCGTGGGCGACATCTTCCGCTGGAACGTGCAGCACCACACCAAGATGGGCGCCCAGGTGCGCCGCATCATGGCGGGCGGGGAACTGGTCGGCGACGACCTGGCCGAGGCGGTCACGGCCGAGCGGCTGGCCCAGCACGACTGGAACTACGGGTTTGTCATCGACGGGTTCCCGCGTAACGCCAGGCAGGCGGAGTTCTTTCTGGAGAGCTACGACATCGACAGCGTCATCCACCTGGACATGCCCGACTCCGAGGTGCGCCGCCGGGTGCTGGCCCGGCGGCTGTGCACCGGCTGCGGGATGGACTACAACCTCATCCAGGCACAGCCCAAGGAGGATGGCGTCTGCGACGTGTGTGGCGGCACCCTGGTCACCCGCGAGGACGACACCGAGGAAGCCCTGGTCGTCCGGTTGCATGACTACCACGACAAGACCGACCCGGTGCTCGACCTGTTCCGGCGCAAGGAGTACGTGGCGGTCGTCGACGCCACCCCCGGCAAGGACGAGGTACAGCAGGCCATCAGGGACAGCCTCAGGCTGCCGCCGTACAAGCCGGGAAACGCCGCCGCGAGCTAGGGCCGGGACGCCGCCGTGCGGGTGCTGATCGCGCCCGACTCGTTCAAGGGCAGCCTCGGTGCCGCGGCGGCCGCGGCGGCGCTGGCCCAGGGATGGCTCAGCGTGCGGCCGGGGGACCAGGTCACCGAGCTGCCGCTGGCCGACGGCGGCGAGGGAACCCTGGACGTGCTGGCCGCCACGGTGCCCGGCGCCCACTGGCACCACGCCCGCGTCACCGGCCCGGGCGGAGTACCCGTGACTTGCTCCTGGCTGGAACTGCCCGGCGGGGGAGATGGGACGCCCAGTGGGCCACCTGCGCGCGGACAGAACTCCGCGCCCAGGTGGCCCGCCGCCCGCCCTGCGCCGCATCAGGTTGGCACGGCCGTCGTGGAATTGGCGCGGGCTAGTGGGCTGCCGTTGCTGGCGCGGTCCGATCCGATGGGGGCGCAGACGACCGGGCTGGGTGAGCTGCTGGGCCGGGCGCTGGACGCCGGGGTGGGCCGGATCCTGGTCGGGCTGGGCGGTTCGGCGTCCACCGATGGGGGGACCGGAGCGCTGACAGCGCTGGGTGCGCGGTTCCTGGATGCCGCCGGGAAGCCGTTGCTGCCGGGGGGCGGTGCGCTGGCCGTACTCGCCGAGGTGGATCTGAGCGGGCTACGGGCGCCGCCAGTCGACGGGGTGACCTGCCTGACTGATGTCACTGCCCCGTTGCTGGGGCCGCGGGGGGCGGCGGCCGTGTTCGGGCCGCAGAAGGGCGCTGACGGGCCACAGATCGCCCGGCTGGAGGCGGGGCTGGCCCGGCTCGCCGAGGTGCTCGGCGGCGATCCGGCCGCTCTGGGCGCGGGGGCTGCGGGCGGGACGGGGTATGGGCTGGCGACGGCGTGGGGCGCGGTGCTCACACCGGGGGCGGCCGAACTGGGCCGCCTGGCGGGGCTGGACCGGGCGCTGGCCGGCGCCGACCTGGTCATCACGGGGGAGGGGCGGTTCGACGAGACGTCGCTGACCGGGAAGACATGCGGGACCGTCATCGCCGCCGCCGCGGCGGCCGGGGTGCCGGTGGCGCTGGCCGCCGGCCAGGTGAGCGAGGGGCTCGCGGTGCTGGCCCGGGGGAGCGACCCCCCTGGGACCCCCCGATGGCTCAAGGCCCCGTTCCTTCGTCACGGGGCCTTGGCCCTGTCGGCCGGGGCGCCGGGCGCGGCCTCTGCACCGATCACCGTAGTCACGCTGGCTGGGCTGGCGGGGGGGACCGCGGCGGCGCTGGCCGGCCCGCGACGGTGGCTGCGCCAGGCCGGGCGGCGGCTCGCCAGCGATGTCCCACCGTCCCGGGGCGGGGTTACCCGTTAGCCTGGCGGCGTGCGTGAGATCGCGGTGTTCAGCGGAAGTGCCCACCCCGAACTGGCGGCCGAGATCTGCAAGGAGCTGGGCGAGCCCCTGCTCCCCGTGCGGGTGCGCCGGTTCGCCAACGACTGCCTGGAAGTGCAGTTGCAATCCAACTGCCGGGAACGGGACGTGTTCCTGATCCAGCCGCTGAGCCCGCCGGTGCAGGACAACCTGGTCGAACTGCTGCTCATGCTGGACGCGGCCCGCGGCGCCTCCGCGGCCCGGGTCACCGCGGTGATCCCGCACTACGCCTACGCGCGCAGCGACAAGAAGCACATGCCCCGGGTGTCGATCGGCGGCCGGATGGTGGCCGACCTGCTGGTCAGCGCCGGGGCCAGCCGGGTGCTCACGATGACCCTGCACGCCAGCCAGGTACACGGGTTCTTCTCGGTGCCGGTGGACCACCTGCACGCGCTACGGGAACTGGCCGGCCACTTCCGCGGGCAGGACCTCTCCGGGACCGTGGTGGTGTCCCCGGACCTGGGCAACGCCAAGAGCGCGGCCGCGTTCGCCACCCGGCTGGGGCTGCCGGTCGCGGCCGGGGCCAAGGAGCGCGTCGACGACCACACGGTCCGCATCACCTCGATCATCGGGGACGTGGACGACCACGACGTGATCGTGCTCGACGACGAGATCGCCCGGGGCACCACGCTGATCGAGCTGCTGGCCAAGCTCCGTGAGCACCGGGTCACCTCGGTGCGCATCGTCACCACTCACGGGCTGTTCGCCGACGGCGCGCTGGAGAAGATCGCCGCCGCGCCCGAGGTCACCGAGATCGTCTGCACCAACACCGTGCCGGTGCCCGCCGCCGGGCGGAACGGCAAGCTCACGGTGCTGTCGGTGGCCCCCGCCCTGGCCGAGGCGATCCGGCGGATCCACGTGGGGGAGTCGGTCAGCGCCCTGTTCGGCCAGCACTAGTGTCGCCCGGGGGAGCGACCCCCCGGAACCCCCCGCTGGCTGGCCCGGGAGGGCGCCCCCCGGTGGCTCAAGGCGGTCAGCCTTGCTCGATCGCGCGGATCACCTGCTCGCGGGTGAGCGGCAGGTCGCGCACCCGCACGCCGGCCGCCCGCGCCAGCGCGTTGCCGATCGCGGCCGCGACCGGGCCCTGGGCGACCTCGCCGGCGCCGGTCTCCGGCTGGCCGGGCGCGGCGACGATCCGCACCGCCACCTCGGGCACCTCGGTGAACCGCAGCACCGGGTAACTGTCCCAGCTCACCGACGTGATCCTGGCCCGGTCGAAGGTCACCCGCTCCCTGGTCGCCCAGCTCGCGCTCTGCACCGCGCCGCCTTCGACCTGGTTGGCGACCCCGTCCGGATTGATGACCGTGCCGACGTCGACCGCGAGCCAGATCCGGCGCACGCGCACGTCGTCCAGCGCCGCGACCTCGGCCACCGCGGCGCAGTACCCGGCGAGGCCCTTGTACCTGGCGTAGCCGATGCCGTAGCCGGTGCCGTCGGCCTGGGGACGGGCGGCCCAGCCGGAGAACCCGGCCGCCGCCTCGATCACCCGGATCGCCCGCGGGTCGGTCAGGTGCGCCAGGCGGAACGCGACCGGGTCGGCCCCGGCGCGCTCGGCCAGCTCGTCCATGAACGACTCGATCGCGAACACGTTCAGGAACGCGCCCAGGGAGCGCAGCGAGGAGGTCCGGATCGGCATGGTGACCAGCCGGTGCCGGACCACCTCCAGGTCGGGGATGTCATAGCCGGGCACCGCGTTGCGGGTGGAGCCCATGGCACCGGTGGGCGGGCCGTCCGGGGCGGGCGGCACCGGCCGGCCACCCGCCAGGTGCGCCAGGGCTAGCAGCCGCGGCTCGCCGCCGCGGCCGGGGCGGCCGATGAAGCCGTTGCTCCACACGTCCTGGCGCCAGGTCACGATCCTGCCGTTGGCGTCGAGCCCCGCGGACAGCCGGGCCAGCATGGCCGGGCCCAGCGGCGCCCAGCCCATTTCGTCCTCGCGGGACCAGAGCACCCGGACCGGGCAGCCCGGCACGGCCCGGGCGAGCAGCACCGCGTCCAGCGCGGCGTCGTCGGCGCCGTTGTGGCCGTAGGCGCCGGCTCCCTCGGCGTGGTTGACGGTCACCCGGGCGGGGTCCAGGCCGAGCCCGGCGGCGATCGCGTCGCGCAGCGCGAACACGCCCTGGCTGTGGCTCCACACCGTGACCGCCTCGCCGTCCCAGCGGGCGATCGCGCAGGACGGCGCCATCGAGGCGTGCGCGAGGAACGGGCGGGTGTACTCGGCGGTGCGGGCCGTCGTCACGGAGGCGGCGGCGCGCGGGTCGCGGCGCGACTCCACCGGGACATCCTCGGCCGGCGCGGACAGCAGGAAGCCCTTCAGGTCGCGGTCGTCCGGCAGCGACTCGGTGATCCGCCACCTGGCCGCCCTCGCGATCAGCCGGGCGGCGCGCAGCGCTTGGGCGTCCGTGGGCGCCACGACACCGAGGAAGGAGCCGTCGCGCACGGTGACCACGTCCGGCGGCAGGTCCGGGTCGCCGGTGCCGAGCAGCTCCGCGACCAGCGCGGGCGGCCGCACCACGCGGCCGTACCGCATCCCGGGCAGCACGAGGTCGTGCAGGAACCGGGGGCGGCCGGTGACCTTGTCCGGCAGGTCGGCCCGCGGTGCGCTGCGCCCGGCCACCGACCACCTGGCCGGCGGCTTGACCGGCACCGGGTCACCGGCCTCCCGGTCCAGCAGCCCGGGGCTGGCCAGCGACCAGTAGGACAGGCCGGTGGGCTGGCCGGCCGCGAGGATCTGCCCGTCCACGACCGTCAGCGCGGCGGCCGTGCCGAGCTTGTCCGCGGCCGCGGCCAGCAGCAGCGCACGGGCCTGCGCGCACGCCTGGCGCAGCGCCGAGCCGGAGTGCTGGATGGACAGGCTGCCCGAGGTGACCCCCTCGTCCGGGCTGCCGCCGGTGCCCACCGGTGCCACCGTCACCCGGGCCAGTGCCACGTCGAGTTCCTCGGCGGCGATCTGGGCCAGCGCCGTCCAGATCCCCTGGCCGTACTCCACCTTCCCGGAGAAGATCGTGACCGTGCCGCCGGGGGAGAACGCCAGCCACGCGCTCAGCACCGGGTTGGCGGCGAGGCTCGGGATCGCGGCCAGCCCGGCACCGGGCCGCGCGATGGTCACCGCACGGCCTGCCCGCCGGTCCCGGCCGCGCGCAGCACGGCGGCCACGACCCTGCCGTGCGTGCCGCAGCGGCACAGGTTGCCGTCCAGCGCCTCGCGGACCTCCTGCCCGGTCGGCGCGGGGTTGGCCGCCAGTAGCGCGGCCGCGGCGACGATCATCCCCGAGGTGCAGTAGCCGCACTGCGCGGCCTGCTCGTCGAGGAACGCCTGCTGCACCGCGTGCAGCGCGCCGCCGGCAGGCAGGCCCTCGACCGTGGTCACCTCGGTGCCCTCGGCCGCCCAGGCCGGGTAGTCGCAGGAGGACCTGGCCTTGCCGTCGATGATGACGAAGCAGGCGCCGCACAGGCCCAGGCCGCAGCCGAACCGCGGCCCGGCCAGGCCCAGCCCGGCCCGCAGCACGTCGAGCAGGGGCGCATCGGGATCGCAGGCCAGGGTGTGGTCCTCGCCGTTCACGGTCACGTGCAGTTGTTCCCGCTGTTCCATCACGCTCTCCCTGTACCCAGGTTGACCCGGGCCTGTCCTAGAGAGTATGCATTCGTTTGCAGGTCTGGCCAGCGAACGAGGAGGGTGCGTGGACGAACGGGTAGCCATGGCGATCTCGCACTGGGCACCGCGATTCACCATGAACGGCGTGACCGCGGGGGATTTCGAGCGGATCACCAGCGGGCTCACCTCATGGAACGACTGGTGCGCGGGGTGGAGCGCGGTCGGGGCCGAACACGAGCAGCTCGGCCGGGATGCGCTCGCCGACGGCCGGGAGAGGTCGGCGGGCGCCCACCTGTCCCAGGCGGCGGTGTACTACCACTTCGCGAAGTTCCTGTTCGTGAACGACCTGGACCAGATGCGGGAGGCGCACGGCAAGGCGGTGCGCTGCCTGACCGACGCGCTGCCCTACCTCGACCCGCCGGGCAAGCGGGTGGAGATCCCGTTCGACGGCTCGCACATCGCCGGGATCCTGCGCGAACCGCACGGCCGCGGCCCGCACCCGGTGATGATCATGATTCCCGGCCTGGACTCGGCCAAGGAAGAGCTGCGCAGCACCGAGGACCTGTTCCTGGAACGGGGCATAGCCACGTTCAGCGTGGACGGCCCCGGCCAGGGCGAGGCCGAATATGACCTGGCCATCCGGGCCGACTGGGAGGCCCCGGGCGGCGCGATCATCGACTACCTGATTACCGAGACGTCGCTTGACCCGAGCCGGATCGGGGTCTGGGGGGTGAGCCTGGGCGGCTACTACGCCCCCCGGGTCGCCAGCGGGGACGAACGGATCCAGGCCTGCATCGCGCTGGCCGGGCCGTTCACCTTCGCCGGCAACTGGGCCAACCTGCCGAGCCTGACCAGGGAGGCGTTCCGGGTCCGGTCCAAGTCGCCGGACGCCGAGACGGCCCGGGCGAAGGCCGGCGAGCTGACCATGGAGGGGCGCGCGGAGCGGATCCGGTGCCCGCTGCTCGCCGTCATGGGCAAGCTGGACCGGCTCATCCCCTGGCAGCAGGCGGAACGGCTGGTGGACGAGGCCGGCGGTCCCGCCGCGCTGCTGCTGCTGGAGCGGGGCAACCACGGGTGCGCCAACCTGGCGCCGTTCCACCGGTACCGCACCGCGGACTGGGCGGCGGACAAGCTCGGCACGCGGGCCAGCCGGGTGGCCGCCCGGCCATGACCGCGAGCGCGGCGGGCCCGGCCGGCGGCGCGGCCGCGGCGCGCACCGCGAGCGGCGCTGGGCTGCGCCTGATCGGGCAGCACGCCCTCGCCGGGCACGGCGACGGTATGCAGGTGATCCGGCGCGGCGACGCCGTCTACGTGGGGCACACCGGCACCACCGGGGCGGGCACCTCGGTGCTCGACGTCACGGTCCCGGCCCGGCCGGTGCTGGTCACCCAGTGGCCCGCGCCGCCGCGCAGCCACACCCACAAGGTCCAGGTCGCCGATGGCCTGCTGCTGGTCAACCACGAGAAGTTCCCGGCGTCGGTGCCATCAAATGAGCCCGCGCGCGCCATGGGGCTGCCTGAGCCGTCCCCGGCGCCCTACCGCGCGCCGGACACCGGGCCGGTCTCGGCGGGCCTGGCCATCTACCGGCTGGACGACCCGCTGCGCCCGGCCCGGGCCGGTTTCTGGCCGAGCGGCGGCAGGGGAGTGCACCGGGTCGTCTGGACCGGCGGCCGGTACGCGCACATGTCGGCCATCCCCGGCCAGTTCCGCGACCGCATCTGGGTGGTGGTGGACCTGGCCGATCCGGCGCACCCGGTGGAGGCGGGCCGCTGGTGGTGGCCCGGCCAGCGGGACGACGAGCAGCCCGGCTGGCCCTCGGGGCAGCGGTACGCGGCGCACCACGCGCTGATCGCGGGAGACCGGGCCTATCTCGGGTATGACGATGCGGGCATGGTGGTGCTGGACGTGACCGACATGACCCGGCCGCGCCAGGCGGGCCTGGCCCAGTGGGGCGGCGGGTCGACGCACACCTGCCTGCCGCTGCCCGGCCGCGGGCTGGTGGTCGCCACCGACGAGCAGGTCACCGACGGGCCGCACGCGCCGCGGCGGGCGATCCACGTCCTCGACGTCTCCGGCGCCGGCCCGGCGATGCTGGCGCAATGCCCGCACCCGGACGGCTTCGACCACCTGCCGCTCCGGTTCGGCGCGCACAACCTGCACGAGAACCAGCCGGGCTCCTACCGCAGCGAGCGGCTGGTGTTCGCCACCTACTTCAGCGCCGGGGTCCGGGTGTACGACCTGGCCGACCCCGGCCACCCGGCCGAGGTGGCGCACTGGATCCCCGAGCCGCCGCCCGGCCAGCCGGTCGCCCAGGTCAACGACCTGTTCGTGGACGCCGGCGGCCTGGTCTGGGTGACCGACCGGATCGGCGGCGGCCTGTACGTCCTTGAGCCCGAGCCAGCCCTGGCCGCGCTCATGCAAGAGGCGCGGGCCTAGCCGCAACCGGCAGGGCCACGGCCCCGTGACGAAGGAACGGGGCCGCAGGCCAGCGGGGGTTCCAGGGGGGCGCCCCCCAGGGCTACAGCAGCGTCAGGATGCGGGGGCCGTTCTTCGTGATCGCCACGGTGTGCTCGGCGTGCGCCGCCCGGGTGCCGTCCACCGTCTTGAGCGCCCACCCGTCCGGCGCGGTCTGGAAGCTGCCGCCGCCGCCCGCCATCAGCATCGGCTCGATCGCGAGGACCAGGCCGGCCCGCAGCCGCATCCCGCGTCCCGGCCTGCCCTCGTTGGGCACGTGCGGGTCCTCGTGCATGTGGCGGCCGATGCCGTGACCGCCGAAGCCCTCCGGGACGCCGAACCCGGCGCCGCGCGCCAGGGTGCCGATGGCATGGGAGATGTCGCCGAGGCGGGCTCCCTCGGCCGCGGCCGAGATGCCCGCGGCCAGCGCCTCCTCGGTGGCCTTGATGAGCTTCTCGTCCGCGGGGTCGGGGGTGCCGACGATGAAGCTGATCGCGGCGTCACCGGTCCACCCGCCCAGTTCGGCGCCGAAGTCGATGCTGACCAGGTCGCCGTCGGCCAGCCGGTAGCCGTCCGGGATGCCGTGCACGATCACGTCGTTGACCGACGCGCAGATCACCGCAGGGAACGGCGTGGGCGCGAACGACGGGTGGTAGTTCAGGAACGGGGACCGCGCACCCGCCTTGCGCAGCACCTCGTGCGCCACCTCGTCCAGCTCGGCCAGGGACACCCCGACGGCCGCCTCGCGCCGCACCGCGTCCAGCGCGGTGGCCACGACGCGGCCGGCCTCCCGCATGGCCTCGATCGCGGCGTCACTCTTGATCTCGATCACTCTGTGTTGTCCTCCACCCGGCCGCCCAGGTGGCGGGCCAGGAACCGTTCCGCGGCGGCGTAGAAGCGCAGCCTGTTCTCCGGCTTGGCGAAGCCGTGCCCCTCATCGGGGAACAGCATGTACTCGTGGTCTATGCCGGCGTCCCGGAGCGCGGCGACGATCTGCTCCGACTCGGCCTGCTTCACCCGGGGGTCGTTGGCGCCCTGGGCGATCAGCAGCGGCGTCTTGATGCCGGCGGCACGGGACAGCGGCGACCGGGACCAGAGGAACTCCGCGTCGGTCTCCGGGTTCCCGACCCGCTGGTGGAACAGGGCGATCTGCGGCTGCCAGTACGGCGGGATCGTCTCGATGAGCGTCTTGAGGTTGGACGGGCCCACGATGTCCACCGCGCAGCGGTACAGGTCCGGGGTGAAGGTGACCCCGGCGAGCGCCGCGTAACCGCCGTAGGAGCCGCCGTAGATCGCCACCCGCTCCGGGTTCGCCCAGCCCTGGCCGACGGTGTGGGCCACCGCGTCGGTCAGGTCGTTCTGCATGTCCCGGCCCCACTCCCGGTCGCCGGCGTTGACGAACGCCTTGCCGTAGCCGGTGGAGGACCGGAAGTTGACCTGCACGCACAGGTAGCCCCGGTTCGCCAGCCACTGTGCCTCGGGGTTGAAGCCCCACTTGTCACGGGCCCACGGCCCGCCGTGGACGTTGAGCACCATGGGCAGCCCGGACCGGCCCGCGCCGGGCGGGAACGTCGCGTAGCCATGGATCACCATGCCGTCCCTGGCGGTGAAGGAGAACGGCTCCATCGGGGCCAGTTCGTACCGGGACAGCTCGGGCTGGTGGTCGAACAGGAACCGGCCCTCGCGGCGGCGCCGGTCGTAGAGGAAGAACGGCACCGGCCCGGCGTCGTTGGTGAACGCGACCAGCCACACCATGTCGCTGTGGTCCTGCGAGACGAGTTCCGGGTCGCCGTGGTGCAGCGCCCGGATGGCGGCCAGGTCCGGCTCCACCTCGGGGTCAAGGACCCGGTACTCCTTGCGCTCCTTGAGCCAGCTGACCACCTGCGGCTCCCTGGTGTCGGGGTGCACCCGCACGTCGTTCACGTCCGCCTCGGGGTCCTCGGCGAGCACCTGTTCCGCCGCGCTGCCAAGGTCGATGCGAACCAGCCGGCCGGTGTCGGCGCCGGCCGAGCTGATCGCCAGCATCGTGGACCCGTCCGCGCTGATCCCGACCGGCTGGCTGGTCAGCGCGTCCTCGGCGGCCAGCGTCATCAGCGGGCGCCACTCGTCGTCGGCGCCCTCGCGGACGTAGATCACCATGCTGCCGTCCGGCTCCAGGGCGACGCCGGCCCGGGTGACCAGCTCGGTGTCGGCGACCCACTCCGCGAAACCCGGGTTCTCCACCTCCTTGACCAGGTTCCCGGTGGCCAGGTCGAGCCGGTACACATCGTGCAGGGCGGGACTGTCGCGGTTCAGCCCGACCAGTACCTCGGTGGGGTGCTTCTTCTCGGTCGCCAGGATCTGCGCCTGCACCCCCTCGAACGGGGTCAGGTCGCGCCGCGCCATCGTGCTCAGGTCCACGTCGTACAGGCGCCAGTTCTCGTCGCCCCCGGTGTCCTGCAGGTAGAGCAAATGACGGCCGTCATGCGCCCAGGCGAAGACACGGATGCCACGATCGGTGTCGCCGGTCACCACCCGCGCCGAGTCCCAGTCGACCCCGTCGGCGCCCACCGGGGCGGTCCACACATTGAGCACCCCGTTGTGCGGCGCGATCCACGCCAGGCTGGTGCCGTTCGGAGAGATACGAGGACTGACGCGTTCCGGGTTCCCGAAGAGGACCCGCCTGGGAATGAGTTCGGCCATGCGCCATGCCTACCACGCCGGTCAAGGTGACGAGTACTATCCCGAGCGTGACCCAGCCCCAACCGCCGGCCGCGTGACCAGCGCTAAATCATCGCTCCCGGCCTGGCGGACGCTGGCGCGGGCCGGGCTGCGGACCTGGACGGACGGGGTTATCAGCCGGTCGCGGACAGCGCCGCGCTGAGCTGCGCCGGCCGGGCCAGCGTCTGGTACACCACGCAGTACCGTTCGGTCAGCCGGAGCAGGGTGTCCAGCTGATCCTTGGTGGCGCCGGTGTCCAGGTCGAAGCTCAGCCGGATCGCGGCGAAGCCCACCGGGGCGTCCTTGGCCACGGCGAGCGTGCCGCGGAAGTCCAGGTCACCCTCGGCGCGGACGGTGCCCCCGGCGACGGCGATGCCCAGGGACGTGGCCACCGCCCGCAGGGTGACTCCGGCGCAGGCGACCAGCGCCTGCAACAGCATGTCGCCGGAGCAGGCGAGTGAGCCGTCCCCGCCGCTGGCCGGGTGCAGCCCGGCGACCGCCAGGTCGCGGCCAGTCTGCACCGAGCAGCTCACCTCCTCCGCGCCGAGTTCGCCGTGCGCCCGCAGGGTGATCATGGCGGCCGCGGGGTCGGCGCGGTAGGCGTCCTTGAGCGGCTGCTGCACGGCACGCAGGTCTTCGGCGTCCATCGGGCTCCTCGGGTTCGGTGCGGGTCGGGCGGATCGGGCGCCGGGCCGGTTCGGGGCGCTGGGCGGGTGCGGACGGGGGAGCGGGGTCAGGCGTGCGGGACGTGGAAGTTGAAGTCGGCGTGCCCGAACGAGCCCATCAGCCGGAGCCAGAGCGGCATCAGCATCTCCGTGCCCCGGGCGGCCGAGATGTCCCCCAGGTCGATCACCGACCCGGCCGGCCAGCCGAACGAGGCGATCAGCTCGGCCGCCGCCTCCTTGGCGGCGGCGTCATCGCCGCACAGGAACACGTTGTGCTCGCCGGGAACGCGGCCCGGGTCCACCATCACCTGGCAGTTCATGGTGTTGAGCGCCTTGACCACCCGGGTTGCGGGGAAGGCGCGCTGGATCTGCTCGCCGAGGCTGTCGGTGTTCACCGGGTCCAGCGTCGGCGGCATGCCGCGGCTGAAGTCCAGCGGGTTGGACACGTCGATGAGCACCTTCCCGGCCAGTCCCGGCTCGCCGGCCGCCACCAGGGCGGCCATGGCCGCCGCCCCGGAGGTGGCGTTGAGCAGCAACTCCGCGAACCCGGCGGCGTCGGCGAAGCTCATCAGGCGCACCTGCGGATGCTCGGCCTGCCACTGCGGGTAGGGCGCGGTGCCGAACCCGCCCGGTTCGGTGCGGGCCATCGTCGCCCCGGGATCCCGGGTGCCGATGACGACGTCGTGGCCGAGCCCGTCCAGCCGGGCCGCCAGGGTCCGCCCGACGACGCCGGTGCCCAGTACAGCGATTCTCATCCTGCCATTGTCACCTGCCCGGCCCGCGAGCCGCGCCCGGTCAGCCGATCGGCGACCGGCGGGCCGCCCCGTGAGCGGCGTTGGCCGGCCCGCGAGCCGCGCGCGGTCAGTCGATCAGCGACCGGTGCGGCTGCAGCACGCAGAACTCGTTGCCCTCCGGGTCGGCGAGCACCACCCAGGGCACGTCGCCCTGGCCCACGTCGGCGGGGCGGGCGCCCAGCGCCAGCAGCCGCGCCACCTCGGCCGCCTGGTCGTCCGGATCCAGGTCGATGTGCAGCCGGTTCTTGATGGTCTTGTCCTCGGGAACCGGGCCGAAGACCAGGCCCGGGTAGGCGTGCTTGTCGGCGCCGACGATGACCTCGTCGTCGGTCTCGTAGAGGATCGGCTGGTCGAGCACGGCGGCCCAGAACCTGGCCAGGGCGTGCGGGTCGCGGCAGTCGACGACGAGCTGGTAGAAGCTGCTTGGCATGGACCCGATGTTAGCCGCGGCGCTTGAGCTGGACCTGAGCGAGGGCGGGGCCGGGCCGGAATGTGGCGTCGTGGCAGAAGCTACGCCCGGGCCCAGAACCACTTGGTGGCCAGCCCGGTGCCGCCCTGCCACAGCTCGAACCCGGCCTCGATGTTCTCCAGCCACCAGGCGGGCTGGACCCAGCCGCGCTTCTCGCCGCGCTGGATGAACGGGAGCAGGTGCAGCTGCCTGACCCGCAGCACCGGCCAGACGCGGCGGAACTGGATGTAGTTCCAGCAGGTGCCGGTGTGGCAGGCGCGCCAGTGCAGCAGGTACCAGCGCACGTGGTCGATGTGCACGATCCGGGTCTTCGGCGGGACCTTGATGCGGCGCGCGCCGAGCCAGATCATCAGCTCGGCCCCGTCCGCCTGGCCGGTGGTCATCGGCTGCGTGCCGAACCAGGTGTCGAAGGCCGCGTCCCACTCGCCCTTGTGCACCTGGGTGGTGTACCAGGTGGCCACCGGCCGCTGGAGCGCGGAGACCTGCTTGGGCAGGCCGCCGCCCGGCGCCGAGCAGGTGCCCCAGCTGCAGCCGCGCAGGATGAACGGATAGGCCTGCGGTTTGGCATGCCAGCCCGGCAGCTGGGATTGGGTGACGGTGAAATTGGGCCTTTCGCCCCGGACCGCGAGGCATTCCTGCTGCCCGCCATAGTTGTCATTCTTGACCACGAAATGTGCGCCCTGCGCGGTCGTCACGGCGAGGTGCTGGTAGCGCTGGCACAGGCTGCTGACCCGGCCCGAGTGTGCGGTGCCCGCCACCGTCGCGGCGGCCTGGGCCGGAAGCGGGGGGGTGGCCGAGGCCAGCAGCCCGCCGATGGCGATCAGGCCAAGCCGCGTGACGGTGCGCTTTACCGGCGGCCTGGGCGCATTCCTCACGTGAAAGAGTCCTTTCCCCGGCAGCCCGGACCTAATTAACAGGTTGTAATACTTCCTGCACGGATAGTAACAGTCATGCCCGGCTCATAGGCTTCGATTACGGTGAGTAATCTATGGACGGGCCGGTGGGGGAGCGGGGGAGCGGACAGGCGAGGGGAGTGGCATGACCGACACACCCAGCCCACGGGCAGCCGGGGCGGCGGAGGCGCTGGCCGCGCTGGAGGCGGCGGCGCGGATCCTCGCGGAGATGAGGAACGTCCTGGTGATCGACTGGCCGAGCCGGGACGTGCCAGCGTCGCTGGCGTTCGGCGGGTTCACCGTCTTCGTCAAGGGCGGCCCGGGGCCCGCCGACTACGCGGCCTGGGAGCTGGACGCCGGCGAGCCGGTGTCCCGGCCGCTGGGCCGCGAGCCCGAGCGCGTGGACCTCGTCTACTGCCACCGGCCGTTCGGCGAACTGCCCGGCATCATCGCGCTTGCCGGGCGGCTCGGCGCCCGGGCGCTGTGGTGGCAGACCGGGCTGACCAGCGGCGGCGGCAAGGATCCGGCGGGCTGCTGGGCGCCGCCGGAGCAATCGCGCCAGGCACGTGACCTGGCGGATGCCGCGGGGCTGGCCTACGTCGGCGCCGTCTACATCGCCGACGCCGCGCGGGCCCTGGGCAGGTCCGCGTAAGTCCCGCCGCGGGGGCCCTGCCTCATGCCGCGTGGGCCCTGCCTCATCTGGGGTGTCCCTGTCCGGTCTCACCACACATGAGGAGGGGCGGCCAGGGTGGCCGCCCCTCCTTGATGCGCTGCTTGTCTGTCCTCCCTTAGGTCACCGGTCGATGACGACCGTGCAGCGGTCCCGGCCTGAGCCGAGTCCCGTCCAGGTTCAGTTGTTGATGGTCAGGTTCGTCGATTCGCAGTGGCTGGAGGGCGCCACGTTGGGGTCGGTGCTGGTGAAGGTGACCAGCCAAGAGACGCTTTGGCTGGTGCTGACCGTGAAGGTCGTGTTGTTCGTGGTCAGCGTCCTGTCCGCCGCGGACGTGGCGTTCGTCAGCGTCTTCTGGTACAGCTGCCCGCTGACCGTGGAGCCCGAGGTGGCACCGCAGTTGTCGCCGGTGTAGAGCTGGGCGGAGAGCGTCCCGTTCAGCGGCGCTCCGCTGCCGGGCGTGACGGTTGCGGTGTCGTTGGGCAGCCAGGTTTGGGCCGAGGTGGCCGCCGTCGTGTCGGTGACGGTGAAGCACTCACCGGAGCTAGCGTCGCTCGACCCGGTGTAGTTGCTCCCGTTGGCTCCGCCCGGCGTGTACACCGCGCGGAAGCACCATGTGCCGGTCTGGTTGACCGTGACAGCGCTGGAGTCAGCGAACGACGCGGGCGGGTTCGACCCGCTGACCGCTTGGGTGTCGACCGGGCTGCCGACCTGGGTGCCGCCCGTCGGGCAGGCCCCGCCGCTTGTCTGGCCCGGGTTACAGATGAAGAAGGTGACGGTGCCGGTCGGAGTGCCATCGCCGGACTGGTTGGCCTGGACGATGGCGTGGTCGGTGACCGAGGACCCAAAGGTGGTCGTCCCTCCCGAGCCGGCCGATGGCGTCGTCGTGGTGGTGGTCGGAATCGTTCTGACCGTGAAGCACTCGTTGGTGCCGGTGGCACCACCGAACTCGGTCAGGGGCGTGGGGTAGTGGTTGTCCCCCGGCCACTCGGCGCGGAAGCAGTAGAACCCCGCAGTGAGGGGGCTGGCCGATGTGTTCACGTCGGGCGAGGTTGCGCTCGCGGTGCCGTTGGAGCCGCTCAGCGTCCCGGAGGGCGAGAGCATGGTGCCACCGCTACTGCACGAGCCAGATCCGCCAGGGATCGGCCCGCACAGGAAGAAGGTCACCGAGCCGCTCGGTGTTTCCGTGGCCTGGTTTCCGACGATGGTGGCTGTGTCGTGGAGGGGCTGGCCGGGGAAGACCTGGTCAGTGGTGGAGACCTGGGTCGTCATGGTCGCCGTGTTCAGCTGGTTGACGTAGGTGCACACCACCTGGTCGCCCGGCACCAGGTTGATCGTCGCGATCTTGCCGTTCGTCGAGGTCGTACCGCCGGTGCATGTCAGTGTTTTGAACGTGTAGCCGGACGGATCGGCCCCCTCTGTCACGGTGTACGTGCCTGCCTGGAGGGCATTGTTGTACACGGTGTTACCGGCGCTGTCACCACCAGCGCTGTTGCCGGCGTCATTCAGGCAGAAGCTGCCATCGGCCTGGACACCCGCGCTGCTGTTGCCCGGACATTTCACGCCGCCCTGCGGAACGCCGCCCACCGTGCCCGCAGGCTCAGCAGGCAGGTTCGACGAGTAGCTGAACACCTGGTCTTGGCCGCGCGGAGCGGTGTGCTTGATGATCTTGATCGACCCGCAGTTGCTAATGTTTATCGGGACCGGCGCGATGAAGTCCTTGACCTCGGCACCGAACGACGCCGAGGCGCGGCTCTTCAGGAACGCGCTGCCGAACGCCTCGCAGGTTCCGGGCGGGAATACGCCCGCCGCGGTCAGGTCGATCGCCGTCTCGCCGAACTGCAGTGCCGGGACGGGGTTGATGTAGTTGGGTGAACCGGGGAACAGCGGGTCGGTGACGGCGTCGAGGTTGTTGACCGCCCCGATCGAGTCGCTGCCGTTGAGGGTCACCTGGTTGCCCCAGCAGGGCAGGCTGTTGCTGGAGAAGCACTGGCTGGTTGACCCACTGGTCACCCAGAAGAGCAGCCCCAGGGTTGGCTTGCCGCCGCCGTTGGTGAAGTCGTAGGTGACCAGCAGGTCACCGGCGGTCCGGTTGATGGTATGGGGGCCTGCAGTGCCCAGCCCTGGCGTGGTCGCCTGGTTGATCTCGAAGTCCATGTTGGCCGAGCCAAGGTTGTTGGTTCGCTCCCACGCCAGGTACAGGAAGTTGTGGTTGTTGCTGCCGATCTCGGAGGCCTCGTAGAAGCGGGTGAGGTTGCTCTTTTGGGGCGGGATCGACCCGCTGACCACCGAGACGGCGGGGTTGTCTTCCTTGGTGCCCTGCCCGAACGAGTTGTCCCCGGTGCCGCTGGGCAGGTCGAAGCCGGCGTTCAGCCCGGCCACGTTCTGCCAGTCGGTGGTGCCGAACGCTGTCGGGCTGGTCAGCAGGTTGCCGTCGCCGCCGGCAAAGGTGCTGCCGGCCAGCGGCGCGCTACACGACTGAGTCGTGCCGGTCGCGGCGAAGTCGCACCCGCTCGAATTATCCGCGAAACTCGCCGAGGGGACGGCTATCCCGATCGCTAGCGCGGCCGCGGAAATCACGATGGCCGACGTTCGCCTGCTCAGATGAAAACTCCATCTACCCATGTTCCCTCCCTTGAATGGAGAAATCGCTCCGCGACGGATGCCCCATTTGATACCGGCCGCCGGCCCTTTCTCCTTTCCGATCGCCAGCGGGGTCACCTGTCGCGCAATGGATGTCGCCTATCGGCGACGAGACCGGTTGCGGCGTAATGGAAAATTCAGCAGCGCGCCGGGCAGTGCCAACGCGGCAGCGTGGGAGAACAGGACGGGGGAAACGCGATCTGAGCAGCGCCCGTTGGCGCACCGCAGGTACCCGGCACATCACCGGCATGAATCCGCCAGCCCAGCCACGTGGGCGCGGCCCCGCCCCCATGCGGGCAGCTTCGTTGCTGCCGCACTCTTCCCCTTTGCCCCGATCAAGCGAGTAAAGCGAAGGTAACGCTACGCCTCGGCGAACACCGCCGAAAGCCCCTCGCCGGGTTAATTCTGCGCGACCGGGGCGATTCATGCCCACCGGTCAGGCCCCGCTTTATCGAACACAAATTCGATTTTTGTCTACTGCAATACGGTATCCCGTAGCTTCTGGGTGGACGGCGGCCCCGCGCCACCCATGCCTGTGATCAATTAATGCAGGTATATATATGCCTACAAATCTCTATATCGGCTCTGCGCGGCCGCGCAGAGCCCGTGCGTTCACGGCCGGCGCGCTCACTCTGCGGATACAAGCGATTCCAGCGGTGTGAAGTTAGTTAATGGAATCCGGATCCGGATGGGCCGCGGATGACCAGGCTGTCGGGTGACTTGTCCGGCCGCGCCGGACTATCCAGGCGCACCGGGCGAGACTATCGCGCCGGGCGGGCCCTGGTGCGCCACGGCCGGAGCCCGGCCGGGTGCGCGGCGGGGGGGCCAGCGGCGTTCCGTCGCCATGATGGCCCCTTCCCCTGGTTCCCGGCATTCTCCCGGTGTGCCGATAATGAATATTATGTTAAGTAGTGGCCGGGACCGCCTGATGCGGCTCCCCGGGGGCTGGTGCCAGATGCCTACTAGTGAGTAACATACCGCTGCGGGGCCGAGCCGACGGGAGAAGCCCATGCGGGTGCGGATCGGGTCCAAGGCGGCGGCGACGGCGGTGGCGGCCCTGGCGGTGGCCGGCCTTATCGGGGCGCCGCCCCCGCTGGCGCGGGCGGCGACCGCTCCGGCCCGGGGCTCCTTCTACACCTACACGGGCAGCACGCCGCTGGCCCAGGTCGCGCCGGGCACCGTGCTGAAGACCCGGATCCTCTCCTACCACATCGCCGGAATAGCGCTCCCGGTCCAGGTCGTCCAGCTGCTCTACCGGTCCGCGGGCGCGCTGGGCCAGCCGACGGCGAACGTCACCTCGGTGCTCGAGCCACTCGTCCGGCCCGGCTCCCCCCGTGCGGTCTCTTACCAGTCCTTCTACGACTCGCTTAACCCAGCCGACGAACCGTCCGTTCAGATCGCCGGCGGCGTCACCTTGGGCGGGCTGGCGGTCGATGCCGAATCGGTGGTGATCGCTCCCCTGCTGCTCCAGGGCTACACGGTCATCGTTCCCGACACCGAAGGCCAGACCGCTGACTTCGCCAGCGGGCCGGAGTACGGGACGAGCACCCTGAACTCGATACGAGCGGCGACAAACTCCCCGCTGACCGGGCTTGGCAAGGCCACCCCGATCGGCATGTTCGGCTACTCAGGAGGTGCCATCGCGACCGACTGGGCCGCCCAGCTGGCACCGGCCTACGCCCCCGACGTCAACCGCCAGCTGGTCGGCGCGGCCGAAGGCGGCGTGCTCGTCGACCCGGCCCACAATCTCAGGTACGTGAACGGCAGCAGCATCTGGGCGGGCATCATTCCCATGTCCATCATCGGAATCGCCCGGGGTTTCCACATCGACATCACGCCCTACCTGAGCAGTTACGGGCGCCAGCTCTACGACTCGCTTCAGGATGCCTCGATCGTCAACGTCCTGGGCCAATACCCCGGGCTCACGTTCGCCCGGCTGGTGAAACCGCGATACGCAAATCCGGCCAGCATTCCCGTCCTCGTCAAGGTCGAGAATGAGCTCAATACCGGCAGCCTCGGGTCTGCCACCGTTCCCATGTTCATCGGCCAGGGAGCCAACGGCACCCTCGAAGGCACCCCCGGTAACAAGCCCGGCATCGGGCCCGGCGACGGGGTAATGGTCGCCGGCGACGTCCGTACCTTGGCCCGCGACTTCTGTGCCTCCGGCACGGCGGTGGACTACACCCAGTACGACGCGCTCAGCCACGTCGCGACGTTCCCCGCCTGGGCGCCGGCCGCCCTGGCCTGGCTCAACGGTATGTTCGCCGGAAGCCAGGCACCGAACGACTGCTCGCAGATCCCGCCCGGCAACTCCCTGGCCCCGGTGAAGCCGGCCGGCTGACCCGTGCCCGGCCCGCGGCCGGCCTGACCGTCCTACCGCCGTGCCGCCCGCGCAGGTGCGCGTTGAGCCGATAGCTCGCCCCGGTCCACCTGCTCGAACAGGGCCGCCGCCCGCCCGGCGGTGCGCTGCGCCCAGCGCCCGGTGCTGAGCAGCCCCAGCACCAGGATGCCCAGGCCCAGCCCGGCCACCATCCACCACACGCCGCGCGCCGCGCCGGTGAACGCCACCCCGCCATGGGCCAGGGCCGATCCCACGACCGCTCCGGAGACCGCGACGCCCAGGGTGGTGCCGGTCTGGCGGCCAGCGGAGGCCAGCGAGGCGGCCACCCCCGCCATCGAGGCGGGCATGCCGGAGACCGCCGTGTTGGTGATCGGCGGGTTGACCGTGCCCACGGCGATGCCGAACAGCAGGTAGACCGCGAGCACGGCCGGCAGCGGAGTGGCCGGCCCGAGCCAGATCGACGCCACGCCGCCCAGGGCCAGCGCGGCCCCGGAGGCCGCCAGCGGCAGCCGGGGACCGTGCCCGCCGACCAGGCGGCCGCTGAGCGGGGCGAGCACCACGATCGTCACCCCGACCGGGAGCAGGCACAGCCCGGCCGTGAGCGCCGGCAGGCCGCGCACATCCTGCAGGTAGAGGGTGGTCACGAACAGGAACGCGCCGAACGCGCACAACGCCCAGAGCGCCATCACGATCGCCGCGCTGAACGGCACGCTGCGAAACAGCCGCAGTTCCAGCAGTGGGTCGGCACGGCGCGGTTCGTAGCCGAGGATGCCCAGCACGCCGAGCACGGCGACGGCGAGCAGGCCGAGGGTGACCGGCGACGCCCAGCCCAGCCCACCGGACGCGATGATCGCGTAGACGACGCTGCCCAGGACCAGGAACACCAGGGCCTGGCCCACCGGGTCGAACCGGCGCGCCCGGGCGGCGCGGGACTCGGGCACGAACAGCCCCGTGCACACGGCCGCGACGGCCACGATCGGCACATTGACCCAGAAGATGGAGCGCCAGCCGAAGCCGTCGACCAAGGCGCCGCCAAGGATCGGGCCCAGCGCCAGCGACAGCCCGGACATCGCGCCGAACACGCCGATCGCCCTGGCCCGCTCCCCCCGGTCCGGGAACGTGTTCACGATGATCGACATCGCCACCGGGTTGAGCATCGTGCCACCGGCGGCCTGCAGCACGCGCGCCGCGATCAGCCAGCCGATGCCTGGCGCCAGGCCGCACAGCAGCGAGCCGAGGCCGAAGGCGGCCAGGCCGATCTGGAAGACGCGGCGGCGGCCGGTCCGGTCGGCGGTGGAGCCGGCCAGCACCAGGAAGCTGGCCAGCATCAGGGTGTACGCGTCGACGGTCCACTGCAGGCCGGATACCGAGGCGTGCAGGTCGCGGCGGATCGCCGGCAGCGCGACGTTGACGATGGAGATGTCCATCACCACGACGACGATGCTGGCGCAGCAGATCGCGAGCACCAGGGATCGGCGGCGCTGGCTCAGCTCGGGCATGCGGGTCCTATCGGTAGTCGTATCGCTCACGAATGACGGTGCTGTTCCTCGTGACTGACTACGACGCTAGGATTTAGAGCGTGCTCGAAGTCAAGCCCCAGCCGGTTCCCGGGCCCGATCACTCCGGCCCCCGGGCGGGCCTGAGCATCGCCGAGGCCGCTCGCCGCACCGGCGTCAGCGTGCACACGCTGCGCTACTACGAACGGGCCGGCCTGGTCGTCACCCCCGTCGACCGCACCCACAGCGGCCGGCGGCGCTACCAGCAGGAAGACCTGAACTGGATCGGCATCTGCACCAAGCTGCGGGCCACCGGCATGCCCATCAGGACCATCAGGCGCTACGCCCAGCTCGTCTCCGCCGGGCCGGGCAACGAGCAGGAACGGCTCGCCCTCCTGGAGGCCCACCGCGCCGACGTGACCGCCAGGCTCGCCGAGATTGAGGAAAACCTCAAGCTCATCGACCGCAAGATCGGCGTCTACCGGGGCCGGGTCGCCGCGGGCGACGCCGACCAGCTATGGGCGCCCGCCCGCCACACCGGTGCCCGCTGAGCCATTCCTCCGGGACCCCAGCCATTCCGGGAACCCCGGCCATTCAGGGCTGCCTGCCCGGCTCGTGGCTGCTCAGTTCTCGATGGCGGCGCGGATCTGATTGGTCTGTGCCGCGGCGGCGGCGAGGCCACAGGCCGAGGCCCGGTCACCGCCTACCAGGTCTCGCCCTGCGTCGGCTCGATGCCGTAGCCGTCATTCCAGTTCCACCACGCATACGGCGGGCTCTGCGGATAGCCCTCGGGCGAGTCCTCCCACTCCTCCTGGCGCCCCAGCGCGGTGATGTCGAGGTAGCTCCAGGTGGTCCCGAGCGCCTCGTCACCACGGTTGTTGATGAAGTAGGTGCGGAACACCCGGTCGCCTTCGCGGATGAACGCGTTGGTGCCGTGATATTCGCCCACGCCGAAGTCGGCGTCGAAGTCGTCGGTCACCGTGTACCAGGGCATCGCCCAGCCCATCCGCGTCTTCAGCCGCGTGATGTCCGGCTGCGGCGCGCGCGAGGCGAAGACCAGCGTGGTGTCACGGGCGTTCAGGTGGGCGAGATGGGCGACCTGATCGGCGATGAACGAGCAGCCGTAGCACCCGTGGTCGGGCCAGCCGACCACGCCGGGCTCGAAGAACGCGCGGTAGACGATCAGCTGGCGGCGGCCCGCGAACAAATCCGGCAGGCTCACCCTGCCCTCCGGCCCGTCGAACGCGTACTGCTTGTCCACCGCCAGCCACGGCATCCGCCGGCGCTCCGCCGCCATCGCGTCCCGGGCTCGGGTCAGTTCCTTCTCCTTCACCAGCAGGCGCTGGCGTGCCGCCTCCCACTCCTCCGGAGAGACGATCGGTGGGGTCTTCATGGCAGGGTCCGCCCTTCAGTTCGGGTCCGCGCTCACGCGCCGGGAGTGAATCGTTGATCAGCCATGACGTCCTCGGGTCCGGTGGGTGCCGCGGCAGGCGCGCCGGCATCCCGGTCGAGGTGGTCCTTCAACGCGACGAGGGGGGCGTCCCAGTCGCGGGCCAGCGCGGCCAGGAACTGCTGTGCTATCTGCATCGGCGCGGAGTGCAGCCGGTAGCGCACCCGGCGCCGCTCCCCCGGCTCGGCGCGCACCAGGCCGGCCCCGGCGAGCAGGGCCAGGTGCTTGGCGATCGCCTGCCGGGTGACCGGCAGCCGGCCGGCCAGGTCGGTGGCGGTGGCCGGGCCGCCCGCCGCCAGCGCCGCCAAGATGGCCCGCCGGGTCGGGTCGGCCAGCGCGGCGAAGACCTGCTCGGCGACCGCCTCACGATCAGGCGGCATCGAGGTAGCCGGCCAGCTCGGCCAGCTCACTCGCCCAGCCCTTGGCATTGCCGTCGAACGCGGTGCGGTGGGCGTCCTGCGGCAGCTGGGCGAACCCGGACTCCACCACCGTCAACCGGGTGCCCGCCCCGGCCGGCTCGAGGGTGAACTCCACGTAGGTGCGGCGCGGGTCATCGCCGGGCAGCCCGTAGATGTGCCAGGTGAACCCGAACACCGCCGGCGCCTCCACCCGCTCCACCCGCATCTCAGCGGTGTGGCCGCCGTCCCACCGCATCCACGCCGGCCCGCCCGGGCGCAGGTCGATCGCCGCCTCGTTGCCGAACCAGGCCCCCAGCCCCTCGGCCGTGGTCAGCGCCGCCCACACCGCAGCCGGCGGGTGCGCCAGCTCCACGGTCCGCTCGATACGGTCGGGGAATGCCATGGCAGCCTCCATCAAGTAGCAACTGACTGGTTGCCACCTTATGGCAACCAATCAGTTGCGTCAACAGCCACGCTGGCTCTCGCGCTGATGCAGGACAACGTCCCCGCACAGATGGCCCGCAGCCCCGTCCCGTGCGGCCGGGGCTGCGGGCCGGGCGGCCCGGCCTTACCAGGCGGGCAGCCGGTAGAAGATCGGTGGAGACCCCGGGAGATGACGGACGAACAGGCGCTGGACCTTGGCGGGCAGCGGGGTGAATGGGGCCGGTGGGTTCACCGGTCACAATCACCACTCACATCCTTCATAGGGCGGCTCCGTCACCCTGTTGTTGGCCGGAGCCCCCCGCCGCATTCGCGGCGGCCACTCGCCCGGCGCAGCGATCAGGGCTGGCCGGGTTCCTTCATGCCAGAATCGTGCCGCATCGTGGCAGGGAGGCGGGATGGCCGGGAACCGTGACACCACGCCGCCGGTCATCAGCTGCCTCGGCGAGGACGACTGGCGGGCCTTGCGCCTGATCCGCCTGGCGGCGCTGGCGGACGCGCCGGGCTCGTTCGCCGGGACGGTCGCGCGGGCCGAGGCGCTCGGCGAGCGGGACTGGCGGGCGATGACCAGGGACGGCGCCATCTTCCTCGCCACCGTGGAGCGGCAGGCGGTCGGCGTCGCGGCCGGCGTGCCCCGTGAATCGCCGCTGGAACGCGGGCTCGGCTCGATGTGGGTCGCGCCGGCCTGGCGTGGCCGGGGCGTCGCCCCGCTGCTCGCCGGGGCGGTGATCGGCTGGGCGAGGGCGCAGGGCTGCGCGCGGGTCGGCCTCTGGGTGCCCGCGGACAACGCCCGGGCGCAGGCCTTCTATCGGCGGCAGGGATTCCGGCCGACCGGCCGGACCCTGCCGTTCCCTGGCGCCGCCCACCGGTCCATCCGCGAGATGCGCCTCGAACTGGCGCCCGGGCCCGGGGAGCCGCCGCCCGGGCGGTGACTCCCCCGCGCCCCCTGGCTCAGCGCTGCTCCTGGCTCGGCGCTCCTGGCTCGGCACCGCCCTGCCCGCCGAGCAGGGCCGCGCCGAGGGTGTCGTGGACCCACTCCTCGAGCTGGTCGTAGCTGTAGCCCGCGTCGCGCACCAGCAGGTCGTGGGCGTCCGGGCTGGCGATGACCCAGGCGGTGTCAGCGGCGGCGGCGTTGCTGAGCCCGGAACGCAGCGCCCCGGCGGGCACATGGGCGAACAGGGCATGGAACGCCCCCCGGCGCAGGTCGCTGAGCTGCTGCCAGTCCGCGGCGATGTCCGGGTCGACCGCGGCGCCGTCCCGGTAGGTCTGCCAGCCGACCGCCGCCCGCTCGGCGAGCAGCCGGTACTGGTGGCTCAGGTGCGCCAGCAGCCGCCGCGGGTCCGCGGCATCCGCCGGATCGAGGGTGGCCGTGATGATGGCGGGGGGCCGCCCGGGGACCAGCGGAGCGTTCTCGTCGCCGGTGACGGAGCTTTCCATCACGGCGCGCAGCAGGTTCCGCTTGTTGCCCCAGTTGGAGTAGATGGTCTGCACGGACATGTCGGCGCGCTCGGCGATGCGGATCACGGTGGCCGCCGCGTAGCCGCGCTCGGCGAACTCGGCCCTGGCGGCGGCGAGCAGCCGCCTGCGCGTCTCGCGCCGGGTGGCCTCCCCCGCTTCCCGCTGCCGGCTGACCCGACGGGCCCTGGGCGGCCCCCCCGCCTCGCCCTCCCGGCCGGCCCGCGGGGCCCGCTCCCCCGCCCCCGCTGGTCGCTGGCCCGTCATCTCGGTGTTCCCTGCGTCGGTCATGAGGCCATCATACCAAGCTCTTGACTGCCGTTCTAGAGATATGTAATGTCGTTCTAGAACATAACCGCTGGAGTCAGGAGCCGGAGATGACCGCCGTGATAACTCCCCCCGTGCAGTCCCCGGCCGCGGGCGCCGTGCGCAGCGGCGCCGTGACCGCGGTCGTGTGCGTGGCGCTCGCCGCCGTGGTGGCCGCGATGTCGTCACTGAACGTGGCCCTGCCGGGCATCGCCCGGGCCACCCACGCCTCCCAGACCCAGCTGGCCTGGATCATCGACGCGTACTCTCTGGTGTTCGCCGCACTGCTGCTGCCCGCCGGGGCCTTCGGCGACCGTTACGGCCGCCGGCTGGCGCTGCTGGCCGGCCTGACCATCTTCGGGGCCGGTTCGGCGGTAGCGATGACCGCTCACTCCGCGACCGAACTGATCGCCCTGCGGGCGGTGCTGGGCGTGGGGGCGGCGCTGGTGATGCCGGCCACCCTGTCCACCATCACCGGGACCTTCGGGGGCGAGCAGCGCACCCGGGCGGTCAGCGTGTGGGCCGCGGTGGCGGGCGGTGCCGCCGTGCTGGGGCTGCTCACCTCGGGGCTGGCCCTGGAGATCTGGTCGTGGCCGTCGGTGTTCGGGCTGAACGTGGTGCTGGCCGCCGTGGCCATCGCGGGCACCCTCCGCTTCGTGCCCGAATCGGCCGACCCCGGGGCGCCCCGCCTCGACGTCGCCGGCGCCGTGCTGGCCGTGATCGGCATGGTCGCACTGGTCTACTCGATCATCGAGGCCCCCGGCCAGGGGTGGCTGTCGGCGCGCACCCTGGCCGGCCTGGCGGCCGGCCTGGCGATCCTGACCGGCTTCGTCCTCTTCGAGCGCCGCCGCCGCGCCCCGCTGATCGACCCGCGGGTCTTCGCCCGCCGCGGCCTGTCCGCCGGCAGCCTGTCGATCTTCGTGCAGTTCTTCGGGTTCTTCGGCTTCATCTTCATCGTCCTGCAGTACCTGCAGCTCATCCGCGGCGACTCCGGGCTGATGTCGGCGGTCAGCATGCTGCCGATGGCCGCCGCTATGATGCCCACCGCGCGCCTGGCCCCCGCGCTGGTGGCCCGGCTGGGCGCCCGGGCCACCTGCACCGGCGGGCTGGTGCTGATCGCCGCGGCCCTGGCCGGGCTGGCGCAACTGACCGCAACCAGCAGCTACTGGCTGCTCGCTGCGGGGCTCGTCCCGCTGGGCATCGGCATGGGCCTGGCCATGACCCCCGCCACCAGCGGCATCACCGCGGCCCTGCCCGCCTCTCAGCAGGGCGTCGGCTCGGCGATCAACGACCTGTCGCGTGAGGTCGGCGGGGCGGTCGGCATCGCCGTGCTGGCCAGCATCCTCACCAGCGCCTACCAGAGCCACCTGCACCTGGGTCACCTGCCGGCCGCGGTGGCCGTCAAGGCAAGGGCCTCGGTCGCCATCGCCACCCACCTCGGCGGGCCGGTCGCCGCCCAGGCCCACACGGCCTTCGCGGACGGGCTGCACCTCGCCCTGCTCATCGCCGCCGGGATCGTCGCCGCCGCCGCCGTCGCGGTCTTCGCGCTGCTGCGCGGCCAGGACCGGCCGACCGGCGGCACCCCGGCCTGAGCCCGGCCACCGGCACCTGGGCCGCAGCCAGCACCCACGGCTGCGGCCTAGGCGTGCCGAGGCGGAGGAGGACGGCGCGCGCCTGCGGCGACGGCGGCCCGGGCGGCGTGCAGGGCTGCGGCACCGTCTACCAGATCACCCCGTAGGCAGCGCCGCCGCGGCGTCGGGCACAATGCCCGGATGGAGACACCCGGGCCCGCCGCGGCGGCAGCGGAATTCCTGCCGCCGCCGCGGGCGGGGCGGGTGTTCAGCGCCGGGTACCCGATCCGGCGCACCGATGTCACCCCCGGCGGCCGGCTGCGGCTGGACGCGCTGGCCCGCTACCTGCAGGACGCCGCCGAGGACGACGTCGCCGACTCGGGCCTGCGCGAGCCCTATGACTGGCTGGTCCGCCGGTCCGTCCTGACCGTCCGCGGCTGGCCGCGCCGCGGCCAGCGGCTGCGGCTGGCGACGTTCTGCTCGGGGACCGGGCCGCGGTGGGCGGAGCGGACCACCACCGTGACCGCGGCCGGCGAGGACCTGGTGCAGGCCACGATGGTGTGGGTGGCGGTGGACCGGGTCACCGGGGAGCCCTGCCCGGTGGGACCGGGCTTCCACCGGCTGTACGGGCCGTCGGCGCAGGGCCGCCGGGTGTCCGTGCGGCTGTCCCATCCGGCCCCGGACCCGGCGGCGCCCGGCCGGGACTGGCCGGTGCGGGCCAGCGACTTCGACACCGCCGGGCACGTCAGCAACACCGTGCACTGGCAGGCGGCCGAGGAGATACTCGCCGGGCTCGACTGGCTGCCCGCCCGCGCCGAGATGGAATATCACCACCCGATCCTCCCCGGCGGCCGGTTGCGGCTTGCCTGCCGGCTTTCCCCGGGCCACGCTGATCTTTGGCTGAATAACGATGCGACGCGGCTAGCATCTGCCCAGCTCAGCCGGTGACCGGGGATACCAGGAGCCGGCCGCGGCCCAGCGGAAAGGTGACCATGGACGGCAGCGAGTGATCCCCGATGGCGGCCCCCGCCTCCCCTGGCTGGCCCGGCCGGGGGCCCGGTCGTGGGCCTGCGGCACCCCGGACCAGGTGCGGTCCGGCGCGGTCCTGGCCTACCACGCGGGCCTCCCCCGCTACGCGCCGACGCCGCTGACCGAGGTCCCGGCGCTGGCCGCGGAACTGGGCGCCGGGCGGGTGTTCGTCAAGGACGAGTCGGCCCGGCTGGGCCTGCCCGCGTTCAAGGTGCTCGGCGCCTCCTGGGCGGTGCACCAGGTCCTGGCGCACTCCCCCGGCGGCGAACCGGTCGCCGCCGACAGCCAGGCCGGCGCCGCACCCCCGGCCGGTCCCTCCGATGTTGTTGCCAGGCTGCGCGACCTGGCGGCCCGCCGGCCAGGCCTGATCTTCGTCACCGCGACCGACGGCAACCACGGCCGGGCGCTCGCCCGGATGGCCCGGCTGGCGGGCGCGCCCGCGCGGGTCTTCGTCCCCGCCGTCACCGAGCCCGCCACCCGCGCGGCCATCGCCAGCGAGGGCGCCGAGGTGGTCCAGGTCGCCGGCAGCTACGACGAGGCCGTCGCGGCCGCTCGGCAATGGTCCCGGGACCACCACGGCGCAGCCATGGTCCAGGACACCGCCTGGCCCGGTTACGAGCAGGTGCCAGGCTGGATCGTCGAGGGCTACTCCACCCTGTTCGCCGAGCTGGACGCCCAGCTCGCCGACGCCGCCGCCGGGCCGCCCGCCCTGGTCGTGGTCCCCGTCGGCGTCGGCTCGCTCGCCCAGGCGGCCGTCGCGCACTACCGGGCTCGCGGCGGTCAGGATGAGGTGATGGCCGAGGGATGGCTTCGGCGCGGACAGGACTCCGCGCCCAAGCAACCCTCGTCCGCCACGGCGGTGCTGTCCGTGGAGCCGGATTCCGCCGCATGCCTGCTTGCCAGCCTGCGGGCCGGACGGCCGGTGTCTGTGCCCACGGCGAACACGATCATGGCCGGGCTCAACTGCGGCACGCCCTCCTCGAGCGCGTGGCCGTACCTCTCCGCCGGGCTGGACGCGGCCGTAGCGGTGACCGATAACGCGGCTCGCCGGGCGGCGGCCGATCTCGCCGCGGCGCGCATCTCGTCGGGGCCCAGCGGAGCGTCATCGCTGGCGGGCGCCCGTGCCGCGCTGACCGGCCCGGGCAGCGCAGACCGCCGCGCGGCAGTTGACGTGGACTCGGGCTCGGTCATCGTCCTGCTCAGCACCGAAGCCAGCACGACCGGATAGCTCGTCGCCTGCCTCGGCCGGTCACCCTGAGCGCCCGTTTTGCCAACCGCAAATTCGAGATATATCGTTTTTGACGGGAGCACCCGTCCCGGCGGGGGCCAGGTAACGGAGGCAGGCATGGACAGGTTGGAAAACGGGGATCCGGGCGCGCCGGAGCAGCGGCCGTGGACCCAGGGACCGTGGCACGACGACTCGTGGCACGGGCCCACGGCAGACCAGGCGCGGAGTCAGGGCACGTGGCAGCAGGGCACGTGGGAGGGCGCCGGGTTCGGGGACGGTGTCCTCGCGGGTGACTGGACCGTGGCCACGGTGGCGGCGCGCAATCTGGCCCGCCGGGTCCTCCGGTTCCTGCTGGTGTCCGCGCTGGCCGGGCTCGCCGTCGTGGCTGGCCTGATCGCACTGGCGGTGGCGGTGTGGCCGCACGGGGTGCTCGCGGTCCTCCTGGTGCTGCTCGCGATACCGGTGCTGCTGGTGAGCCTGGCCGGGGCCGCGGTGGTCTGGGCCGGCCGCCGGGCGTGGCGCAGCGGGGCGTGGCTGGAGGCCGTGCCCGTGGCGACGGGCACGCCGTGGCTGAGCCGGGTGATCCGGGCGGTGCGCGCCGCGCTGGCCGGCAAGGCGTTCTGGCAGCGGTCGCGGCGGCCCTCGTATCAGCCCCGGACCGGTCAGCCCCGGACCGGCGACCTCAGCGGCACCACCAGGTAGCGGAACGCGGGCCGCGGCCGGCCCGCGGCCTCGCCATCGTCCGGCGCATCGCCGTCGCTCGCATCTCCCGTACCGCCGCCCTCCCGGCCGGCGTCCTCCGGGCCGGCATCGGCGGAGTCGCCGTCGTCCCCGGCGAGCGTGATGAGCGCGGGCCGGGCCGGGCTGGTGAACTCCAGCCGGATCGTCGCGGATCCGGCGGAACCGCCGCTGGCGGCCGCTCCCCCATCGCCCGCACCACCGGCCGGGCCGCCATCGGACGTGCCGCCGGCGGCCGCCCCGCCGTGCCCGGCCGGGTGCCGTCCAGGTCCCGTTCCGCCCGCCGCCGCGGTGATCCCGTCGAGCAGGTAGTGCGGGTTGAAGGCGATGGTGGGCTCGTCGCCGTGGAAGCTCGCGGTGATCCGCTCCATCGCCCGGGCCCGGCCCTCGGTCTGGGCCTCCAGGGCGACGGTCCCTGAGCCGAACGTGAGCCGGACGGGGGTGGCCCGGTCGGCGACGAGGGATACCCGCCGGACCGCCTCGATCAGCGAGGCCGCGGGCATCTCCGCGCGGCAGCCGTACCCGGCGGGGAACCGGGACTCGTACCTGATGAACTCCCCCGCGATCAGCCGGCCGGTCAGCCGGCGGCCGCCGCTGTCGAACGAGATCATCCCCTCCACCGGCCGTGGGTCGCCGCGCCCGGCCGCCCCGGTGGCCTGCTCCGGTGCCGCGAACGACAGCGACACCGGGACGCCGGGCACCATGATGCGCGCGGCGTCGGCCAGGGTGCGGCCCGGGACCAGCGCGATGGCCCGGAGCCCGGGCTGCGCCGGTGACCAGTGCACGTCGCGCACGGCCAGCCGGTACCGGTCGGTGGCCGCCAGCGTCACCACGTCGCCGCGGATGTCCAGGCACACCCCGGTGAGCATGGGCAGCGTGTCGTCGCGGCTGGTGGCCGGGAGCACCTGCGCCAGCGCCCCGGCCAGGTCACCGCCGTCCACCGTGCCGGCCAGCGGCGGGGCGGGCGGCAGCTCCGGGTATTCCGCGGTGGGCAGGGAGACCAGCGCGAACTCGGCGCTGCCACAGGTGAGCGTTACCTCGTCGCCGTCGGAGCGGAACTCGGCGGGCTGCCCGGGCAGGCTGCGGGTGATCTCGGCGAGCAGCCGGCCCGGCACCAGCGCCGAGCCCGGCTCGGCGATGTCGGCGGGCAGCCGCGTGGTCGCGGCCAGCTCGTAGTCGAAGCAGGACAGGGTGAGCCCCTCCGCCGCGTCCAGCCGGAGGCCGGACAGCACGGGCACCACGGGCCGCGACGGGAGCGCCCGCGCCACCCAGGCCACCGCGTCCGCCAGCGCGTCATGCTCAACCTGGAATTTCATGCCACCACCTTCCACCCCTGATCCTGGCACCCCCCACCGACATAACCCCCAATCCCGGCATCAGGCACGCTTCCAGCATCACCTATCCCGGGACCCCTCAAGCTCGCCATCCAAGCCATCCCCCGGCCGTCCCGTGCGCAATGACCTCAGACCAGCAGCCCCGGCGGCGCGGCGGCGAGCGCGGACTCGATCGCCGCGGCGAGCGCCCGGGCGGAGTCGGCCGTCAACTCTACGGCCACGCGCGCCGACGGTCCCTGGCCCGGGTTGAGGAAGTCGATGTTGAGGGTGTGCTCGGCCCGCGCGTGCTGCGGGTGGTCGAAGTAGACGGTCGCCTCGGTGAGGCCGAACCAGCCCGCCGCGCCCTTGCCGCTGCCCTCGACGGTCACCTTCTCGGTGAGGTACGTGCACATCGCGGCCTCCGCTCAGCCGGCCAGGTACCGGCCGTAGAAGTCCCAGATCTTCTGCCAGCCGTCCATCGCCGCCTCCGGCCGGTAGCTGGGCCGGTTCACGGCGAAGAAGGCATGCCCGGCGCCCTCGTAGCTGTGAAACTCGTGCGCCTTCCCGGCCTCGGTGAGGGCCTTGTCCAGCTCGGCCACCTCATCCGGCGCCGGGTAGGCGTCGTCCGCGCCGAACAGCCCGAGCAGCGGGCAGGACAGGTCCTTGGCCAGGTGCACGATCGGGCCGACCTTGAGCGGCATGCCCTCCGGCGGCCGCCCGATGACGAACGCGCCGTAGCAGTCGACCGCGGCGTCCAGCGGCAGGCTGCACGCGGCAAGGAAGGACTGGCGGCCCCCGGAGCAGTAGCCGATCGTGCCCGCCTTGCCGTTGGAGGCGGGCATGGCGCGCAGGTAGGCGACCGCGCCGGCGACGTCGCCGACCAGCCGGTCGTCCGGCACCCCGCCCCGTGCCCGCGACGCCGCGGCCGCGTCGTCTGGGCTGGCCCCCGGTGCCTCCCGGTAATGCAGGTTGGGGCAGATCGCCAGGTAGCCGTGCGCAGCGAAGGTCCTGGTGATCTCCTTGCTGCCCGCGTCGTAGCCGGGCATGTGATGGATCACGACCACGCCGCCGTACGGGCCGGAGCCGAGCGGCCGGGCCAGGTAGGCCTCGATCCGGTCGCCGCCGTGGCCGGTGATGCTGATGGTCTCGGCCAACATCGCGTCTTTCATGCATGTCCCATCGTTGGTCCGCCGCCACGCCCCGGGCCGCGCCCGCGCGTCCCCATCCTGCCAGCCCGGGGCCGCCGCTCCGGTGCCGCCGGGCAGCGGGGCGCCGGGCCCGCGCGCGGGCCCGGTGAGAGACTGCCACCATGACCTACATCGCGGCCGGTGACAGGTACGACGGCAGGCACTACCGCCGCTGCGGGCGCAGCGGCCTGATGCTGCCCGAGGTCTCCCTCGGGCTGTGGCAGAACTTCGGCAACGAGAGCCCGCTCGACACCCAGCGGGCGATCCTGCGCCGGGCGTTCGACCTGGGCGTGACCCACTTCGACCTGGCGAGCAACTACGGCCTGCCGTAGTCACTACAGACGCTAGACTGGTCGTAGAGGTGAGCGACCATGACAGACCTACTAGGCGCGGTGCGACTCTCAGACGTAACTGACGAGACCACAAGCCCTGAACGCCAACGCAAACACATTAACGACTATGCCACATTCAAAGGGCATCAGGTAATCCACATTGCTGAGGATGTGGACGTAAGCGGAGCGGTTAGCCCATTTGCCCGCGATGGTATAGGGCCATGGCTGCGCGCTCCCCTGCTCGACAGATGGCAAATTCTGGCAGTTGCAAAGCTCGACCGCCTCACTCGTAGCATTCTGGACTTTGAAACTCTGTGGAAGTTCCTAGATGCTCACGGCAAGACACTTGTCAGCGTTGCCGAGGATATGGACTTTGGCACGCCTACCGGCAGGCTCATGGCGCGGCAGCTTGTCATGTTCGCAGAGTACGAACGCGAATTGATCAGGTCCCGTGTTAAGGATGCTTACGACTCGCTGCACCAACATGGGCAGTATGCTGGAATGCAATTCCCGTTCGGATACGTGCCTGTCAAGCTGGAGCCGAAAGGCTTTGGATTCCAGCAGCACCCGGTTTATGCTCCCAAGCTGGCCGAGGTAGTGGACAGGTTGCTTGCTGGTGAGTCGCTAGGCTCCATCTGCCGTTCCCTGGATGCAGATGGAATCCCAACGCCACGCAACGCAGTACGCGAATACCGAGGAAAAAGGCCCCTAGCGGACGCACACTGGAAGCCCACCAGCCTTACCAAGATTCTCAACTCCCCCGCCATCGTTGGCGCTGTGACTGCCAACGGAAGGGAGCTACGCGACGATAGCGGGCTAATCGTCAAGCGGGCCGAGCCCATTATCGACCATAGCAAGTGGGAGCGAGCCAAGGCGATTCTCAGGGCAAACGCTAGCCGTACCGGGCCACGGGCTAACTCTTCCCCATTGCTCCGTATCGCGTTCTGTCTGTTCTGTAATTCTCCCTTGTACGTTGCCAAGGTCCGCACAGGAGGCAAGGAATACAGGTATTACCTCTGCCCTAAAGCGAACCGTGACAAGAAAGCATGCGCCAGCCGTCGCGTGCCCGCTGATATGCTAGAGCGCTATGTCGAGCACAAGCTACTTGCCGAAGTGGGAGATGTTGAGCTAACAGAGGAAGTCACGCTACCTGGGTCCGATCATTCAACTCAGATGGCAGAACTAGCTGAGGCAATCGGCAATCTGTCCGGTCGAATCGCTTTCGGCAAGGCTGTCGGTGATGACGTGACCGCCTTGGAAGCTGCACGGGATAACAACGAACGCAAGCTAACTGACCTGTCGAAGCTGCCCGCGAGGCCGCCCCAAACGATTACCCGAGAAATGGGCGAGACCTGGGCCGTGCATTGGGCAGACCTTATGCCATCCGAGCGAAACCCCTTCCTGCGCAAACGTGGAATCCGCGTGGAAGCTGCCCGGCGCAGTGATGGCAAAGTGAAGGCCACTCTGCTGACTGGTTGGCGAGTCATGGATGACCAGGGCCAGGCTCATGGCGAGTACCTGACACTAACCAGCGAGGATATCGCGCGGGAGATGGCCGCGCGTAGCGCGCCTGAGAGCGCGTAACAGCCCAACTGCGCCCCCGACGCCAGCCGCACGGCGTCGGGGGCTCTAGCCTCGATGATTCATCCTGAGGCCGACGTGGGCTGGTGAGGTCGGGTCGGCCGTTTGAGGGGCCTGTTCCCGGGTTCTGGGGATGATGGCGGCCCGGCTGTCGGGCCGGGTGGCCGGGGTTTCCACGGGCCCGGTGGCTCCTTCCGTGATCGCGGGGACGGTTTCGTGCTGGTCATGGCGCCTGCGGCAGGGCTCTGATCCGTTGCCAGGCAGTCGCGATGT
>WNGM01000294.1_pt1 | contig 67740 bp, 76 predicted proteins | sample 5400571 | NCBI WGS metagenome assembly WNGM01 (sample SAMN13153378, study PRJNA577476) | soil metagenome | isolation source: 100 cm soil or saprolite under Garry oak tree replicate 2 | place: USA:California | collected 2016-06-15
CGCGGGCAGGGTCCTGGGCGTGCCGGAGACCTCGGTGCGGACCTTCAGCCCGGCCGCCGACGCGCGCGACACCAGCCCGTCCAGGCGCGCGACGCTGGGCGCCGGGGCGCGCGGCGGCGGCTGCTCGTCGGCCTGCCGGAGCACGCTCAGCACCGAGCGCAGCTCGCCGAGCGCCTCCTTGCTGGCCTGCTTGATCGCGGCCAGGGCCGTGCGAGCCTGCTCCGGCTGCTCGTCGATGAGGTGCAGCGCCACGCCCGCCTGCACGTTGATGAGCGAGATGTTGTGCGCCAGCACGTCGTGCAGCTCGCGGGCGATGCGCAGGCGCTCCTCGCTGGCGCGGCGGCGGGCCTCCTCGGCGCGCATCCGCGAGGCCTCCAGCGACCGCTCGCGACGGATCCTGGCGATCTCGGCGACGCTTCCCAGCACCAGCAGCCAGGCGCCGATGCCGACCGCCCCGGGGAGGCTCGGCGGCCTCGGGTCGGCGCCGACCAGGTAGGGCAGCCACATGAAGGCGGCGTAGCCGAGCACCAGGGTCCCCCAGGCCACCAGCCGGTAGCCGCGAATCATGACGTTGAACAGCGCGAAGATCAGCGCCAGCCAGATCGGGCCGTTCGGGTAGTCGAGCAGGACGAACGTCAGGGTGGCCGCCAGCGCCACGCCCAGGGTGGCCACCGGCCAGCGCCGCCGGCCGATCAGGGCCAGCGCCCCGATGGCCAGCAGGGTGCCGCCGAGCGGGTCGAGCTGCTGGTGGCCAACCTGGTCGCGGCCGGCGACGTGGGTGAGTCCAACCTGGAAGGCGCCGATCAGCAGCGCCGGCAGAACGTCGATACGCCAGTTCGGCCAGGTCGGCGCACTGCGGTGCCAGCGGCCTGGCGGCCTTGCAAACGCGTCTTGGCTGGACATGAGGGCAGCGTAGGGCACAGGCGGCGCTGTCGTCATCGCTCCGTCGAAGCGATCCGCGCTACTCCCGGGGGAGTAGGCGGCGGGCGCGGCCCAGCGGCCGACGCCGTGGTCGCGGCCGTGGAGGACCCGCCGGCGGTCCCGCGCTGTCAACAGGCGGTCGCGCGCTCAGTCGATGCCGGCCGGGTTGGGGATCGGCAGGCCGCCAGCGGCCAGGATCTCTGCGCGGATCGGCAGCGCCAGCGCTTCCAGCCGCGCGGTCCGGTCGGCGCCCAGCGCGTCCCAGGTCGGCCGGATCAGCTCGTCGGTGCGCCACTCGACCTCGGCGCGGCCGGCCCTGCCGGCCTCGGTGATCGCACCCCGCTCGTCCAGCCAACCGCGCGAGCGCAGGCGCTCCACCGCCTCGTCCCACTCGGCCTGGCTCCATTTGCGGAAGGCGCGCAGCATCTCGGCGGGCGGCCCGCCGGCCGCGCTGGCGGTCACCAGCGCCTCGCAGGGGGAGAGGCCGGCGACCACCAGCGATGCGACGTGCCCGTCGCCGCGCGCCTCGCGCAGGACGGTGGTCGCCTGCCACAGCCGCAGGTGCGGCTCGCTCGGCCAGGGCAGCGCCGCGTTGGCGGCGGCCAGCGGACGGCCAGCGGTGCTGGTCGGCCGGGCTGCCGCCTCCCCCAGCTCCGCGGCCTCGGCGACGGCGGCGCTCTCGACACCGGGGCCGAGCAGCCGCCGCAGGCCTTCGTCGACGGCCGCCAGCCGCGCCTGGAGCAGCGCCTCGGGGCTGGAGAGCGACCAGGCGTCCGGGATCGCGCGGGCGACCATCTCCGGGTGGAAGTTGTAGAAGAGCGCCGCGACCACCTCGGCGGGCACCGGGCCGAGCGGCGCGGCGCGGGTGCCGAAGTAGCTCATCCAGCCGCCCTTGAGCCCGAGCGCGTCGGTTCGCTGCCGCGTCTCCGGGATGAAGTAGACCAGGGCGTGGTACGGCTCGAGCGCGCGCCACATGCGCCGCGAGACGTGGTCGACGGTCACGGGGGGCTCCTGGTGCGCGGGCATCGGCATGCTGCCTCCTCAGGGGTTGGTGTGCGAGCGGTCCATGAGCGTCGCGAGCCACGGCTCCGGTTCCAGGACGGCGAGCCCGCCGCCGACCCGGTCGGTGACGTCGACGAGGCCGTCGCCGTGGCCGCCGAGGTCGTGCTGCCCGATCAGCCGCAGTCCCTCGGCGCTCGCCGTTTCGACCATCCACGCTCCAATCGACGATCTGCCCCACAATTGTGGTCATGGATACCACTGGTCTGGTCCTGGTGGGGCTCGCGATGCTGGCCGGCCTGCTGGGAGTGCTGGTCCCGGCGCTGCCCGGGCTGCTGCTGGTGTGGGCGGCCGTGCTGGTCTGGGCGCTGGTCGAGCGCACGGCGGCCGCGTGGATCGTGCTCGCGGCGGCGACGGTGCTGGTGGCCGTCAGCCAGGTGGTCAAGTACCTGATCCCGGGGCGGCGGATGCGCGCTGCGGGGGTGCCGTGGACCAGCCTGGCCGGCGGGGGAGTCGTTGGGATCGTCGGCTTTTTCGTGGTCCCGGTCGTCGGCGGCATCCTCGGCTTCGTGCTCGGCGTCTACCTGGCCGAGCGGGTGCGCCTTGGCGACCACCCGGAGGCGTGGTCCTCGACCGTCCACGCCCTCCGCGCCGTCGGCCTGTCCATCCTCATCGAGCTGGGCGCCGGCCTGCTGATCGCCGGCGCGTGGCTGGCGACGGTGCTGCTCACATGAGCCGGCGCCCGCTCACAGCGCCGCCGGATAGGCCTGCTCGCCGGCGGTGACCGGGGCGTCCAGGCGGTTCTCGAAGGGCGCGAGGGGGCACGCCCAGCGGGAGTCGTAGGCGCACGAGGGGTTGTAGGCGTAGTTGAAGTCGACGGTGATGCGGTCGCCCTGGACCTCCAGGCCCCGGCCGAAGGTGCCCTTGATGGTGTCGGTCAGGTAGCGCCCGGCGCCGTAGGTCCGCTCCCCGGCGGTGGCGTCCCGGAAGGGCAGGAACAGCCCGCCGCCGTAGCCGAGGGTCCACAGCAGCGTGAGGCCCCCGAACGGCGTCGCCAGCCGGCCGACGCGGCGGTAGCCGACGACCCCGTCCTCGCCGCCGGTGTCGATCAGCAGGTCCTCGCCCTGCCCGACCGGCTCCAGACGGGTCTGGACCCGCGCGTCCGCCGAGTACGCGAACCACGGCAGGGTCTGGACGCTCGCCCGCTGCTCCGCGGTGAGCGGCGACTGCGGGTGCTCGCGGAACAGCAGGTCACGGCCGCGACGGAACGCCTCCAGGCCGGCCTCGCCGGCGCGCGGCTCGGCCAGGTACAGGCGCGCCACCTGCTCGCGCCAGCCGGCCAGCTCCAACCACCGGTCCATGCCCCGCCTCCCTCGGTGGACGACGTTCGGGGTCCAGTGTCACCGCCTGCCGTCACAATTGCCGCGTGCAGATCGGGTTGGTGGTGGACGCCGAGGGCGGGGGCCTGCTCCAGGCCTTCGCCGACGACGGCACGGCCGTCGGGCCGCTGGAGCGCGTGGACGTCGCCGCCGCCGCGGTGGCGGAGCGCGAGCGGGCCGAGCGGTCCCGCTGGCTGTGGGCGTCCACCGCCCAGACCTATCCGGCCCTCCTGCGAGCCGGCGCCCGCGTGGCGCGCTGCCACGACCTGGCGCTGACCGAGGGGATCCTGCTCGCCTACGCCGGCCGCTGGGGCGAGCCGAAATCGCTGCACGCCGCCTGGGCGCGGCTGCACGGGCTGCCGGTCCCCGACGACGACCTGCCGCAGGTCTCGCGGTACCAGCCGGCCCTGTTCGAGCCGGAGCGCTCCGGCCTGCCGGAGGGCGAGGGCCTGGTGGCGGTGCTCGGCGAGGTCTACGCCGACCAGCAGCGCCGCCTGGCCGTCACCGAGCACCCCGAGCGGCTGCGGCTGCTGGTCGCCGCCGAGTCGGCGGGCGCGTTGGCCGCCGTGGAGATGGCCGAGGCCGGCCTGCCGTGGCGGCCGGACGTCCACGAGCAGCTCCTGACCGGCCTGCTGGGGCCGAGGCCCGCGCCGGGCACGCTGCCGCGGCGGCTCCGCGAGCTCGCCGTCCGGATCGGCGAGGCCTTCGGCGAGCCGGTCAACCCCGACTCGCCCGGCCAGGTCGTGCGAGCCTTCGCCGCCGCCGGGATCTCCGTCCCGTCCACCCGCATGCACGTGCTGCGCGAGGTCGATCACCCGGCCGTGCCGCTGCTGTTCGAGTACAAGGAGCTCTCGCGCCTGTTCAGCGCGTACGGCTGGTCGTGGCTGGATTCATGGGTGCGGGCCGGGAGGATGCGGCCGGAGTACGTGCCCGGCGGGGTGGTCTCTGGCCGCTGGGCGACCCGCGGCGGTGGCGCGCTCCAGATCCCCAGGGCAGTCCGCCAGGCGGTGGTCGCCGAGCCGGGCTGGACGCTGGTGGTGGCCGACGCCGGCCAGCTCGAGCCGAGGGTGCTGGCGGCGCTGTCGGGCGACCGTGGCCTGGAGCGCGCCGCCCGCGGCGGCGACCTCTACGGGGGCCTGGCCGCGGCGGCGTTCGGCGGTGACCGGCCACGCGCCAAGGTGGCGCTGCTCGCGGCGATGTACGGGCAGACCAGCGGCGAGGCCGGACAGCTCCTCGGGGTGCTGCGGCGCCGCTTCCCCGAGGCGGTCGGCTATGTCGAGGCCGCCGCCCGCGCCGGCGAGCAGGGCCGGCTGGTCCGCTCGCGCCTCGGCCGCACCTGCCCGCCCCCGTCGACGGGCTGGCGGGAGCGCACCGCCGCGCTCGCCAGGGCCGCGGAGGACGACGAGGAGGTCCGCGCGGCGCGGCGGAGCGCCCGCGACCGGGGGCGGTTCACGCGCAACTTCGTCGTCCAGGCCAGCGCGGCCGACTGGGCGCTGGCGCTGCTGGCGGCCCTGCGCCTGCGCCTGGACAGCTCCCGCCCCGCAGCGCCCGAGCTGGTCTTCTTCCAGCACGACGAGGTCGTGGTGCACTGCCGGCCGGTGGACGCGGACGAGGTCGTCGCCGCCATGGCCGAGGCGGCCGACGAGGCCCGCCGCCTGGTGTTCGGTGACACGCCGGTGCGGTTCCCGCTCGACAGCGCGGTGGTGTCCTGCTACGCGGACGCCAAGTGACGCTGCCACGGGCGCACGCGGGCGCCGTCCTTCCAGACCTCGCGGACCGCTCCCGGCAGGCTGGCCAAGTCGAAGGGGTCGCCGTCGACCAGCACCAGGTCGGCCCGCTTTGCCCGGCTCGATGGTGCCGAGCTCGCCGTCCACGCCGAGCAGCTCCGCCGCTGAGGAGGTGGTCGCCGCCAGCACGTCCTCCGGCTTCATGCCGCCATCGGCCATGAGGCCCAGCTCGCGGAGGTTCTCGCCGTGGGCGGTGACGCCGCTGTCGGTGCCCATGGCGACCTTCACGCCGGCGGCGACCGCCCGCCGGAACGAGTCCCGGTGCGTCTCCACCACCTCGCGGGCTTTGCGCACGGCCGCCTGCTTGACGCCGAGGTCGGCGCCGCCCGCGTCCCGCACGGTGGTGATGCCACGGTCGAGCGTGCGCTCGAGATTGCGGGCGGCGGCGAAGAACTGGTAGCTGAAGGGCTGTTGCAGGTCGACGAGCAGGTCGATGGTCGAGACCCGGGGAGCACGGCGCAGCCGCTGGCGTCGACCGCCTCGTCCCCGTCGAGGCCGCTGCCGACCCCCAGGATGCGGCCGCCCTCGACGACCACGTCGGCCTCGGCGAGCGCTCTCGCACGAGAACCTCTGGCGCTGCGGCAAGTCCTCGCGCCGCTGCCGCTGGAGGCGGTGCGCGAGATCGAGCGGCGCGCGCCAGGGCTGGAGGTCCGCGAGGGCTACGGCTGCACCGAGTCGGGCGCGGTCATCTCCAGCACCCCGGCGGGGCGGCGCAGGCTCGGCTCGGTCGGGCTGCCGCTGCCCGGCTACGAGGTCCGCATCCTCGACGAGATGGACCAGGAGGTCCCGCTCGGCGAGCGCGGCGAGATCTGCTGCCGCGCGCCCGGCGTGATGCTCGGCTACTGGGACGCGCCGGAGACGACCGCGGACACGCTGCGCGCCGGCGCCGATGAGCTGGTCGAGTTCGCGCGCTCCCGCCTGTCCGCCTACAAGTACCCGCGCGAGGTCCACGTCCTCGACGACCTCCCTCTCACCCCCGTCGGCAAGGTGGACCGCAAAGCCCTCCGCCAGCGGTTATAGCGGGCGCGGCGGACGCGGGGCCGCGGGCGCGGCGGTGGGCGCGGCGGTCCGGCGGTCCGGCGGCGTCGCACGCGTCTGCCAGAATCCGGCATGCGCTACGCGGTGGGGATCCCGAACGTCGGCGACTACGGCGACCCGGGGCTGCTGGTCGAGCTGGCACGCGAGGCCGAGGCGGCGAGCTGGGACGCCCTTGTGGAAGAGATTCACAAATCATCTCTTCACTTGACGAGATAATCTCTTCATCTTCACACTGGTGTCATGCTGTTTCAGACCCCAGCTCTGAGCGACCGCGACAAGGCCGTCCTGCACGAACTCGCCAACTATCGGCGCAGTCTGCGGTCCGCACTGCGCCAACCCAGGCGCTGGACCGGAAACCTTCGTCGCAACCTTCAAGCGCGAGCCATCCGCGGCTCTAACACTATCGAAGGCTACGAAGTCTCCCTTGACGATGCGCTCGCAGCCGTTGACGAGGAGGAACCGCTCGACGCCGACAGGAGCACCTGGGCCGAGATCGTCGGTTATCGCAACGCCATGAGCTACATCCAGCAGCTCTCGAGTGCGCCTCACTTCGAATACAACGCCACGCTGCTGAGCAGCCTGCACTACATGATGCTCAGCCATGATCTCACCAAGCTGCCGGGCCACTTCCGTCCAGGGCCGATCTACGTTCATGACAACGAGACGGATTCAGATGTCTACGAGGGCCCGGACGCTGAGCTCGTGCCGGGCCTGATCGGTGAGCTCATCGACTGGCTCATGGCCGATCACAACGAGCCGATGTTCGTGCGCGCCGCGATGGCTCACCTGAACCTCGTGATGATTCACCCGTTCAAGGATGGCAACGGGCGCATGGCCCGCGCGCTACAGACACTTGTGCTGGCACGCTATGGCATTCTTGCGCCCGAGTTCAGCAGCATCGAGGAGTACCTCGGGAACAGGCGCAACACCCAGGAGTACTACGCCGTACTGGCTGAAGTCGGTGGCGGCAGTTGGAAGCCGATGAATGACGCAAGTCCATGGGTCAGCTTCAACCTACGGGCCCACTACATCCAGGCGCAGACGGTGCTGCGTCGCGTCAAGGAGACGCGGAGGCTATGGGAGGAACTCGAGGCGCTCGCCAGTCGCGAGGGCTTGCCAGAACGGACCGTGCCAGCCTTGTACGACGCCGCTGTCGGATTCCGTGTGCGGCGCAGCAAGTACGAGGCTGATGCTGACGTCGAGCCAGCTACCGCCGGCCGTGATCTCCGCAGGATGGTTGACGCTGGCTTGCTGATCGCGCAGGGACAAACGCGAGGGCGCCGCTACATCCGCAGCGAGCGCCTACGCAAGGTCTATGAGGGCGTCCGAGCTGAGCGGCCGCAAGTGGTTGATCGCTATTGCGACGACCCGCCTTGACGAGTCCGGCGACCCGCTCCTGGTCCCCGCCAGTGACCACAGGGCTTGTGGAAGCGGCTGTCGGGGTGAGCGCGAGCCATGGCCGGAGCCCCACGCGAGCATCCGTCCCGCGGCCACGTGGCGCCACAGCGGGTCGCGCCGGGCCTGACCGCCACGCCGCGACCCAGCGCCGCGGGGTGATGAGGCGGCGGGTGAGGGGGCCGAGTGGGGTTCGGTGCGGCGGGCGGGGTCGTGGCGGGTGGCGCGCAGCCACAGCGACGCCTGGGTCGGCTGCATGGTCTGGTCCACGACGGCGAGCAGCTCGGCGGTCAGAGCCTGGAGGTCGACCTGCTGGCGCAGGCGGGCGCTGAAGGCGGCGATGGTCATGGCCGCGTCGTAGCGGCGGCGGTTGAAGCGACGGTCGACCACCTGCTGGACGCGGCGGCGGGCCGGCTGGAACACCGCGGCGAGCGCCAGGGTCGCCCCGGCCACCAGGCTGGAGTCCTGGCCGAGGAGCTGGCCGAAGCCGAGGACCACGACGGCGTAGCCCCCGCCGAGCAGCACGGTCAGCGCGCTGTAGGCCAGCGTGCGGCTGACGATGCGGGTCCAGGTCCATGGTCCTCGGCGCCAGCACGCCACCCCCGCCCCGTCACCAAGCTGCGCAGATCCTCAGGTGCCAACCAGTGTCGCCGATTCCCGTGACGGCAGCGTTACGGTCGCGAGACCCGCCGCAAGTGAACCCGGAAATGAACGGGGTCTCGGACTCCATCACCGAGTCCGAGACCCCACGGGCAGAGTGCCGTATCCGGGCCCACGACGCCCTCGGCACCCTGTTACCCGCCCCCCAGCATGGGCCATATTGCCCCCGGGCGCACCGGCCCAAACCTTGGGTCACAGCGGCAGGCCGGCCTCCAGGAGGGCCATGGCGCCGTCGATCACCGAGTAGAAGTCCGCGGACGGGTCCTCGGTCCAGGTGAGCATCGCAGCGATGCCCACGCCCACCAGCGCTCCCGCGAAGACGCGCACGGCCGGATCGCCCGGGGGACGCCCGGTCCGCTCGGCCACCAGGTCGGCGATCATCCGCAGGTTGCGGGTGTACTCGTCCATCATCTGGATGTGCAGCTCGGGGACCGCCAGGATCAACTCGTGCCGCTGTCGCTCCTGCGCGACCTCTTCAGCGGTCATCTCCGCGAACACCTGCTTGAAGGCGGCGCGCAGCGCGGCGATCGTGCTGATCTCGGGCGGCTGTGCCCGGAAGGCCGTGATGATGCGCGGGTCGTAGTCGTCCTGGAGGATCACGGCTTCCTTGTTGGGGAAGTAGCGGAAGAAGGTGCTCGGCGAGACGTCCGCCGCCTCGGCGATCTGGTCGACGGTGGTCTCCGCGAAGCCCTGCTCCCGGAAGAGCCGCATGGCATGCTCGCGGATCGCCGCCCTGGTCCTGGCCTTCTTCCGCTCGCGCAGGCTGACCTGCGACATCTCACCCTCCCGCAACGACCTCAGGCTCTGATTCTGCCCGAGCTTCATCGGCACCCACAATCGGCTCCGACCGGGATGGCAGGAACGCCAGGGTCAGCAGGATCCCGACGGCGGCCAGCCCGCCGCAGACCCACAGCATCATGTCCATCCCATGGATGAACGCCGACCTGACCAGGTCGAGCAGTGGTATGGAGCCGAGCGTATGCGCCACGGCGACCCCGGCGGAGACGCTCTCGCGCACCGCGTCGGCGGCCTGCGCCGGCAGCCCGGTCACGTCGAGCCGGCCCCGGTACGACGAGTTCAGCACGGTGCCGAGCACCGCCACGCCGATGGCGCCGCCGACCTGGCGAACCGCCTGGATGAGCCCGGACCCGACGCCACTTCGCGCGGCGGACAGGGCGCCGATCGCGGCGTCCAGCGCGGTGGGCATCGCGAACCCCGTCCCGAGCCCGACCACGGCGATCCAGATCGCCGCGAACCCGTAACCGGTGCCGTCGCCGGTGGTCGCGCCCGACAGCAGCCCGAAGACCAGCAGGGCGAAGCCCAGGGCCACGACGACCTTGGCGCCAGCCCGGGGCACCAGGCGGCCACCGACCCGCGCGCCGACCACCAGCCCGCCGATCAGCGGCAGCAGCCGCAGGCCGGTGCCCAACGCGTCCGCCCCTTTGACCGCCTGGAAGTACTGCGGTATCGCGAACAGCAGACCGAACAGCGCGAAGTTCATCACGGTCGCGAGGATGGTCCCCCAGGTGAAGCTGGCCGAGCGGAACAGGCCCAGGTCGACCAGCGGCTGCCCGGCCGGGCGCCGGGTGATCCAGCGCTGCCAGAGCACGAAGGCCCCGAGCGCGACGACCCCGGCGGCGATGGCGCCGAGCGAGGTGGAGCTGCCCCAGCCCTTCTCGCCCGCCTCGATGAACCCGTAGGTGATCCCGGCCAGGCCGAGGCTGGAGGTCAGCGCGCCGACGATGTCCAACCTGGCGGGGTGCGGGTCGCGCGACTCGGGGACCAGAAGGGACACGGCGATGAGCCCGAGCACGATCACGGGCACGTTGATGAGGAAGACCGAGCCCCACCAGAAGTTGTCGAGCAGCCAGCCGCCGACGATCGGCCCGATCGGGAAGCTGGCCGCGGAGGCGGTCACCCAGATGCCGAGCGCCCTGGGGCGCTCCTCTGGCGTGAACAGCACCGGCAGCACGGCCATGGACAGCGGCATCAGGAAGGCCGCGCTCAGGCCGAGCACCGAGCGGGCGGCGATCAGCATCCCGGCGGTGCTGGCATAGGCGCAGGCCAGCGACGCCAGGCCGAACACCACCAGCGCCCCGAGCAGCAGTTTCTTGCGGCCGAAGCGGTCGCCGAGCAGGCCGGCGGGCAGCAGCACCGCGGCCAGCACCAGCAGGTAGGCGTCGACGAACCACTGGAGCTGGCCGGTGGAGGCGTGGAGCCGGGTGCTCAACGTCGGCAGCGCGATGCTGAGCACGGTCCCGTCGAGACCGACGACCAGCAGCGCGAGGGCGAGCGCGCCCAACGCCCACCACCTGCGAGACTCGAGAACATTCATGAGAGCTACAGCCTTTCGAGAGTGATCGTCTTTAGAGAGTAACTCTGAAGTGGTAGTTACTCCTAAATTGGAGCGGCAGTCAAGTTCTTTTTCTCGGGTCTCGTGCGGTCGCGGCGGCCCGGACACCCGGCGCTACCCTGACTCGGAGAGCCAAAGGGGAGGAGAGGCATGCGGCAACGACTGCTCGGAACCGAGAAGCTGGCCGTTTCCGCGCTCGGCCTGGGGTGCATGGGCATGAGCCAGTCCTACGGCCCGGCCGATGAGCGGGAGTCGATCGCCACCATCCACCGTGCCCTTGACCTGGGAGTGAACTTCCTGGACACGGCCGACATCTACGGGCCGTTCAGCAACGAGGGGCTGGTCGGCCGCGCCATCGCCGACCGCCGCGACCAGGTCGTGCTGGCGACCAAGTTCGGCAACCAGCGGCGCCCGGACGGGACCTGGATCGGCGTCAACGGCCGGCCGGAGTACGTGCGCGACGCCTGCGACGCCTCGCTCGAACGCCTCGGGGTCGACCACATCGACCTCTACTACCAGCACCGGGTGGACCGCACGGTGCCGGTCGAGGACACCTGGGGAGCCATGCGCGCGCTGGTCGACGCCGGCAAGGTGCGCCACCTCGGGATCTCGGAGGCGGCCCCGGCGACGATCCGCCGGGCCAACGCCGTCCACCCGATCGCCGCCCTCCAGAGCGAGTACTCGCTGTTCAGCCGGGAGCCGGAGGACGAGCTGCTCGCCACCGTGCGGGAGCTGGGGATCGGCTTCGTTGCCTACAGCCCGCTGGGCAGGGGCTTCCTGAGCGGCCAGATCACCAGCCCGGACGACTTCGGCCCGGGCGACTTCCGCCGCACCGCCCCGCGGTACCAGGGCGAGAACTTCGCGCGCAATCTCGCGGTCGTCGAGCGGATCAGCGAGCTGGCCGCCGACAAGGGCGTGACCTCGAGCCAGCTCGCGATCGCCTGGGTGCTCGCCCAGAGTGACGACATCGTGCCCATCCCGGGTACCAAGCGCCGTCGCTACCTGGAGGAGAACCTCGGCGCGCTGGACGTGAAGCTCACCCCCGGCGAGCTCGCCAGCATCGACGCGGTGGCGCCGCGCGGCGTCGCCGTCGGCGACCGCTACGGCCCCGCCCAGATGGCAACCGTCAACGGGTAAGCGGTACCAGAAGCCCTGGGCCCGGGGGCATCCCCCCGGGCCCAGGCAGGTTTACGCCCTTCCGGCGGCTTGGCGGCCGCGGCGGGAGACGGCGTCCACGGTAGCGGCCAGCAGCAGCACGCCGCCGGTGACCATGAACTTGGTCGACGACTGGACCCCGAGCAGGTCCATGCCGTTGTTGATCGAGCCGATGACGAGTGCGCCGAGCAGGGCCGACCAGGCCGACCCGCGGCCCCCGAACAGGCTGGTGCCGCCGATCACCGCCGCCGCGATCGCGTTCAGCAGCGTGTCGCTGCCGCCGGAGGACTGGTTGACGGCGAACAGCCGCGCCGCGGCCAGGATCCCGCCCGCCGCGGCCAGCGTCGAGGCGAGCATGAACACCACCAGGCGGACGTTGTTCACGCCGATGCCGGCGCGGCGCGCCGCCTCGGCGTTGCCGCCCACCGCCAGCACGTGCCGACCAAAGGTCGTCCGCCTGATGAGCAGGTCGACGGCGACCACCAGCCCGACAAAGATGACCAGCGCCAGCGGCAGCCCCCGGTCGGCGGTCAGCACCGCTGCCACCGCGAGCACCGCCACCGCCAGCACGACCACCCGGGTCACCAGGCGGGTCAGCGGCGCGACCGGCAGTCCGGCATCGCTCCGCTGGCGGCGCTCCCAGAGCTTGCTGACTGCGTAGACGGCAATCACGACCGCCGCCAGCAGCCAGGCGTCCAGCGGGATGAAGAAGGTGTTCTCCAGCCCGGTGATGGTCTTGTCGCTGAGGTTGATGGTGCCGGTGCTGCCGAGCACGAACAGCAAGGCGCCCTGCCAGGCGAGCAACCCGGCCAGCGTGACGACAAATGCCGGGATCCGGAAGCGGGTCGTCCAGAAGCCCTGGAAGGCGCCGATGGCGGTGCCTGTCGCGAGCCCGGCGAGGATGGCGAGCCAGCCGGGGACGCCGTGCTGGACGTTGAGGACCGTCATGATGGCGGCGCACAGTCCGGAGAGCGCCCCGACCGACAGGTCGATCTCGCCGAGCAGCAGCACCAGCACGACCCCCACCGCGATAGTTCCCATCGGGGCGATCTGCAGGATGAGGTTGGTGAGGTTGCCGGCGCTGAGGAAGCGGTCGTTGGCGATCCAGAAGATGAGCCAGATGATGGCGATGCCGAGGACCACCGGCAGGCCGCCCAGCTCGCCCTGCGCCAGCCGCCGGCGGAAGCCGGCGACGGCGCCGGCCAGACCGGGCTGGTCGCCGACCAGACGCGGGTCAAGGTCGGAGATGGTCATCGCTCGCTCACCTCGGCTGCCTGCTCGTCCCGGACGTTGGCGCCAGTGATGGCGGCAACGACCTCGTCGGAGTTGGTCCGCTTGGCGTCCAGCACGCCGACCTGGCGGCCCAGCCGCAGGACCACGATGACGTCGGCGACCTCGAACACGTCGGCTAGGTTGTGGCTGATCACCACCACCGCTAGGCCCTGATCCCGGAGCCTGCGGATCAGGTCGAGCACCTGCGCGGTCTGGGCGACGCCCAGCGCCGCGGTCGGCTCGTCCAGCACCGCCAGCTTGGGCTCGGCGAGCATCGACCGGGCTATGGCGACGGACTGCCGCTGGCCGCCCGAAAGCGACGCCACCTGGGTCCGGACGCTCGGGATGCGCACCGCCAGCCGTTTGAGGACCCCGCTGGCCTGCCGCTCCATGGCGGTCTCGTTCAGCAGCCGGCTGCTGCCGGTCCGTTCGTGACCGAGGTAGAGGTTGGCGACCACGTCGAGGTTGTCGCTCAGCGCCAGGTCCTGGTACACGGTCGCGATCCCCAGGGCGGTGGCCGCCTGCGGGCTGTTGACATGCACCGGGCGGCCTTCGAACTGGTACTCGCCGGAGTCGGCCGACTCGATGCCCGAGATGATTTTGACCAGAGTAGATTTCCCGGCCCCGTTGTCGCCCACGAGCGCGGTCACTTGTCCGGCTTGGGCCTCGAAGTCCACGTCGGTGAGCGCCTGCACGGCGCCGAATCGCTTGCTCACGTCGTGGAGCTCGAGCAGGGGCACGTTGTCGGGCACGTTGCCTCCTCGCAAACCAGAGCCCGACGGGGCGGCGGGCGGTGAGCGCCCGCCGCCCCGTCAGGACGCCTCTAGGTCAGACCCGCCTGCTAGGTCAGACCCGCCTGCGCGCAGACGGACGCGACTGCGCCGGTGCAGATCTGGTTGGCCGTCAAGAAGCCGTCCGAGATCATCTGCCCGATCGTCGTCTTGGCTGTGGCCTTGGTCACCGCGACTGGTGTCAGGATGATCGAGGGCACATCCTTCTGTCCATTATTGGTCTTGGTCGTCGCCAGCGCCTGGGCGGCGCTGGTGTTGCCGGTGGCGATGTCGACCGCCCACTCGGCGGCCTTCTCGGCCTCGGGCTTGATGGCCTTGTAGACCGTCATGTACTGCTCGCCGGTGAGGATGCGCTGCACGGCGGCCAGCTCGGCGTCCTGGCCGGTGACCGGCGGGAGGGGCGAGATGCCCTGTCCCTTGAGCGCGGCGATGGCGCCGCCACCGGTGCCGTCGTTGGCCGCGTACACGCCGACGAAGCCGGTCTTGCCGAGCGCCGTAATGGCCTGGTCCATCTCGGTCTGCGCCTTGTCAGGGCTCCAGTCCGGGGTGTCGTACTCCTTGGCGATCTTGAAGCCGCTGGAGTCGAGCACGCTGTGCGCGCCCTGCTTGAACAGCTTGGCGTTGTTGTCGGTCGGGGCGCCGTTGATCATCACGATCGAGCCGGACTTGCTCTCGGCCTTCAGCTTGTCGACCAGCGAACTCGCCTGCAGCTTGCCGACCTGGACGTTGTCGAACGAGATGTAGTAGTCCACGGGCGCGTTCAGGATCAGCCGGTCGTAGCTGATCACCGGCACGCTCTTGGAGTTGGCCTTGGAGACGATCGACGCGGCGGACGCCGAGTCGACCGGGTCCAGCACCAGCACCTTGGCGCCGTTGGTCAGCGCCGCGTCCGCCTGGCTCTGCTGCGCGGCGGCGTCCTGGTTGGCGTTGGAGTAGATGATCTTGCAGTCCGAGCACAAGGCCTTGACCTTGGCCTCGAACAACGGCTTGTCCTGCGCCTCGTAGCGGGTCGTCTTGGTCTCCGGCAGCAGCAGGGCGATCGTCTTGCCACCGCCGCCGTTCCCCGACGACGACTTGTTCCCGTTCGAGGTCGAGCACGCCGCCGCCACCAGGGCGATCGCGGCGACACCGGCGATCAGTCCCCCGAACGACGCAACGCGTTTGCGAAGCAACCTTCCCACCTCCTGTTCAATGGACGGGCCGCCTGACCAGGGCACCCCCCTTGGGTACCCCAACCACCTCCCAATCGCTCAGCGTTTGGTCTCGTCACCTCCCCGGCATGGTATCCAGCGTCTCGGAACCGCATATCGCGACGTTGATCCACGAGGAGATGAAGCGCTCCGAGTCTCCCAGCACCAGCGCCAGCGCGCCAAGCAACTCGGCACGCTCGCCCAGCACTCCCGGGATGATCCGTGCGGTCTCGGCCGCCGAACGGATGGCGCTGCGCCAGACCACCTCGCGCATCGGGTCCAGCAACAGGTCGCCGGCCAGGCTCAGCTCCCCTCCGACGACGATCAGCTCCGGGTTGATCAGGTTGCACAGGTTGGCGACCGCGATGCCAATGGAGCGGCCGGCGTCGGCCACGACCCGCTGGCAGCCCGGATCGCCCTCCACCGCCAGCCGCACCACCTGGCGCAGCGTCAAGCCGTTGTCCCCCCTGGGCCGCAGCAGCTCGAGGATGGCAGGGCCGCCGGCCACCATCTCCAGGCAGCCGCGGTTGCCACAGGCGCAGACCGGCCCCCCGCTGACGATGGTGGTGTGCCCGATCTCGCCCGCCGTCCCCGAGGCGCCGGCGTAGGGCCGGCCGCCCAGCACCAGGCCGGCGCCGATGCCGGTGGCGGCCTTGATGTAGGTGAGCAGCCCGCTTCCCTGCCCAGCGCCCCACATCCACTCGGCGAGGCCGCCGAGGTTGGCGTCATTGTCGACCGCGACGTCGAGGTTGAGGCGCCCGCGCAGCTCCTCGGCCGCACGGATGCCGATCCAGCCGGGCAGCAGCGCGGAGGCGCCGACCATCCCCGTCCGCCGGTCGATCGGCCCCGGGAGGCCCATCCCCACCCCGATGACCCGGTCCCGGAACACGTCCGCCTCGGCCAGGACCTGCTCGACGAGCCGGGCCGCGCTGTCGAGGCCCTTTTCGGCGTTGCGATCGACGTCCAGCTCGTCGGTGGCCTCGGCCAGGATGTGGTGGCCGAGGTCGGAGACGGCCACGCGGAGGTGGCGGTGGCCGAAGTCGACGCCGACGGCCGCGCCGGCCGAGCGGTCGAGCGCGATCAGCACCGGAGGCCGGCCGCCCTGCTCGCTGGGGGCCGAGCGGCCGCCGTCGACCTCGGTCACCAGGCCGACCGCCTGGAGGTCCGCGACCAGGCTGGAGATGGTCGACCGGGAAAGGCCCGTGCGGCGGGCGATCTCGGCCCTGCTGACCGGGCCGGCCGCACGCAGGACGCCGATCACGCGGCCACGATTCTGCGCGCGCAACGACTCCAGCGAGCCGACACCCGGTCTCGACATCCCCGCTCCCATCATTGGGTTGCTGTGTCCCTTCACCAACCGCGGCGATCCGGGTCGAGTTTGTGCTCTTCCTGGTGGAACCCGGCGCGGCTTCGCGTCTCGCGATCGGCGGAGCCCAGCCTCGCCAGGGAAGACTCTGGCCCGCGGGGCGCAGGTATGTCAACGATCCGTCAGATCCTCATCGACCGCAGCGGCCAGTGCGTCTGGGCTCCGGTCAAACGTCGGGGCCGCGCGCGGTCGGGACGGGCGTGCCTGCTCTGCTGGTAGAGGCCCCTTTCAGTCGCGTGTCAGCGCCGTGCAAGCGCTCCGGCGCCCGCGACAGCGGGATGTCAGCTCCTGAGCAGCGGGGTCGTCCACGATGCCCACGTCCCCAATGCAAAAGGAGCTGCAATGAGCGACGCCATCCAGGCCGAAGGTCTGGTCAAGCGCTTCGGCGAGACGACCGCGCTCGCCGGGGTCGACCTTGCGGCCCGCACCGGCACGGTGCTGGCCGTCCTCGGCCCCAACGGGGCCGGCAAGACCACCGCGGTGCGGATCCTGGCCACTCTGCTGCGGCCCGACCAGGGTCACGCCAAGGTCGCCGGCTACGACGTGGTGACCCAGGCGCACCAGGTGCGCCAGATGATTGCGTTGACCGGCCAGTACGCGGCAGTCGACGAGACCCTGACCGGCGTCGAGAACCTGCTGCTGATCGGGCGCCTGCTCGGCCAGTCCAGGCAGGCGGCCCGCCGGCGCGCGGTCGAGCTGCTCGACGACTTCGCGCTCAGCGAAGCCGCAGGCCGGCCCGCCAAGACCTACTCGGGCGGCATGCGGCGTCGCCTCGACCTGGCGGCCAGCCTGGTCGGCCGTCCCCGGGTGGTCTACCTGGACGAGCCGACCACGGGCCTGGACCCCAGGGGCCGCGGCGACCTCTGGCGGGTGGTCCGGAACCTGGTGGACGACGGCGTCACCGTCCTGCTCACCACCCAGTACATGGAGGAGGCCGACCAGCTCGCCGACGACATCGTCGTGATCGACCGCGGCCGGGTCGCCGCCACCGGGACGCCCGACCAGCTCAAGGCGAAGGTCGGCGGCCAGATCCTGGTGGTCAGCCCGGTCAGCGACAGCGACCTCGACACGGTCGTCGGCGTGGTCGCGGAGCTGTCCGGCGACGAGCCCGACGTGGCGCAGGGCGCGGTGTCCGTCGCGGTCGGCGACGCCGGCCTGCCACCGGCCATCCTCCAGCGACTCACCGCCGCCGGCGTGCGGGTGGCCGAGCTGAGCCTGCGCAAGCCGAGCCTCGACGAGGTCTTCTTCACCCTCACCGGCCACCGCGCCAGCGCGGAGGACGCCGGCGACGACGACGAGAACGATCGGAGCGCAGCATGACCACACTCGCCCATCCCACCAGCGCGGGCCTGCCCGCCCCGACCAGCAGCGTCAGCCCGCCGGCCGCGATCAGGCACGCGCTCACGCTGGCCTGGCGCAGCCTGGTCCAGATCAAGCACAACCCCATGGAGCTGCTCGACCTGAGCCTCCAGCCGCTGATGTTCGTGCTGCTGTTCGCCTACGTGTTCGGTGGCGCCCTCTCGGGGTCGCCCAAGGCGTTCCTCCAGTTCGGACTGGCCGGGATCATCACCCAGAACGCGCTGTTCCTGAGCATGAACACCGCGGTGGCGTTGAACACCGACATCACCAAGGGCGTGTTCGACCGCTTCCGGAGCCTGCCGATCTCGCGGTCGGCGCCGCTGGCCGGGCGGATCGCGGCCGACGTGGTCCGCCAGGTCTGGTCGGTCGCCATCCTGCTCGGGGTCGGCATGATCCTCGGCTTCCGCGTCGAGACCAGCTTCGCCGGCGCGCTCGGCGCCTTCGGGCTGCTGGTGGTGTTCACCCTCGGCTTCGCGTGGCTGCCGGTGCTGATCGGCATGCTGGTGGACGAGCCGGAGAAGGTGCAGGTCTTCGGGTTCACGGTGATCTTCCCGCTGACCTTCGCCAGCAGCGCATTCGTCCCGACGGCGACCATGCCCGGCTGGATGCAGGCGTGGGTGAAGGTCAACCCGGTGACGCTGCTGACCGACGCCCTCCGCGGCCTGATGGTGAGCGGGGACGTGCTCCGTCCCATGCTCGGGGCGCTGGGCTGGGCCGCCGCTATCGCGGTGGTGTTCGCCCCGCTGGCGCTGCGGGCGTTCCGGCGGCGGACATGACCTCGGAGGCCAGCGCCGTCTCCACCTGGTCGCGCGGCCGCGCGGCCCTTGCCCGAGGCCCGTCCGAGCCACCATTGTGAAGGGCGGTGGGGGGCCCGAGCGGAGTGCCGCCGTGCTCCCAAGGAGGCCACGTGTCGAATCTTCGAGTGGAGGTCCAGCCGGAGGAGGTCGGGTTCGACGCCGGGCGGCTCGCCAGGATCGACCGCCACTTCGCCCGCTACGTCGACGACGGGCGCCTGCCCGGCTGGTTGGTGGTGGTGAGCCGGGACGGCAAGGTCGCGCACGTCGGCACCTACGGGCGGCGGGACATGGAGGCCGACCTGCCGGTCGAGCTCGACACCAGGTTCCGAATCTACTCCATGACCAAGCCGGTCACCGCAGTCGCGGCCATGATGCTGTACGAGGAGGGGGCGTTCCAGCTCAAGGACCCCGTCTCCGAGTTCGTCCCGTCGTTCGCCGATGCCCGCGTCTACCGCGGCGGCACGGCGCTGGCCGCCACCCAGCAGACCGAGCCGGTGACCGAGCCCGTGCGCGTCTGGCACCTGCTGACGCACACGGCCGGGCTGACCTACGGGTTCCACCACGCGCACCCGGTCGACGAGATGTACCGGGCGGCGGGGTTCGAATGGACCACGCCGGCGGGCATGGACCTGGCGGGCTGCTGCGATGCCTGGGCGGGGATCCCGCTGCTGTTCCAGCCGGGCAGCGAGTGGAACTACTCGGTGGCCACCGACGTGCTCGGGCGGGTGGTCGAGGTCGCCTCCGGACAGTCCCTGGACCAGTTTTTCTCCGAGCGCATCCTCGGGCCGCTCGGCATGACCGACACCGCCTTCTGGGTCGGCGAGGACACCGCCAAGGACCTGGCCGCGCTGTACGTTCCCGAGCCCGGCTCGCGCCGCGCGCTCCGCTACGACGCGCTCGGGCAGGTCGCGCTGCGGCCGCCGAAGGCGCTGCTCGGCGGGCAGGGGCTGATCTCGACCGCCGCCGACTACCACCGCTTCACGCAGATGCTGCTCGGCGGCGGCGAGCTGGACGGCACCCGCCTGCTCGGGAGCCGCACGCTGCGCTACATGACTCGCAACCACCTGCCCGGCAACGCGGACCTGGAGGCGTTGGGGCGGCCGCTGTTCGCGGAGACGACCTTCGACGGCGTCGGCTTCGGCCTGGGCTTCTCGGTCGTGCTCGACCCGGTCGCCAACAAGGTGCCGTCCAGTGTGGGCGAGTTCGCCTGGGGGGGCGCGGCCAGCACCGCTTTCTGGGTCGACCCGGCCGAGCGGATCACCGTGCTGTTCCTGACCCAGTTGCTCCCGTCGGCCACGCACCCGATCCGCCCCGAGCTGCGCCAGCTCGTCTACCAGGCACTGGTGGATGATTGAGCGGGATCGCGTCAGCCGGCTGACCTTCGTCCCCTTCCTGCACGACGGCAGGTGCGCGCTGATCCCGGTCGGCGATCGCCTGGCGGTGTCCTCGGGCGAGGTGCTGCCGGGCGAGGACCCGCTGCTGGACACGGGCCTGCGCGTCCCGCTGGTGACCGCCGGGTTCCGCCGCCAGAGCCGGCTGGTGCTGCCCGGCGGGCGCCTGCTGGTCAGCAACTACGTCCCCGCCGAGCAGCGGTCCCGCCATCCGGCGGCGGTGCTCGCCAGCCTGGGATTTCGGGTGGACGGGGTGACCACGCCGGGGGGCTGTGACGGGCGCGCGGTGCCGCCGACCGCGTGGGTCCTGCGGGCACCAGAGGACTCTTGACCAGAGCGAGCGCGCGGTTACAGTGGCGTAGCGGTTCCGAGTGATTCGCGAGAGGGGGGGCAGGGTGTTCATTCAGGTTATTCAGGGTCGAGCGACCAATCCGGGCGCTCTCCAGGAGGAGATGGACCGCTGGCTGGTCGAGCTCCAGCCCGGCGCGGACGGCTGGCTTGGCTCCACGTCGGGCACCACTGACGACGGCGATTTCATCACCGTGGTGCGCTTCTCGTCCGAGGAGGCGGCTCGCCGCAACAGCGACCGTCCAGAGCAGGGCGCCTGGTGGAGCAGGGCGTCCCAGCACCTGGCCGACGTCGTCTTCCACGATTCGGCGCGCGTGCACACCTACAAGGACGGCGGCTCGGACGACGCCGGCTTCGTCCAGGTGATCCAGGGGCATTCCGAGGACATGGACCGCCTGGCAGAGCTGGCCATCAGCGAGGAGAACATGCTCGCCGAGCAGGCGCCGCACATCCTCGGCATGACCGTGGCGGAGCACGGCGACCGCAAGGGCGACTTCACCCAGACGGTCTACTTCACCTCCGAGGAAGCGGCGCGCCGCTGGGAGCGTGAGAACCCGCCGGAGTCGAACCCGCGCTTCGTCGAGGCCTTCAGCCTCATGAGCGACCTGCGCTACTTCGACCTGCGCGACCCGCGGCTGGAAAGCGCCAAGTAGTCCCGGCCATCGCGGCCCCGGCCGGCGGCATCCTCCAAGCGGGGATGCCGCTCCGGCCTGCGCGGGATGCGGCGATTGCGGCGGGTCGCTGGCAATCTGGAGATCGAGAGCGCACCGGGGCCGGTGCCGTCGGCGCGACCTACACGCGCCGCTTCCGTCGTCGCGCACGAGATCGACCAGGGAGGTCGAGGTGGAGGTCAAGGAGCTCGGTCACATCGTCCTGTACGTCCGCGACATCGAGCGGTCGTCCAGGTTCTATCGGGACGTGCTCGGCTGGCGGCAGGTCCTGCCCGAGCCGGGGCAGCCCTCGCAGCTCCCTATGGCGATGTTCTCGGCGCCGTCGGGACGCACCCACCACGAGCTGCTGCTCATCGAGGTCGGGCCCGACGCCGCGGCGCAGCCGGAGGGCAAGCGGGTCGGCCTCTACCACTTCGGGCTCAAGGTCGGCGATAGCGACGACGAGCTGCGGGAGGCGCTGGCGCGCCTCCAGGAGACGGGCACCACCCTGCTCGGCGCCAGCGACCACACCGTCACCCACAGCCTCTACATCGCCGACCCCGACGGCAACGAGATCGAGCTGTACGTCGACGTCCCCGACGTCGACTGGCGCAGCAACCCCACCCTGATCGCCGCCCCCATCAAACCCCTGCGCCTGTAGTTCCGACCGGGCTCGACTGGCTGTTCTCCTGAATCAGCTTGTCTGGCCAGGGTATTCTTCACCCATGGCGACGACACACAGGGATCGTGGAACGGGGGCAACCTCGCTGCGTGCACTCGTCGAGCAGTATCGCGACGAGATCAGGGCGGCTGCTGTTCGCCATCACGGCCGACGCGTCCGACTCTACGGGTCAGTCGCCCGCGGCCAGGAGCGCGATGGCAGCGACATCGATCTGCTCGTGGACTTCACCCCGGGAAGCTCGCTGTTCGACCTCATGCGCCTCAATCGAGAGCTTGAAGACCTCCTTGGCAATCCGGTCGACGTCATCTCCCGGGGTGGACTCAAGGCCCGGGATCAAGCCATCCTCGACGAAGCGATCGACCTGTGAGCCGTGGCGACGACCAGCGTATCGACGACATCGTCGAAGCGGCAGGCGAGATCAGCGCTGTCGTCGTCGCCGGCAGAGACGCCTGGGACGGCGACCGGGTACGGCAACTCGCGGTCGAGCGGCTGTTGGAGATCATCGGTGAATCGGCACGAGCGATGACTGCCGACACTCGAGCCCTGTATCCGGAGATTCCCTGGTCCGATGTGATCGGCCTACGGACGGTGCTTGCGCACCACTACCACCGTATCGACTCCGATCAGGTGTGGACGATCGCCGTCATCGACATTCCTGCGCTGCTCGACCAGCTCAAGAACCCGCGCCAAGACTGACCGCCTGGGGGGCGGCGAAATGGCGCGGGTGACCCGTCCCTGGCGGCGCGTCAGTCCTTGGCGCGCTTGGTGGAGTTGGTGAGGCGTGAGCGGAGCTGCTCGATGCGGCGCCGGTTCTCGGGCTTGTCGAGCGCCTGCCTGGCCTGATCGGTGAGCTGGCGGCCCTTCGGGCTGCGCGCGAACTCGATGAGTCGTTGCTTGATGGATGGCATCCGCTGTCCCCTCTGCCCTCGGCGAAAGGTGCTCCGGTTGGCCGAAGGTCTCTCCCACCCTGGCGGGTGGTCGCACCGGGCGCGAGGCCGTGCTGACGGTGGACCGTTGTGCGGGATACTCCCCTTCGGCGCCGACGGTATCGGGCAATGGATCAAGGTCCGATAAAGCCGCCCCGATGGCCTTTGGAACGGCGGCGGCCCGTAGGGACCTCGGGTCGCGCCCGAGACCGCCGACGTCGCCGAGCGTGGCTCGCACCGCGACGACTGAGGCGTCACAGATCCGCCTGGTCCTCCGTCGTAGCTCTTGGAACCCACGACTGGAGGAGATCATGAACGACCATGCAACCCGGATCGAGGGGGCGGCCAGACCTCGCCTGGAGCGGCGGGCGCGGGCCTCTGCTCGCGGCCGCGGGTACGTGATCAGCGTGACGCTGCTGGCCGTGATCTGGAGCGACGCGCTCGCCCTGGCGCTGGCCGGCTTCCTGGTCGCCAACACCGTCCACGCCGTCAACCACGTGGTGGACCTCGACCTCGGCGGCCGCGGCTCGGACCCGTGGCTGCTGGGCCTGGTCTCGGTGCTGATCGCGGTGGCCCTGGCGCTGCGGCTCAAGGAGATCGGCTACGTGGTCGGCGCGGTCGGCACGGCCGCCACCCCGAAGCTGGAGCCCTTCGTGCGCCAGAAGACCGCGCTGCTGGTGACCTACCGCCGTGACGGCACGCCGGTCGGTACGCCGCTCAGCGTCGCCGTCGACGGCGACCACGCCTTCTTCCGCAGCTACGAGCGCGCCTGGAAGACCAGGCGTCTCCGCAACCGCTCAGACGTCGAGCTGATGCCCTCGACCGCGCGCGGCAAGCCGACCGGCGTGGCGATCCACGGCCGCGCCAGGCGGCTGGAGGGCGCTGAGGCCAGGCAGGCGGCGCATGCCCTGGCCCGCAAGCACCCGCTGCTGCAGGGTGTGCTGGTGCCGTTCATGCACCGGGTGGGGCGCGCCCACAGCGGCAGGACGGTCCATTTCGAGCTGGTCCCGCTCGAGCGCTGACCCCGCCCTCCCGCTGGAGCGCGGCCCTCAGCGCTCGAAGGTCGCCACGATCGTGCCGCGGCCCAGCGTGTGTCCCTTATGGAGACTCGAAGACGCGGCGGCATATTCCCATAGGCGCGCCTCGGCGCCGCCGCCGGCTCGTGCCCGGGTGGGAGCGCCAGGGTAAGGTCAGCGCATGGAGATCGGGCTGCTCGGGCCCCTGGTGGTGACCAGGGACGATCGGCCGTTGGGGCTGGGCGGGGCCCAGCCGCGGCTGCTGCTCGCGCTGCTCGCCCTTGACCCGGGCAGAGTGGTCGGGGTCGACCGCCTGGTCGACGGGATCTGGGGAGCGAACCTGCCGGGCGAGCCCGCCAACGCGCTCCAGGTGGTGGTCTCGCGGCTGCGGCGGGCGCTCGCGCCGGACCAGGTGGTGGTGTCGAGGCCGCCGGGCTACCTGCTGGCGATCGACCCGGAGCGGGTCGACGCGGTGCGCTTCGAGCGCCTGGCGGCCGCCGGCCGCGCCGCCATTGCCGCTGGGGACGCCGAGCGCGCCTCCGGGCTGCTCCAGGCGGCGCTGGACTTGTGGCGCGGGGACGCGTTGGCCGACTTTCCCGGCGTCCCCACGGCGCGCGCCGCCGCCACCCGCCTTGAGGAGCTGCGCCTGGCGGCGCTGGAGGATCGCATCGAGGTCGACCTCGGGCTCGGCCGGCAAGCCCGGGTGATCGGGGAGCTCCAGGCGCTGGTCGAGCGGGAGCCCCTGCGCGAGCGGCTGTACGCCCAGCTCATGCGAGCCCTGTACGCGACCGGCCGGCAGGCCGACGCGCTCGGCGCCTACCAGCGCGCCCGCGCGGTCCTGGCGGAGCGCGCCGGCCTGGACCCCGGCCCCGAGCTGCGCCGCCTGGAAGCCCATCTCCTCGCCCAGGACCCGGCGCTGGCGATCGCTCCGGAACTGTCGGCCGCCGCGCCTCGGGCCACCCGCCCCGGCGGCCCGGCGCTCAGGGAGCCGGACGCCGCCCCACCGGAGCCTGGCGCGGCGGCGGACGTGGCCCCACGGGCGCCGGGCGCCACCGCGGCGGTGGCGCCGTCGAACCTGCCGGCGCCGCTGACCAGCTTCGTCGGGCGGGAGGAGGAGATCGCCCAGGTGCGGAAGCTGCTCGGGCGGGGGCGGCTGGTGACGCTGGTCGGGCCGGGCGGGGCCGGCAAGACCCGTCTGGCGCTCGAGGCGGTCACGCGACTGCTGGCCGGCGGCGAGGTCGGGCGGGACGGCGCCTGGCTGGTGGAGTTGGCGTCGCTGCGGGACCCGGCGCTGCTGCCCGGGGCGGTGCTCGACGCGGTCAGTCCCCGGGTGGAGCTGGCCAGGCTGGAGGCGCCGGCCGCCGGCGGCGAGGGCGGCGGCGCGGCCCGGCGCCCGCTGCGCGCGCTGGCCAACCGCCACCTGCTGCTGATCCTCGACAACTGCGAGCACCTGGTGGAGGCGGCCGCCAACCTGGTCGAGACGATCCTCGGCGCCTGCCCGGGAGTGCGCGTGCTGGCGACCAGCCGCGAGGCGCTGCGCGTGCCAGGCGAGCTGCGCCTGCCCGTGCCGGCGCTGCCGATGCCGCCGGAGGACCTGGACGACCCGGAGGAGCTGCTCGCCTTCGACGCAGGCCGGCTGTTCGTGGAGCGCGCCCGCGCGGTGGTCCCGAGCCTGGAGCTGGGCGCGTCCCAGGCGCGGGCGATCGTCGAGATCTGCCGACGGCTCGACGGGCTGCCGTTCGCCATCGAGCTGGCGGCGGCGCGCGTCAACGTCCTGCCGGTCGCCGAGCTGGCCGCGCGGCTTCACGACCGATTCAGGCTGCTCACCACCGGCGCGCGGACGGCGCTGCCGCGCCACCGCACACTGCGCGCGGTGGTCGACTGGAGCTGGGAGCTGCTGACCCCGCCTGAGCAGGTGGCACTGCGCCGCCTGGCGGTGTTCAGCGGCGGCTGCACCCTGGCGGCGGCCGAGCGCGTCTGCGCCGGCCCGGGCCTGGCCGTCCGGGAGGTGGCCGGCGCGGTCGCCGGCCTGGTCGAGAAGTCCCTGGTGGAGGTCGCTCCCGGAACGACGCTGCCGATGCCGTTCTGGCCCGGGATCGAGCGGGTGGAGCTGCCGCCGGTGCCGGCGCCGCCGCCCGGGGAGTCGCGCTACCGGTTGCTGGAAACGGTGCGCGCTTACGCCGGGGAGCGCCTGGCCGAGGCGGGCGAGACCGACCAGGTCGCCCGCTCGCACGCCGCCTGGTGCATCAGCGAGGTCGACCAGAGCCAGACCAAGCTGCGCGGCGCCGACCAGCTCGTCTGGTGGACGCGGGCGCACGCCGAGCACGCCAACCTGCGTGCCGGCCTGCGCTGGCTGCTCGACCGCGGCGACGCGGCCGGCGCGGTCCCCCTGGCCGGCGGGCTCGCATGGCACCAGGGCTTCTTCGGCCGGCGCGCCGAGGCGCTCAGCGACCTGCGCACGGCGCTGGCGCTTCCCGGCGGGCCTCGCGACCGGGCGCGCGCCGAGGCCGTGGCCACCCTTGCCTGGCTCGGCATGTGGACGGGCGACGGTGTGGAGGCCTTCGGGGCGCGGATCGCCGAGGCGGAGGCGATCTTCCGCGAGGTGGGCGAGCAGACCCACGCCGACCTGATCGCCGCGCTCGGGCACAAGCTCCGCGAGCGCATCCGGGAGCGGGAGCGCGGCGGGTTGCCGACGTCCGAGTCCTCGCCGTCGCCCGAGCGCTTCGACGCTCCCGCGCTCGAAGCGGTGCTTGCCGAGGACGGGTGGACCCACGCGATCGCCTGGTACGCCATGGTTTCGGTCATGACCGTGGCGCTGGAACGGGCCAGCGACGGCGACCTGGCCGGCGCCCGCCGCGACGCCGAGGCGCTGCTGGAGCGGATGCGCCGCCACGGCGACCGCCTCGGCATGATCGACTCCCACGAGCTGCTCTCCGGCATCGCGCTGCTCGGGGGCGACCTCGGCCAGGCGGAGGCGCAGCTCCGCGAGTCGCTCCGGCTCGCCTGCGAGCTGCGCTACCCAGCCGAGATGGCGGTCCAGCTCAGCCGGCTCGGCGAGGTCGAGCTGGGGCACGGCGACCTGGCAGGCGCACGTGCCCATCTGGAGCAGGCGCTGGCCGCCTTCCGGCAGTTCGGCCTGCCCGACATGGCCGCCTCGGTCGGCAACGCACTCGGCATGGTCGCCGCGCTCGAGGGTGACCTGGTGCGCGCGGCCGCCGAGCACGACGCCGCCTTGGCCGCCTACCGCCAGCTCGGCGACGAGCTGGGCGTAGCCGCTTCCGAGGTCCTGCTCGGGCTGGTCGCCGCGCGGGGGGGCGCGCCGCGCCGGGCCGCGGACCTGCTGGAGCGGGCGCTCGGCACCGCCGAGCGGGAGGGCGATCCCATGCTGGCGGCGTTCGCGCTGGCGGCGATGGCGGTCGTGGCCGCGCGGGCCGGTGAGGCGGAGCGGGCGGCGACGCTGTTCGGCGCCGGCGACTGGCAGGGAGGCTCCGGGGGCTCGATGATCTTCGGTCGCCGGGTCATCCCCTGGCCGATGCTCCCGCGCCTGGTGGACGAGGCCCAGGCCAGCGCGCGCCGCGCGCTCGGCGACCAGGACTTCGAGGCGGCGATGGCCAGGGGCCGAGCGCTCGGTCCCGACCGGGTCGTGGCCGGCGCCGCCGGCCGGTCGCCTGAGGCGGACCGGCTCGGGGCGCCGGGAGACGCTCAGCCCACCCGGCGGTAGCTGCGCACCGCCCAGGCGAAGCTGACCACGGTGATCCCGGCGATCCACAGGAGCGCGTGCAGCGCTGGCGTGGCGACCGGTCCGCCGAGCAGCAGGCCCCTGGCGGCGTCGGCCACCACGGTCAGCGGGTTGGTCCTGACCACCGGCTGGAGCCAGCCGGGCATGCGGGTCGGCGACGCGAAGATCGAGCTGGCGAAGATCAGCGGCATCAGCGCGACGAACCAGAGCATCTGCACCGCCTCAGGGTCGCGGACCGACAGCGCGGTGCCCGCGCTGATGAAGGCGAAGGAGATCCCGAAGGCGATCACCAGCGCCAGCCCTGCCACGCCGCCCACGAACCCGCCGCTGAACCGGAACCCGAGCCCGAGGCCGACCGTCACGATCAGCGCGACCGTCAGCAGCATGCGGGCGCTGTCGGAGAGGATCCGGGCGATGAGGTAGGCGGAGCGGGCGATTGGCAGCGACCGGAAGCGGTCCAGGATGCCGTTGCGGACGTCGGTCGCCAGCCCGGTCGCGGTGATCGCCGACGAGAACGCCACCTGCTGCACCAGGATGCCCGGGATCAGGTAGGACGAGTAGCGGCCGCCGCCGGGCAGCACGATCGAGCCGCCGAGCACGTAGTTGAACAGCAGCGTGAGCATGATCGGGCGCAGCGCGTCGGCCACCCCATCCAGGGCCCTGGTCGCGCCGAACTGCTTGACCAGGCCCTCGGCCTGGATCGCGGTGGTCATCACGCCTCCTGTCGGTCCGGGCGCCGGACATGTCGCTCCGCTTCGCGATCGCGCCGCTTCGCGAGACCGGACAGTGAGCCGCAATGGCGCGCACCGCGGGTACGTGGCCGGGGTCCGTGGCGGGCGGTCGCCCGCAACGGTCGGCGCCACCGTGCGCCACCGCGCCGACAGGCTCCTGAACCCTGGCTGTCAGGTCTTGCAGCGCCCTGACAGCCAGGCGGCAGGCGTCGCAGGGAGTAGGGCCCGAACCTGGCCCAGGCCACCAGCACGGCCAGGATGAACAGGATGGCGTTGATGCCGACACCAGGTCGGCGCCGACGTCCGCCGGCCGTAGCGAGCCGCCGTCGCCGGACGGTGCGGAGGCACGAGACCGGCGGCTCCTGCCGATCTGCTATGCTCGGGCCTGCCCCATCGCAGCGAGGGCGGTCAGCCCTCGCGGTCGTCGCAGGGTCTTTACTCCGTTCGTACGCACGCCGTTCTACCGGCATGGACTGTCCGCGCGCTGTATCCCACTGAGGCGTCCATCCGAGTCATGAACGGAGTCTCGTTCCACGTGCCTGCTGCCCCAACCCTTCCGAATCCTTCCCGCACGTCCGCCAGCAGCCCCTTCGAGGAGCTGGGCGTGCCCGCCGCCCTGACCAGGGTGCTCGCCGGCCGCGGCGTCGTCACCCCCCTCCCCATCCAGGCTCGCACCATCCCCGACGCGCTCGATGGGCGCGACGTCCTCGGCCGGGCCGAGACCGGCTCCGGCAAGACCCTGGCGTTCGGCCTGCCACTGCTGGTCCGCGTCGCCGCGGCCCGATCGGTGGCGACCTCCAGCGCCGCGCGGTCGCGCCGGTCCCGGCCTTTGGCCCTGGTGCTGGTCCCCACCCGCGAGCTGGCCCGCCAGGTCCACGCCGAGCTCGCCCCGCTGGCGCGAGCGCTTGGCCTGCGTGTGCTCGCGGTCTACGGGGGCGCGTCGATGCGCACCCAGGTCCAGGCGCTCCGCGACGGTGTCGAGGTGGTCGTGGCGACTCCCGGGCGGCTGACCGACCTGCTGGGCCAGGGTGCCTGCTCACTGGACGCGATCACGGTCACGGTGCTCGACGAGGCCGACCACATGGCCGACATGGGCTTCCTGCCGGCCGTGACCTGGCTGCTGGACCGGATCCCGGCGGGCGGCCAGCGGCTGCTGTTCTCGGCCACCCTGGATAACGGCGTCGACGTGCTGGTGCGCCGCTACCTCACCGATCCCGTGCGCCACGCGATCGCCCCGCCGACCGGCGGCGTGGCAGGGATGGACCACCGATTCGTCAGCGTGACCGCCGTCGACAAGATCGCGGTCGCCGCCGAGCTCGCCGCCCACTCCGGCCGGGTGCTGCTGTTCGTGCGCACTAAGCGCGGGGCCGCACGGCTCGCGCGCCAGCTCAAGAGTGCGGCCGGGGTGCCGGTTGGCGCGCTGCACGGCGACATGGCTCAGCACGCCAGGGAGCGCGCCCTGGCGGCGTTCGTCAGCGGCCGGACGCCGGTCCTGGTGGCGACCGACGTTGCCGCCCGCGGCATCCACGTGGACGGGGTCGACCTGGTCGTGCACTTCGACCCGCCGACGGAGCCCAAGGCCTATCTGCATCGGTCCGGACGCACCGCGCGGGCGGGTGCCAGTGGCAGCGTCGTCACCCTGGTCCTACCGGAGCAGGCCGAGGACATGCTCAAACTGCTTCGGCGCGCCGGCGTGGCGGGGCCGGCAGTCAGTCGTGATGCTCCCGCCGGCGGCCGGCGGCCTCGCCACCGCCACCGCGGGCGCCGCTGACCCAGCGGGCTCAGACCCCGATCGACCAGGGATCCGAGAAACGCGCGGAGCAGATCTGGTAGCCGAGCGTGGTGTCGTCCGCCCCGAGCCCCGCATACCACATGCGCAGGGAGCCATCATGGCATCGCACGGCGCACGGGGCCTGGGCTCCGCGGGCGTCCGGGCCCTCCCCGGTGGCCTCGAGGGTGGTGCCATGGCGGTCCCATTCCACGCCGTCGGTGGAGGTCGCCACGGCGACGTTGACGCGGTCCGCGGCTTCGCTGGTGTGGAACATGTAGTGGGTCCTTGCGATGACGATCACGCAGGGATGCGAGGTGGCCAGCTCGCCCTCCGCGGGCTCCAGGACCGTGCCGACGCGATCCCAGGAGGCGCCGGTGGGTGAGACCGCCGCGAGGATCACCGCTCGCCGGCTGTCGCTGGAACCGTCGTAGCCGGAGAAGTACAGCCACCAACCCGTCTCGCCGAGCACGAGGCATGGATGGCTGGCGCCGAGCGCATCCTGCGGGCCCCGCTGCATGATGGTTCCCTGTGGCGTCCATCCCCGGCCGTCCTCCGAGGTGGCCATGTGCAGCTGGGTCGCCTCGCCGTCGAAACCCGCGTAGGCCATCAGGTAGCCGCCCGGCGTGCGCACGACGCTGGGGGACTCGACGCCGTACAGGTCGCTGTCGCCTGTCGACCCGGCGTCGATCGCGACCCCTTGCCGCTCCCATTTCCGGCCAGGTCGCTGGACCGCCGTCAGGATCCGTCCAGTGGTCCCGTCGTGACCCGAGTACCACATGCGCCAGCCGCCGTCCTCCTCGAGGACCCAGGGGCGGGACATCCGCACAGCGTCCGGCTCACCGGGTCGCCCCGGCGTCAGAATCGTTCCCTCGCGCACCCACCCCACCGGTCACACCTGCCCGCCCCGGCTGAAGCGTCGGTCGGGAATCTGGTCACGGTGGACGTAGCACCAGTCCTCGGGGTTGTACCGCGACAGTCGCGTCGTACAGGCCGGCGCGGCGCAGACCCGGTTCTCGCCGAACGAGCGGATGAGCTGCTTGCCGCCAGACCAACCCAGGTTGCTGTGTTTCCTCGCCATGTGGCACCGCTCTCGCTCGATCATGACGCCGCTGGAGCATCGCCACGACCGCGACGGCACGCCGGGCAGCACTCTCGTGCGTCAGCGCCCGATACCGCTCGCCGACACCGCGAGTCTACGCTTGGTGTGCGGCACGGGCATGCACCAGCAAGACGAGGAGCCAATGCGATGACGCTGTCGAATGAATTCACCTGGGACCAGGCGATGCAGCGGGCGCATCAGGCGGTCAGGGTCTCCGAGCAGCTCTATGACGAGATTGACGAGCTTGAGGGTCGCAGCAACGTCGACATCGAGAAGCACCTCCGCAGGGCCGAGGTGAAGGCGAGCCAGGCTCGGGTCTGGGTCGCGATCGCCCAGGCACTCGGGACGCAGGGCGACCGGTACTGACCAGCCGCGCGCTCCGTTGCCCGTCTCCAGCTGCCGGCGGGGTTTGGTGAGCGAGACCCGTTGCCACAGGCTCTCGCGCCATGATCCTCGCTGCCGGCCGCATCCCGGAATTTCTTGTCCACAACCCGCACGACCCGGGCTTCCTTCGTTGATGAGAAGAAGCTAGCATTCCCGCCGACATCGCTTGTCGGCGGGGGGTGGGGCGTGAGGGGGACTCGGACCGGCGTCTTCGGGATCGTGCTGGCATTCGGGCTTGCGCTGGCGACCTTGCCAGGGGTGCCGGCGAACGCGGCGTCCACGGCGCCGGGCGGGCCAGGGGCGCTCTCGCACTTCGACCTCGCCCGCAAGGACTGCCTCGGCACGGCGCGCAACCGCACCTCGAAGGTCTGGTACACGGTCGCCGGGGGGGTCCTCTCCGACGTCTACTACCCGACCGTCGACAACACCAACGTCGAGACGCTCCAGTACATCGTCACCGACGGGTCGACCTTCACCGACCTGCAGACCCGTGACATGACCTACACGCTGCGGGCGCTCGATCCCGGCGGGATGGCCTGCCGGGTCACGGCCACCGCCAAGAACGGCCGGTACCGGATCGTCACCGACTACCTGACCGATCCGGACCGCGCCACCGTGCTGCTCCGCAGCAGGTTCCAGCCGCTGGTCGGCACCCGCAAGGACTACCGGATGTACGTGCGGCTGGACGCGACCGTGAACGGCAACGGCGGCGGCGGCACCGACAACGCCGGCGCCGACACCGGCACCGTGGACCTCTCCACCGGCCACCCCGTGCCAGTCGCCATCGACACCAACACCGCCACGATCGCCGCCAACCGCGACTACGCCACCCCGGTGTTCGCCGCGCTGCGGCCCTCGACCCCGTTCACCCAGGTGAGCAGCGGCTTCGCCGGCAGCGACTCGGACGGCCTTGTGCAACTCGACAAGGACCGGGCGCTGGGCGACACCTTCACCGACGCGGCCAACGGCAACCTCGTCCAGACCGCCCGGTTGGACCTCGCCCGCGGGTCGGAGGTCACCCTCGCGCTCGGCTTCGGCGGGACCCAGGCGGACGCGGTCAAAACGGCGGGCGCGACCCTGGGCAACCGGCTGGACGCCGTGCTGGCACGCTACGTGGCCGGCTGGGTCGCCTACGATCGCGGCCTCCGGTCGCCGGGCAGCGCCTTCGGCGGGCTGCCGGTGAGCCGCCAGCTCGCGCTTGCCCGCTCGTACTACCTGTCCGCCAACGTGCTCAAGGCGTCCGAGGACAAGACCTTCCCGGGCGCGGTGGCGGCCTCGCTGGCCTCGCCATGGGGACAGGCGGTCGCGGCCGGCAGTTCGACGCTGACCTACTTCGGCTCCTACCGCGAGGTGTTCGCCCGCGACCTCTACGAGACGTTCACCGGCCTGCTGCTGGACGGCAACGTGGCCACCGCCCGCGACACCGTCCGCTTCCTGTTCGAGCGCCAGCAGCTCTCCGACGGCTCGATGCCGCGCAACAGCCTGGTCAACGGCAAGCCGGCGCCCGACACGTTCGGCACGCAGCTCGACGAGGTCACCTACCCGATCCTGATGGCCCTGCAGGCCGGGATCACCGACAAGGCGTTCTACCTGGCACACATCAAGCCGGCGGCCGACTTCGCCATCAGCCACGGGCCGAGCTTCGGCGCCGAGCGCTGGGAGGAGCAGAGCGGCTTCTCGCCGTCGACGATCGCCGCCGAGGTCGCCGGGCTGATCGCGGCCGCGCGGATCGCCGACCTGAATGGCGACGACGCCTCGGCCCGCGTCTACCGAGGGGTCGCCGACGACTTCCAGCGTTCGGTGAAGGGCTGGACCGTCACCACCAACGGTCCCAAGAGCTCGCAGCCCTACTTCATCCGGCTCTCCAAGACCGGTGACCCCAACGCGGCCATCACCTACAACGTCGGCAACGGCGGCCCGACCCTCGACCAGCGCGAGGTCATCGACGCAGGCTTCCTCGAGCTGACCCGCCTCGGGCTGTTCCGGGCCGACGACCCCGACGTGGCCAGGTCCCTTCCGATCGTCGATGCCACCATCCGGTCGCAGACGGCCAGCGGGCCGGGCTGGCACCGCTACAACGGCGACGGCTACGGCGACGGGAACGCCGACGGCCATCCGTGGGCGCCGACCGACCAGGGCAACGGGCACCTGTGGCCGGTGCTGGACGGGGAGCGGGCCGAGCACCACATCGCCGTCGGCGACCAGTCGACCGCGGTCGGGCTCGCGGATGCCATGTCCCGGTTCGCCGGCGGCGTCGGCCTGATCCCCGAGCAGGACTGGGAGAACCCCGACCTGGCGCCGTCGGCGTTCGGCACCGCGCCCGAGGTCGCCTCGATCGGCTTCGTCAACGGCCAGCCGGCCGGCTCGGCCGCGCCGCTGACCTGGTCCGCGGCCCAGTTCGTGCGGCTGGTGCGCGACCTGGATACCAGGCGCCTGCTCGAGCAGCCGGCCGACACGGTCGCCCGCTACGTGGCGCACCAGCAGGGCGCCACCAGCGTGACCATCACCGCCCCGCCGGACCGGACTGCGGTCCCCGGCTCGCCGGTGACCGTCACCGGCACCTCGGTGCCCGGCAACACCATCGATGTGTCCGCCACCAATACCGAGCGGGACTCCGAGAACACCGTGGTCACCACGACGGCCGGGCAGGACGGCACCTGGAGCGTCCAGATCCCGATCAACGGCGGCACCATCGTCCTCGACGCGGTCGCCACCGCAAGCGATGGCGGCACCGCGCACGCGCAGCGGACGGTCGTGCTGGACTTCACGCCCGGCACGGTCCTGCTGGACGTCACCGACCCGGACGGCGACGACAACGGGCCGGGCAACTACGCCTACCCGACCTCGTCCAACTTCCAGCCCGGCGCCTTCGACCTCGAGCGCTTCCAGGTCCTCGACGACGGCAGCAACGTGATCTTCAGGGTGCAGACGAGGGACCTGACGCCGACCTTCGGGAGCCCGCTCGGCGCGCAGCTCGTCGACGTCTACGTGCACGATCCCGCCGCCTCGCAGACCTCGACCGCGGCCTCGTTCCCGCAGCGCAACTACTCGATCGCCGGCGGCTCGGCCTGGAGCCGGCTGCTGGAGGTCCAGGGCTTCGGGCAGCGGTACGTCGACGCGGGTGGGGCGACCCTTGGCACCATCACCATCAGAGCCAACGAGATCTCGCGGTTCATCACCTTCAGCGTGCCCAAGTCGAGCCTGGGGCAGCCAGGACCCGGCTGGGGCTTCACGGTGGTCCTGACAGGCCAGGACGGCTTCAGCCCCGACCAGGCCCGAGGCTTCGCGCCCACCCCGCAGGAGTTCGCGTTCGGCGTCTGCGCGTCCGCGTCCTCCGATCCCCACTGCACCGTCGACCCGAACACCGTGCCCAAGGCGATGGACGTCCTCACACCCGCCGGCGTGACCCAGTCCGACGAGCTCGACTACACCGTCCACCAGCCCGTAACCATCCAGGGCGTGACCATCCAATAAGAGGGCACCCCGGGGCCCGTCCTGGCTTCCGGCCCCCGGGCCAGCCAGCTTCGGCCGTGGGCGGCCCGCCGGCCCCTGGGCGGTGTGTCGCCGTGGCGGCGGCGTTCGTGTGGATCTTCTATGATCCGCCGGTGTCTGACCCTGTCTGTCCCTGTTCGAGGCTGCCGGCATGCAGACGGCGCTGAGGCATCGCCGCGACGCCGCCGCCCGCGGCTCCGCCCGGAAGGTGCCTCGGCCGCCCGTCGAGCTGTGGTCGCTCGGCTGGCTGCTGCTCGCCGGCTTCCTGCTGCAGGTAGTGTTGCGCGTCGCCATCAGCATCGGGCGGGACGGGCCGACGAACTTCGCCGACGAGACCGGCTACCTGGCCAACGCGCGGGTCATCGCTGGCGGCGTCCCCGGTGCGTTGCAGATGGCGGCCCTCTACCGGGGCGGGTACTCGCTCCTGCTCCTGCCCGCACAGTGGCTGGGGCATTGGCCGCTCAGCGTGTACCAGGGCGTGCTCGTCACCAACGCCCTGCTGTCCAGCCTGGTATTCCCGCTCCTCCACGTGCTGCTGACCAAGGTCTTCCGGGTGCCCGCCCGGACCGCCCTGATCGCCGCCTTCCTGGCGACTCTCTACCCGCCGCTGGTCGTCACCACCCAGTTCGCCTCGGCCGAGTCGCTGCTGCCCGCGCTGGTGCTGCTCGCCGCCATCACCCTGGGCGCCGTGGTCACCGCCTCGCGGCCCCGCGCCGCGGCGGGCTGGGCGATTGCCAGCGGGTGTAGCGCCGGCGCGCTCTACACGACCCACGGCCGCACCGCCCCAATGGTGGCGCTGCTGGTCGTGCTTCTGCTGACGCTCGCCGTGCTGCGCAGGGACCTCGCCGGCGCCGCCGTCGCCGGCGTGGTGGCGGCCGTCGCCGTGACCCTGGCCGGGCAGTGGCTGAACGACTGGCTGAACGGGAAGAGCTGGGGTGGCCGCCAGGACGCCGACCTCCAGCACGTGCTCGACAACGCCCGCACGCTCGGCTCGCTCAAGGCCGTGGCCGCCCTCGCCCTCGGCGAGTCCTGGTACCTGTTCGTCGCCACCTTCGGCCTCGTCGTCCTCGGCCTCGTCCACGCCGCTACCCGCCTTCGGGCGCCAGCCACGCCCGCGCCGGAAGGCGCCGGCCCGACGGTGTCCGCGACCGCGCCGCCGGAAGGCGCCGGCCCGACGGTGTCCGCGACCGCGCCGCCGGAAGGCGCCGGCCCGACGATGTCCGCGACCGCGCCGCCGGAAGGTGGGAGCCCGCCGATGTCCGCGACCGCGCCGCCAGAGGGTGGGAGCCCGCCGGCAACCGCCACGGCGGCGGGTGGGGGGCGGCGGGCGGTCGATGGGCTCCGTGGGGCGGTCGGTCGCGAGGCTGGTGGGGCTGCGGTGGTGAGCGTGTTCGTGCTGGGCTCCACGATTGGGCTGGCCCTTGTGGCGGGGCTGTTCCTCAATCCGCCGCTGCGACCGGACCATGTTGTCTACGGTCGCTACCTGGAGATCCTGGCCCCGCCGCTGCTCGCGCTCGGGCTGGTGCGGCTGTGGACGGTGCGGGCCCGGCGCCTGGTGGCGGAGCTGGCGGTCGGGTCCGCGGTGGCGCTGGTGGCGTGCGCGGTCGCCGCGGTCTACGCCGGCGGCCTGGTGAGGCGGGGCCCTGTCAATTGGTACACAGTGCTGGCGCTGCCGCTGCTGGCGCAGACGCGCGAGCAGATCCGGCCGGTGACCGCGACGCTGGTGGCGTTGGCGGGCGCCGCGATCCTGCTGGCGCTGGCGCGGCGGCCTCGGGTCTGGGCGCTGCTGGGGCTGGCGGGAGTCTTGGTGGCCAGCTCGATCGCGCTGCGGGTGGTGGTGATCGAGGCCAGGGATCGTGCCATCTACGGCACGCAGCCGATCGCGCTCTCCGAGGTCCCGGGGCTGAACGCGCCGCTGGACGTCGGCTACGACCTCGCCGCCTACACGCCCGTCGGCCTGTATGGCTACCAGTGGCAGTTGGATCGCGCCCGCTTCGTGCTCTTCGACTCCCGCCGGGACCCGGTTCCGCGCACCAAGTGGGTCATCGCCGGGCTGAACTGGCCGCCGGCGCGGGAGCTGGGAGCGCGCAGGGTCTGGGTCCACCGGGCCTTCCGGCAGGCGTTGTGGCGCCTGCCACCCTGACGGCGCGGCCCGGGGGGAGCAGTGCGGGAGCCGGCTGGGCGAGGCTCGGCGGGCTCAGGATCGGGGTTGGAACAGCTCGACGGGTTCCCCGAGGGGTCGTCGACCAGGACCTGGTCCCCCCCCGCGGCCGCCCTTCTCGAGGCGAGCGCCCGGGAGTGGCGGTGGCTCCTATGTGGACGGGGCGCGGGGGAGGGGGGTTTGATCGAGGACGTAGTAGAGGGCGACCGCGAGGTGGCCGGCGAGGGTGAGGGGAGCGCTGACCCATGCAAGGCCCATCAGGGCGATGTAGGCGACGTTGCCGACGCTGAAGCGGCGCAGGGCGGCCTTGCCGTCGGCCCGGCTCATGGGGCGGTCGAGCAGGCGGCCGCCGTGGACCGCCCACCACCACAGGACGCCGAAGCTGGAACCCATCAGGAACATCACGGCGCTGTACGCGAACGCTGCGGGGTGGGAGTCGACGGGCTCGGTGAGGTGCTCGGCCAGTAGCGCGGTCGGAAACGGGATGGCGGCGACGAACAGCAGCAACAGCAGGTTGATGAACAGCAGCACGCGATCGACCCGTGCGATCTGGCGGAAGACGCTGTGGTGGTTGACCCAGATGATCCCGATCACCAGGAAGCTCACCAGATAGGCGGCGTAGTGGGCGATGGCGCCCCGCTCCAGGAGCTGCCTGCCGAGGGTCGAGCCGGAGCCCGGGCGCAGGTCGAGCGCGAGCAGGGTGATCGCCACGGCGAACACCCCGTCGCTGAACGCTTCGACGCGGCTGGTCTCCATCGCGGGAATGCAATCACAGCGCCGGCTCGACCGCCGGCCACCACGCGCAAGCTCCGTCAGAGCGGCCTGGTCGAGGCGGACGCCGAGGTCACCGGCCGGCCACGCGCTGCGGCGCTCCAGCAGGACGACGTCCCCCAGCGGCTGTCGACCTGCCCGATCCGCTCGCGCACGCCCACGACCCGGAAGCCGCAGCGGCGGTGCAACGCCAGGCTGGCGGTCCGGCTCGGACAGTCTTGCAAACCGTGATTCATGTCAACCAAACTTGATCGAGATGACTGCGCTTGCGATTCCAACCGTTCCCGGTGCCGTCGCCGCGGAGCGCGCCCTGGCCGACCCGCTGCGGCAGCGGATTGTGCCACGGCCCCGCAAGAGCGCCTGAGCCATGGGCGCGGTGGCACCGTATGCGTTTGGGGACGGCGTGCCGGCCGCGCGGCGGCTGGCGCTCGTCGCCGAGGCGTTCGAGCCGTCCAGCCGCGCGTTCCTGGAGCGCTTCGCGGGCGCGACGCCCGCGCTGGCGGTGGACCTCGGCTGTGGCCCGGGGCACACGACCCTGCTGCTCGACGAGGTGCTGCGGCCGCGCCGGACACTCGGTCTGGACCAGTCAGCGACCTTCCTGGAGCTGGCCCGCGCGACCGCGCGCCAGGGGATCGCCTACCTGGAGCACGACGTGACCACGGTGCCGTTTCCCGAGCGCCCGGTGGACCTCGCATCCTGCCGCTTCCTGATGACCCACCTGGCCGACCCCCGGGCGGTGCTGGCGGCCTGGGCGTCGCAGCTCGCGCCGGGAGGGTTGCTACTGCTCGACGAGGTCGAGGAGATCCACACCGAGCATCCCGTCCTGCGCGCCTACCTCGACACGGTGGCGCGCTTGCTGACGGCGCGTGGCCACCGCCTCGAGGTCGGCCGTCTGCTGGAGTCGCTGGCCGACCCCGGCGACCTGCGGCGCGTCGACAGCCGCCTCGCAGTGCTGTCGCCGCCCACGCCGCTGGTTGGTGCGATGTTCGGCCTGAACCTCGGGGTCTGGCGTCACGACCCGCTCGTCGCCGGCGTGGCCACCCCGGCCGTCCTCGATGAGATCGCCCTCGGCCTGCGTGCTCTCGCCGACGGCGAACCCGCCAGCATCACCTGGCGACTGCGTCAGCTCGCCTTCGAGGGGTCGCCGCGAGGTAGGCGCTGACCAGCGGGTGCCGCGCCGCGGGTGTGCTGGAGGTCTGCGGGACGAACAGCGTCCCCCCCGTTGATCAGCAGCCGCGAGGTGGTCGGGTCGTACTCGGCGTGCGCGGCGTCGGGAATGCCGGCGACGTTGCGCGCGAACTCGATGACCACGTGCTGGAAGCCACCACAGGTGCCGAGCAACGGCAGGTCGTGGGAGCGGGCGAAGGTGATCGCCTCGAGCGCCCCGCGCATGCTCCGGTACGGGCTGGCCGGCGCGATCCAGACCGCGTCGAAGCCGTCCAGGACGTCCTCGGCGGGCCCGTCGATCCCGGGGTGTCGATCCAGGCGGCCTCGGCCAGCCAACCTCGACGCTGGGCGGCATGGTCGACGGTCGCCCAACCCTCGCGTGCCCGCCAGGCCGGCGCAAGCCGATTAGCGGGCGGCGGTCAGAGGTCGAGGCGGTAGGCGATCACCGTGATCGGGCGCTCGCCCTCCACGCGGTGGGACGCGGGGGCGTCGAAGTCGAACGTCGGCGCTCGCCGGAAGCCCATGTGCTCGTACAGGGCGACCGCGGCGGTCATGATCTCCGCCGTGTGCAGGCCAAGCACCGCGGCGCCCGCCCGCCGCGCCCGATCGAGGCACGCCTCCATCAGCAACCGGCCGATCCCGCGCCCGCGCGCCGCCGGGTCGACGCCCAGGGCCCGCACGCCCGCCCAGCCCGGCGGCCAACCGACCCCCTGGGCGTTGGACTGCTCGTAGAAGGTGACCGTTCCCAGCAGCCGGCCCGCCTGCTCGGCGACGAGCAGGCTGCCGGCCCGGACCCGGGGTTCCAGGTCGAGGATGTCGGCTATGTAGGGCTCATAGATGGCCTGCGGGATCGCCGAGGCGAACTGGCGATACGCCGCCTCCAGCAGGACGCGGATCGCCTCGTGCTCCTCGGGCTCGGCGCCGCGCACCGAGACGGCGGCGCCCTCGTCGGCGATCGCGGCCTCCTTGGCGCCACGGGCGTTCGGTTTCGCGTTGAATGACGTCATCGCTGCTCCCCGGTGTGACTCCGGGCCCGATGCTAGCGAACGCCGCGTGGCGTCGGGTTCACGTCCGCGTGGAAGGGGCGGGCGGCGAACCCGAGCTGATAGGAAGATCCAGCGCGACGAACTGGTCGACCGCATCCGCTGGCAAGGCCGCGAACGCGGTTGCCGCCGCGCGCTCCAGGCGCTCAGCGAAGCGTCCGACTGCTTGGAGCATGTCGCTGAGGCACACGGTCACCTCCGCGGCCGTCAGCGTGGCGAGGCCGATCGGGGCCTCGATCTCCTTGCCCCAGGGCTTCACCACGGGTAGGTCCTTCGTGGGCGCCAGGGTGCCTGGCACCAGGAGGACGAGGGAAATCCTGTCCGTGGCGGGTGATTCCCGGTAGACCCACGACAGGGTCCCCCAGAGGGGACGACCGCTCTTCTCCAGCTCCTCGACTCGAGCTCTCCAGAAAGGTGCTGCACGGCAATTTCGCAAGATCTCCAGGGTCTCGACGCTCTTGCGGAACGAGACGACCGGGTCCGGCGCGACTACCCGATGTAGGGCTCGCTGGACGTCAGGCTATGGTCGAGGCGAAGCCGGATCGCCGGGTGGATCTCATAGCCGCCCAGGTCCGTCGGCTCGACCCATGCGACCGCGGCGGCTTCGTCGGTGCGCTGGAGCTCGCCGCCGACCGGGCGGGCCCGCAGGCAGATGTTGACCGGCTGTCGGACCTCCTTGACCTTGTCGCCCTTGTAGTAGGCGATCAGGTGGTCCGGCGTGGAGAACACGCCCACGATGCCGGTGATCTCGACCTGGAGGCCGGTCTCCTCCTGGCACTCGCGGACGGCGGCCTTGGGCACGGTTTCGCCCTTCTTCACGGCGCCCGTGGGGATGGTCCACAGCCCCGAGTCGGGCCGCTGCAGCAGAAGCACCCGGCCGGCGTCGTCCCGCACCAGCACGGAGGCGGACGGCTTGCGGCTGGTCGGCTTCGGCGCGTGCGGGTCCTGCCAGTAGTCGACCCGGCGCCGCTTCGGGCTCACGCGAGCTCCATGGCCGGCTCGGCGGCCAGCGGGCGGGCCGAGGACCAGACCCGTTCGAAGCTCTCCACGTAGGTGTGGAAGTAGGCGCCGTCGACCCGACGCAGGTGCAGCGTCGGCGTGTGCGCGGCCAGGAGCCCGTACACGTGGACGTTGACCAGGAGCTCGTCGTCGAACCGGTAGATCGAGTTGTAGAGCGGCGTGTCGTGCAGGCGGATGGAGGCGACATCGGCCAGCGGCCGGTAGGCGGCCAGCACCGCGCCGACCCGGCCGGCGACAACGCCGCGGCCGATCGCCTGCTCGTCGTCGCGGGCGGCGAGCTGGCGGCCTTCGGGGTCGCCGAGCAGCAGCCGGACCCGAACGCCGTCCTGCGCCTTGGCGCGCAGGGTCGGGAGCCATTGGAGGTGCTCCTCGGTGAGGAACAGGCCGCCGAAGGCGAGCAGATCCACGGATCGGCCGGCGCGGCGCAGCAGCTCGTCCCACAGGTGCGCGGGGACGTCGCCGCGGCGGGGCCAGATGTTGACCAGCTCCGCGCGCGCGAGCGCGGTCCGGTCGGTCACCTCGGGCCACAGGTAGCTCTCATCCTCGCCGAGCAGCGCGGCGACCCGGTAGCGGGTCTTCGGGTAGGGGACGCTGGTGCCGGCGAGCCAGCGCTCCACACTCTTGGCGCTGACTTCGAGGGCCTCCGCGAGGGTGGCGGTGTCGTGGCCGGCGCGGAGCATCGCGCGGCGCAGCGGCTCGTTTCCCATGCCCATGGTGCCCATCGTCCCCCTGAAGGACACCTCGGGGCAACCTTCACCATCCTCGCTGAAAGAAGTTGTCTGAAGATGTCGAGCACTGTCATCGCGCTGCCGAGCCGGAGCGGAACAGGCTAACCGGACTCCAACCCCGGGAGGTAGCAAAGATGGCAAACCCAGCAGACCCGCTGCACGTGAGCGGCGACGCGTTGCCAGCACTGAACGACGTCGAGCTGTCGACCCTGATCGAGATCGGCTCGGCTGGTGGGATGTGGCCTCGGCACAAGCTGGACCCGGCCGCAGTCCGGGTGCTGCTGGAGCGCGCCGCCCAGGAGATCAAGGCTGAGACGAGCGTGGACCCCACGCCTGCGAGGCGACGTTGGCGCGGTCAGTCGATCGTCACCGGTTCAGCCGTGGACGGAGACCGCCGATGAAGAGAGAGGTCTGCGGCCTGGATGAGATCGAAGACGGCTACGGGCGGGCTATGGTGGCGCTCTTCGATGGTTGGGTAGAGAACCGGCGGAGGTATCTCGATGGCTCGCGTAAGCGATGATCGGCTAGCGGCCGCGCGCGAGGTCGTCTCGATGATTCGCACCAGCGCCGACTTCCGTGAGGGTGTGGCGACCAATCCTGCTGGGGGAACGCACGATCGTGGTCGCCTCGGTTGATGACACCGTTGGCGAAATCGTCGGCCGGGTCAGCAGAACCGGACTACCGGTGACCCTGTGTGTGCGCGCTGGCTCCAGCAGCATGACGGTTGCCACGATCCGGGAACTCGAACCGGGCGAGCACGCCACTGATCCGCACTCCGTGGCGCCCAAGGCCAACCTCGGAATGTTCATCTCCTACCTGTGGAAGATGCGGACGTTCACCTCCCACGTGGAGGAGCCCGCCGGGGCCGAGTACGAGCTGGAGTTCGCCTAGCAGAGCAGAGTCTGCTACGCCACCTGCTCGCCGGGCCCAGTCAGGTGCTTCACGTACCCGTTCGCCATCAGGATCTCCGCATCGTCCTCACGGATCTCGACCTGCTCCCCGCCCCGTCCGGTGTACCGCCTCGCGCAGTTCATTGGCGCGCGCCGCCATGGCCTGCTCGTCGGTCGGGTCGACGTCGGCGAACAGCGCTTGGGCGCTCGGCGGCACGGCCAGCCGCCGGAAGCCGGCCTCGGTCTGGCGCTCACGGATCGGCTCCTGGCGCGCCTCGGTGCGGATGGGTCGATCTCCTTCTGACGGCGCTTCAGGGCCGCCCGGAGGGCCCAGATAACCGTGCTGGCCCGAGGGTCGGGGCGGCACGGACCCGTAGCTGGTATCAAGTGGAGCGGGACACCGGATCGAGCGAGAGGAGTGGGCGTGGCGGCGAGGCCGGGGAGGGCGGGACGGCCGAAGCTGGTGCTGGGGGTGTACGTGGTCACCGCGGCCGGGATGGCGCCGGGCCGGGGCCACGCCGAGGTGGCGGCCGGCGCCATCGAGGGCGGCGCGAACGCGGTCCAGCTCCGCGCGCCCGGGCACCGGGACGAGGAGCTGTTCCCGCTGGCCCAGGAGCTGGCCGACCGGTGCGGCGAGCGGGGCGTGCTGTTCGTCGTCGACGATCGCATCGAGCTGGCGATGGCCTGCGGCGCGGCAGGCGTGCATCTCGGGCAGGGCGACCCCTGGCAGGAGGCACGGATGCGTCTGGGTCCGGACCTGGTCCTTGGCGTCAGCGTCGAGAGCACCGAGCAGGCGTCCGCGGCCGAAGCCGCCGGCGCCGACTACCTGGGCGTCACCGTGTTCGCCACCAGGACCAAACCGGAAGCGGTCCCGGGAGGGCTGGAGCGGGTGCGCGAGATCAGCGCGGCGACCCGCCTGCCGGTGGTCGGCATCGGCGGGATCGACGCGTCCAACGCGCGCCAGGTGCTCGACGCGGGCGCCGCCGGGATCGCGGTGGTCTCGGCGGTCGCCGCCGCCCCCGACCCGGCCGCCGCCACCCGCGCCCTGGTCGCCGCCGTCCGCGGCACCACCAGCGCTCCGCCCTTCCACCCCTGAGCCCGCCGTCGGGCTCCCGTGTCAGCCCTGCGCGCGCAGCGCCGCGATCAGCCATTCGAACGCGGGCACCCGCGGCGGGAATGGCGGCCGGCCGTTGATCACGCCGACGAGCTGCCAGTAGCGCTCGGCAGGGGGTCGGTGAACGCCTCCAGGTCCGCCCTCCAGCCGCTGGAGACTCACGCCGTCATCCCACCGTCCTCCTCGAGCCCTTGATCGACCATGTCGAGGAGGCGGTGGGTGATGTCCTCGGTCTGGCGCGGCGGGAGGCCGCGCAGGGGACCGTCGATGACCAGCATGGCCAGGCCGTGCACGGCCGACCAAGCCAGGAACTGCGCGCCGGGGCGACGCCGGCGGGGCAGGACGCCCGCATCGACGAGCTCGTCCAGCGCGGCCGCCAGGAGCTGGAACGGGGTCAGGCCGCTGTGCCCGGCCTTGGCCGGGTCGGCGGCGCCCTCCAGGTTCTCGGGGACCGAGAACGCGGTCCGGAACAGCCCCGGCTCGGCCTGGGCGAAACGTAGGTAGCCGGTCCCGACCGCTCGCAGTCGCGCACGCGCCGCGCCGGCGGGATCGCCGGAGCTCGGCAGCTCCGCCAGCTCCCGCTCGATCGCGACGGCCAGCGCCGACATCGCGGCCGAGGAGACCGCCCGCAGCAGCGCCAGGCGATCGGCGAAATGGCGGTACGCCGCGTTGGGAACCACCCCGGCCCGGCGCGTGGCCTCGCGGAGCACGACCGCGTCCGGGCCGCCGCTGCGCGCCAGGTCGATACCGGCCTCCAGCAGCGCATGCCGTAGATCGCCGTGGCGGTAGGTGCCGCGCCTCGTGGGGCCGGTGCCGGTCTCTGTGGTCGTCATCACCTCTCCACGCGGGCGCCGTCCCGACCCTTTGCTATTGTGGACAGCGTACACAAACTCGCTGGAGGAGGGCACGGGGGATGGGGGCGACCACGTCCAACGAGAGGATCGTGCGGGTCAACGGGGTCGACCTGTGCGTCGAGAGCTTCGGTGACCCCGCCGACCCGGCGATCCTCCTCATCCATGGAGCGGGCGCCTCGATGCTCTGGTGGCAGGAGGAGTTCTGCGAGCGTCTGGCGGCCGGCCCCCGGTTCGTCGTTCGCTACGACCATCGCGACACCGGCCGATCGGTCAGCTACCCGCCGGGCGCTCCCCAGTACACGGGGGCCGACCTGGCCGCGGACGCGGTCGGCGTGCTCGATGCCTTCGGCCTGGCCAGCGCCCATCTGGTGGGGACCTCGATGGGCGGAGCGATCTGCCAGATGGTGGCGCTGCGGCATCCCGACCGGGTCGCATCCCTCACCTTGATCTCGACCACCTCGGTCTCGACGAGCCCAGGTGGCCTCGACCTTCCGGGTCCGTCGGAGGAATTTCTCGCCTTCGTCAAGGGGGCGGCGGACCCTGACTGGTCGGATCGGCCGGCGGTGATCGACCACCTCGTCGGCTCCATTCGTGCCCACGCGAGCGCCGCCCGCCCGTTCGACGAGGCGGCCGTCCGTGAGTTCGTGCGTCGTGACGTCGACCGCGCCCGCAACATCGAGTCGAGCATGAGGAACCACTTCGTGATCGACCCCGGCGACGACCCCGCGCCCGGGGTCGGCGAGATCGGCGCCCCGACCCTGGTGGTCCATGGCGCGGACGACCCCTTGTTCCCGCTGGGCCACGGGCTCGCGCTGGCCGGCGGCATCGCCGGCGCCAGCCTGCTCGTTCTGGAGCGGACCGGCCACGAGCTGCCGCCGGCGGTCTGGGACGTCGTGATCCCCGCGATCCTGGTGCACACCGCGGGAGGCAGCTAGCGGGGCGGGGCGGTGCTCGGGCCGACCTGCTCGTCGAGCCAGTCCTGGAGCGGAGCGGCCGTGCGCAGGAACTCCACCACCCGCCGCTTGGCGCCGGCGGTGTGGAGCCAGGCCGCCGCGGGCCAGTGGCGCCACGCGATCAGCCCCTTGTGGCGCAGGAGCTCGATCCGCGGGTGGTCCCGCGGGTAGCCCTTGGGCGCGCTCTTGAGGCTGGACGACCCGTGGACCTCGACCTTCTCGGCGGTGAGCCGGTCGATGACGGCGACCAGCTCGACCCCGCTGCCCTCGTCCGCGGCAGCGCGCCGGTAGCGGTCCAGCTGGTCAGGGGCCATCTGGTAGTAGCCGATCCCGGTGCTCAGCCCGTCCGCGCTGAAGTTGACGTAGCCGCCGCGCTCCAGGATCGCGTAGATGGCCGTCTTGTAGGGCGACTTGTCGGTGCGGAAGCGCACGTCCCGGTACGGCCGCGCGATGCGGCCGGCCCCGAACTCGTCGGCCAGCTCGTCCAGCAGCTCCGCCATGGGCGCGTGCACGCTGGCGTCGAAGACCGGCTTGTGGGCCGTCCAGTACGTCTTGGTGTTGTCGGCCTGGAGCCCCTCGTAGAACTCCACCGCCTCGATGGGCCATCCGCGGAACGCCATGTCAAAGAGCATAGGCGATCCGAGCGGGAGGGGTTGTCCGAAAAGCGTGGCGGGTACCCGCGGCGTGCCTCTTCGGAAACGTTCACCCGATGCTTGCGGTGATGAAACATGTTCGTCACTCTGGCTGCGGCAATATGTGAACGGAATCACAAAGCCGTCAAGGAGGGAGCAGCGTCACGGTGCCGATGAAGTCCGTTCATCGCATGGTCCATCAAGCGGATCGACCCGACGGAGGAGTGGAGTGGGGCTGCCCGCAGTGCGGCCGCAGCGAGTTCGACCAGGACTGGCTCCGCAGCCACGAGATGGCGTGGTAGCGGCAGGCTCCCGCGCGACGGGAGACAGCCCATGACCCTGCTGATCGCCGCGACCGGCGACGTCCCCACCCGCGTCGGTGAGCTGCTGCTCGGTCGCGCCATCAAGGTGGCGGCGGTGCTGCTGGTGGCGTTCGTCGTCGACCGCCTGGCGCGGTGGATGGTGGGGCGGGTCGTGCGCGGCCTCCAGCGGCAAGGGGTCCAGCAGCGGTTGCAGTCGATCCGGGCGAGAACGCCACGGGCCCTGCTGGCCACCACCGACCCGCTGCCCAGCCTGCGCCACGCGCAACGCGCCGACGCCATCGGCGCGGTGCTGCGCAACCTGTCCTCGGTGGTCATCTGGCTGCTCGCCGCCATCCTGGTCCTGCAGGTGCTCGGCGTCCGTCTCGGGCCGCTGCTCGCCGGCGCGGGCGTGGTCGGCCTGGCGATCGGCGTGGGCGCGCAGCAGATGGTGCGCGACTTCCTGGCGGGCATCGCCATGCTGCTGGAGGACCAGTACGGCGTCGGCGACGTTATCGACGTGGGCGAGGCCACCGGTGAGGTCGAGCGGGTGGGCCTGCGGACCACCCGGCTGCGCGGCGTCGACGGCACGGTCTGGCACGTGCGCAACGGCGAGATCGAGCGCGTCGGCAACAAGTCGCGCGACTGGGCGCGCGTGCTGCTGGACGTGGAGGTGGCGCGCGGCGCCGACCTGGCGCTGGTGCGGCGCACCGTGGAGCAGGCCGCCAGGGAGCTGCGGCGGGACGAGCGGTGGCGGTCGCTGCTGCTCGAGGATCCCGAGGTCTGGGGCGTCGAGGGGCTCGGGCCGGCGTCGGTCACGATCCGGCTCGCCGTCAAGACCCGCCCCTCGCGTAGCGACGAGGTTGCCCGCGAGCTGCGCGCCAGGGTCGACGAGGCCATCGAGAGCGCGGAGATCCCGCTCCCGGCCCCGACCGAGGCCCTGGTGATCGGCCCGGAGCGGTGACCCGGGCCCGGCGCTAGGCCGGCTGGTCGAACATCCAGCGGTGACCTTCCAGGTCGGCGGCCCGATAGCTGCGGCCGTACCCGGTGTCCGCGGGCTCCGAGAGGATGGTCGCGCCCGACTCGCGGGCCCGGGTGAAGTGGGCGTCGACGTCCTCGACGTACACGTGCACGCCGTCGATGACGTACGGCACCGCCAACCAGCGGCTGGCCGCGGCGGCGTCGTGGTAGGCCAGCATCGGGGTCACGGTGGGAGCGGGCGTGTTGGTTGGCACGGGACCCTCCTCGCTCGGCTGTCCTGACGATTCTCCAGCACCTCCCTCCCCACGTCTTGGACCAACGGGCGCCTCACCGGCCACAACCGGACCCGCCGCGACCTCACCTGGCGGCGCGTTCCGGTGGCCCGGCACGGCGCAGCCACAGCGCCGCCTGGGTCGGCTGCATCGCCTGGTCGACCGCGGCCAGCAGCTCGGTGGTGAGGGTGTCGAGGTCGATCTGCTGGCGCAGGCGGGCGCTGAACGCCGCGATGGTCATGGCCGCGTCGTAGCCGCGCCGGTTGAAGCGACGGTCGACCGCCCGCTGCACGCGGCGGCGGGCCGGCTGGAACACCCCGGCCACCGCCAGGGTCGCCCCGGCGACGACCAGGCTGCGACCCTGGCCGAGAAGCTGACCGAGCCCGAGGACCACCCGGCGTACGCCCCACCGAGCAGCACCGTGAGCAGTCCGTATGTCAGCGTGCGGCTGACGATGCGGTCCAGGTCGTAGAGCCGGTAGCGCGCGATCGCCGCGCCGATCGCCATCGGGAGCAGTGCCAGGTACAGGCCGGCGGCCCAGCCGGCCAGGGTCAGGTGCTCGGTGACGATGCCGGCCGCGGTCGCCAGCACCGCCAGCGGCGCCAGCGCCGCCGCCAGCGTCAGCCAGCGGAGCTGCTGGCGCTCCACCCCGCGGGCACGGCGAAAGCGCAGCACCAGCGATGCGGCGGCGACCACCAGGGTGATGGCGGTGGCCGGGGAGGCCGTGCCGTAGACGGTCCGGAGCGGCTCGACCAGCGCGGGGATGGCCATCGGGTTGTGGACCGTCCGCAACGGCGAGTCCGGGTCCAACCGCGGCACCCCGAGCAGCCAGGACACCAGGAACGCCGCGGGCACCGCCGCGGCCACCCATGCCCACCACCGCCAGCGCGATGATGGCAGCGAGCCGGTCGGAGTGAGCAGCAGGATGAAGCCGAGAAGGCCGAGCCCGGGAATGAAGGTGCCCGAGGCGAGCACCGCCACGTAGCTGGCGGCCGGCAGTCCCCCGGGCCGCACCAGCAGCCCGTAGCGGGCGTATCCCTCGGCCGCGTTGGTGAGCGCCTGCGGCAGCAGCGCGAAGGCCAGCAGCAGCCAGCCGACCGGATGGCGGGGCCGACGGCTGGCCAGCACCGCCCCCGCGGTCGCGGCGCTCACCGCCCCGAGCACCAGGGTGACGCCCCCGGCACCCAGTTGCGCCAGGTCCGGCCTGCCGCCCTGCCGCAGCAGGTGGTCGAACCAGGCGGTCACGGCCAGGCCGAGTAGGCACAGCACCCACAGGGCGAGCGCCAGCGGGGCGGCCCACCGCGACCGCTCCGTCCGCATTCCCGGGTTCGTCTCCACCGCCGCCGGCACGCGCAGGCCACCTCCACGACCACGTCGACCTGCGCCAAGTCTCCCCGATCGCCGTCACGGAGACGTTACGGGCCGAGAAGCCGGCGACCTGTACCACCACCGGCCCTGACGGGCCCATCCGGGGCCTCCCGCGGGAGTAGCCGCCCGACCGCGGCTGCTCCGGCGGGGGCGCCCTGGCCCCGCGATCGCTACGCGGCGCGGCGCAGGGCAAGAGCATCCCGCCGACCGACGACGGCAGCCCTCCTGACCAGGAGCATGGACCCGCAATCGACGACACACGAGTGGGGCGGCTCCAGGCCGAATCGCAGAGGAGGCTCCGATGGCATTCAGCGGACAGGTGCTCGACAACCCGATCAGCGGCGAGCGCTTCATCTTCCACAAGACCTCGGACGACACCGCGGGAGAGCTGCTCGCGTTCGACCTGGTCGTCGACCCGAACGGCCGGGTGCCAGGCGGCCACGTCCACCCGGTGCAGCAGGAGAGCTTCCAGGTGCTGCGCGGCACCATGAAGTTCCGGAAGGGCCTGCGGACCGTCATCGCCGAGCCGGGCGACACCGTCGTGGTCCCGCCCGGTGCCTTCCACCAGTTCGCCAACGCCGGTGACGAGCCGGCGGTCGTGCGGGTCCAGGTGGAGCCGGCCCTGCGGATGGAGCAGCTCTACGAGACGGTCGCGGCGCTGGCCAGCGAAGGCCGGACCCTGCGGTCCGGCATGCCCAAGCCGCTCGACCTCGCGATGTTCATGCGCGAGTTCGAGCAGGAGGTGCGGGCGCCGGTGGCGCCGGGCCTGGTCCGCGCGGTGATGGCGCCACTGGCGTGGATGGCCATGCGCCGCGGCCTCGACCAGCGCTATCGCAGCCTGTCGGGCCTTGCGGCCCGGCGGCCCGCGCCGACGCACCCCGGCGCCGGCAGGGTCTCCGGCACCCGTCCCAGCCCCGCCCGCCCGCCGCGGTCCCGGCCTGGGACCCCAGGGGCGGCCGGCCGCCAGCGCGTGACCGGCCGGCGGGGCTGAGGCATCGCGGACCACCGGATCGACTGACGTTGACGAGGAGGTGGATTGACATGGCGGCCTGGTACTGGCAACGGTCGTCCTGACCTCCCACCCAAAGCGACCCGCCCCTCATGGGGCGGGTCGCTGATTGCCCCGCGGTTACCGCGGCCTGACGGGTCCGCACTCGCCAGGCATCGACGCCGGCACCCCTACAATCGGGTTCCAATCCGGCCAGCGGGGCGGCTGCCGGAGCCGCGGGCCGTCAGGGGGCGGGAGGAGCTCGTCAATGAGCCAAGCAGCACCCGAGCCGGTGACTTCGAACGCCACGCCGATGACCGCCGCGGAGCTGACCGACGAGGTGGTCGCGCGCTTCTCGGACGCCGCCGACCCGCGCCTCCGCCAGATCATGCAGTCGCTCGTCAGGCACCTCCACGCCTTCGCGGTCGACGTGCAACTGACCCAGGCGGAGTGGTTGGCGGGCATCCGATTTCTCACCGCCACCGGACAGAAGTGCGACGACAAGCGGCAGGAGTTCATCCTGCTGTCGGACACGCTCGGGCTGTCCATGCTGGTCGACCTCATGGAGCACGAGGTGAACGGCGGCACCACCGAGTCCACCGTGCTCGGGCCCTTCTACGTGCCGGGCAGCCCGGAGCGGCCCTATGGCGCCAGCATCGCGGAGCGGCCCTCGGGCGAGCCGGCCTGGGTCGCCGGCCGGGTGCTCGACGCCGACGGCCGGCCCATCGCCGGGGCCGAGGTCGACGTGTGGCAGAACGGCGACGACATGCTCTACGCGGTGCAGGACCCGGACGCGCCCCAGACCAACCTGCGGGGGCTGTTCCTGACCGACGACGACGGCCGCTACGCCCTTGTCGGGGTGCGGCCCACCGACTATCCCATCCCGGACGACGGTCCCGTCGGCGGGATGCTGGAGGCGAGCGGCCGGCACCCCTGGCGAGCCGCCCACCTGCACTTCATCGTCAGGGCGCCGGGCTTTCGCCCGGTGACCACCCACGTCTTCGACGACGGCAGCCGCTACCTGGAGAGCGACACCGTCTTCGGAGTCAAGCCCTCGCTCGTGCGCCATTTCCGGCGCCACGAGCCCGGCGCCGACGACCCTCCCCAGGGCGTCGGACCCGACCAGGTCTGGTACTCCCTGAGCTTCGACTTCGTCCTCCAGCGCCAGGCCTGAGTCACCTGGTCAGGGCGGTCAGGCGTGCTGCCCGTCACGCGCTGGACCTGCCCCGCCCGCGCTCCTGGAGGACCCAGGTGTTGCCGTCGGGGTCGCTGAAGTCGGCGAACGAGTTGTAGTCGCGGCGCTCGGGGTCCGGGCCCGGCGCCCAGCCGCTCGGCCCAAGGTGCCGGATGTCGCTGACGCTCACCCCGCGTCCGCGGAGCTCGTCGCGTGCCACCTCGATGTCGGAGACGACCAGATGGGTGCCCTTGTAGGTGCCGGGCGCCACGTCCGTGATCCCCTTGCCGACGGTGATCGAGCACGCCGAGCCAGGCGGCGTCATCTGGACGACGCGGAGGTCGTCGCTGGGGCGATGGTCGACGTCCAGGGTGAACCCGGCCTTCTCGACGTAGAAGTCCTTGGCGCGGTCCACGTCCGCGACGGGGATCAGTACCAGTTCGAGCTTCAGATCCACGGTGCACCCTCCTCGCATGGTCGCTGGCCCTCCAGCGCTATCAGATGAAACGGCGGTCGCCGCGAAACTCATCGGTCTGGCGAGCCTTCCAGGTAGCAGGTATCGCCACATGGGGGCAGGGCGGGCCACTCCCGCACCTCCTCAGCGTCGACGGGACCCCGCTCGACCGCGCAGCCTGAGCGCTCACGAACGCAGATAGCGGATCACCGCCAGGACCCGGCGGTTGTCGTCCTCCGACGGCGGCATCCCGAGCTTGGCGAAGATGCTGGCCACGTGCTTCTCCACGGCCCCGGCGGAGACGACCAGCGCGTGCGCGATGGCGGTGTTGGATCGTCCCTCCGCCATCAGCGAGAGCACTTCGCGCTCGCGGGGGGTCAGCGAGGCCAGGTCGTCGGCGCGCCGGCTGGCCCCTGCGAGCTGGGTGACGACCTCCGGGTCGAGCGCGGTGCCGCCGGCCGCGACCCGAGCCAGCGCGTCGGTGAATTCGGCCACTCTGGCGACCCGGTCCTTGAGCAGGTAGCCGACGCCCGCCGAGCCGGCCGCCAGCAGGCGGGTGGCGTACCCGGTCTCGATGTACTGGGAGAAGACGAGCACGGCGGTCCCGGGGTGGTCGCGGCGGATGTCGATGGCCGCCCGCAATCCCTCGTCGGTGTGGGTCGGCGGCATCCGGATGTCGACGATCGCGACATCCGGATGGTGACTGGCGACCGCGGCGCGCAACGCCTCGCCGTCGGCCACGGCGGCGCACACCTGGTGCCCACGGTCGACCAGCAGCGCGGCGAGCCCCTCCCGCAGCACGGCCGAGTCCTCGGCGATCACCACGCGCATGGCGCCGATGCTCTCACGCCTCACGCCTCACGCGTGCAGCGGCAGTTCGACGGTGATCACCGTCGGGCCGCGCTCCGGGCTGGAGATCGCCAGGCTGCCGTCCACCGTGCGGACCCGCTGCGCGAGGCCGTCCAGGCCGCTGCCGGCGCCGACGCGGGCGCCGCCGGCACCGTCGTCGCTGACGCGGAGGCGGAGCACCCCCTCGCGCTGCGCCGCCTCGAGCCTGGCCCGCCGCGCGCCGCTGTGCTTGATAACGTTGGCCAGCAGCTCGGCGGCGCAGAAGTAGGCGATGGTCTCGATCGCCGCGGTGGGGCGCGTGGGCACCTCCACCGACAGCTCGACCGGCACGGCGCTGCGCGCCGCCAGGGTGGCCAGCGCGTCGGCGAGGCCGCCGTCCAGCACCGGCGGGTGGATCCCGCGGGAGATGTCGCGCAGCTCGGCGATGGCCTCGGTGGCCGTCTGGTGCGCGCTGGCGACCAGCTCGCGGGCGCGGTCGGCGTCGAGCGGCTGCCCACCGTCGCGGAGCTTCTCGCTGGCCATGCCGAGGCTCATCGCCAGCGCCACCAGCCGGGCCTGCGTCCCGTCGTGCAGGTCGCGCTCCAGGCGCCGCAGCATCGCCGCCGAGTCGTCCACCGCCAGGGCCCTGGTCTCCTCCAGGTCGCGGACCCGCTGGGCCAGCGCGCCGGGCCCGAGCAGGCCGCGGACCAGCCAGCGGTCCGCCGCGACCACCGCCCGCGTCACCCACGGGGCGAGCAGCACAGTCGCCGCGCCGATCGCGAACGCCAGGAAGGTGCCCGGGTAGGTGGCGACCCGGAACGAGCCCATCGGCAGCAGCGTGATCACCGGCACCGGCCGGAGCTGCGTGCCTGGCGGATGGTGGCGGAACCCCTCCCACCAGACCGGATAGGTCATGTTGACCAGCCCGCCGATCCACAAGGCGACGGCGTAGCACCCAACCACAGCGACCGGCAGCTTCAGCAGCACGTACGCCAGGGCGCGCCAGGCGGTGCTGTCCCGCAGCCTGGCGCCCAGCCGGCCGGGCAAGCCGCGGCCTCGGCGCAGCGGTGGCGGCGCGGCGACCCGCTCGTCCAGGAGCCAGCCCGCGAGCCGCCGGTGCAGCGCGCCGAGCCCCCGGACGCCGGCCAGCGTCATCACGATCAGCAGCAGCCCGAGGATCGTGCCGGCCAGCGTGACGGTCAGGCCAGCGCCGACGGCCAGCAGGACCACGCTGACGAAGAAGCCGATCACGCCGAGCGGGACCCCGGCCAGGCAGTACGCCAGCTCCGCCCAGGCACGCCGGGTGAACGGGGTCCGCACGGCAGCCGCAGCGACCCCGCGGGCGGTGAGCGCCCCACCGCCCGGTCGGCTGCCGGACGGCGGGGTCGCGGTCACCGTGGCCATGTTGCCCATGCGGCCATTGTGCTGCTCAGGCGTCCCGGCGGGCCAGCAGCCACCCGCCGGCGCCCAGCACGACCGCGGTGTAGAGGCACAGCACGCCGAATCCGGTCCAGGGCGACAGCATCTGCGCCACCGGCTTGGCCACGCCCAGCGAGTTCCCGGCGATGAAGGTGGGGAAGTACTTCGCGAGGCTGGGGCCGCGGGTGATCCCGGCGAGCAGCAGCGGGATGACGAACAGGACGCCGACCAGCGCGGCGATCGCGCCCGCCGTGTGGCGGACGATGGCGCCAAGGCCGAGGCCCATCAGCCCGATCAGGCACAGGTAGGCGCCGCTCATGAGCACCGCGCGCAGCACGCCGGGCTGGCTGAACGCCGGGTGCGGCACCCTCGGGTCGAGCACCGCCCGCCCCGCCAGGAAGGCGACGAACGAGACGGTCTCGCCGACGGCCAGCGTCACGGCGCCGAACACCGCCGCCTTCGCGGCCAGCACCAGCGGCCGGTTCGGGATCGCGGCGAGCGTGGACCGGATCATCCCGGAGGAGTACTCGCCGGTCATCACCAGCACGCCCAGCACGCCGATCAGGAGCTGGCCGAGCGCCAGCCCGGCCAGCACGTTGTTGGTCGGGTCGAAGGACGCCTTGTCATGGGTGCTCACGGGCGGGCGGGTGTTGGCCATCACCAGGATGCCGATGGCGATCATGCTGGCAACGGTCGCCGCCAGGATCCAGGTCGTGGAGCGCAGGCTGCGCAGCTTGATCCACTCCATCCGCGTCACCTGCGAGAGCCGGTAGTGGCCGGCCGGGACCCTCGCCAGCCTGGTTGTCGCGGCGCTCATGACCTCCGCCCTTTCGTCGGCAGCGGCTGCGCCGGCGCGCCGCGATCGCCGCCGGGGTCGCCGCCCTGGTATTCGGTGCTGCCGCCGGTCAGCTCGAGGAACGCCTCCTCGAGCGAGCCGCCGCGCGCGGTCAGCTGGGCCACCGAGGTGTCGGCGAGCAGGCGCCCCTGGCCGATCACCACCAGGTGCTCGGCCGTGAGCGCCATCTCACTGATCAGGTGACTGGACACCAGGACCGTGCGGCCCTCCGCGGCCAGCGACTTGAGCAGATTCCGCACCCAGCGGACGCCCTGGGGGTCCAGCCCGTTGACCGGCTCGTCGAACAGCAGCACGCCCGGGTCGCCCAGCAGTGCGGCCGCGATGCCGAGCCGTTGGGCCATGCCGAGCGAGAACTTTCCCGCGCGCCTGCCGGCGACGCCGGCGAGCCCGACGATGCCGAGCACCTCGTCGACCCGGGCGCGACCGATGCCGTTGCTGGCCGCAAGCGCCAGGAGATGGCCGGCGGCGCTGCGGCCGGGATGGAACGTGTGGACCTCCAGCAGCGCGCCGACCTCGCGCAGCGGCCAGCGCAGCGCTCGGTAGGGGCGGCCGCCGATCCGGGCCTGGCCGGCGTCCGGCGCGTCCAGCCCCATGATCAGGCGCATGGTGGTGGACTTGCCCGAGCCGTTGGGGCCGAGGAAGCCGGTCACCGTGCCCGGCCGCACGTCGAAGCTCAACCCGTCGACCGCCACCGTCGATCCGTACCGTTTGGTGAGACTCCGTGCCTCGATCATCGCAACCTCCAGTGGCACGCGGTCGCATGCCATGGAGATCACGCTAGGCGGCCGGCGGACGAGCCGGAATCCGACCACCCCCCGTCCTCGCCCGGGGGTTTCCCCCCGGCGAGCGGGTCCGCCGCTGGTCAGCGTGCGGGTTCGGGCGATCGCGCCGCGTACCGCACGAGCACGTTCCCCGAGCCGTCCCAGGTGCGGGTGTCGATCAGCCGGAGCGGGGGCGACGGCTGGGCGTCGAACATCGGGGTGCCCGCCCCCACCACGACCGGGCCGATCATCAGGTGGAGCTCGTCGACCAGGCCGGCGGCCAGCAGGTCCTTCCAGAGCGTGTGGCTGCCGAAAACCAGGATGTCGCCGCCGGGCTGGCCTTTCAGCTCGGCGATCCGCTCGTGAGCGTCGGCGCGGCCGATGATGCGGGTATTCCGCCAGGGCTCGGTCTGCTCAGGCGTCAGGCTGTCGGAGATGACGACCTTGTCGATCTCGTTGTTCCGCCGTGAGATCTCCCGGTTGGTGGGCGTGGCATTCGGGTCATCCGCCACGGACGGCCAGAAGCCCTTGAACCCCTCGTAGGAGCTCCGTCCCAGCAGCAGCGTGTCGGCCGCGCGCAGCCGTTCGGCGTTGTAGGCGTCGAAGGCCTCGTCCATCGGCATGACCATGATGTTGCCGCCCGGACCCGTGTAGTAGCCGTCGAGCGACATGATGTTGCAGACGATGAGCTTCCGCATGATTCGCCTCCTGGAGGGGCGTCCGTTTGGCGCGCTTCAGGGGTTGAGAGTCTGCGCCGGCCCGAAATTCATCGCGTCGGGCGGAGGCTCGTACCCACCGATCACGTCGGCGAGCAGCTCGGCGAACGTGATCGCCGTGTCGTCCTCGTGCAGCGGCCCGACGATCTGGGCGCCGACGGGAAGCCCGCCTGGCGTCCGCCCGAGGGGTGCCGCCAGCGCGGGCAGGCCGGGCAGTGACGCGTGCGACACCCAGAAAGCCTGGTCCTGATAGGGCCGCCGACCTTCGGGAGTGGTGATCGTGCGTTCCTCGAAGGGCCTGCCGTCGTGCGGAAAGGCCGGCGTGAAGTTCGCCGGGCACACGAACACGTCGATGTCGTCGAAGTAGCGGCTCCAGGCGGCACGGGCCGCCATCCGGCGGGCCTCCTGCTCGATGACCTCCGGGAGCGAAGCGAAGCCCGCACCGGGTTCCTGGTAGGCGAAGAACAACCGCAGGTGGAACCCGAACGACTCGTAGGACCGCACGGGGTCCACGCCGTCGGGCCAGCCTTCGACCACCGTGGCGCCGGCTCGGGCGAGCGCGTCCACCGCGTCGGACAGCGGCGCGGCGACCTCGCTCGAGACGGGGGCCTGCTGGTGATCGAGCACCACGCCGACGCGAAACTCCCCGAGCCGGCGGTGGCGCGGTGGCGCCAGGCTCCAGGCATAGGCCTCGGCCGCCTGGCCCTCGGGCCCGCCGGTGACGGCCAACGCAGTCCGGAGATCCCCGGCGGACCGGGCAAGTGGCCCCACGGAGGACATGTACAGCATGTCGCTCGGGCCGGCGGGCGGGCCGGGAGGCTGGAAGCCGGTCAACGGGACGGTGGCGACACTCGGCTTCAGCCCGTAGACCCCGCAGCATGAAGGGCAGGTTGGTCTTCCCGACGATGATCGCGCCGGCCCGCTCGAGCCGCCGTACCACCGTCGCGTCCCAGTCGGCGACGAACTCCTCGAAGGCGGGATTGCCCCAGGTGGTATGGAGCCCAGCGACGTTGAAGCTCTCCTTGATGGTCATGGGCACGCCGTGCAGCGGTCCCAGCTCGCCGCCGAGGGTGGTCGCCTCGTCGGCGGCGGCAGCTTCCCGCAGTGCCGCCTCGCGCCGAAGCTCCACGATCGCGTTCAGCCCGGGGTTGACGGCATCGATCCGCGCGAGCAGCGCCTCGGTCAGCTCGCGCGCGGAGAGCTCTTTGCGGCTCAGCATTCCCGCCGCGGCAATCGCGGATTGGAAGAGCGTTTCGTCCATGGCTCGGCCGCCCGTCAGCTCGTGGCGATCGGCTCTTGGAGCTCTGTCACCGACGGCTCCCCGTCCTCGCCGCACTCGATGTACAGCTCACGGTTGTAACCAGCCGAGCGGTATCCATTGGCGTCGATCCAGCGGGCCAACGTCTGGATGGTCGGGATGACGTCGTCCATAGAGCCACGGTGGAGGATCGTGGCCGCCTGCTCGATCTCGGGCAGATTGACGATCGAGAAGTCGTGGTCGTCGCCGGGATCGCCGTCGATGGGAAGGGTGGCGTGGACGAGAATCCCGTCGCTGTCCGGTGCGTCCTCGTAGTAGGCGATCGCCGGGCCGACAGGAGTCAGCCCGGCGCGGTCGAGCCGGGCGCACAGCTCCCCGTACAGGGGCTGGATGATTGGGCTGATGGACTCGGGCTCGAAGCTCGCCGCGGTGCCGGTGAGCTCCGCGGCCCGGATTCCCGGGATACGCTTGATCTGGACGTCGTCGGCGGGCATGGCTCCCTCCCGTTCGATGATCTGGAGCCTCGCTTCGACCTGTGCCAGCCGGGCGCTATCGGTAGCGATCTGCGACTGGAGCTCGGCCTGCCGCAGCCGCAGCATCCCGCGCAACTCGTCGATGCCGACCTTGTCGTCCAGGATCGCCCGCGTTTGCTGGAGGGTAAATCCCAGGTCCTTCAGCGCGACGATCCGGTTCAGCCGCGAGAGTTGCCTGGCCTCGTAGGAGCGGTAACCGGTCACCCGATCGACGTGTGCTGGTCGCAGCAGCCCGATCGCGTCATAGTGCCGCAGCATGCGCACCGAAACGCGACCGTGTCTGGCGAAGTCCCCAATGCTGAACATGATGTCTCCCGGTGTAGGGCCTCACACAGTGTCACGGTCAAGCCCCAGCCGAGCCCGCCTTCTGGGATCGTGCCGAACGTCTTCGGTCTGAGCTCGCCGCGTTCAGCCGAGCGCGCGCAGGTGCTCGGCGGCGAGCAGCGCGACGGCGGGGTGGTGGGTCCACATGCCCTCCGGCCGGTCGCGTCCGAGGTCGGCCAGCACGGTTTCCTCCCCGTCGCCGACCACCAGCGCCAGCCGGTCCTCCGGGTCGCCGGCCGGGCGCCGGCGCACCCGGACGCGATCGCTGGACGGCAGGTCCAGCGCGGCCCCGTCGCCGGCGACGACGTCCAGCGCGACCCCGCGCTGAGCCGCGTCCCGTAGCGGCGGGCCCAGCTCGCCCAGCTCGCTCGCCGGGATGATGGCGGCCAGCCGCTCGCGCGCCCGGTCGATCGCCCGCCGCATCGAGTCGACCACGTGCCCGTGTCCAGAGAGGCTCCAGGTCAGGGCCGTATCCTGCTCGTGGCCGAGCTGGGCGAGCCCCTGCTCGACCGCGCTGAAGGTCGACTCCATCCGCTGGCGCAGCGAGCCCACCAGATCCCGGTAGGGGACCGGGGCCCACAGGGTGGGCTCGGAGCGCTGGACGAGCACGGAGCCCTTCTGGTGCAGCCGCTCCAGTGTCTCGTAGACCTTGGAGGTGGGGATGCCGGCCGTCTTGGCCACCTCGTGGCCGTTGGCCGGCGACTTCTGCAGCAGGGCGCAGTAGGCCCGCGCCTCGTACTGGGAGAAGCCGAGAGCCTGGAGCCGCTGGACGAGCTCGTCGAGGCCAGTCACGCGTCTCCTCCTTGACTACACTACCACGGTAGTGTCATGATATCCGAACTACTACCGCAGTAGTGTAACAGAGAGGAGCTGTGCCGATGTTGGACCCGATCACCGGCTGGTTCGTTGTTCAGCAGACCCGCGACCTCGCCCGCTCCGCCCTCCCCGACGCCCCCGTCCGCCCCGACCCCGAGCCCACGTTGGCCAGGCCGCTCCGCCGCCGGGCGGCCGGTGCCCTGCGCCGGCTCGCCGATCGCCTCGAGCCCGCCCCCGCGCTCTCAGTTCACACCCGATAGCCGGCTCGCTGCGGCGGTCTGGCTGTGCCTGGGGCTCGGCGGCGGGACCGCGCCAGCGAGATGCCGAGGGCGGCCGCGAACACGGCCAGCGGGTACAGCGCCTTCCAGCCCGCGCCGGCACGGAGGGCCAGCATGAACGCCAGTAGGGCACCGGCGAGCAGGCGTCTGGCCGGCCGGCGCTCGGTGCGGAGGTAGGAGAGCAGCGCGAGCACGTACAGCAGCATGAACACGGTGCTCGCCGCCAGCACCAGCTCGACCACCAGCCGCGCCGGCGCCCAGGCCGAGCGAGCGGCGCAGACCGAGGTCGCGGGTGGCGTTCTGGGTCGAGACCATGCCCACCCCCAACACTATCGAAAGCGGTTCGTTGGTTACGCACCACTCTAAAGGTTGGGTGTGACACCGCGTTCCGGCGCCGGGCTCAGCCCGCGGGCCGCTGTGGCTCGGTGAGCGCCACCACCGCCTCGCTCGTGAAGACCAAGAAGGTCAGCGATTCCTGGAAGTAGAGCTGGATGCTGGCGGCGTCGTGGGAGAGGTAGCCGATGGACAGGTCCTGGCCGATGCGCAGCTCGAAGTCGCCGCCCCGCGTCGACAGCAGAAAGGCCCCTTCGATCGCCGGCGCCCAGATGATCTCGCCGTCCAGGACGCGGGCGATGTGCTCGTAGATCGGGTAGCCGTGGTCGGACGTCTCGCTCACGGCGGTGTAGGCGTCGGCGCTGAGCGCCAGGGTGTACGGGCCGCCGACGCCCGCCAGCCGCAGGGCGGTCACGGCCTGGCTGATGGCGTTCGGGTAGTCGCGGATCTCGTCCGGCAGGCGCAGCGCCGGGTTCGACGAGCTGCCCCGGATGCCCACGATGCCCGCTCCCGCGTATCCCTCGAAGACCGCGCGGTCCTCGGCGAACGCGATCTGCCGGGCGGCGTCCTTCACCGGCTGCCAGTCGGTGTCCCTGGCGCCGCGCTCGACGTCGTCGACCTGCTGGCGGTCGACCGTGAACGGGACCCGTAGCTCGACGATCGGATGGGATCGGCGGACGTGGGCGATGACGCCCTCGGCTGGAGCGGCGACGGCATCCAGGTGCCCGGTGGTGATCGCCGACAGCTCGAGACCGCCTGGCTCGGGAACGTCGACCACCCGGCGGCCGGCGACGTGGCGCTTGAAGGTGCGCCGTGCCTCCTCCTCCAGGTCGGCCCATGCGACGGCGGAGATCGGCGCGAGTTCGCGGTGCAGATTGTTCATCGGGCGGTGCTCCCCTTCAGCTCGCCGATCCCCAGGGAATCGTCGGGCAGGCTCTGGACGTCAGCTGCCGGGTCGGCTTCGGCGACGGTGCCGCCGGGCGGCTCGGGAGGGTCTTCGAGGAAATCGGCGGTCGGCACGAAGAACAGGGTGCCGGTCACCGCGGTGGAGAAGTCCAGGATCCGGTCGTGGCTCGCCTCCTCATCTCCGAGGAACATCCGATCCAGCATCCGCTCGGTGACCGTCGGGGTGCGCGCGTAGCCGATGAAGTAGGTGCCGAACTCACCGCGCCCGACGCTGCCGAAGGGCATGTTGTCCCGGAGGATCTTCCGCTCGGTGCCATCGGGGTCGACGATCGTGGTCCGGGCCACATGCGAGTCGGGCGGCTGGACGGCGTCGTCCAGTTCGATATCGGACAGCTTCGTCCGGCCGATCACCTTCTCCTGGGCTTCGACCGGCATCGCGTTCCACGCCTGCAGGTCGTGGATGTACTTCTGCACGATCACGTAGCTCCCGCCGGTGAAGTCCGGGTCCTCGTCGCCGATCAGGACCGCCGAGCTGGCCACCGGCCCGACCGGGTTCTCGGTCCCGTCGACGAAGCCGAGCAGGTCCCGGATGTCGAAGTACTTGAACCCGTGCACCTCGTCGCAGACGGTGACCGAGCCTCGCAGGCGGTCCATGATCTGGCTGGCCAGCTCGAAGCACGGGTACAGCCGCCCGGCGCGGATGTGGAACAAGAGGTCTCCCGGTGTGGAGACCGCGTGATGCTCAGGGCCGATCAGCTCACGGAACGGGTGCAGCTCGGCCGGGCGTGGCCCGCCGAACAGGCGGTCCCAGGCCTGCGAGCCGATCCCGGCGACGCAGCTCAGCCTCAGCTCCGGCACCCGGAACCCCACCGCCCGCTCCAGCGCCGGCAGGTCGGATAGCAGGTCCCGGGCGACCGCCTCGCGGCCCGGGTCGATCGTCACCACCAGGAAGATCGCCGCGCTCGTCAGCGGGCTCAGCACCAGTTGCGGGACGACCTGCCTGGCCGGCTCCGCCATCGCCACACGCTCCTCACCGATCGGATGCCTGGCGATCCGCCTGCGGGTCGTGCGGGTCGCCTCCGCGTGCCGCCCCGGCCGGGAGCGCACGCGCCGCCGACCCGGGCGGAGGGAATGCTACCGCTGGTCCCGGCGGGCGCCCACGAAGCGGCGGTTCTGGTGATCACCCACGCGGCCGCGTCGGCCAGCGTCAGCCCGCCACCGCTCAGACGGGATAGCGCGCCGGGACGAAGGTCTGGTCGGTGATCGGCGGGCGCACGTACTTGCCGTGGTCCTTCCGCGGCGGCAGCTCGATCGGCTCAGGCGTCAGGTCCTCGTAGGGGATCCTGCTCAGCAGGTGGCTGATGCAGTTCAGCCGCGCATGCCGCTTCACGTCCGCGTTCACCACCCACCACGGCGATTCCTTGGAGTCGGTGTGGGCGAACATGTCGTCCTTGGCCTTGGAGTAGTCGAGCCACCGCTCGCGGGACTTCAGGTCCATCGGACTGAGCTTCCAGCGCCTGGTCGGGTCGTCCAGACGCCGCTGGAAGCGGCGCTCCTGCTCCTCGTCGCTGACCGAGAACCAGTACTTGATCAGGATGATCCCCGAGCGGATCAGCATGTTCTCGAACTGCGGGCAGGAGCGGAAGAACTCCTCGACCTCCTCCTCGGTGCAGAAGCCCATCACCCGCTCGACGCCGGCGCGGTTGTACCAGCTCCGGTCGAACAGCACCATCTCGCCAGCGGCGGGGAGCTGGGCGGCATACCGCTGGAAATACCACTGGCTGCGTTCGCGTTCGGTGGGGGTGCCCAGCGCCACGACGCGGCAGATCCGCGGGTTCAGGCTCTCGGTGATCCGCTTGATGGTGCCGCCCTTGCCGGCCGCGTCGCGACCCTCGAACAGCACCACCACCCGCAGCCCCGCGTGCTTGATCCACTCCTGGAGCTTGACCAGCTCCACTTGGAGCCCGGCCAGCTCGAGCGCATACTCCTTCCCCCCCATTTTGCCCGGGACGCCGGGCGCGGCCTCGGCCTCCTCCATGAGCGGGGCCGCCGGCTTGCGGCCGAGGTCGCGTGCGGATCGCTTGCTCGCCTTGGTGGTCTTGCGCTGCGCCATGATGACCCCCATCACCGCCGGATGGTCGTCCTGCGATCATCATGGACCCGCGCGGACATGTCACTACCGCGCAAGGACCGGCGCCGTCATTCGCCGATTGGGCCGCCGCGCCAGGTCGGCAGGGGTCGATGGCCGACGGCGACGTCGAAGGCGGCGCGGGCGAGCAGCCGGGTCGAGTCCAGCGCGGGCAGGGGAGACGTGTCGGGCGGCACCAGGAGCGGGATCTCCGTGCACACGAGAGCCACCGCGTCACAGCCCCGAGCCGCCAACCCCTCGATGATGCGGACGCATTCCTCGCGAGAGCTTTCGGTGAACACGCCGCTCACCAGCTCTTCGAAGATGATCTTGTTGAGGATGGCGCGGTCGTCCTCGACGGGGAGGTCGACGTCGATTCCCCGGGCGGCGAGTGCCCGTGGATAGACCGGGCCGTCCATCGTGAACTTCGTGCCGAGCACGCCCACACGCGTTCGCCCCTCGCACACGGCCTGGTCGGCGACCGCGCCGGCCCGGGCCAGCCGCTGCGCGCTCACCGACAGCGTGGCTCGGACCAAGCTGTAGTCGCCCTTCTCCCACGCGGGCAGGGTGCGGGCCAGAGGGGTGGAGTCCAGGGTCACGTCCGGGTGGTCGTTGGGACCGAGCCGCCGGAATCCCTCCTGGCAGAAGGCTCGGAAGCAGAGCGCGGCCCCTTCTGGGGTGGTCGCGAGAATGCCAAGGTGCTTCATGGTGGCTCCAGCCTCCGGCGATGCCTTGTGCCTTCACCTTTACCACATTGAGCACCCTCGCAGGTCGGAAGCGTAGGAAATGAAGTCGTTTAGCGGTATCCAGACTGGTTACGCCACGGGCTGCTAGTCCCCGAATACCTTCGGCTCCGCTTCAACGACGCAACCCACATGCTGAACTCGCTCACCTTCGCGGTGGCGACCATCCTGATCGCCGGGGTCAACCTGTTCGCCATGGTCGCCTCCGCCGCAACCAAGGCGAAGGCGGCCGGCATCAACATCAACCTCTGGGCGGGTCTGGCCATGGCGGCCTGCGGCGCGCTGTTCCTGGCATGGGTCGCCCTGGGTCCGCTCCGGGCCGAGGAGCTGCGGGACGACGACGCCGGCCGCTGACCTGAGAAAGGGCCTCGCGGGCGCCGGTCAGGAGCAGCGGCCCGGTCGTAGATCCGAGGTCGCTTGCGCTGTCGATTTCGAGGTTCCCGATCGTCGTAGTGATTGGGACGGCGGAAGGCGCCGGCGGAGGCAAAGGAGCGCGGGATGCGCTACGGACTGCTCATCTACACCAACGAGGCCGACAGGCCGGCGTGGGGCACCCCGGAGGGGGACGCCGAGGCCAAGGGATACGACGCGTTCTGGGGCGAGGTGACCAAACGGGGCGTGCTGCGCGGCGGGGACCCGTTGCTGCGGGTCGCGGAGGCCAAGAGCGTCCGCGTCCGTGATGGTCGGACGCAGGTCGCTGACGGCCCGGCGGTCCAGACGCCCGAGCAACTCGGCGGCTACTACATGGTGGAGTGCGATGACCTCGACGAGGCGGTGGAATTGGCCGCCAGGATCCCGGGAGCCCGCTACGGAACCATCGAGGTGCGCCCGGTCCTGGAGCTCCCGTCGTAATGGTCGGACGTCCTTGCACGCACCCCAGCAGCACGACATGCTCTTGCCGTGAAGCGACACGTGTTGATTTTGGGCGCCGGCTTCGGAGGGCTGGAGCTGGCCGCTCGGCTGTCCGAGTCGTTGCGCGACGAGCTGCATATCACCCTCATTGATCAGAATGATTCGTTCATCTTTGGGTTCTCCAAGCTGGAAATCCTGTTTGGCCGGCAGACCCGGGATGCGGTGCATTGCCTGTACCGGGACATCTCGAGGCCGGGGGTCGAATTTCGCCAGGAACGGGTGACGTCGATCGAGCCGCAAACCCGTCATGTGGTCACCGATGGTGGCACCTACGAGCCCGACATACTGGTGGTGGCGCTGGGCGCCGATTATGACGCTGGCGCCACGCCGGGCTTCGTGGAGGACGGCTACGAGTATTACTCCGTCGCTGGAGCGGAGCGCCTCCGTGACGTCCTGCCGTCCTTCTCGGGCGGAACGGTGCTGATCGCGATCCTGGGGGTTCCGTTCAAATGCCCGCCGGCACCGTATGAGGGGGCGCTCCTGCTCCACGACTTCCTGGTCGAACGCGGCGTCAGAGAGGCCACGCAGATACAGGTGCTCAGCCCGATGGATTCGCCGGTCCCAGTGTCGCCGGAAACCTCTGAGGCGATCGTGCGGGCGCTCGGGGAACGAGAAATCGGCTATGCCCCTGGCCAGAGGGTGCGGGGTCTCGACCCGGCCGCTCACGTGGCCCAACTGAAGGCGGGAGATGTTCCCTACGACCTGTTCATCGGCGTTCCCGTCCACAGGATCCCGGCGGTCGTCGAAGCGTCCGGGCTGACAGTCGGTGGGAACGACGGCTGGGTCGCCGTCGATCCCCGTGACCTCTCGACGCGCTTCCCGAACGTGTATGCGCTCGGCGATTGCGCCGACGCGCCGGTTCCCCGGGCGGGCGTGTTCGCCGAGACCGCGGCGCGCGCCGTCGCCGACGACATCGCCGCCAAGGCGCATGGCTTGGGGGCGATCGACCCCTACGATGGGAAAGGGTCGTGTTACATCGAATTCGGCGGAGGTTTGGTCGGCAAGGTCGACGCCGACTTCCTGTCCGGACCGTCGCCGAAGGCGCCGTTCGTTGGCCCTTCGCCAGAGGTGGCCGAGGAGAAGTCCCGGTTCGCCTCGACCCGCCGCCGGCGCTGGTTCGGCGGTTGAGTAGCGGGACAGCAGCTGCGCGACTAGCCAACGGCCTGCACGGCCTCTGGCTTGTCATCTGAGCGCGCGAGTTCTGTGCGGAAGTGGCGTATCCGCGCATATATGTCAGAAATAACTCGCAAACTGATGACCGCGCTGTATGCCCTACGTAAAAGGTGTGAACTTCGTTCTCGGGAGTTGACTCACTGATGGGACGAATCTACCGTGCTGTCCCGACCGGCCTCTCGCTCCATGGCTGATGCCGTTCGGGTGATCGCTGTCGACATTCCATGAGCGAGCTGAATGTGGGGGGAAGCGATTGCGTCGATCCATCTTGCTACGTCTTGTTCTCGGCACGGTCGTCCTGCTGGTAGATGTGCTGATCGTGCCCAATCTCGGCGCCCAGAGAGCCAGTGGGCTCACTGCTATCCCGGGGAGAACCTCTCCGACTCAACTGGGTTGAATCCGTGTATATGGATACGACGACTGCCCCACAGGTCGCACAAGACCTCGCGCTGTTCCTCAGCGGCTTGCCCGGGCCACCAGGAGCTCCAGTCGCCCAGGCGGCGCCCGCATTGCGTGCCACACCTTCGGCGCAGCCTTCTGCTGCTGCCCGATAAACCCTGAGTGGGCCGCGGGCGTCTGGGATCGATCCCCCAGGCGCCCACCCATTCAGACAGGTACCTTGCAGCCAGCGTTTGAGGGTCTGGTGGGCCATCGGCGCCTCGCGGCGTCAGTTCACGCCGGTGCGAGCCGGTCGGCGATCCGGCGCAGCGCCCACGCGGTGCCTCGGCGGAACCGCCGACGCGGGGACCGCCTGACGGCGACAACCGGGGCGTCCGGCAGCGCCGACTGGGCGAGCGTGCGGGTGGTCAGCACGGCGACATGGCCGGCGCGCGGGTCGTACATCACGGTCTCTTCTCGTCGCGGTGCCCGAGGCGGGCACCTCCTCGTTCGGTCGTCATGACGACGACGAGCGGGAACGCCCACGAGGGACACCCGGAACGCAGCACACCACTTGACCTGACGGCACGCATACGAAAGGTCGGGGAAAGGCCAGCGAAGGGTTCGCGCAAGCAGCAGCCGCCACGATCTCCTGGTGCCGGAGGCAACGAACGTGCGACAAGGAGGGAGCAGGAGCCATGGCATCCAGGAACGTCGAGACCTATCGCGCCGGTCACGAGGCCTTCAACCAGAGGGACTTCGAGGCCATGACCAAGCACTATGCCGACAGCATCAACTGGACGGACCGAGCGAGAGGCCTGACCTTCAGGACACCCCAGGAGTTCAGGGACGACTTCCTGGCAGGGTGGGTCGGTGCCGCTTCCGACATCCGAATCACCGACTCTCGCTACATCGACGCTGGCCAGACGGTGGTTTGCACCTTCACCGCAGTCGGCACGCACGACGGGCCGCTCGGACCGTTCCCCGCCACCGGCAAGGAGTTCGCTTTGCCGCTCTGCGAGATGTGGCACTTCGACTCGAGCGGAGGGGTCGTCGGTGGGGACCTCTACTACGACCAGGTCTCGCTGCTCATGCAGTTGGGCCTGATGCCGCAGCCGTCCGACGCGTAGCCGGTTTGGCGAGCGGAAAGGAAGCGACACGGCTCCGGATCACAGGTGTGAAGGTGAGTAGGGAATCATGGGAAACGCGCAGGTAGAAGCCACTGTGGGGACCCAAGCAGGCTCATCGTCCATCACGATTCTCCCGCGTCCCTTCCGATCTTCTCCGAAGGGGATTGCTGCCCGTCTGCTGCCCGCGCACCGCGGGTCGCGCCGGTAGCCGTCGTAATCGAACCCGCTTCGCGGTCGTGTTCAAGGCTGCCGCGTAAGGCCGCCAGCCGCGTGACGGTTGCCTCAACTGCGCTGAGTAAGCAGGTGCGGAGCACGACTGCGCAGGACCGCCTCGGCCGAGCTGCGCCCAGGCCGGGGCAGAGCCGCATAGACCTCGTGGTCCATCCTTCCCACCTTCGCCCAGATCCCCGCCAGCGACTCGGCGGCCATGTCCTGAAGCGTCTCGTCGGCGTCAGCGACCTCCTCGGATATTGCGATCGACACGAGTGCCGCGATCGCCGCCGGCGTCGGGTATTCCTCAAGGTCCGATGCCGCGTCCCAGCGCTCATCCTGGCGCGCGCGCTCATCCAGCAGGACGCTGATCAATCCGTCTGGCTGCTGCACCTGCCCGCTCCTTCCGCCGTCAGAACAATCCGCCGAGGAAGTTGCCCACCCTCTCGCCGACCCCGCCGCCGATGATGGCACGCCC
>WNGM01000096.1_pt1 | contig 66907 bp, 56 predicted proteins | sample 5400571 | NCBI WGS metagenome assembly WNGM01 (sample SAMN13153378, study PRJNA577476) | soil metagenome | isolation source: 100 cm soil or saprolite under Garry oak tree replicate 2 | place: USA:California | collected 2016-06-15
GGGTCCTTGCCGCCGGTGATGTTCTTGACGAACTCGACCACCATCGGCATCCGGGTGGAGCCGCCGACCAGCACGATGTGCTCGATGTCGGCCATGGTCTTGCCGGTCTTGCTCTTCCAGTCGCTCACCGCGCGGTCGAAGGGACCGCGACAGCGCTCGACCAGGTCGGAGGTCATGCGCTCGAACTCGCCACGGGTCAGGCGCTGCTCCAGGTGGAGGGGGCCCTCTGGCGTGGCGGTGATGAAGGGCAGGTTGATGGTGGTCTCGAGCGTCGACGACAGCTCGATCTTGGCCTTCTCAGCGGCCTCCTTGAGGCGCTGCATGGCCATCTTGTCGTTCGACAAATCGATGCCGTGGTTGTTCTTGAAGTCCTTGAGGAGCCACTCGACAACGCGCTGGTCCCAGTCGTCGCCACCCAGGTGCATGTCACCGGAGGTGGCCTGGACCTCGATCACGCCCTCGCCGATGTCCAGCAGGGACACGTCGAAGGTGCCGCCCCCCAGGTCGAACACCAGGATGGTCTGGTCGTTCTCCTTGTCGAGCGAGTAGGCCAGCGAGGCCGCGGTGGGCTCGTTGATGATCCGCAGCACCTCGAGGCCGGCGATCTGGCCAGCCTCCTTGGTGGCCTGCCGCTGGGCGTCGTCGAAGTACGCGGGAACGGTGATGACCGCCTGGACGACCTGGTCGCCCAGGTACGCCTCGGCGTCCCTCTTGAGCTTCTGGAGGATGAACGCGCTGATCTGCTGTGGTGTGAATTCCTTGCCGTCAGCGCGGAAGCGCCAGGACGACTCGCCCATGTGGCGCTTGACCGAGCGGATCGTCCGCTCCGGGTTGGTGACGGCCTGCCGCTTGGCCACCTCACCGACCAGCACCTCGCCGGTCTTGGAGAACGCGACCACCGACGGGGTCGTACGCGATCCCTCGGCGTTGGGGATGACCGTCGGCTCACCGCCTTCGAGCGTGGCGACTACCGAGTTCGTGGTCCCCAGGTCGATCCCTACCGCCTTGGCCATCTGATCACCTCGAGCTTGCCTGTTCGTTGACTACGATGCGTGCCGGCGCCAATGGGGAGCGCGGGCCCGTTGGCGCCAAGGTAGAGAGTTGAGTCCATGGTTGTCAAGTTTTGTGCGGTGAGCGATTTACTTGACGGCTGAGCTGCGCTTTCAGGACGGAGCCGGAAGGATCGAGGGGTCCTGGGGGACCACACGATCGCCCTCGTGGATGCCCGCGGCGGTGAACGCGCCCGAGCGGAGCTCGACGGCGTAGCGGTAGGACCGGGTCGGGGCGTAGGTCGGGCAGGGGTCGGCGCGGCACGGAGGCATCTCGAGCACGCCGACCACCCGGCCGTCGCCGCCGACGAAGGCGATCTGGAGCGGGACCAGGGTGTCCTTCATCCAGAAGGGGATCTGGGTGTCGCCCCGGAAGAGGAAGGCCATGCCGGTGCCCGACGGCAGCTCGGCGCGGTTGGAGAGCCCGCGCTCGCGGGCGGGCTCGTCCGCGGCCACCTCGAGCGCGACCCGCGACGGCGATCCGCCCGAGGGCTGGAGCAGGTAGACGTGCTGGTCGAGGGCGGGCTTCACCGCGCCGGCCGCGGGCTCGGCGTGGCGCGAACGGGTTCCCAGAAGGAACGCGACGCCGGCGAGCGCGACCACCACGCCGACCACCACCAGCGCGAGCAGCCCCCGCCGGCCGGGCCATCGACCCGCCGGCGCTGGAGAACGAGGCGAACCGTCCATTTTGCAAGCCTATCGCCTGGCGCGGCGCAAAGGGGGCTCCACAGGTTGCGGGTCGCCGGTGGCAGCGGAGTTACCGAGCGGTAGGATAGCGGAGCGCTGGGCGTCGTCACCCTCAGGAGGCAGCACCTTGAAGCTCGCCATCGGGGCCGTCATCACCTTCCTCGCCATCGCGTTGGCGGGGCGGCGAGTGGAGCAGCTCGTCCAGTTGATCGGTGTCGGCAAGCCGGCGCCCGAGCGGTTCCAGGGCGCCGGGACCAGGCTCCGCGCCGAACTGGTCGAGGTCTTCGGCCAGCGCAAGCTGCTCAAGCGCCCGCTCCCCGGCCTGGCGCACTTCTTCACCTTCTGGGGCTTCGTGCTGCTGCTCACCACCATCCTCGAGGCCTACGGCGAGCTGTTCAGCGAGCACTTCGCCCTCCCGCTGGTCGGCCACTGGGCGGTGCTCGGCTTCCTCCAGGACTTCATCGCAGTGGCTGTGCTGGTCAGCCTGATCGTGTTCGCCGTGATCCGCCTGCGCGAGTCGCCGGCCAGGCGCGAGCGCGGCTCGCGCTTCTACCGGTCCCACACCGGCCAGGCGTGGGTCATCCTCGGCATGATCGCGCTGGTGGTCATCACCCTGGTGATCTACCGCGGCGCCCGCGCCGCCCGCGGCACGCTTCCCTACGGCGACTGGGCGTTCGCCTCGCACGGCGTGGGGCGGCTGCTCGACGGCCTGAGCCCCGGCACCCTCGACGCGGTCAGCACCGCCTTCCTGCTCTCGCATATCGCCGTGGTCATGGGCTTCCTGGTGCTGGTGGTGTACTCCAAGCACCTGCACATCTTCACCGCCCCGTTCAACGTCGCCTTCTCCAGGCGGCCGGACGCGCTCGGCCCGCTGCCCACACTCAAGATCGACCCCGAGGAGATGAGCGAGGAGGACGTCTTCGGCGCCGGCAAGATCGAGGATTTCAAGTGGAAGCAGCTCCTCGACCTCGTCACCTGCACCGAGTGCGGCCGCTGCCAGGACCAGTGCCCCGCCTGGAACACCGGCAAGCCGCTGTCGCCCAAGCTGGTCATCACCGACCTGCGCGACCACATGTTCGCCAAGGCGCCCTACCTGCTGGGCGATGCCACCGCCGAGGCGCCGAACGGGCACGACCCGTCGGTGCTCTCCCAGGACCTGGTCACCGACGTGGTGGGCAGCGACGTGCTGTGGTCGTGCACCACCTGCGGCGCCTGCGTCGAGCAGTGCCCGGTCGACATCGAGCACGTCGACACGATCGTCGACATGCGCCGCTACCAGGTCCTGATGGAGTCCCGCTTCCCGACCGAGGCGGGCACCATGCTGCGCAACATCGAGAACTCCGGCGACCCCTGGGGTCTCGGCGGCGGCCAGCGCCTCGCCTGGAAGGACGGTCTGGAGTTCGACGTGCCGGTGGTCACCGACCGGATCCCTGACGACGTCGAGTACCTCTATTGGGTGGGCTGCGCCGGGGCGCTCGAGGACCGCGCTCGCAAGACTGTGCAGTCGACGGCTCGCCTGCTGCACCGGGCCGGCGTCAGCTTCGCCGTGCTGGGGCCGCGCGAGTCCTGTACCGGCGACCCCGCCCGCCGGCTCGGCAACGAGTACCTCTACCAGACGCAGGCGCAGCAGAACATCGAGACGCTGAGCACGGTCGGCGCGCGCAAGGTGATCGCCTCCTGCCCCCACTGCTTCAACACGCTGGCGCGCGAGTACCCCGACCTCGGCGCCACCGGCTACGAGGTGATCCACCACTCCGAGCTGCTGCAACGGCTCTTGGCCGAGGGGCGGCTGGAGCCGTCCTCGCCGCTCGAGCTCACGGTGACCTACCACGACCCCTGCTACCTCGGCCGCCACAACAAGATCTACGACGCGCCGCGGCAGGTGCTGGACGCCGTGCCAGGGGTCCGGTCGATCGAGATGCACCGCTGCCGCGAGCGGGGCTTCTGCTGCGGGGCGGGTGGGGCGCGCATGTGGATGGAGGAGCGGATCGGCAAGCGCGTGAACCTCGAGCGCGCCGACGAGGCCCTGTCGACCGGCGCGGACGTGATCGGGACAGCCTGCCCGTACTGCACGGTCATGCTCGACGACGCGGTCAAGCAGCGCCAAGCCGAAGGCGGCGCCGATGGCGTGCGCGTGCTCGACGTCGCCCAGGTCCTCGAGCAGTCGCTGACGAACGGCGCGGCCGGCGGCGGTCCGGCGACCCCGGACGCGGCAGCCTCGGACGGAGGCGCCGCGGCCTCGGCCGATGCCTCCCGGAATACCTCCGGGGCCTCGGACTGAGCGCCGCCGTCAGTCCCGGAAGTTCTCCCAGTAGCGCGAGGGCGTCGGCCCGCGCTGGCCCTGGTACTTCGAGCGGACGCCTCCGGAGCCATAGGGCCGGTCCGCCGGCGTGGTGAGCTGGAAGACCGCGATCTGGCCGATCCGCATCCCTGGGTAGAGGGTGATCGGCAGGTTGGCCACGTTCGACAGCTCCAGGGTGACGTGACCCTGGAAGCCAGGGTCAAGGAACCCCGCCGTCGAGTGGGTGAGCAGGCCGAGGCGCCCGAGCGACGATTTCCCCTCCAGCCGCGCGGCCAGGTCAGCGGGGATGCCGATCATCTCGAGCGTGGAGCCGAGCACGAACTCCCCGGGATGCAGGATGAAGGCGTCGTCCGGCTTGACCTCGACCAACTCGGTCAGCCCGTCCATCGACTGGCGCACGTCGATGTAGGGATAGCGGGCGTTATGGAACACCCGGAAGCGGCTGTCCAGCCGGATGTCGATGCTCGACGGCTGGATGGCCTCGTCGTCGATGGGGTCGACGATCAGGCGGCCAGCCTCGATCGCCTCACGAAGGCTGCGGTCAGAGAGGATCACTTGGCGCTCCACGACACTACGCTGTCCACGTCCGCGGCATTGTGGCACGGCCACCGCGCCAGGTCGCAACGGTCGCCCGCCCCACCAGCGCGACCATTGCCGCGCGGCCGTGCCGCTCGCTAGAATCGCGGCCGCCAGCGGGCGTAGTTCAATGGTAGAACACGAGCTTCCCAAGCTCGCAGTGAGGGTTCGATTCCCTTCGCCCGCTCCATATCTCTTCCCGCCGTGCTGTGTCAGTTCGCTGTGTCGCTTCGGTCCAGGATCGCTGGATCGGCGTTGAGGAGCGGCCTTCCGGCACCGACCCTCACCTTCAATCGCGTTCCGTCCGATAGCACTCAGGGCCATCGTCCTGATCGGCTAGAGGAGGCGTGATGCGTGAAAAGCAGCGGAGCCGCCGGGCTGCTGGAACCCTGGCCGTGATCGCCGGGCTGGCCGCTGGCACGATCGCCTCGAACCTCGGCGCGCTCACCGGCGCGCTCACCGGCGGTGAGGGCGCAGGGCCGGCGGGGATGCCCCGCGCGGCGGGAAGCCCGACCACCCCCGGCATGTCGCAGCCCAAGCTGGACCTGCTCCACACCCCGCCGTTGCTGGTGCTGCGTAGCGAAGCCGTCGAGCTGCGCTACGAACTCGTGTGCCCGGCGGAGGAGGCGCGCTGCGCTCCAGAGGGCACCGCGTACCTGCGCGCCGAGCGCGACGCGAGCTTCACCGCCCTGCCGCTGCGCCCCGGCGGCGCGTCTCGCCAGGACCGCTGGTATGTCCGGGTGCCGCGACGCTTCCTCGCTGGCTCGTCGTTCTTCTATTACGCGGTCATGGGCGACCGGGAGAGCGGGCTGCCGATGACCCTGCCGGCAGGTGGGGCCGCCGGGCCGCAGCAGGCCTGGGTGCTCGACCGGCCACACGTCGCCGAGCTCGGAGCGCACCGCTTCGGGCGGACCAGGCCTCCCGAGGCGGTGGTCGCCCGGGCGGCGTGGGGTCGCGGCGCCGGCGCGCTCGGATCCACCGCCAGCCCGACCACCACGTCCGCTCGCTCGTTGGCGACCCACAGCAGCCGCCCGTCCTGGTCGAACGCCAGGTCCCTGGGGAACCGGCCGCCGGCCGGGTAGGTGGCCAGGAGCCGCAGGCCGTGCTCGGTCGACAGCACCCCGATGCTGTCGTGGCCCCGGTTGCCCACGTAGACGAACCGCCCGTCCCGAGACACACGCACCGCTGACGGGTAACTCTCGACGGCGACGTCCTCGGGGACGGTGCGCACGGTCTCGCGCGGCTCGACGCGGCCGCTGGCGGGGTCGTACCCGCATGCCGTGACCGTCGAGTCCAGCTCGTTCACGACGTAGACCCTGGTGCCTTGCGGATCGAAGGCCAGGTGCCGGGGGCCGGCCCCCCGGTGCAGCGCCACCTCGCTCCGGAGCCGCAACCGGCCGGATCCAAGGTCGAGCTGGTAGCTCGAGACCGTGCCCGCGCCGAGGTGGACCGCGAGGACCCAGCGGCCAGCGGGGTCGGTGACCACCATATGGGCGTGCGGCTTCGGGTTCTCGACAACCTCGGTGGCCGGACCGAGGACGCCACCGCGCTCGACCGGATGCACCACGATGCTCCCGGAGCCCCAGTGAGCGGACAGCACGTACCGGCCGCTCGGGTGCACCGACAGGTGACAGGGCTGCGGACCCCCGCTCGGCTGGGTGCCGAGCAGGCGCAGGTCCCCGCTGTCGCCGATGGCGAACGCGCTCACGAGCCCCTGGTCGAGCTCGTGCACGGCGTAGAGCGCGTGGGCGTCGGGCGCCACCGCCCGGTAGGCCGGATGCGCCGGACACCCCGCTATCGACTCGAGCCTGAGCACCCCGCCGCGCAGCGCGGCCACGGCGATCCCCTGGCCGCTTCCAGCGGCATGGCTGCCCAGGTAGATCAAATCGTCATCCGCGGATGAGCGCCGCCAGCGCCGCCACCGTGATCACCAGCCCGATCAGCACGTTCGCCAGCACCCGCGTCCGCGACGGCAATTTCGACCCGGAGGCCGTCGGCTCGCGCACCCTGGCAGTCACTCGCCCCGAGGAGCCAGCCCTCGGACCGGCCGCCGCCCTGGCGCCGCCGCATCTCGCCCGCCCAGGCGGCCCGTCGCCCGAGCCACCCCGTCCCCGCGCTCTCTCCGCCGAGCCGGCCCGGCTGGGCTTGCCGGTCGTGCGGCTGGTCCGGGTCCCCTTGGCTGTGCCGTTGGCGTCCCGCTTGGCGGCCGACCCGCTCTGTGCCTGCTTGGCGTCGCGCCATGCAGGGCGGAGCCGGATGTAGGCCGCGAGGTTGCCCAATAGGAAGGCCCCGCCGAGGGCGAGCAGGCACTCGGGAACGAGCTGGTTCAGCGGAATCACAGCAGCCTCCCGATGCCTGACGGATTGCCAGCCAAGGCTACTACGCCCCTCGCGGGTGAGGGAGGCTGCGCGGCGAGACTGTGGACAACGGATCGCAGCAGCTCCACGGGCCTGTGGACAGTCGTTTGCCGCCGATCCGAGTTTCTGGAAGCCTGCGGACGGCACCGTCCTCGACTTGCGGCAAGGAGCACCCCCCGTGGCCGTCGCTGTCTCCCGAACCAGGCCGTCGAGCCGTACCAGACCCGCCCGCCGTGGGCTGATTCTCGCCCTGTTCGTCGGATCCGGGGCGGCTGGGCTCGTGTATCAGGTCGTCTGGTCGCGCGAGCTGGTGCTGGTCTTCGGCAACACCACCCAGGCCGTCTCGACGATCGTGACCGCGTTCATGGCCGGCCTCGGCTTCGGGAGCCTGGCCGGCGGGCGTTGGGCGGGCCGCAGCGCGCGACCGCTGCGCCTTTACGGCGCGATCGAGCTCGGCGTGGCGGTCCTCGCGATGTTCCTGCCATTCGCCTTCGACGACCTCGCCGAGCTCTACCGCGGCGCTTACCCGAGCCTGGTGGACAACACCCTCGCGCTCACCGCGGTGCGGTTCGCGCTCGCGCTGGCCGCGGTCGCGCCCGCGACCTTCCTCATGGGCGCCACCCTGCCGCTGCTGGTCCGCCATCTCGTCCGCACACTCGACGAGGCCGGGGCTCGCCTCGGCGAGCTGTACGCGGCCAACACCGCCGGTGCCGTCGCGGGGACCGTCATCGCCGGCTTCGTCCTGATCGAGTTCCTCGGCCTGCGGCTCACCAGCTACCTCGCCGTCGCGCTGAACCTGATCGCGGGCTCCGGCGCCTTGCTGCTCTCGCGACTTGCCGATCGGCCCACAGCGCCGGACAGCGGTCGCGCCGAGGCCATCGGCGCCGATTCCAGACGTGACGACCTTGATCTTGCGGTCGCTCGCGGGACCTCACCGGTGAGCGAGGGATCCAGTCTCGCCGCCATCGCCCCCGCCCGATCCGATGGCGAGGTTGACGAGGACCGCGGCGGCCGGCTCGATGACGACGCCCACCCGGATCCCGCCGGCAGCCGTCTCGCGCCACGCTGGGCGATCCTGCTGGCGACGTTCGTCTCCGGGTTCGTCTCGCTCGCCCTCGAGGTCCTGTGGACCCGGATGTTGTCAGAAGGCACCGGCTCCAGCATCTACATCTTCACGACCATCCTGGCGATCTTCCTTGCCGGCATCGCCATCGGGAGTGTCATCTACCGGCGCTGGTCCACTCCGTCCCGCGAGCGGGCAGGCACGCTCGGCGTGTGCCTCGCGGTGGTGGGAGCGCTGGCCCAGGCGACGGTGGTGCTCGGCAGCGGCGTCGTCGGCGTGGTTCCCTTCGTGGTCCGTACGGTCGTGATCCTGCTCCCAGCCACGATCCTCATGGGCTACGCCTTCCCGCTGGCCGGCCGTCTGGTCACGCCGTCGGCCCGCGCCGCCGGCGGCAGTGTCGCGCTGCTCTATGCGGCCAACACCGCCGGGTCCATCCTCGGCTCCTTCAGCGCCGCTTTCATACTGGCGGGCACCCTTGGGACCAACGGCTCCGTCCTCCTGCTCGGCGCCCTCAACCTCCTCGCCGGCGCCGCTCTCCTCGCCGCCGACCCGACCTGGCGCCGCCGCGCCGCCGCTGCCTTCCCCACCGCTGCAAGACCCTCAGGCATCCGCGTGGTCGCCCAAGAGGCCCCCGTCAGGGCCTCCACCAGCCTTGCGCACTCCGGCACAGACGGCCTGGCAGCCGCCGGCGGCGGACGATCGGCGCTCGGGGGCTCGGTCGATGGCGGGACAGCGGGTCGTCGGTGGGGTCCCGGTCGGGCGCGGGTGCTGGCGGTCGCATTCGCCGCCTTGGCGCTGCTGGGACTGGTCGCATCGTCGCTCGACCTGCCGGTCACCCGAACCGCCACCGAGAACCGCATTCGCGCGCTCGGCCTCCCCGTGACGCACGCCGAGGACGAGCTGGCGACCGTCGACACCGTCGGCGGTCCAGCGGCGAAACGGCGCTTGCTGATCGGCGGGGTCGGCGTGACCTCGCTCACGGTCGACACCAAGCTGATGGGGTACCTCTCGAAGGCACTGCGACCTCAGGCGCAGGACTTCCTGGTGATCGCCTTCGGAATGGGCAGCACCTACCGGTCGGGCCTCGAGCTCGGCATGCGGACCGACGCGGTCGAGTTGTCGCCGACCGTGCCGAGCCGCATGCCGGTGTTCTTTTCTGACGCCGCAAGCTACCTGCATCACCCGAACGGGCGGGTGATCACCAGCGACGGGCGCAACTACGTCCGTCTGGCCCGTGAGCGCTACGACCTCATCGCGGTCGACCCGGCGCCACCCATCGAGAGCGCCGGATCGGTGGTCCTGTACACCAGGGAATTCCTGACCGAGGGCAAGACGAGACTGCGCCCGGGCGGGGTGTTCCTCCTGTGGATGCCGTATGCGCTGCCAATGGACGATCTCAAGGCGCACGTGCGCACCTTCCACAACGTCTTCCCGCACGTCAGCCTGATGCTCTCCCCTGGCGGGCATGGCATGTTCATGCTCGGCTCTGACGCGCCGCTGCGGTTCACCGACCAGACGGTCCTCCAGGTGCTCGGCAATCCGGCGGCCGTCCGGGATCTCGCGGATTCGCCGGACTACCCGCCGACCGACGGGCCCGGCTGGGTTCGAGCGGTCCACCATGCCGAATGGTTGGCAGACGATCAGGTGACCGCGTTCACCGGTCCGGGTCCCGAGATCACCGACGACCGGCCGCGCTCCGAGTACTTCCTGTGGCGGCGCGCCTTCATGCACGACAAGGCGTACGTCAACGAGGCCATGCTCCGCGCCGCCACACCGAAGTAGCCGGCACCTCATCCGTATCAGCCTCGGATCCCATCAGGCTCCGACGGTCCCGGCATGAGCGGGCTCAGCTCACGAAGCGTCGGAAGGCGGGCCAGGACTCGAGCGGGATGCGCAGGTCGCGGCAGAGGTAGATCGGGCCGCCCCGCTCCTCGTTGTCGGCGCCGGCGTCGTTGGTGACGGTGCCGACCCGACGCAGGTCACCGCAGAGGGATCGCAGCTCAGGTGCTTGGTAGCCGAGTGTGAGCAGCGGGCCGACGGTCCTCTGGCGTGGCCGCCAGAACCAGAAGGTGTCGTGTCCGCTGATCGCCGATGGCAGGCCGAGGCGAGGACCGAACCAATCCACGGCACCGGCTTCACCGTAGTTGGCCGCCAGGACCCTGGCGGTCGCCCGCTCGTCCGGGGGCAAGGATCGGTATGCGGCGGCAACCGTCCCGACCAGCTCGGGCCAGCCGAGCATCTCGGCATAGTCGCTGCGGAGCTCGTCCAGGTGGTATCGGACCATCTGGTCGATCGGCAGCACCGGGAGAGCGAAGGGGGCCGCCATCACGGAGCTGATCGCCAGCGCGACGATCATCGAGCGAACCTGGCGGCGCCTCCGCCGCGGGCTCGTCTGCCTGCTCAGGAACCGCTCGAACGAGATCGCCCCGGCCGCCAGCAACACCGGGTACACGGGTCCTGCGTAGTAGCTCTTCGCGCGCTGCACGAGCAGGACCAGGATGACCACCACGGCCGCCAGGCCGAGCATGCGGAAGCGTGGATGCCGCAGCAGGTGCACGAGCCCGGCGATCCACAACGGCACCAAGGCGAACCCGATCAGGAGCAGTTGCTCGGAAACGAAGCGCGTGGGCGGGTTCTCAGCGGCCATTTCCGCGTTGTGGTTGCCGAGGAACTCGAGCGTCGGCCAACCATGGGTGGCCTGCCAGACGAGATTCGGGGCGAGCAACGCCGCCGCGATGAGCGCGGCCAGCCACGGCCAGGGGGTGACGAGCCAGCGCCGCTGCGCCGTGAGCGCCAGGCCGACCGCGAACCCCATGCCCAGTACCAGGATCGTGTACTTGGTCTCGAGACCGATCCCGAAGGCCACCCCGATGGCCAGCCACAGCCGCGGCGGTCCGCCGCGCGCGAGCAGCCGTGCGACCAGGTAGAGACAGACCGCCCACGTGAGCTCATCGAACGAGACCGTCTGGAACATCGAATTGCTGCCGAGGAACATGGGCGAACACAGCACCAGCAAGGCGGCCAGGATCTGGGCGAACCGGCCTCCGCCCAGCTCGCGCGCGATCAGCCCACCCAGGACCACGATCACGGCCCCAGCCATGGCGGGCCAGGCTCGCAGTCCCACCAGCGAGTGCCCGAAGACCAGCGTGGAAAGCCTCGCCATCCACGCCGTGATCGGCGGATAGTCGACGTAGCCGAGACTCGGGTGCCGTCCGGCGGCGAGATAGTAGAGCTCGTCGCGGTGGAACCCGTACCTGCCGGCCACCGCGAGCTGCACGATCAGCTTCACCAGCGCCAGCCCCAGCAGCGCGAGCATCCCCTCCGCACGCCAGCGCTCCAGCACCGCCACCCGCCGCAGCCGCGGCGCGCTGATCAATCGAGGCGCCGCCGCCGAGGCCGACGCTCCAGGCGCCCGACCGCTCAGGGTTCCATCGAGCGGGGACGCATTCGATGGCGGCGCACCAGGCGCGGGCGAGCCGGACCGACGCGCCTCGGCCTGGAGATCGTCGGTGCGCGAGGTTGGCGGCGGAGCTTGGGCGCGGCGGAGCATGGCGGCCTCCTTGGCGTGCGGCGCTCGGATGGGGTCGGGATCTGGCTGCACGCTACGGTCCGCGGTGGGCACGCGTCGTCGGCCTCGCTCGCGAATCAGCGCATGGTTCCTCGGAGGGAGACGGCCACCAGCTCCCCCGCAAGAGGGAGCCCACCTTCGGCGCGCCGCACCGGCCCGCCGGGGGCGCGCCCCGACGAAGCTCCCGTCGGAGGCCAGGCTGCGCGACGCGGCCTCGTCGATGAGGCTCGTGTCAGGCGCGAGGCTGCGGAGGCGGGGCCGCGTCGGCGGGGGTTGGGTTAGAGGCTGCGGGCGGCCATGGGGGCGAAACGGGAGTACTGGCCCTGGAAGGTGACGGTCACGGTGTCGGTCGGCCCGTTGCGATGCTTGGCGACGATGAGGTCGGCCTCACCCTTGCGAGGAGACTCGGGGTCGTAGAGATCCTCGCGGTAGATGAACATGACCATGTCGGCGTCCTGCTCCAGGGCTCCAGATTCGCGCAGGTCCGAGAGCATGGGCTTCTTGTCAGACCGCGCCTCGGTCTGGCGGGAGAGCTGCGAGATCGCGATCACCGGGACCGCGAGCTCCTTGGCCAGCAGCTTCAGGGCGCGCGAGATCTCGCTGACCTCCTGCTGGCGGCTCTCCACCCGCTTGCTCGGCTGCATGAGCTGGAGATAGTCGACGACCACCAGGCCGAGCCCGTGGCGCTGCTTGAGGCGGCGGCACTTGGCCCGCAGCTCCATCATGGTGATCGCGGCTGAGTCATCGATGAACAGGGGCGCCTCGGCCAGCCTGCCGAGCGAGCGTGTCAGCCGGGTCCAGTCCGAGTCCTCCATGCGCCCGGTGCGAAGCCGTTGCATGTCGACCGAGCATTCGGCGCACATGAGCCGCTGGACCAGCTCGGTCTTGCTCATCTCGAGAGAGAACACCACCGTGGGGACGCCCGACCGCACGGAGGCGTTCCTCGCGACGTCCAGGCCGAGTGTGGACTTCCCGACCGCCGGCCTGGCGGCAACGATGATCAGGTTGGAGGCCTGCAGCCCGGAGGTCAGGCGGTCCAGCTCGGGGAACCCGGTCGCGACGCCGGTGATCTCACGGCTGTCGTTGTGGAGGCGCTCGATCGCCTCCAGGGTGCTGGTGAGGACCTCGCGCAGGCTCTGGTAGTCCTCGGTGACGCGGCCCTGGGCGACCTGGTAGACCCATGATTCGGCGAGATCCACCGCGCGCTCGGTGTCCTGCGGCGTCTCGTACCCGAGCTGCACGATCCTGGTGCCGGTGTCGATGAGGCGGCGCAGGATGCCGGCCTCCTTGACGATGCGCGCGTAGTAGCCCGCGTTGGCGGCGGTGGGCACGCTCGACACCAGCGTGTGCACGAACGGCGCGCCGCCGACGTCGGCGAGCTCGCCGCTGCGTCGTAGCTCTTCGGCGACGGTCACGGGGTCGACCGCCTGGCCGTGGGAATAGAGGTCAAGGACCGACCGGAACACCGTGCGGTGGGCAGGCCGGTAGAAGTCATCCTCGTGCAGGAGCTCGAGGACCTCGGCGATCGCATCGCGCGACAGCAGCATCGAGCCGAGAACCGATTCCTCAGCTTCGACGTTGTGCGGGGGAACGCGCTCGTAGGTCGGGGAAGCGTTGGGCCGAGGGCCTCCGTCGGGGACGGAGCGCATGGCCATAGGGTCGAGCCTCCTTACGCTTCCTTGGCTACGCGGGCACGACCTCCACGGTCATGTTCGCCTCGACCTCCGGGTGCAACCGGACGGTGACGCGATGGGGGCCGGTGTTCTTGATGGCGGTGTCGAGGTGGATACGGCGCCGATCAATGCGGGTCCCGCCCGTCTTCGCGACCGCGTCGACGATCTGCGGTGTGGTGATCGAGCCGAACAGCCGGCCTTCCTTGCCGGCCTTGGCTGGGATCACGACCCGGAGCGACTCGAGATGGGCGGCCACGGTCCTGGCCTGCTCGAGATCGGCGATCTCTCTGGCGATGCGTCGGGAGCGGATGCCCTCGGCCTGGCGCACCGCGCCCGGCGTGGCGAGCCGCGCGAGGTTGCGGGGCAGCAGGTAGTTGCGCCCGTAGCCGTCGGCGACCTCTACGATGTCGCCCGGGGCACCGACGCCCCGGACCTCCTGGTTGAGGATGACCTTCACGTCGTCGACCTCGTGCTAGCGGATGGTGTATGGAAGCAGCGCCATCTCTCGGGCGTTCTTGACCGCCGTCGCGACGTCGCGCTGGTGCTGCGCGCAGTTGCCCGTGACCCGCCGGGCGCGGATCTTGCCGCGGTCGCTCATGAACTTCCGCAGCAGGTTCACGTCCTTGTAGTCGATGTAGTCCTGCTTGTCAGCGCAGAACTGGCAGAACTTGCGCTTGGGCTTGCGCTGGAACGTGCTCTTTGGCATACAGCCGGTTACCTCCTCACCGGCCTCGGCCCCCTTGGCCTCGGCCGGTCCTCACTCGTCTCGAATCATTCGGGTCCATGGTGCTCGGTCCTGGGACGGGCCGCCGGTGCTGGGACGAACGGCCTCGGGACCCTGGGCGAAGGCAAGGTGGCCTTCACCCAAGGTCAGCGACCCAACCCCCGCAGCGGTCATCGACGGCACTCGATCAGAACGGCGGTTCGTCGTTGAACTGGCCGCTGTTCCGTTCGCCGCCCGCGGCGTTGCCGGAACTGCCGGACCAGTCACCACCACCACCACCACCACCACCGCCACCGCCACCGCCGCGAGAAGCCCGCTCCACCTTGGCGGTCGCGAACTTCAGGCTCGGGGCGACCTCATCGGCCTCGACCTCGGTCACCGAGCGCTTCTCGCCCTCGGGCGTCTCCCAGGAACGCGTCCGTAGGCGGCCCACCACGACGGCACGGCTGCCCTTGGTCATGGACTCGGCGACGTTCTCAGCCATCTGCCGCCAGACGTTGACCCGGAAGAACGAGGTCTCGCCGTCCTTCCAGTTGTCCCCGTCACGGACTCGCGGGGTGACGGCCAGTCGGAAGTTGGCCACGGCCGCCCCGTTGGGCGTGAACCGTAGCTCTGGATCGTCGGTCAGGTTGCCGACCAGGATCACTTGGTTATCGGTAGCCACTCGAAGAACACCTCATCGCACATCCCGCGCCGGCGCACGGCCGGACACGAACCGGTAGAACGGGCCGCGGATCGATCCGGAGCCCTGCACCGAGGTGCGGGGAGGCGCGGACCCGCGGGCCAGCGGGGAAGGAGACGTTGCCGGTCGGCTGATCAGGCGGCCTCGGGGCGGACCACCTTGTGCCGGATCACCTCGTCGGCCAGACCGAGCACTCGCGAGAGCTCGTCGACCGCTGTGGGTTCGGCTTCGACCACGACCACGGTGTAATAGCCCTCATTGATATGCCGGATCTCGTACGCGAACCGGCGCTTGCCCCAGTGGTCGATGTTCTGGATCTCGCCACCTCGGCTGCTGACCGTGGTCAGAAACCTGTCGACCGCCGCCTTGGCGTCCTTGTCTTCCAGGCCGGGGTCGAGAATCAGCATGACTTCGTAACGGCGCATGTCACCTCCTCTGGACTGAGCGGCCCCCGGCGGTCGGGAGCAGGAGCGTGAAGCCGACCGAGGGTAGCAGCCGACCGTTGTCTCCGGCAACGCGCACGGCCACCGCCCTTGGCGGGCCATCGCTCCGGCACCGCCCGCTGGTGGGTTCCGGATGATCACCCCAGCCATACCCCGCAGTTTCCCACCACCCCCCGACAGTCGCAGACGGTTATCCACACCCCCCTTCCGGGGCCGGGTGGCAAGCCGGCGGGTCGCCGCGCCCATGGGCGGCGAGTGGGGTGGCACGGCGAGCCTCCGACCTCCTAGCCAGGGGTGGCGGGAACGACCTCGGGACCTTCTTCAGGGACGGTCTGCTCGACCTTGGGGGCACCGGCGCGGAAGGCGCGGACGGTCAGGACGCAGGCGGCGACCAGGAGGAGGTTGCGGCAGGTCAGGACACTGATGTCGACCCAGTCAAGGTGGCGGAGCTGGGAGTAGCGGAAGGGGAATTCGAGCTGGCTCAGGACGGCCGCGGCGGCCAGCGTCCACATCGCGCGACGGCCCAGGCGCCGGTCGGCGAGGCCCGCGACGGGGGCGGCCAGCCAGACCAGGTACTGCGGTGACAGCACGCGGGTGGGCAGCACGAAGGCGAACACGCCGATGGCGAAGGCGCCGGCCCAGTCGGCGGGCCCCAGGCCCCGACCTCCGGACGCCGCCGAGCGCCGCCACACCAGCCACGCCGCCCCGACCAGCGCCGCGGCGGTGGCGACGGTGGACGCGAGCTTCATCGCGCCGGAAATGTCCGATTGGAGATCATACGCGCCGAACCCGTAGGCCGAACGCGCGGTCACGCCGAACGCCAGATGCGCAAGATCGATCAGATTGGCGGGCAGGCTCTCGATCTGGACCCCCCGCCGGATGTGGTAGAGCAGCGAGCCGATCGTGCCCGAGCCCGAGATGATCAGCGCGGGGACCAGGGTGACAGCGAAGGTGACCAGGAACGGCGGCACGGTGCGCCGCAGCGACCGCCGCCATCCCTCGGCCGGCACCAACCCGAGCACCAGCAGGGGAGCGAGCACGGCGGGGAAGAGCTTGGCCGCGGCTCCATAGCCGAGCGCGGCCGCCGATGGCCCAGCTCGGCCCTCCGCGGCAAGGGCGGCGGCCAGCAGCACGCACACGGCGGGGATCAGGTCGAAACGCAGCACCAGCAGCGGCCCGATCACCACCATCCCCAGCGTGTAGGCGACGGGGATGCGGCGCCGGCCCCGGTCGGCCGCGCGGGCGAGCCGCCAGGCGGCATAGAGCCCGAGGGCGTCGACCAGGATCATCTCCAGCGCGAAGGCCAGCCGGTACCCGGCGCCGGTCCCGACCACCAGCGCCGGCATCAGCGTGAACGGCACGCTGCCCGGCGGGTACTCGATGGCCACGTCGCGGTAGGGAAGCTCGCCCTGGAACATCCGCTCGACCTTGGCCCCGTAGGCGCGGACGTCTCCATAGACGCCGGAGGAGTACAGGCGTGGGTTGAGCGAGATGACCAGCAGCAACAGGCGCGTGACGACCCAGAGCCACACGAATGCGGGGATCACCCGCCGTACAGACCAGCGTGGCTCGGATCGTTCCCGAGCGGTCAGCTCGGCGGTTGCGGTACGCACGGCCATCGCTATCCGGTGTCGTTCGGATCAGACGAGCCTAGCTGATCCCTCTGGATTCCCTGGCTCGTCGGGCCCGGGCCTTGCGACAGGGTGGTCGTCGGGATCGAGAAGGTCGAGGTCGGCGCCGGCGGCTGGGTCGTCTGCGGCGGCAGCGTCTTACGCGTGACCGTCGGCGGAGGGGCGACCGTGGTCGTCGGCGTGGTCGTCGCCGAGGTGGTCGTCGAGTTCAGCACGATGCCACTCAGGGTGGGCTGCCGGAACGGCAGCGGAGCCAGGTTCCTGGTGGCCTCCAGCATGAACCGCTTCCAGATGATCGCGGGCAGCGACCCGCCGGTCACCTCTCGGATTCCATGGATGTTGACGAGCCGGTGCGGCGGCTTCTTGGGGTCCTTGTTCTCGTAGCCCATCCACACCGAGGTGACCAGGTTCGTGTCGTAGCCGACGAAGCGGGCGTCCACCGAGTTGCTGGTGGTCCCGGTCTTGCCGGCGACCTCGCGGTCGGGAAGGCGGGCGGCTGTCGCGGTGCCGCCCTCGATCACGCCGCGCAGGGCCGCCGTGATGGTGTTGGCGATGTTCGGCTGCACGACCTGCGTGCCCCTGCCCTGGTGCCGCTCCACCACCCGCCCGCTGGAGTCGCTGACCTTCTCGACCATGTAAGCCGGGTCGTGGATGCCCTGATTGGCCCAGGTCCCGTAGGCCGACGCGAGCTGGAGGGTCGAGACGCCGCTTGCGCCCAGCGCGAGCGGGACCACGGGGTCCAGGACGGGCTTGCGCTCGGAGGAGAAGCGCCCGTCCTCGATCACGTCGCCCAGCCCAGTCCGCATCCCAAGGTCGGCGACCCGGTTCGGGCCGACCTTGTCGATGAGCTGCACGTAGACGGTGTTGACCGAGTGCTTGGTGGCGTCCATCAGGGTGATGTCGCCATAGCTCTCGGTCCCGAAGTTCGTGTACTCGTGACCTTGGACCTCGAACTTGTTGGGCCCGGGGAAGACCGAGTTCACCGAGTAGCCCTCGTTGAGCGCCTCCTCCAGCACGAAGGGCTTCATCGTCGAGCCGGCCTGCCGCCTGGCGTCGGTGGCGTAATTGAAGGGCTCCTTGGCGAAGTCCTTGCCGCCGTACATCGCCCGCACCGCGCCCGTCTTGGGGTCGAGCGCCACCAGCGAGGCCTTGGGATCGCCCCGCTCGTTGAGCACGCTCCGGACGGACGCCTCGGCCTCGTGCTGCATCGTCAGATCGATCGTGGTCTGGACGCGGAAGCCCGCTTGCGCCAATCGGGTGGCGCCGTATTTGTCCAGCAGGTACTGGCGCACCTTCTCCAGGAAATAGGGCGCCTTGGATTCGGCGATTCCGCTGGAGGGCACGGTCGAGCTCTCGCGAACCGGCGTCTTGATGGCGGCGTCCGCCTGCTTCTGCGTGATCCAGCCCCGCTCCACCATGACCCGCAGCACGAAATCACGCCTGGCCTTGGTCGAGGTGAAGTTCGGCTTCTTCGAGTAGAACTCCGGCGCGCGGATCGAGCCCGCCAGCAGGGCGGATTGGGCGAGCGTCAGCTTCTTTGCCGGCCGGTTGTTGAAGAAGGCCCGCGAGGCGGCGTCGATGCCGTAGGCGCCCTTGCCGAAGTACACGGTGTTCAGATAGAAGCCGAGAATCTGGTCCTTGGAGTATTTCTTCTCCAGCTTGACCGCGATCACGGCCTCTTTGAGCTTGCGGAACAGGTTCCGCGAACGCCCGACGCTCGGGTAGGCGTTCTTCACGTACTGCTGGGTGATGGTCGAGCCGCCCTGGCTGACCCCTGCATGGCGGAGGTTGGCGAGGGTCGCGCGCAGCATCCCCTTGTAGGAGATGGCGCCATGCTTGTAGAAGTCACGGTCCTCGGCGGCGAGCACCGCCAGTTGCATCGTCTTCGGGATATCGGAAAGTGGCACGATGCGGCGGTTCTCGCTGGGGGAGAGCGTGCCGATCTCAGCGCCCTTGCGGTCCAGGAAGACGGTGGTCTGAGCGGCAGGGACCTGGTCGAGGACGGGGACTTTGGCGAAGGCGTAGACGAGACCCACCAGCGAGCCGGCAATGACGGCAAGCATCGGCACGATCAGCCACAGCGCCCAGCGCAGGACCCGCTTCAGGCGGGAGCGCTCGGGGGGTGGCGGGTGGCGGGCCGCTCGCGAAGGTAGAGGGGCTCGCGACGGCGTAAAGGTGGGCGGTCGTGCAGCCATGGCCGAACGACTCTACCGTAGCTCAGCGGAAAGGCCGAAACGGGGCGGTCGGCGGAGGGAAGCAGACCGAGCCGGACCGATCAGCCGGCGTGCCTGCGGCCCAGCAGATAGCACTGGGTGAGGTGGTTCCAGAAGCACTCGGTGCAGACCTCGACCACGTAGCAGACGCACTCCTCGACGGAGCGGTGCAGGTCGGCCAGACCGTCGCTGGGCCAGACCCTGCCGGAGAGCTGCCGCAGGGAGTCCCCGAACACGTAGGTCACGTGGACGAGCGAGTTCTCGGCGCACACCGGGCACGGCGCCATGGTCGCCTCGCCGACGTTGCGGGCGGCGCGCAGCAGCTCCGGGTGGGCGTCGCAGACCTCTTGCCTGGACAGGCGCCCGCCGCGGAGGTCCCGCAGCGTCGCCCTCTTCACCAGCGTGTAGTCGACCAGCCGCATGCTTCTCACGTTCCGAGCAGGGAGTCGGATCAGGGGGAGCCCCCGACCGCGGCTCCAGTTTACCCATGGGCCCAACACAACAGAACGGTCCGCATCACGGTAACGGCCCGCAACGGCGGGCGACCGGCTTGACACCCGAGCGGGGCCGTACCTATCGTGGCGATACATCGGACCGATACATTTGCCAGACGATGGCCACCTTTGGGCCACCAGATGGCCACGTAGGGGGACGTGCTCGTGCTCGAGCTAGCAGTACTTGGACTCCTCAAGGAGGCACCGATGTCGGGCTACGAGCTGAAGAAGCAGCTCAGCGTCAAGCTCGGCGCCTTCTGGAGAGTCAGCTTCGGATCACTGTACCCATGCCTCAAGCGGCTGCTCGCGGACGGCGCGCTCGAGGTCGAGGAGAACCGCTTCACCTCACGCAAGAAGCACGTCTATCGCTTGACCGAACGCGGCGAGCAGCTCTTCCTCGAGCTGCTCGAATCGGCCGACGTCCACGACCTCGAGCAGGACCGCTTCTCCATGCGGCTGGCCTTCTTCCGGTACCTGCGCCCGGAGACGCGGCTCGACCAGCTCGAACGACGCCGCGGTTACCTGCAGGAGCGTCTGAGCCACCTGCGCGCCTCGTTGCGCGCGGTCCGCGACCGGCTCGACGCGTACACGCTCGAGCTGATGGACCACGGGCTGGACGAGCACGAACGTGAGATCGCCTGGCTCGATCGGCTGATCGCCGCGGAGCGCGGCTCCGCGTCCGGCGACAGCCGAACCGCCGCCAGGTCCCGTTCCACCACCCTCCAGGTCGACCCGGTCCGGGAGGGCTCTGGGCTCGCGGCCCAGAACGCAACCGTCCCGCGCGATCCTCGCCTGCCGACTCAGGCCGGTCAGGCCGCGCCGACCCCATAGAGGAGTAGCGATCAGGAATGGCCAAGATACGCGTCGCGATCGTCGGCGTGGGCAACTGCGCGTCATCGCTGGTGCAGGGCGTTCACTACTACCGTGACGCCCAGCCGGGCGACGACGTCCCCGGTCTGATGCACATCGAGCTCGGGGGCTACCACGTCAGTGACCTCGAGTTCGTCGCGGCCTTCGACGTCGACGCCAAGAAGGTCGGGCGCGACATCTCCGAGGCGGTCTTTGCCAGCGAGAACAACACCATCCGCTTCGCCGACGTGCCGCCGCTCGGGGTGGAGGTCCAGCGCGGCCCGACACTGGACGGGCTGGGCAGGTACTACACCGAGACCATCAAGGAGTCCGAGGCGGCGCCGGTCGACGTCGTCGCCGCGCTCCGGCAGGCGCAAGTCGACGTGCTGGTCTGCTACCTGCCGGTGGGATCTGAGCAGGCGGCCCGCCACTACGCCGACGCGGCGCTCGAGGCCGGCGTGGCCTTCGTCAACTGCCTGCCGGTGTTCATCGCCGGCACACCGGAGTGGGCCGAGCGCTTCACCAAAGCTGGTCTGCCGATCATCGGCGACGACATCAAGTCGCAGGTCGGCGCCACCATCGTCCATCGCGTGCTGGCCCGCTTGATGGAGGATCGCGGCATCACCATCGACCGCACCTACCAGCTCAACTTCGGCGGCAACATGGACTTCAAGAACATGCTGGAGCGCGACCGGCTGGAGTCCAAGAAGATCTCCAAGACCCAGGCGGTCACCTCGCAGGTCGACCACGACCTCGGCAAGCACAACGTGCACGTCGGGCCGAGCGACTACGTTCCATGGCTGGACGACCGCAAGTGGTGCTACATCCGGGTCGAGGGCCGGGCCTTCGGCGACGTGCCGCTCAACCTAGAGCTCAAGCTCGAGGTGTGGGACTCGCCGAACTCGGCCGGCGTGGTGATCGACGCGGTGCGCTGCGCCAAGCTCGCGCTCGAGCGCGGTATCGGCGGGCCGCTGCTGGCGCCGTCCGCCTACTTCATGAAGTCGCCGCCGGTGCAGTACACCGACGACCGCGCTCGCCGCATGGTCGAGGACTTCATCGCGGGCGTCGAGCCGGCGGAGCCGGTGAGCGCCACCAGCTGATTTCGCCAAGCCCGTACGGGGGCGACGGCGCCGCCTGTGGACAACGGCCGGCGCCGTCACCCCTTCTTGCTACCTTGAGACAGCGCCAAGACGGGATGCAGCAGTCGCAACGGATTCGGAGGCTGGTCGTGGCAGGAGGCGAATGGTGGCGGCACGGGGTGATCTACCAGATCTACCCGCGCAGCTTCTCCGACGCGAGTGGCGACGGGGTGGGCGACCTGGCGGGGATCACCGCCCGCCTCGACTATCTCAACGACGGCACGCCCGACTCGCTCGGGGTGGACGCGATCTGGCTGTCGCCGTTCTATCCCTCGCCGATGAAGGACTTCGGCTACGACGTGGCCGACTACACCGGTGTCGACCCGCTGTTCGGCACCCTCGAGGACTTCGACACCCTGGTGACCGAGGCGCACGCCCGAGGCATCCGCGTGGTCGTCGACCTGGTGCCGAACCACACCTCCGACCAGCACCCGTGGTTCCTGGAATCGCGCTCCTCGCGTGACAGCCCCAAGCGCGCCTGGTACGTCTGGGCCGACTCCAAGCCCGACGGCCGGCCCCCGAACAACTGGATGAGCGCCTTTCCCCGCGCCGGCCGGGCATGGACCTTCGACGAGCCCACCGGCCAGTGGTACCTGCACTCGTTCCTTCCCGAGCAGCCCGACCTCAACTGGTGGTCGCCGGAGGTCCGCGCGGCCATGGACGAGGTCATGCGCTTCTGGCTGGACCGCGGCGTCGACGGCTTCCGCATCGACGTCGCCCACCGCATGGCCAAGGACCCGCAGTTGCGGGACAACCCGCTGGTCGCCATGGGCGACGAGGACGATCCCACCGGCCAGGCCCGGGCCAGGCGCCTGGCCGAGATGCAGCTCGAGCTGTACGACGAGGACTGGCCGGAGGTCCACGAGATCCTCCGGCGCTTCCGCCGCACCCTGGACGCCTACGACGACCGCATGGCCGTCGGCGAGGTCTACCTGCTCGACCTGCGCAAGCTGGCCCGCTACTACGGCAGCGGCCGGGACGAGCTGCACCTGGCCCACAACTTCGTCTTCCTGCACCAGCCGTGGAAACCGGAGGCGTTCCGCTCGGTGGTGGACGAGTACACCGCGTTGCTGCCGGCCGACGCCTGGCCTGCGCAGTTCCTCGGCAACCATGACCACTCCCGGGCGGCCAGCCGCTACGACGAGGGCGGCAACGGCCCGGCCCGGGCGCGCGTCGGGACGATGATGGTCCTGACCCTGCGGGGCACGCCGTTCCTCTATTACGGCGAGGAGCTGGGCATGCTCGACGGCGAGATCCCGCCGGACCGGGTCGTGGACGTGGACGGACGGGATCCCGAGCGCACACCGATGCAGTGGGACGCCTCGCCGGGCGCCGGCTTCAGCCTCTCGGGCGGGGGAGGGTCTCCGCCCGAGCCGTGGCTGCCGGTGGCCGCCAGCGCCGCGCGGATCAACGTCGAGGTCGAGCGGGAGGACCCGACCTCGATGCTGTCGTTGTGCCGCCGGCTCATCTGGTACCGCAAGGGCTCGGAGGCGCTCCGCTCGGGCAGCTACCGGTCGCTGCCGGACGTCCCCGAGAGCCTCTACGCGTTCGTGCGCGAGGCGCCGGTGGAGCGGCTGCTGGTGGTCCTGAACTTCGGCGGCGCGCCCGTCCACTGGCCGGCCGGATCCCACCTGGGGGACAGCGCCAGGATCGAGCTGTCCACCGACCCGGACCGCCAGCCCGGACCCGTCAGCCTGCCGGACCTGGTCATCGCCGGCGACGAGGGGGTGGTGCTCCGGCTCCCGTAGGAGCCGGACGTGGCGACCCGGAGCTTCGCTGGCCGCTCGAGCCCGCCATGGTTCGGGCCTCAGCGCTGCTCGCCGGGGCCGGGGAGCTCCAGGCCCTGGTCGCGGGCCCAGGCGAGCAGGGCCTCGGTGGCGTCCTGGGTGGACATGGGCCCACGGTCCAGCCGCAGCTCCAGCAGGTGGCTCAGGGCCTTGCCGACGATCGGGCCGGGAGGGACGCCGAGCAGCGCCATGACCTCGTCGCCGTTGAGCGGCGGCTTGATCTTGGCCAGCTCCTCCTCGGCCTCCAGCCTGGCGATCCGCCCCTCCAGCTCGTCGCAGGCGGCCGCGAGCTGCTTGGCCTTGAAGGGGTTGCGGGTGGTGCAGTCCGAGCGGACCAGGAAGTTCAGCCGGTCCAGCAGGTCCCCGGCGTCGCGCACGTACCGCCGCACCGCCGAGTCGGTCCAGCCGAGCCGGTAGGTGTGGAACCGCAGGTGCAGCAGCACCAGGGTGCGCACGTCCTGGACCACCTCGGTGGGGTAGCGCAGCTCGACCAGCCGGCGCTCGGCCATCTTGGCGCCGACCACCTCGTGGAGGTGAAAGGACACGCCGTCGGCTCCGACCCGGCGGGTGCGCGGCTTGCCGATGTCGTGGAGCAGCGCGGCCAGGCGTAGCACCAGGTCCGGCCGGTCGGCGTCGAACGCCGTGGCCCGCTCCACCACCGCGATGGTGTGGGCGAGCACGTCCTTGTGGCGGTGCACGGGGTCCTGCTCCAGCGCCAGCGCCGGCAGCTCCGGCAGGAACTGGCTGGCCAGGCCGGTCTGGACCACCAGCCACAGGCCCTTGCCAGGTGCCCGGCCGAGCAGCAGCTTGCTCAGCTCGTCACGGATGCGCTCGCGGGAGACGATCTCCAGCCGGCCGACCCGCTCGGTGATCGCCTCGACGGTCTCGGAGGTCGGCACCAGCTCGAGCTGCGCCACGAAGCGGGCGGCGCGCAGCATCCGCAGGGGGTCGTCCTCGAACGAGGTCGCCGGGCTCGACGGCGTTCGCAGCCGGCGGTTGGCGAGGTCGGTGAGCCCGCCGAACGGGTCGATGAAACGCCCGTCCGGCAGGCGGACCGCCATGGCGTTGACAGTGAAGTCCCTGCGGGCAAGGTCCTCCTCGATGCTGCGGCCGAAGGTCACCTCCGGCTTCCGGGAGTCCTCGTGGTACAAGTCCGACCGGAAGGTGGTGATCTCCAGCCGTAGCGCGCCCTTGCGGACGCCGACCGTGCCGAAGCGGGCTCCCTGGAGCCAGACGCCGTCGTCCCAGCCTCCCGCCTTGACGATCTCGAGGATCCGGGTTGGATCGGCGTCCGTGGTGAAGTCCACGTCGGGCGACGAGCGCTCGAGCAGCGCGTCCCGCACCGTGCCGCCCACCAGGTAGAGCTGGTGACCGGCGGCGGTGAAGCGTTCGCCGAGCTCGCGCGCGACCTTGGCGAACGGCGACGCCTGCAGCAGCGCGCCGAGCGCCTGGCGCTGGGCTGAAGATAGGGAGGTCATGACCGGAAGGATACCGAGTGAGGGTCGGCTTCAGACCTCCCGAGGCGACCGTCGTGACGAACCGTCGTGACGATTGGTTGCAGGGAAATCCTGATTCAAGGGGTTTAGGAGGAAACCAGGCAGGGCAACCACCTTCGGAACAGGAGGTGGTCGGATGCAGGAAGCCAGGAAAATGAGCCGGGCTGAGGCGGGCCGAAAGGGCGGGCAGACCACAAAGAAGCGCTACGGAGACGACTTCTTCGGCAAGATCGGACGCCTTGGTGGCAGGAAAGGCGGCGAGACCACCAAGCAGCGGTACGGCATCGAGTTCTACCAGCGGATCGGCCGCAAGGGCGGCTCCCGCTAGGCGCGACCCCCCGCGAAGCTGGAGCCTGTAGCCGCGACGGCCGAGGGTTCGACCTCGGCCGTCGCGGCTATACTCTGCTTTCCGTCTCGGTACGTGATGACCGAATCCCATGGTGGAGAGGCTGTGCGCTCCAGCATCGACGTCCACAATCATCTGCTGGCTGACGACATCCCGCATGAGGTCTCCCAGCTCTCCGGTCCGTTGCGCGATCTCAGCGCGGCGCCGGGGGTGCTCGGGCTCGAGGGGGTCACCGTCGGCAAGCCCACCGTCCTGACCAACGGGGACGGGGTGGTGCTGGTCCTCGCGCCGGCCGAGGAGGACGTGGACGTCGCGCAGGTTGCGGAGCTGCTCGGCCGCCAGGAGCTGCATCCGATCGAGCCGGACGAGGCACCTGGCCTCACCGGCTACCTGCTCCCGTTCGTGCCCCCGGTGGCGCTCGAGTGCCCCGTCACGGTCGTGCTCGACGAGCAGCTCGCCCATCAGGACGTGGTCTACACCGCGGCCGGCGAGCCCGGGGTGATCCTCAAGGTCCGCGGCGTCGACCTCGTCAAGATCACCAGCGCGGTCGTCTCGTCGGTGACCGGGACGGCCGAGCGGTAGGCCTCCTGGCGGGATAGGCTGCACCCATGCGAACCGCCCGAGCTGTCTCGGCCGGTGGGGTGGTGCTCAGCGAACCGGCGGCCGACCCCCAGGTCGCGCTGATCGCTCGGCGCTCCGCCGGTGGAGCGCTGCAATGGACCCTGCCGAAGGGGACCCAGGAGCCGGGGGAGAGCATCACCGACACCGCCCTGCGCGAGGTGCGCGAAGAGACCGGCCTCGAGGTGGAGCTGCTCAGCGAGCTCGAGACCATCGACTACTGGTTCGTCTGGAGCCCAGAGCAGACCCGCTACCACAAGTTCGTCCACTACTACCTGATGCGCGCGACCGGGGGAGACCTGTCACGGCACGACAGCGAGTCGGAGGAGGCGCGTTGGTTCGCCGTCGGCGACGCCGGGCAGATCATGGCCTTCGACAACGAGCGGCATCTGCTCGACCTGGTGCCGGTCGCGCTCGGCCGCTGGAGCGCCCGCCAGTGAGCGCCGGCACCGCCGCCCCGGCGCCAGCCCACCGCTGGCGCCTGGCGACCGTCGGGCTGCTCGGGGCAGTGCTGGCGATCGTGGGGACGGCGCTGCCGGCGCGGGCGCAGCAGAGCGGCGCGTCGAGCGACCCGAAGATCGAGCTAGCCCTCCAGGCCATCTCGTCGGTCACCGGGCCCAAGACCCCGCTCGCCTACCGCCTGGCCGTCCGCAACGCCGGCTCGGCGGAGCTGCGCAACCTGCGGATCCAGGGGAGCATCGGCGGGCCCATCGGTACCCGCTCCGAGCTGGAGCAGCTCGCCAACGACCCCGACAGCCAACCCGGAGGCCTCGCCCCGATCCAGTCGTGGCGGCCGGGCGACGGCAGCGCGGTCGTCGCCCCCGGAGCCACGCTCGGGCTGCCGGTGCACTCGGAGCCGCTGCCCGCCTGGCTGCGGATCCACACACCGGGGATGGTCCTGCCGCTGGTGCTGCAGGTGAGCGCGTCCAGCGACCAGGGGCCGGCCTCCAGCCGCCTGACCACCTTCGTGGTCGCCACCTCCGGCAAGGTCCACAGCCCGCTCCGGATCTCGCTGCTGGTGCCGCTGCACGAGCAGACGCACCGCAACCCCGCAGGGGACTTCGTCGATGACAAGCTCGGCAAGCTGCTCGCGGCGAACGGATCGCTCGGCGCGATCGCCGCGGAACTTGCCCGGCCCAACGCGCCCAAGGTCAGCCTGCTGATCGACCCCCTGCTCACCGACGAGGCCACCGCCATGGGCGGGAGCTGGAAGCTCAAGCGGGGCGGCCGCAGCGAGACGGTCTCGGCCGGGGATCCACGCTCCCTGGCCGCCAAGAAGTTCCTCCAGGACCTGCGCGTGGCCGCCAGCCGCAACCTGCCGGCCGCTCTCTCATACGCCAACGCCGACCTGCCGTCGCTGGTCCGGGCTGGCTCCGACGCGGATGCTCTGGCGCCGCTGCTGTATGCCCGCAAGCACCTCAAGGAGTGGCTCGGACCGGACCCCGACTCCTCGCTCGCCTGGCCCGTGCCCGGCGCGATCGACGCCGCCACCCTGAAGGTGCTGGCCGACGCGGAGGCCGAATCGGTGGTGCTCGACTCCCATCTGCTGCCGACCTCGGCCTCGACCACCCAGAACGCCACCGTGGACCTCGGCTCGGGCCTGGGCGGGCTGGAGCACGCGCTGGTCCCCGACCCGGCGCTGTCGGCTGCGCTGGCCGACCCCAAGGGGCGTTCGGAGCCGGGCCAATGGGCCCAGCGCGTCCTGGCGGAGACCGCGATGACCTGGCTGGAGCTTCCCAACGGCGCCAGCCGCGGGATCCTGCTGGCACCGCCGCAGAACTGGCGCCCGACCCCCAGCTTCTTCCGTCCGCTGGTCCGGGGGCTGGCGGGCGTGCCCTGGCTCGACCTGACGCCCGCCCAGGAGCTGGCCGCCCAGGTGCCGCAGGGACCAGGCAAGGGCGACCGCCCGCTGGTGCCGTACACCCAGGCCGACGTGAGCCTCGGCCTGCCAGCCAGCTACCTGCGCAACGTCTCGAACGTGAACTCGAAGCTGACCAGCTTCAGCCGGATGGTCCCTGGCTTCCCGGAGCTGGACGACTTCGACCGCGACCTGCTGATCGCCCAGTCGAGCGACTGGCGGACGCGTTCGGACCAGGCCAAGGGCTCCAGCTTCGTCCGCGCCGTCGGCCAGGGCATGCGAGCGGTCCAGCGGCAGGTCGGGGTGCAGCGCACCCGCGTCACGCTCACCTCCAGGAACGGCGCGATCCCGATCACGGTGACCAACGCCAGCTCGCAGCGGCTCATCGTGGTGCTGCGGCTGTCGTCGCCGCGTGTCGATCTGCCGAAAATGAGCGAGCCGTTCACGGTGAACCCCAAGGAGCAGGTCACCCGCAGACTCGAGGTGGGGACCAGGACGACCGGGACCTTCCCCATCCGGGTTGACGTCTTCACGCCCGACGGCAGGGTGAATATCGCCCGCGATCAGGTCACGCTGGTGTCGACGGCGTTCAACCGGGTGGCGCTGATCCTGGCGGGCGGCGCCGGCGGGTTCCTGCTGCTGTGGTGGGGCAGGAAGACCGGGTGGCGGCGCCGGCGGATCGACCCGCCGGCCGAGACGCCGGACGGCGCGTCGTGAGGAGGACCCCGGTGGAGCCGGAGCCGAACCAGGAGGTGCCGGTCAACCAGCCTGCCGAGCCGAGCCTGGCGCGCTCCACCCTGCTGATGGCCAGCGGGACGCTGCTGTCGCGGGTCACCGGGCTGCTCAGGGTCACCGTCCTGGTCGGCACGCTGGGCGTCAGCGAGAGCCGGCTCGCCGACGTCTACAACGTCGCCAACACCACCCCGAACATCATCTACGAGCTGGTGCTCGGCGGGATCCTCTCGTCGATCTTCGTGCCGGTGTTCGTCGAGGTGCGCCGGACCCGCGGCTTCCGGCAGGCCAACTACGTCGCCAACGCGGTCATGACCATGGCGTTCGTGACCCTCAGCCTGCTCGCCCTGGTCACCGTGCTGGCCGCGCCGTGGATCATCCGGCTCTACATCCACTCGGGCAGCCCGGCCGAGCGGGCGGAAGCTCAGCGCCTCGGCGGGCAGCTGCTGGCCATGTTCATGCCCCAGATCGTGTTCTACGGGGTCGGTGCGGTCATGACCGGGCTGCTCAACGCCAACCGCCGCTTCGGCGTGCCGATGTACGCGCCGGTCCTGAACAACCTGGTGGTGATCGCCGTCGGGCTGACCTTCCATGCGCTGGTCGGCGGCAAGGTCCCCCAGCTGAGCGAGCTGACCGCGGGGGAGAAGGCGCTGCTGGGAGTGGGCACCACGCTCGGCGTGGTGGCCATGACCATGGTGCAGTGGCCCTTCCTGCGGCGCATCGGCTTCCGCTTCATGTTCGTCTGGAACCTGCGCGACCGGGCCATCCGCCAGATGGCGCGCCTGTCGGCCTTCACCGTCGGCTACGTGGTGACCAACCAGCTCGGCTACCTGGTCATCCCCCTGCTCGCCTACGGCGTGCAGGGCGGCTACACCGCCTACACCACCAGCTTCACCTTCTTCCAGCTCCCGCATGGGGTGTTCGCGGTGTCGGTGATGACCGCGCTGCTGCCGCCGCTCAGCGAGCAGGCGGTCGCCAAGGACTGGCGTTCGTTCCAGGTCACCCTGGCGCGCGGCATCCGAATGACCGCCGCGATCCTGCTGCCGGCGACCATCGGCTACCTCGTCCTGGCCGAGCCGATCGTGCACCTGCTGCTGGCGCACGGGGTGGTCAGCCCGGACTCCAACAGCACCCTCCTGCTCACCAGGACGATGGTGATGTTCGTGCTGGGCCTGGTGCCGTTCTCGACCTTCCAGCTCCTGCTGCGGGCCTTCTACGCGCTGCAGAACACCCGCACCACCTTCCTGGTGAACATCGTCGCGACCGGCACCAACGTGGTGGCGAACCTGCTGCTGTTCTCGCTGCTGCCCAAGGACTGGAAGGTGGCTGGGCTGGCGCTTGGCAGCAGCATCGCCTACACGGTCGGCTCGGTGCTGCTGCTGTCCCGACTGGTGCCCAGGATCGGCGGCCTGGAGCTGCGGCCGCTGCTGCGGGTGCTGGCGCGGATGCTGCTGGCCAGCCTGATCATGGGCGCGGTCACCGCCGTGGTCGCCGGACTGGTCGCTGGGGTCGTGGGCGAGCGGACCGTCGGCTCCCTGTTCACCGTCCTCGCCGGGGTGACCGTCGGTCTGGGGACGTACCTGCTCGCGGCGAAATTTCTCGACATCAGCGAATTGGGCCTGGTGATGGGCATGCTCCGCCGTCGGGTCGGTCGGAGTACCTGAAATCCTCAGCTCCCTAAATACTCTCGAAATGCTTGACCTTGCCTCTGCGCGGTGGCAGAACTGGACGCGGCCGCTGCCCCGACACTGAGGAGCTTCCCCTGCTGCCCGTGCATCCTCCGCGTCCGCCGTACCGTGCTGCCATCGCTTGCCTCGCGACCTTCGGGCTCGTGATCGGCCTTGCGCAGCCTGCCCATGCCAACGCCGGCCCGACCTCGCCGGCCGCCAGGATCGCCCGGCTGCGGGCCGAGGCGACCAAGGTCCAGGCGGACATCGACCACATGAACGACCAGATCGAGGTCGTCGTCGAGCAGTACAACGCCAACCACGAGGCGCTGACCCGCACCCAGGCCGCGCAGGCGGAGACCGAGCGGCGCATCGCTCGGGCCGAGCGCGATCTGGCCGCCAGCCGCCAGCAGCTCGACGAGCGGGTGTGGGCCGTCTACACCGGCGGGTCCCGCGCCGGCGCCATGGCCGAGCTGCTGAGTGCCACCAGCCTGCACGAGGCCCTGACCACCGAGAAATACCAGGAGGGCGTGGTGACCGCCGACCAGGCCGTGATCGCCAGGGTCGAGCGGGCCAGGCGCGGGCTCGAGGCCCTCGCCAAGGAGCAGGCTGCGCAACGGCACGCCGAGGAGGACCTCCAGGCTCGCCTCGCGCAGCAGCGCGCAGAGATCGATGACCGGCTCGCCGAGCAGCGCGCCTACCTCGCGCGGCTGACCGTGGCGGTGCGGCGGGCGGTGGCGGCCGAGCGCAGGCGCCAGGAAGAGCTGCGCCGCCGGGCGATCGCGCGGCGGCTGGCCGCCCTGCGCGCCGCCAAGATCCGCGCCGAGCGGGAGCGCGCGGCCGCGGCCGCCAAGGCCCGCGCCGCGGCGACGGCACGTGCCCGCGCCACCGCGGCGGCCAGGGCCCGGGCGGCCAAGGCCGGGACGATGCGCACCAGCCCGCCCGCCCACAAGGGCGGGCGGGCCGCGGGCCGGGGCGGTTCGGCGATTGCCGCGCGGGCGACCGCCTTCGCGCTCGCCCAGGTCGGCAAGCCCTATCAGTGGGCGGCGACCGGGCCGGGCAGCTTCGACTGCTCGGGACTGACCCAGGCCGCCTACCGCAGCGCCGGCCTGGCCATCCCGAGGGTCGCGGCCGCCCAGTGGTCCAGCGGCCAGCACGTCGACCTGGGCGATCTCCAGCGCGGAGACCTGGTCTTCTTCGCCTACGACCGCCAGAACCCGACCACCATCCACCACGTCGCCATGTACCTCGGCGATGGCCTGATGGTCGAGGCGCCCTTCACCGGCGTGGACGTTCGGGTCAGCTCGATCGGCCGGAGCGACTATATCGGTGCGGTCCGCCCAACTGATAACGGCGACCTGGGGACGAACGAGCGGTGAGGTCGGCGACGCCTGCTAGACTTCCAGAGTCAACGAGTCCAGGGATCCGGTGTCCCGCTGCCCTCCAGATGAGCATGTCGCAGGTCGGCTCCGGTCTGCCCCGTCTCCTCGCTGAGCGCTACGAGCTCGTCGAGCAACTTGCCTCGGGGAGCATGACGAGCGTCTGGCGCGGTCACGACCGCGTCCTCGGTCGAGACGTGGTGGTCAAGGTGCTGCATCCCGACCTGGCCGCGGACGCTGGCCTGCGTGGGAGTTTCCACCAGGAGGCCATCAACGCGGCCCGCCTCACGCACCCCAATATCGTCGCGCTGTACGACACCGGCGAGCAGGAGGGCGTGAACTACATCGTCATGGAGTTGGTCGACGGGCCCACCCTGCGCGACGTGCTGAACAGCCACGGCCCGCTCCCTCCGGCGGAGGCGGCGCGCCTGGCCAGCGAGGTCGTCCACGCGCTCGAGTACGCCCACCAGGCCGGCGTCATCCACCGCAACCTGAAGCCCGCCAACATCCTGCTCTGCGACGACGGCAGCGTGAAGGTCGCCGACTTCTCGATCGCCAAGGCAGCCACCGCCGACGATCCCGGCAGCACCGGCGAGTTGCTGGCCGCCGGCGGCTACATGGCCCCCGAGGCCGCCGGCAGCGGCGACCCGGACGGGCGCGCCGACGTCTTCGGGCTGGGTGCCTGCTTGTTCGAGATGCTGACCGGACGGCCGCCCGCGACGGTGCCGTCCCGGGGCAACAACGGCCCGCTCTCGCCCCGGGCGATCCGGGCGGGCGTGCCCCGCGAGCTGGACGCGGTCGTGCTGAAGGCGATGATGCTCGATCCCCGCGACCGGTACCCGACCGCCGCGGCGATGGGCTCGGCCCTGGCCAGGGCCGCCGCCTGGGATGGCGAACGGGGGTCGTTGCTGGTCGAGCAGCCGCTGGCGCCGCCGCACAACGAGCATGCGCCGGCTCCGGGCTTCCTGCGGCACGAGGGCCGCTGGCTCGGCTGGACACTGGTGGTCGTCGGTCTGGTGGCGGCGCTGGTGGTGATCGGCGCCGGCCTGAACAGGAACGGCATCATCAGCCTCCCAGGCACGCACCAGACACCCGGGAGCACATCGCCCAAGACCACCTCGCAGCCGGCGACGGCGCTCAACATCGTCGACGCGCATGCGTACGACCCGTTCGGCAAGCCGCCCACCGAGAACGACGCCCACGCGAACAGGGCGATCGACGGCGACGCCGGGACCGCATGGGAGACCGAGCACTACACCTCCCCGGACTTCGGCAGGCTCAAGCAGGGCCTCGGCATGGTGCTCGACGTCGGCAGCCCGGAGCGGGCTCGCCAGCTCCAGCTCCAGCTCGTCAACGGCGGGGCGAACGTCGAGGTGTACGGGTCGGACTCGGTGCACTCCAGCTTCGACGGGTGGACGGCGAACCGGCTCGCGATCCGCCCCGACGCGCCGCAGAGCTCGACCCTGGACTTCTCCGGCGACGCCAGCTACCGGTACTACCTGATCTGGTTCACGCAGCTCCCCGCCGCGGATGGCGGCTACCAGGACGGCATCGCCGAGGCCACGCTGAGGTCGTGAACGGCGCCAGCGACGAGGAACTGCTGGCCGCCCATCTCGAAGGCGACCGGAGGGCCTTCGGTGAGCTGATGACCAGGCACGAGCGCCGCATCTACGGGCTCTGCTTCCGGATCCTGGGCAACCGCGAGGACGCCGAGGACGCCACCCAGGAGGCCTTCATCGGCGCGCTCCGCCGAGGCGGCGCCTTCCGCGGCGAGGCCGCCTTCTCGACCTGGCTCTACCGGATCGCCGTCAATGCCGCCACCGACCAGGCCAGACGTCGCGGCCGTGCCCGCACGACGCCGCTGCAGGCCGAGGAGACTGGTCAGGGTGCCGCGGCCGTCGGCGACCCCGGCGCCGCAGTGGCCACCACCCTGACCGTGCAGGCCGCGATGCGGGCGGTGCAGGAGGACTTCCGGGTCGCCCTGATCCTGTGTGACTTGTACGGGTTCGGGCACGCGCAGGCCGCCGAGATCCTCGGGATCCCGGTCGGGACCGTCAAGAGCCGGGTCTTCCGCGGGCGGCTCGCGCTCGGGGAGCAGCTCGCCGAGCGGGACGACCGTCCGGGAACCCAGGCGACCGTCGCAACGTCCGAATCAGCGGAAGCGGAACGTCACCACAACGAGGAGTAGCCCCAGCGTGCCCGTCCATCCCACCCATCCCGACCCCGAGGAGCTCGCCGCCTGGCAGGCGGGCGACCTGTCCGGGCCGGGTGGCGCCCGCATCGAGGCGCACGTCTCCGGCTGCCGGGACTGCGCCGGGCTGCTCGCTGCGGTGGAGCGGGGGCGCGCGGCGCTCGCCGGGCTCGCCGAGGTGGAGCCGCCCGCCGGTCTGCACGAGCGGCTCGCCGCCGCCATCGAGCGCGAGGCTGCCACGTCCACGCCCGCCGGCACCGGCGACGGGGAGCGGGGCCGTCACCTGGCGGCCGCTGCCGCCGGGGTCGACGGCCGCCAAGGGCATCGCGCGGCAGCCGCCGCCAACGGCGACGGGCTGGGGGAGCCCGCCTCCATCTCGGAGCCGATCCCGCTGGATGGTCGGCGCCATGGACGCCGGTCGCCGGGTGGGCGCCGCCGGATCGCCGTGCTGAGCATTGCCGCCGCCCTCATCCTGCTGGTCGTCGGGCTGGTCCCGCTGCTCCGCCACGGGGGCGGGCAGCCGCTGGCAACCCAAGGCGGCCGTCGGGGGGCCGACTCCGCGTCCAGGGCGCTCGGTGGGAGCGCGGAGGGAACGCTGCCAGTCTTCTCCGCGCCGGACGGGTACTCGGGGACGGCTCTCCAGTCCGCGCTCGCCGGCAACCCCGAGGTCCGCTCCGCTTACCACGCAGCCGCCGGTGCCGGTGCCCGACAGTCCTCCGGGACCGGGCAGCCCGGTACCGCGACCCCGCGGCTCGACTCCGGGCGAACGTCCGGTGGGACCGCGGAGAGTTCCGGCGGCGCGGCCAGCACTTCGGGCAGCGGGAGCGCCGGCGGTCCCACCGCCGGCGCTCAGGCCCCCTCCAGCCTGCAGCAGGGCACTTGCGTGACGAGCGCCCGGGCCCAGGCGGGGGCTCAGGGGCTCCAGCCCGCCTTCTTCGTGAGCCCCACCATCTACCGGGGGAGGGCCGCGACCGTCCTGGTCACCGTGCGCCTGGGCGCTCCGGACCAGGCGGACCTGTGGGCCTTCCCGCTGGACAACTGCTCCGCCCCGCCGTTCGCGCATGATCCCGTGAGGGTCACACCGCCCTGACGCCGTCCTGATCGCGGCGACCGGCGGGCCTGGTCACCAGATGCCGCTTGCCCGCACGAACGCCACGCCTCCGCCGACCACCAGGAACAGCAGCACCTGCGGTGCCAGCAGCGGAATGCTGAAGACGATGGCGATGCAGCCCAGACCGATCACCAGCGACGCAGCCGCGATCGCTCCAAGCCGGGAGTGGACCCGCTTGCGCGCGGCCTGGCGGACCGCCTCGCCGACCAGGAAGCCGTACCCGGCAGCCAGCAGGATCCCTCCGAACAGGCCCACCTTGAGGAGCACCAGCGCGCCGACCGCCGCCACCGCGAGGCCGGCTCCGAACGCCCTGAGCACCAGCAGCGAATCGGGGTTGCCCCGCGCTCGCGTCGACTGCCTGGCACAACGCGGGCATTTCTGTCCAACGACCGTGCTCACCATGCAGCGCGCGCAGATCGGATCACCGCAGTTCGAACAGGTGAGTCGCGTCTCGACGTCAGGATGGTTGACGCACGCGGGAACGACGGGCGCCGAGTCAGTTGCCATAGCATTCTCAATATACGAGGAAACCTCAATAACCGTGCGATCCACTTTGGGACCTTTGACCTGGTGGCCGGGCGCCGTGTGGAATAGGGGCACGCTGGAGACCGTTGCACCTGGAGCGTCCGTCGGCACACCGGGCGCCCCAAATTTTCTCAAGGAGGCTCACAGGGCTGATGGCCACGTCTCGAACCACCTCTCCTGTCCTGATCGTCGGTTCGGGTCCGGCTGGATTGACCTCCGCGCTCTACGCGGCACGGGCCAACCTGCACCCAATCGTCATCGAAGGCGCCGAGGCAGGCGGTCAGCTCATGCTGACGACCGAGGTCGAGAACTACCCGGGATTCCCGACCGGCATCCTGGGTCCCGAGCTGATGGCCAAGATGCGTGAGCAGGCCGAGCGCTTCGGTGCCGAGTTCGTCACCGCGGACGCGACCAAGGTGGATCTCTCCGGCTCGCCCTTCCGTGCCTGGGTTGACGATGAAGAGTATTCGGGCAAGGCCCTGATCATCTCCACCGGCGCGAAGGCGAAAATGCTCGGGCTCGACTCCGAGCGCAAGCTGCTCGGACGAGGCGTCTCGACCTGCGCCACCTGTGACGGCTTCTTCTTCCGCAGCAAGGACCTGGCCGTCGTCGGGGGCGGCGACTCCGCGCTCGAGGAGGCGATCTTCCTCACCCGGTTCGCCACCAAGGTGACCATCGTCCACCGGCGGGACCGGCTGCGCGCCTCCAAGGTCATGCAGGACCGGGCCTTCGCCAACCCCAAGATCGACTTCGCCTGGAACTCGGTGGTCGAGCAGGTCCACGGCGACCAGTCGGTGAGCGGGGTGCGGCTGCGCAACCTCGAGGACAACAGCGAATCGGATCTGGGCGTGGCCGGGGTCTTCGTCGCCATCGGCCACCTGCCGAACACCGAGTTGTTCGCCGACCAGGTCGAGCTGGACGAGGCCGGGTACATCAAGGTCAACCCCCCGGGGACCGCCACCAGCGTCGACGGCGTGTTCGCCGCCGGCGACGTCGTCGATCACGTCTACCGGCAGGCCGTCACCGCCGCCGGGACCGGTTGCGCCGCCGCCATCGACGCCGAACGCTGGCTCGAAGCCCACGGCTACGACTCCGGCGCCACCACCGACAACTGGGACTAACCCCGCGGGGTCGCGTGCCCGGGCCTCGGGTCGCCTTCCCGGGGCTGGGGGCCGGCCCGGTGCTAGGAACGGCGCGGGCCGTGGGAGCGGCGCGCCGTGCGTTCGCCGCCGCGTCCCTCGGCCGCGCTCTCCTCGTCCTGCTCCTCCAGCCCCTCCTCCTGGCCCTCGAGCTCTCGGTCCCCGGCCTCTTCATCCTGCTCATCCAGCGCCTCGTCGGCCTCTTCCCCCTCGTCCAGCTCGTCCTCCTGGTCGAGGTCCGCCGGGCGCCGCTTCGGCTGGTACGGTCGGACCAGTCCTTGCCGGTCCGCCAGGTAATCGGACAACGCGAGACCCACCACAGCCGGCACAGCCAGGCCGAACAGTGGGACCACCGCTTGCACCGCGGTCGGTATGGTCGGACCCACCAGCGCTCGGATCACGATCGCGAGCAAGGGGATCCACAGCTCGAAGGCCACGAAGGCCGCCATGATGGCGAGAACGTAGCGAGGAAGGGGACGCACAAGTCGCTCCGATTGTTTCGAGGCAAGCACCCGGGGCAGTATAGGACGGCCCGCCAACGCATCCGGAGCGTCAGGTCCGCCGACGATGAGAGGATCTGGAATACCGGTCACTCGCGCAACCGTTTATGCACGTGACGGTCGATACCGTCAAACGCACGACTTCGAGGAGGTGGAGGTGCCGAGGGCGCAACCCTCGCCAGCACCGAACATATGAGCAAACCCGTCAGCGACGCCACGTTCGAGACCGAGGTTCTCCGGTCGCAGGGGCCCGTTCTCGTCGACTTCTGGGCCGAATGGTGCGGCCCGTGCAAGATGATCGCCCCGGTCCTCGAGGAGATTGGCAAGGAGCACGAGGGCAAGCTGACGATCGCGAAGCTGAACGTCGACGAGAACCCCGACGTGGCACGGCGGTACGGGGTTCTGAGCATCCCGACCCTGGTGCTGTTCGTCGGCGGGGTCGAGAAGCAGCGCGTGGTCGGCTTCAGCTCCAAGCGCGACCTGCTCGCGCAGTTGTCAGAATTCGTCGCCTGACGAATCTGGCGGGCACCTTCACGCGGCCAACACCCTCGATCGCCATACCAGTCCCGAGCCCGGCCTCACAACGAGGCCGGGCTCGTTGTATCCGGGCCTCGCGCGGGCGGAGAGCTGGACGGCACCGGACGGAGGACGGGCTGCGCCGGCGCCGGCACGCGGAGCGCTTCCAGCGCGGCCTCACGCGCATCCTTCCATCGCAGGACGGTACGGAGATCCATGCGTAGCAGGGGATAGCGCGGGTGCTCCCGCACTACCTGGAAGCCACACGCCTCCAGGAAGTCGATCGGGATGTGGCAGTACCGACCTGTCCATACCCGGTCGGCGAAGGCCTCGACCGCGCGCACCCTTCGCTTGATGAGATCGCGGGCCATCGCCTGGAGCAGGGCGCGCCCGATCCCCTGACCCTCGAACGGCGGCCAGACGGCCAGGGTCGCGAGCAGCACGGCGTCCCTGCTCACCGGCCTGGCCGCCTGCGAGGTCGCCTGCTCCAGGAAGCGGGCCGGCGCGTACAGCGAGTACGCGGCTGGCGCGCCGTCGACGAGCAGGACATGCCCTGCGGCACCCCACTCGAGAACAATCGAGGAAAGCCACGCTTCCTTCTGGAGACCGGCCTCCTCGGAACCGAGGGGACGAGCCTTCGGACCAAGTTCCCAGAACACGCATTGCCGACACGGTGCAGGCAATAGGTCGAGTGTCTCGACGTTGAGGGCAACGACCTTGCGGCCCACCTATCCGGCTCCCGTGACCAGACGCACACGGCGTGGTATCCCCCAGAGTCCCCAGAGCAGCCCGGCGACCGCTCCGAGGAGGAATCCTCTTGCAACGCCTCTCAACAACCTGGGCAAGAGCGGCTCCTATCGAGCGAACTCCCACGGCGACCCAACCGCCGACCTGTACCGCCAGAGTAGCAAGACAGGTCTGCCGGACTGGTCGAGGCGATGGAAGCGTCTGACGTATGCTACCGCCCATGCGCGCTGATGACCCTTTCCTGGATCGCTACGCCCACGGCACTCGGGCCATGACCGCGTCCGAGATCCGCGCCCTCTTCGCGGTCGCATCCCGCCCAGAGGTGGTAAGCCTCGCCGGCGGCATGCCCTTCACCGCCGCGCTGCCCTTCGACGTGATTGGCGAGGTGGCCGCTGAGGTCCTCGACAAGGAGGGCCCGACCGCCCTGCAGTATGGCGGTGGACAGGGCGACCCTCGGCTCCGAGAGATTCTCGTCGAGCTGATGCGCCTGGAGGGCATCCATGCCTCGGGCGAGGACGTGGTCGTCACGATCGGATCACAGCAGGCCCTTGACCTGCTTGCCAGGATGTTCTGCGACCCCGGGGACGTGATCGTCGCCGAGGGCCCCTCCTATGTCGGCGCCCTTTCGGCCTTCTCGCAGTACCAGGTCGAGGTGCGGCATGCGCCGCTCGACGACGACGGGCTCGACCCCGACGGGCTCGCCCAGGTGCTGAGCCGGCTCGACCGCGAAGGCAAGCGCGTCAAGCTCCTTTACACCGTCCCCAACTTCCACAACCCGGCTGGCGTGACGATGAGCGCCGAGCGGCGCGACCGCGTGCTCGAGCTCGCGCGGCAGCACAACGTGCTCGTCGTCGAGGACAACCCGTACGGCCGGCTCGGCTTCGAGAGCGACCCGCCCCAGGCGTTGCGGGCCCAGGACGCCGAGAACGTCGTCTACCTCGGGTCGCTTTCGAAGATCTTCTGCCCCGGGCTGCGAATTGGCTGGGCTCTGGTCCCGCCCTCCCTTCGCGAGCGGATGGTAATCGTGAAGGAGGCAGCCGACCTGTCGTCGTCCAACTTCGCCCAGGCGATGGCGTATCGCTACTTCGCCGAGTACCCCTGGCGTGAGACCCTGAAAGAGCTCCGGATGATCTACCGCGAGCGCCGCGACGCCATGCTCGAGGCACTCGACGAGGAGTTCCCGGCGGGCGTTCGCTGGACGCGACCGCAGGGCGGTTTCTACGTCTGGGCCGACCTCGGACCGCAGCTCGACACGCGAGCGATGCTGGCAAAGGCAATCACCGCGCGCGTCGCGTACGTTCCAGGCGGTGCGTTCTACGCGGATGGGCAGGGCGCCTCATTCCTCCGCCTCTCGTACTGCTTCCCGAGTCCTGAGCGGATTCGGGAAGGGGTCCGCCGGCTCTCCAGCGTGATCACCGAGGAACTCGACCTCGTGCGTGCGCTCGGCGGCGTCCCCACGCCCGACGAGGACGTCGACAAGACCCCGCCCGCCGGTTGGGGAGGAGTGTGACAGCCTTGGAGACCACGGTGGCCGTCGTTGCCGGCGGTCTGTCATTCGAGCGTGAGATCTCGTTGCGTTCCGGCCGCAGGGTCGCTGACGCTCTGCGAGATCGCGGGTATGGCGTCACCGAGCTGGATGCCGACGACCAACTCGTCGAGTCACTGCGGACCGGCAGCGCCGATGCGGTGTTCCTGGCCCTCCACGGTCGCTTCGGCGAGGACGGCACCGTCGCCGCGCTGCTCGAACTGCTCGGGCTGCCGTACACCGGCTCGACCTTCGATGCCAGCAGGCTCGCCTTCGACAAGCTCGCCGCCAAGTCCGTCCTCGGTCATGCCGGCCTGGCCGTGCCGCCTGCGATCCCGGTCGCCGAGGGAGCGCTGAGGGAACTGGGCATGGGTGCGCTCCTGGACCGCGCCATGGACGAGCTTGGTCTGCCGTTGGTCGTCAAACCGAACCGCGGCGGCTCTGCCCTCGGTATCCGCCTCGTCGAGCGGCCCGAGCAGCTCGCCGCGGCGCTGATGACGGCGTTCGGGTACGACGACACCGTGCTCCTCGAGCGTCACGTGACCGGGACGGAGCTGGCCTTGGCCGTTGTCGACGGCCTGGCCCGTCTTCCGGCGGTCGAGATCCGTCCGAAGGAAGGCTGGTACGACTTCGCCGCCCGGTACACCCACGGCGCTGTCGACTTCCGCGCTCCCGCGGAACTCGCCCCCTCGCTTGCCGAGCACTGCTTCGAGGTCGCCACCTCCGCCCACCTCGCGCTCGGCTGCCGAGACCTGTCCCGCGTCGACGCCATCCTCGACGGCGACGGTACTTGCTGGATCCTGGAGGTCAACACCGGCCCCGGGCTCACCAGCACCAGCCTGGTGCCCATCGCCGCCGACGCGGCCGGCGTCTCCTTCGCCGACCTCGCCGTGCACCTCACCAACCGAGCGATCGCCCGCCGACCCCGCTGACCCCAGCGAGGCCGGCCGCAGCGTCAACTCGGCGGCACCGAGAGACCGAGGGCCGGCGACAAAGCGCCAGCGGTGGCGCCCTCTGGCAGCGCAGCGATGGTGCCTCCCACCGACCGGCTCATGAGCGGTCGGTCATCACCAGGTTGAGTATGCGGATCATCCGCTTCGTCGCTGGAATCCGCCTCCATCAACCCGATCACGTCGCAGATGCGCTGCAAGTCATCGAGCGTGGCGAACTCGATCAGGACCTTGCCCTTGCGCTTGCCGAGCTGGACCTTCACACGCGTATCCAGCCGGTCGGAAAGCCGGTCAGCCAGCTCAGCGATTCCCGGTGCCTGCGGCACGGCCCGCGGGCGAGATCGTTGCTCGGTCTCGTCCGGGGGTCCGACAGTCTCCCCGCTGAGCCGGCTCGCGAGCTCCTCAGCCTGCCGGACCGTCAGGCCCTCAGCCACGATCCGGTCCGCCAGGCGTTCCTGCTGCTCGTGATCGATCAGCTTCATGACGGCACGGGCATGGCCCGCTGAGAGCGTTCCGGCGGCAATGCGTCGTTGCACGCTCGGCGCTGCCTTGAGGAGACGCAGGGCGTTGGTGATCCCCGAGCGACTGCGTCCGATCCTCGACGCAAGTTCCTCGTGCGTGACGTCGAAATCGGCGAGGAGTTGCTCGTAGGCGGCAGCTTCCTCCAGCGGGTTCAGGTCCTCGCGGTGAATGTTCTCGATCAACGCGTCCCGAAGGAGCGAGTCTTCTTCGGTGAGGCGGACGACCGCCGGGATCGTCGTCAGATTGACCAGCCTGGCGGCGCGGACACGGCGCTCGCCCATGATGATCTGGAAGCGGTCATCCAGCGGCCGGACGACGATCGGCTGAAGGACCCCCACCGCCTCGATGCTCGCCGCCAACTCTTGTAGCGCGTCCTCATCGAACGCCTCTCGTGGTTGGCGAGGGTTCGGATCAACACGGTCCAGCGGAGCGTCAATCAGTGTTGCTCCCGCAAAGGAGGCTCGGGTCAGCAACGGAGATCGACTACCACCATCTGCCTCGTCGCCCGCCCCCCGGTTCTGCGCCTGCTCGCCGTCGGATTGCGGGTTGCTGGGAATCAGGGCCTCCAGTCCACGACCAAGGCCACCTCGGCGTCGCATCAGTTGGCTCCTTCTCGAGTAGGCGCGAGTAGGCCGGTTCGGTCTGCGAGCTCCAACGCAAGGTCCCGATACGCAATGCCGCCGCGGGAGAGGGGATCGTAGAGGGCGATCGGAACCCCATACCCCGGAGCCTCAGAGAGTCGGACACTCCGGGGAACGACGGTCTGATAAACGAGATCCGTGAAGTGCTTCCGTACCTCTTGGACAACCTGCTCGGCCAGCCGTGTCCGGCCGTCATACATCGTCAACACAATGCCACCGATGTGGAGCCCCTGGTTCAGATTGACCCGAACGAGATCCACATTGCGCAGCAACTGACCAAGCCCCTCCAGAGCGTAGTACTCGCACTGAATCGGGATCAGCAGTTCATCAGCGGCCGCGAGTGCATTGACCGTGAGAAGGCCGAGCGATGGGGGACAGTCGATGAACACCAAGTCATAGCTGTACCGAACCGCACCGAGCGCTTGGCGGAGGCGGGTTTCACGCGAGAACGCGTTGACCAACTCGACCTCCGCACCTGCCAAGTCAATGGTGCTCGGGAGAACGTCGAGGTTCCTGACTGGCGTCTGCCGGATCGCGGACGCCGCGTCTGAATCTCCCATCAGAACGTCATAGACCGACGGCTCGATTTGCCGATGATCCAGTCCGAGGCCGGTCGATGCGTTCCCCTGCGGATCGAGATCCACAACCAGCACCCGTGCTCCAGCCAGCGCCAGGTATGCACCAAGGTTGACCGCTGTCGTGGACTTGCCAACGCCACCCTTCTGATTGGCGACCGCGATCGCGAAGCGGTTGTAAGCACCATGAGCGATCTGGAAGGTTACCCGAGCATCACGGGCCGCTCGCTCGATGTCGATCGTCGGCGCGACCTTCTCTGGAGGGGCTACGCCGTTGTCGACGGTCGGAGCTTCAGCAGAGGGTCCGCCAGACGGGTCTGACTGGCTTCGCGATGTTTCACGTGAAACATCGTCTTGAGGGTCAGGCGGAGCGTCGCGTTGCCCCGGATCGTTGGCTCCCGGCACCTCAGCCGCTGCCCGTAAGGCTGCCTCGCGAACGGCTATCGCGGCCTCGTCCTCCATGACCTCGTCCTCGCCCACGTTGTCGGCCACCTCTCCCAAACTCAATGTTTCACGTGAAACATTGGGCCGGTGCTTCCCGCCGGGCGACGACTTCGGACGCATCCATCCTCGCCCCCGCTTCGATGCACTCCGCGCGGGCGATATGTTCTCCTTTTGCGGGTGGTTGGCGCTAGTCACACTTGATGGCTGAGCTGCCTCAGACCGGCGACCATCCTGCCTCTCCACCGCCGCCTTCTCACCCTCGGCGTCTCGCCCACCAGCAGCCGCGCCGCCATCTCCATGCGCCGGGGCTTCATTCGTCGGCTGACCACCGACCGTGGGTGCGTGCGCACGGCCAGGACCCGACGGCGGCACGAGCCTCCGGACAATCTCCTGCAACCCCGGCTCCAACCCCGGCGGAAGGTCCGTCACCTCATCAGGAACTCGCTCGTCCTTGCCCTCACCCGAACTCCGCCGGTTCGCGTCGGGTTCCCGAGGCTCGAGCCCAACCGATTGACGCTCCCGACTCTGCTCCGCCGATGTCGGTCCATCCTCGCCAGGTCCAAACTTCGCCGCTTCGTCGGACGGCCCAACCGCCCCAGGTCCCATCCGAGGCCCTGGCGCAGTCGACCTCGGCGCACCCACCTCCGGCCCCGGGCCAGCCGCCTCCGGCCTCGGCGCAGCCGTCCCAGGCACGAAGCCAGCGGCCGTGGTTTCGGAACCAGGCCCGGTCGCAGGACCAACCTCCGCGGGGGCCAAACCGGCCGCCGCAGCCGCCAAGCCAAACTCCCCAGCCGCCAGCCCAGCAGTCGCAGGTCCTGGCGCAGCCCCAGTCGCCAAACCTTCCTCCAGTGGCGCCACGCCAGCCTCCACAGGTCCCGGACCAGGCCCAGTCGCCAGAGCTGCCTCGTCAGGCACCGGACCCACCGCCTCGCGTGCCAGACCTGCCCCGATAGGCACCGGGCCAGTCGCCGCGGGTGCCTGGCCTGCCTCGCCAAGTCCCGACCCTGCCCCTTCGTGGGTCAGCTTACCCACCTCAGGTCCCGGACCAGGCCCGGTCGCCAGAGCTGCGTCGTTAGGCGCCGAGCCAGCCGCCCCGGGCGCCACAGTGCTCGCTTTGGGATCGTGCAGACCCTGCCCAGGAACTGGGATGTCCTCCGCGGCTGCGGCCACGCGCTCATCAGACTCATCCACGCGCTGGGCGGGCATCGCGACGGATTCGGCAAGTATCTCCACACCACCCTCGGATCCATGCGCGGGATCACTGGGCGGCTGAATGTCTCCAGCGGTGATTCGGTCGCGATCTTCGAAGTCCGGTGTCGGCCGTCCTGGGTCGCGCCCCGACGCATCGGATGGGATTGTCTTGGACGCCGGCGGCCCCCCAACGCCGTCGGTTGTCGGCCGCGCCGGCTCCGCAGAAGCGGGCCGCTGCGACGCTTCTCTCTGGGATGGCTCGGGGAGGTGCTGTGCCTGGCCATCAAGCGGTTCGGCGGTGTGAGCACCCTCCGGCCCTGACGCGAGCCATTCAGGCGGCTGACCGAGGCCGAGAGGCGCTTCGGAGCGGGGTGCCGGCTCGTCGCCGATTGTGGGAGTCTCGCCGAGGCCCTTCCCAGTCCCGTGGCCAGGTTCGGCAGCTTCACGAGAGTCTTCCGATCTATCGTCAGACCCTGGGGTGCCCCGGTCGAGCTGGCGCCCATTCTGGCCCTGCTCAAACGCGGGAGCCCTCGTCGGCTCGTGGCTGATCGCGTTGTGCGCCGAGCTGCTCTCCGGTGAAAACCTGGAGGACGCCGAGGGGTCACCGTCACCCATGCTGGCGGCTGTCGATCGACCGGCTCCTTCGCTGCCCTCTTGCTGGGGTTGTTCCCGGAGTTGGGGTCCTGAAGGCTGACTCCGCCGAGCTTCGGCGAGCCGAGACTCAGCGTGATTTTCGGCCGGGACTTCCAGGTCGGTCCCTGGGGAGCCTGCTATCGGCCCGCCGGACTTTCGCTCGTTGGCCTGGTCCTCAACCGCCGCGTCCGTCGACGTGAGCCAGAGCGTCTCCGGCCGCGGCCTGGATTGCGTGGAGGAGGAAGGCGGGTCGAGTGGCTGTTCCTCATCTCCAGCGCTGCCGTCTCCGGCGATCGCTGGTGTCTCCTCAGTCACGGTCGATGGGGAGAACCAGTCGGCGTGTGTTGGTCGGATCACCGCTCCGCGATGACCTACGCCAGACCGCGAATGGTCGGAGCTTCCATCGCCCTGGACGCCTTGCTCTCCAGCTGGAGCCTGGAATGCCTGCTCTGGCGAAGCGGCTTGGTCGACTTGCTGGCCCGTGCGAGCCTCTGCGGAGCCCCCACAAGTTCCAGCAAGAAACGCGCTGCTCGCAGGATCCGGCAGATCCGATGCCTCTGGGACATCCTGAGCCGGTGAGGAGGCTGGCGCACGCCCAGCGATCTCAGTCGTCCCCAGCTCGTCGATCGAGCAGGGGGTGCCGTCAGCGCCTGCGAGATCTCCGTCTGGAGATGCCGGCACCTGCGCACGGACGTCGCCTCCCGGCTTCCGGCCCACCGGCACGGAGGGCGCCGCCGCTTGAGGTGGGCCGCTCGGTGACTGATCTCCTGCTGAGACCGACTCCTCGGGCGCGGTCGTCCGAGGGGCTTGGCCTGCGTACCGCTCCGGCTCGATCTGCGCTGCTCGCTTGCCGATCCCAAATGCCCGCAGCAGCCGCGTCATCAAGCCTGGTTTCGATTGGGATGGGGCCGTGGGCCCATCGTGGCCTTGCCGAGCGATGCGTCTCGCCTCCCTTCAGCGACTCCTTGGACCGCCGCACCGTGGCATGGCCTGTGCCGTCACTGTCGGGACGACAAGCCGAACCACTTATCCGACCGGACCCGCCGACTCAATCAGCAACTCACACCACCATCCCAGCGGTAGTCGCTCGCTGACGCTCCACCGGAACACGGCGCACCTTCAAGAAGCCCTTGGAGGCCAGGTCACCCCCCGCCGAGCGGACTCCTCGCCGGTACGCCAGATCGCCGAGGGAAGCGGGGGGAGGTCGCGGCGATCTTCGCCATGATAACGACGGAGCCAACCTGGTCAATCGGTGAGCTCGGATTGGGGATAACTTCGCGCACTTCGGCACCCAATATTTTGCAGGCACGCTCGAGTTGCCCCAACTCCTCGCCACTGGGAGCGCCTCGCGGAACGAGCAATGTGCCGCCGGTCCTCAAGATCGGCACTCCCAATTCGGCGACCACTGGGAGTGGGCCCAAGGCGCGAGCGGTCGCGACGTCGAAGTGCTCCCTGGCCGCGCCCCGGCCGTAGTCCTCGAGTCGTGCGCGGACAACGCTCACGTTCGCCAGATGGAGTGCGGCTGCGGTCGATGCGACCCAGTCCACGCGGCGTCGATGAGCATCGACGAGCGTGAACCGAGTCGCAGGAAAGGCCACTGCGAGAGGCAATCCGGGGAGACCGGCCCCCGACCCGAGGTCAACCCATTGCTCGCCGGGCATCGGTGGCCGGAGAGTCGCGAGACCGAGCGCGTCGTCGATATGCCGCTCACGCAGGCGAGCTCCTTCCTGCGGACCCAGGAACCCTCGCTCCACGGCTTCGAGATACTGGCTCTCCAGCCGTCGCAGCATGGCTTCGGTTCGATCGTCAAGCATCGTACGGAACTCTCTCGACCTTCCTTGGGATTACGCCATCCCGACTGGTTCCACGCGGAACCCTCCGGTGCCGATCCTATAGATCGGTCGCGCCGGATCCAGTTCTGGGCCCCTGGTGCCTCCAAGGCACCACCGAGTGCGGCTGGCGTCGCCACCAAATCGACCACCGGCGTGATGGCCATGGTCGATGCCCAAGACGCTCAGGGCTGCGGCCGCGGGCTCCTGCCGCACCTCTGCCGCCACGCCCCTACCGCCACGCCTCAGCCAGTTGGCGTTTGCTGCCGCGCTCGTGCCGACGGGCCTCTGCCGGTGGCCTCTGCCGGCGCACTTCGTGGTTCCCAGCTCTGGCTGCGCCGGCCTCCGCCCTAGGCAGAGTTGCCTCGAGACCCCCATGACGTGCATCAAGGCTCAAGCCGCCACATGATCTTCACCAGTGGCCGCGGCTCGGCCGGAGCCGCTTTGGGTCTTGCCTCTGTGCGTGCTTTGTGTTCGCCTGAGTGGTGGCGAGTTCGGCAGTCACCTGCTCTCAGGACAGGGAGACCTCGCGTCGGTGCTAGTCGACGGCGGTTGCCTCGCGCTTCGCGCTGAGGTATCTGATCTCCCCTCGCCGGGCGAAGTTACCCGTGCGCCACGCCGGGATGGTGGGAGACAGCAATCCAAGGCGATGATGCGGGAGCGAGTCCCGCCTCCTGGAAGCGTGACCCTTGGCTATGCCGAGCGGTGGATCCTCGGAGGAGCGTCGACGGAAGCCGGCAGCAGGTCTGGTTCCGGGATCGAGGGCCGGGGGCGACGCTTGCTGGTGGGGACGGAGGTCCGCTAGTCGGCTCACCCACGAATCCTCAATGTTTCACGTGAAACATCGAGTTTCTTCCGTCGGCGCCTCCAGCTGGCTCCGGTTGCCCTCGCCTGCCAAGCATCCAAACTCGGGACCGAGGGGACCGCCGCGCAACCTCCTGGCATAGGCCGCCACGACTACTCCCAGCCGCGTCCGAGGCTCCGGGTCGGTTGGGGCCCGGGGAGAGGCCGGCAGATCACCGTCCCGATCTGGTTTGTCCAGGATGACGCCACGCTCTACCTGCTCCCGGTCCGAGGAGCCGACGCTGATTGGTACAAGAACCTGGTGAAGAGCCCCACGATCAGCCTCGCGGTCGACGAAGCCGAGTACTCGACCAGGGTCACGCCCATCACTGACGCCAACAGGGTCAACGACGTGGTCGACAGGTTCCGAGCCAAGTACGGGTCTGGGGATGTCGCGTCCTACTACTCGAATCCCGATGTCGCCGTCGAGGTCCCACTGGCTCAGTGAGATCCGGCCCGCTTGTCCCACGACGAATACCCTACGACCCCAAACCGACGACGACGCGCGCCTCTTCTCGGAGGGCCTCGAAGCGGCCGCAGAGCACCCACAGCCGCGCGGAACCTATGAGTCGTTGCTTCGACTGACGCCTACGCGGGGCGGACCACAACTCGGCGGTTGGGCTCCTCGCCGATGCTGTCGCTCTGTGCGCCGGGGGTCTCGGCGATGACGTCGTGGACGATCTTCCGCTCGAACGCGGTCATCGGCTCGAGCTCCTCGTCCTGTCGGCTCGCGGCGACGCGCTCGGCGGTCCCTCTCGCGATCGCGGCGATCTCCTCGCGACGTCGGGCTTTGAATCCATTGACGTCGACGGTGATTCGCACCCACCGCTGGGTCTGGCGGAGGACCGCCAGGCGGGTCAGCTCCTGCAGGGCGTTGAGGATCTCTCCTTCCATCCCAACCAGGAACTCGAGCTTCGGTCCCTCGATGTCGACGTGGCCACCCGCGACGTCCACCCAGGTGGTGATGTCGCCGTCGACGTCCAGTGCGTCGAGCAGCCCCTCGACGAAGTCTCCAGCGAGCTCCGTATCGGCCGCGACGGCGTCGGGGTCGGTCACCTCCGGGTGGCGGCGACCGGCGGACCCTCTGGAGGCAGGCCGGTCGACCGCGGTCGGGGTGCTCTGTTCGGCGTCGCCGCCTACCACCGCAGCGACCGGTTGCGCCCCGACGGCGACGGTGCTCTCGATCGGCTCAGGGGCCGCGGTACGCTGCGTGACACGCACGACAGCCGCTTCGCCAATCTTGCCGAACGTGGAAGGGACCGGCTGCTTGAGCACCTCGACCTCGACCTGATCCGGCCGCAGTCCCAACGTCGCGGCGGCCGCCTCGACGGCGGCCGCAACCGTCCTAGCGCTTGCTTCGGCGCTGCTGGCCACCCGCCTTGCCCTTTCCGGAGGGGCGCCCACCGGAGCCGGGTTTTCGCCCGTTTCCAGTGCCGGACCGCCCGGCCTGTGAGGATCTCGCCTGGCCCCCCTTGTTACCGCCAGTCTTCTGGCCGCCACGCGATTGCGTGCTCTTGCCTCCCGACCTGGAGGTCGCGCCGTCGCTGCCATTCTTGGCGTTGCCCTGAGCCTGCTGCTTGGAGGGCGTGGAGCCCTGCGCTTGACCGCGGAACAGACCGAGCCCGGCAAGACCCTTGCGACCCTGGCCGCCATCGTCGGGGACAGCGGCCGAGGCGGTCGCGGGCGTCGTCGAAGCCACCGCCCCCGCACGCGCGGGTGCGTTGCGCAACAGCACCCACTGCTGGCCCATGCTCCAGAGGTTGGTGGTGACCCAGTAGAGGACCACGGCGAGTGGCACGTTGACCGCGAACACCACGAACATCAACGGCATGATCCGCAGCATCATCTGCTGCTGCGGATTGACCTCCGCAGTCTGCTTGGCCATGAGCTGCCGCTGCGAGACATAAGTCGTAATGGCCATCGCAATGATCAGCCCGAGGATCGTCAGCCCGGCGGCCGACGTGAGCTTGTCGCCCCAACCCTGCAGAGCACTCCAGCGGTCATCCAGGGGCACACCGAAGAAGGTCCTTCCCAGGAGGATGTTCGGCTGCCCATCGATCTGCCGGCTGTAGATCACACGATACAGCGCCCAGAAGAACGGCAACTGCGCGGCGAGGGGCCAGCAACCCGCCATGGGGTTGAAGCCACGCTCCCGGTACAGCTTCATCAGCTCCTCTTGGAGCTTCTGCTTGTCGTTCTTGTACTTCGCCTGGAGCTTCTTGAGCTCCGGCTGGAGCTCCTGCATGACTCTGGTTGACCGGACCTGCTTCACGGTCAGGGGGATCAGGACGATGCGCACCGCGATCGTCAGCAGCACGATCGAGAACCAGAAGCTCTGGCCGCCCAACATCGGCGCGGTCCAGTGCTGGAAACTCTTCAGGACGACGTACAGCGCGTCGCGGAAGGCGTCAAAGATACTTATGACACTCACGAAGAGCCTCTCTCGAGCGGGCTGACGTTCATCATTTCACCGTACCGCGGAAGGCGTTCGATGGTCCGATCGGGCGGGAGGGACCGGGTCGATCCCACCTGGGTGGAATGGCTGACACTTCGCCAGACGCCGCACGGCCAGCCCGGCGCCGCGGAGCGCCCCATGGACCTCGATCGCGGTCTTGGCGTACTGCGAACAAGAGGGGTAGAAGCGGCACCGGGGACCCAGCGCCGGGCTGATCCACCGCTGATAAGCGCCGATGACGGCGATCAGCGCACGTGCAGCCCAGCTCTGTCCCTCCCGGCACAATCGCTTGGTCACCCCCCATCGCCAGTCCGAAGGCCCGCGGCGGCCAGGACGGTCCGCAAGTCCCCTGCCACGTCTCGATAGGTCGCTCCGGCGACGGATGGACGAGCGACCACCACCAGATCCAGACCCTCCGGGATCTCCTTGCCTTCCAGACGGAGCGCCTCCCGCAGCAGCCGCTTGGCTCGGTTGCGAGCGACAGCGCCGCCGACCTTTCGGCTCACGACGAACCCGGCGCGGGCAGGACCGCCCCCGGTCGCACGCTTGGCGACGTACATCACAACCGACCCCTGGGCGTATGACCGACCGGTCGAGAAGACCGAACGGAACGCCGCAGGGGAGCTCAAGCGGTTGACGGTGGTCATGTGGGTTTCCTAGGCAGAGAGCTGCTGGCGGCCCTTGGCACGCCGGCGAGCGAGGATGGCGCGCCCAGCACGGGTCCGCATGCGAAGCCGGAAGCCATGCGTCTTCGCACGCTTGCGGTTATTTGGTTGGAATGTGCGCTTCACGGGAACGACTCCCTTAGGCCGGTCAAGGTGGAAGGCAGGCAAAGGTCCGGTGCAGAGATGGCACCGAAGCACCGATGGTACGGGCCTGCGAAAGCAGGCGTCAACGCGGCCGCCTCGACACTACCGTGTCGTGACACTGCCCAGCGTACAAGGGGCACCGCGACCGAGGGGCGGTGAGCCGACGGGAGTCGGGGGCCGACCGCTCCAGGGTGTGGCCGGGGACCGTGTCGACCAACTACCAGGATGTTGTCGGAGCCGCCACCGGGACGGTCTCCTCCTTGGGGACAACGATGGGGACGAGCTGTTGACGAGCGGGGGACAACCTCCGCCGGCGCCATCGGCCAGCCCGACCTGGGGACGATCAGGGCGACTGTCCCCAGCCGGATCTTGACGGCCATACGCCGGGTGAGCAGGACAGATCGTTGCTCGTCCACATGCCCACAGGACCTATGGTTGTTGCGAGATTTCTCTCTTCTTACATCCATTCAAACCAATGGGCTGGGGACAGGGAAGCAGCATGGGCTGCTTGCCCCAGACTCAGAGGCAAGTCCCAGAGGCGAGGACTTCCCGGTTGTCCACAGCTTGACCCACTTATCCACAGTATGAGGAAAGTCAATGAGGAGAAGGCCGGACAACTACGCAGTTTGGGTCTCGCCGCTCTGGGCAGTGGTTGCCAACGCTCTCCGCTGCTACCAGGAGCTCGGTGCCTGGCATCGGACCGAGGAGCCTCACCTGCTGACCGGGAGCAGCCCGTTGCCGGCCAGGGACTGGGGAGCTTGTCGGGGCCGTGTTGCACCATGACACCATATCGCTCGGCCCGAGCCGGGCGAACGTTGCAGAGACGCACCAGGGAGACATCGGGAGTCTTCCACAAGGTGCCCCTTGAGCCTTGAGGAGGTGCGAGCGGCGATGCTATCCTCCGGCAGCCTTCACTTCGGCGGCCCACGCGTTCAGCCCGGCTTCCCCGTACGGCCTTCTGCTCGCTCGAGCGAGGTTCTGCCGTTTCTCCCGGCATTAGCTGTGGTGGGGCTTTTGCATGCGTAAAGGGGGTTAGTTCTCCACACCTGTGGATGAGCCTGTGGACACGTGGGGAGCGCAGGGCGGTGCCGGGGCCGGAAGTCCTGCGCTCCGGGCACAACCTGACCACCAGAAAGGGGCGAGAGGTCGGTGGCCGAGGATCTGCACGAGGACGCGGCAGCGATCTGGACCACTTGCCTGGAGTCGCTCGATGGCGCGGGATCGACGCACAAGGCGTGGCTAGCGCAGACGCGCCCTGTCGCGGTCGTGGGAGACACGTTGGTGCTCGCCGTGCCGGACGAGTTCGTCAAGGAGTGGGTGGAGCAGCGCTATGCGCCCACCGTGCTGGCCGCGCTCGCGCGGACGGCGGGTCGCCCCTTGAACATCCGGGTCACCGTCCGTGAGGTCGAGGACGTCGGCGAAGACGAGCATCGCCCGCCGGCGTCGACGCAGCATGTCAGCGATCGGCCGCAGCTCACACCGAAGTACACCTTCGAGCGGTTCGTCATTGGATCGTCCAACCGGTTCGCGCATGCGGCCGCGGTGGCGGTCGCGGAAGCGCCGGCGAAGTCCTACAACCCCCTGTTCATCTACGGGGGCGCCGGACTGGGCAAGACGCACCTGCTGCACGCCATTGGCCACTACGCCGGCAATCTCTACGCGCAGTTGCGAATTCGCTACGTGACCAGCGAACAGTTCACCAACGATTTCATCAACGCCATCCGCGACGATCGGGCGGGAGCTTTTCAGCGTCGCTACCGCGATAACGACATCCTGCTTATCGATGACATCCAGTTTTTGGAGGGAAAGGAGCGTACGCAGGAGGAGTTCTTCCATACGTTCAACGCGCTGCACAACGCCGACAAGCAGATCGTGATCTCGTCCGACCGGCCGCCAAAGCAGATCGCGACGCTCGAGGACCGCCTGCGCAGCCGGTTCGAGTGGGGCCTGATCACCGACATCCAGCCTCCGGACCTCGAGACGCGAATTGCGATCCTTCGCAAGAAATCCGGTGCCGACGGCCTCAATGTGCCCGACGACGTGCTGTCGTTCATCGCGTCAAAGGTGCAATCCAACATCCGCGAACTGGAAGGCGCACTGATCCGCGTGACCGCGTTCGCGTCGCTCAATCGGAGCCAGATCGACCTGGCGCTCGCGGAGATCGTGCTGAAGGACCTCTTTCCCGACGAGGGTAGCCACGAGGTCTCGGTGCCGATCATCATGGCCGAGACGGCCACCTACTTTGGCGTCACGATCGAGGACCTCACCGGGTCGAGTCGCTCGCGGCTGCTGGTGACAGCAAGGCAGATGGCGATGTACCTCACTCGCGAGCTCACGGATCTGTCCCTCCCGAAGATCGGCCAGGCTTTCGGAGGCCGGGACCACACCACGGTCATGCATGCCTCCCAGAAGATCCGCGGCCTCATGCGGGAGCGGCGCAGCATCTACAACCAGGTGCAGGAGCTCACGAACCGGATCAAGCTCCGGGCACAGCAGGGTGCCTGAGGATCGGCAGGCGATGGGATGACAACGAAGAGCCTGGGAACAGCCAGGGGAGGTCGATCGTGAAGTTCACGACAGAGCGCGACAGCTTTGCGGACGCGGTTGCTTGGGTGAGCCGGACCGTCTCCACCCGTCCCACCCTGCCCGTGCTCGGAGGGACCCTTCTGGAGCTGACCGGGCAGCGCTTGCGGCTGGCGTCAACTGACCTGGAGCACACCGGCGAGGCGGTCATCGAGGTCCGCGGCGAGACGGACGGGAAGGTCGTGGTGCCGGGCCGAATCTTCGGGGACGTCGTGCGCAACCTACCCAGCGGCGTGGTCGAGGTCCAAGCCGTCGACGGAGGCCTCACCGTGCGCTGCGGCCAGGTCTCGCACGAGCTTCGGCTGCTCGACGCCGAGGACTTTCCCTCCCTGATACAGCCGTCGCTGGAGAATTCCGCCACGCTGCCGGGCGACGTGCTCGCCGCGGCTGCCGGGCAGGTGGCTCGTGCGGCGTCGCACGACGAGGCCAGGCCAGTCTTGACGGCGGTGCTGTTCGAGGCCGAGCCCCAGCGCCTGACCTTGGCGGCGACCGATTCCTACCGGCTCGCCGTCCGCGATCTCGACTGGACATGGGCCCACACTCCCACGACCGCCCTGGTGCCATCCCGGGCGTTGACCGAGGCGGCCCGGGCGCTGGCCGGGGAGCCGGCGGTGGAGATCGGTATCGAGCCGCACCAGATCACCTTCTCCGGCGGCGGCCGGCGGTTGACCTCACGACTGGTCGAGGGCGAGTTCCCGCCATTCCGCAATCTCATCCCGTCGGGCTACGACAGCATCGCCACCATCGACCGCCAGACGCTCTTGGAGGCCCTCAAGCAGGTCGCGCCGTACGGACAGAACAACAACCCGGTGCGATTGAGCTTCGAGCGCGAGCGCGTGCAGGTGGACGGAAGCCTCCAGGACGTCGGCCGCGGCGCCGCCGCGATCGAGGCGAAGTACGAGGGCGAGGCGCTCACGGTCGCGTTCAACCCCACCTACCTGAGCGACGGGGTGGGAGCGGTCGAGGACAACGAGGTGATGCTCGAGGTCAGGGATGGCTTGAAGCCGGCGCTCGTACACGGCAACGAGCGGCAGGGGTTCCTGTATCTGCTGATGCCGGTCCGCCTGCCCACGTGAAGCCGACCTGATCCTCCCGCCATCAGCCGAGCCGCCGAGTCTGCCCCGTGAATTGCTCTCACATCGTGTCTCCGCCAACGAGGTTCCCGTCATGTGCCCTTCGCGCCTCCCAGCGCCGCCGACCCGCGCTGTCCGGATTGCATCGGCCGGGCAGCGTCGGGCCGGCATATCGTGGGAGTCGTTCCTGGTAGCACGCGAGGACCGCTGTGATCCGGAGTGGTGGCGCGAGCCATGAACCTGGGCGGCTGAGGGCGCATGTACGTCGAACGCTTGGAGCTCACTGACTTCCGGAACCACCCCACCATCTCGCTCGACCTGTCGCCGGGGCCGTCGGTACTGGCGGGGCCGAACGGTGTTGGCAAGACCAACGTGCTGGAGGCGATCGGCTACCTCGCCACCTTGGGGTCGCACCGTACCGGGCCGGAATCGAGTCTGGTGCGGGTGGGCACGTCGGCGGCGATCATCCGGGCGTCGGCCGTGCGAGAGGGGCGCACGGTGCTGATCGACCTGGAGATACGGCCTGGCACTGGTGTCAGGGCGCGGGTCAACCGAGCACCGCTCCCTCGGGCTCGTGACGCGCTCGGGATCGTCCGGGCGACGCTCTTCGCTCCAGAGGACCTGGCGCTGGTGCGGGGCGATCCTGACGAGCGCCGCCGGTTCCTGGACACGCTGGCTGTCCAGCGCCTCCCTCGCTACCTGGCGATCCGCCAGGATTTCGACAGGGTGCTTCGCCAACGGAACACCTTGCTCCGCAGCGCCGGCGGGCGGCTGCCGGCGGGTTCGGGCCTGGCCACGCTCGATGTCTGGGACGAGAAGCTGGCAAGTGCCGGCGCAGAGCTGTGGGCGGAGCGCCTTCGCCTGATCGAGCTGATCCGTGCGCCGGTCGAGCAGTCATACCAGGACCTGGCAGCCCAGCCGGATCCCGTGGGGATGGTCTACGTCTCCTCGGTGCTCGGCGACCAGGCGGTGGACCCGGACGCTCCGTCGCTGACGCGGGCACTGCGCGAACGCCTGCTGGCGGACCGTGCTCGTGAGGTCGAGCGGGGGATCACCCTGTCCGGACCGCATCGGGACGAGCTCGCGTTGTCGCTGCGGGAGCTTCCCGCCCGCACCCACGCCTCCCACGGCGAGGCGTGGTCACTGGCGCTCGCATTACGGCTCGGCGCGCATCAGCTTCTGACCAATGAAGGGGAGGAGCCGCTGCTGCTGCTCGACGACGTGTTCGCGGAGCTCGACCCGCGCCGGCGCGAGCGGTTGGCGGACCTGGCGCTCACGGAAGAGCAGGCGGTCATCACAGCGTCGGTGCCCGATGAGCTGCCGCTCCAACTCAAAGCAACCATGTTTCACGTGAAACCAGGCAATATCGCGAGGGAGGCTCCTTCGTGAGCGCATGGCGGCCGGCCGATCTCGGCCGGCCGGTCCTCTCGAGGAGGCGGGCATCGCGATGAGCCGGGACCCCAGACCAATCGGTGAAGAGATCGATCGGGTGCTCCGGTCGAGGGGCTGGCAGCAGCGGCTGGTGGCAGCTCGTCTCGTGGCCCGGTGGCCGGAGGTCGTCGGCCCGACGGTCGCCAGCCATTGCCAGCCGCGGCGGCTCGAGGAGGACGGGACGTTGGCGGTGGTTGCCGACTCCGCCGCCTGGGCTACGCAGCTTTCGTACCTCCAGGGCACACTGCTCGAACGCCTTGCGACGATCGTGGGCGCCGGGGTGGTCAAGCAGGTCCGGGTGCGGACCGGCGACTCCCGTGGGCCCGGGCGTGGATCACGCGCCGGCCTCTGACGGCCATCAGATGCTGTCGGGGACGAGAATTGTCGCGGTCTCGCGGTATGAATGCGTTGAACGCAGAGATGCGTGGCGTTCAGGAACAATTGGCACATCGGACGGGGCATGCGAGGGCTCGAAGCACATCGGGTCGTGGCGGCAGCCGTGAAGGCTCGGAGCGGCCGCACGAACCGGTATCTAGGTCGGAGCCCGGCCTTGGCGGGTGGTCCGCCCGGGCGGGTGGTCCGCGCTGGCCGGTGGGCGGCCCGGGCGGGTGGTCCTGTGACCGGGCGCCGAGGATGGAACGCCGGCGCTGCCCCCGGGCGGACCGGCCTCGGGGCAGCGGAGCTGCTATGAAGCGGGTCTGCGGACATCGTGAACGATGACGGGCCGAAGGGCGCGGAGCGATGGTGAGGTCAGCACCCCTGCGATACGACGGCCGGGCGAAGAGTGGCCGGGCGCGCCATGGGCGAGGCGTGAGGTCGGGTGCCTGCCGCGTGGCGACCACCGCGCCGCAGTCGCCGTGCTACCGGGCGGCCACCGCCGCAGCGTCGGTGCGGCGGACGTGACGGGGAACCGTCGGGCGAGGTGCGGAGGGGGTCTGAGGCTGGAAGTGTGGGAGAGCGGGTGCACTGGGACCTGGGATCATCGGCGGGGCCGGGCTCCGGCGCAAGCATGTGCCTCCTGACCTGCACGAACGGCACCGGGACGGGCTCAAATCATGGTATACTTACAAGGGACCTTCCCCCTCTCTGTGCGCAGCGCACGCGTCTGAATCGCCGTCGCCAGATGGCGACCTGACTCGCGCTGTGCCCGTTTTGGGGCCTTGACAAGGAGTTCAATGGCAACGGCCTATACAGCAGAATCGATCAGAGTCCTCGAGGGCTTGGAGGCGGTCCGCAAGCGCCCCGGGATGTACATCGGGTCGACGGGTTCACGTGGCCTCCACCATCTCGTGGCCGAAGTCGTGGACAACTCGGTCGACGAGGCGCTTGCCGGCGAATGCGACAGGATTGACATCGTATTGCTCGCGAACGGCGGCGTCCGCGTGTCCGACAACGGCCGTGGCATCCCCGTCGACGAGCACCCCCTCGAGCACCGGTCGGCCCTCGAGGTCGTGATGACGACCCTCCACGCGGGCGGCAAGTTCGACGGCAAGTCCTACGCGGTCTCCGGCGGCCTGCACGGCGTCGGCGTCTCGGTGGTGAACGCCCTGTCGATCCGGCTCGAGACCGAGGTGGTCCGTGACGGTTACCGGTGGCGCCAGAGCTACATTCGCGGCATCCCCACCGGACCGGTCGAGCGGGTGGAACGGGCCAAGGGCAGGGGCACGACCCAGACCTTCTGGCCGGATCCTGACATCTTCGAGGAGCTCGACTTCCGCTACGAGATCCTGTCGAAGCGGATGCGAGAGATGGCGTTCCTCAACGCGGGGCTCACCATCACCCTCACCGACGAGCGTGCCGACCCCAAGGTCGAGGACGTTTACCACTACGACGGCGGCATCCGCGATTTCGTCGCCCACCTCAACGCCAGCAAGGAGCCAATCCACCCCTCGATCATCTACTTCTCGGGGCAGTCCGACACCTCGCAGGTCGAGGTGGCGATGCAGTGGAACTCGAGCTACAACGACGCGATCTCGACCTTCGCCAACACCATCAACACCCACGAGGGCGGCACCCACGAAGAGGGCTTCCGCGCGGCGCTGACCTCGACCATCAACCGCTACGCCCGCACCAACGCGCTGCTGAAGGAGAAGGACGACAACCTCACCGGGGACGACGTCCGTGAGGGCCTCACCGCGATCGTCTCGGTCAAGCTCCGGTCGCCGCAGTTCGAGGGCCAGACCAAGACCAAGCTCGGCAACACCGAGATCAAGAGCTTCGTCCAGACGACCGCCAACCGTTCCCTGGACGAGTGGTTCGAGGAGCACGGCGCGCAGGCCAAGGCGATCGTGGTCAAGTGCATCCAGGCGGCGCGCGCGCGCATGGCCGCTCGGCATGCCCGCGAGCTGACCAGGCGCAAGTCGCTGCTGGAGTCGTCGTCGCTGCCAGGCAAGCTGGCGGACTGCTCCTCCCGCGACCCGCGGCAGGCCGAGCTGTTCATCGTCGAGGGGAACTCGGCCGGTGGCTCCGCCAAGGAGGCGCGCAACCGCACCTTCCAGGCCGTGCTGCCGATCCGCGGCAAGATCCTGAACGTGGAGAAGGCACGGCTGGACCAGGCGCTGAAGAACGCCGAGATCCAGTCGATCATCACGGCCATGGGCACGGGCATCGGCGAGGACTTCGACCTCACCAAGGCCCGTTACAACAAGGTCGTGATCATGGCCGACGCGGACGTGGACGGCTCCCACATCCGCACCCTGCTGCTGACCTTCCTGTTCCGCTTTCTGCGTGGGCTGGTGGAGTCCGGCTTCGTGTACATCGCGCAGCCCCCGCTCTACAAGATCAAGTTCGGTCGCGGCATGAACGACGTGTTCTACGCCTACTCCGAGCGCGAGCGCGAGCAGTGGTTCAAGCGCAACCCGAACCGCAAGGCGGACGCGCAGCGCTACAAGGGTCTCGGCGAGATGAACGCCGAGGAGCTGTGGGAGACGACCATGGACCCGGAGCGGCGGACGCTGCTCCAGGTCGGTCTCGAGGACGCGGCCGTCGCCGACGAGATCTTCACCATCCTGATGGGTGAGAACGTCGAGAACCGCCGTGACTTCATCCAGCGCAATGCCAAGGACGTGCGCTTCCTGGACATCTGACAGCCTCGCCGCCCGGGGTGTGAAACCCTGCCCGCCAGGGGTCCTGGAAGCCGGAGAATTGACGAGAGAAGGGAATTACCGCAGTGCCTGAAGCTCGCCGCATCGAGCCGCGCGACCTCGAGGAGGAGATGCGCAGCTCCTACCTCGATTACGCCATGAGCGTGATCGTCGGCCGCGCGCTGCCCGACGTGCGGGACGGTCTCAAGCCGGTCCACGTGCGGATCCTGTGGGGTGCCGACCAGGAGGGCGTGCGGGCGGGCACCAACCGGCGCAAGTCGGCCTACATCGTCGGCTCGGTGCTCGGTCGATTCCACCCGCACGGTGACGTGGCCGTGTACGACGCACTGGTCCGCCTTGGGCAGGACTTCGCCTCGCGCTATCCGCTCATCGATGGCCAGGGCAACTTCGGCTCGGCCGACGGTGACCCGGCCGCGGCCATGCGCTACACCGAGGCCCGCCTGTCGCCGATGGCCATGGAACTGTTGCGGGACATCGACAAGGACACCGTCGACTTCCGTCCGAACTACGACAACCAGTTCCAGGAGCCCGTCGTCCTGCCGGCGAGGTTCCCGAACCTGCTCGCCAACGGCTCGTCGGGCATCGCGGTCGGCATGGCCACCAACATCCCGCCGCACAACCTGGGCGAGGTCATCGACGCCACTGTGGCGCTGCTGGAGAACCCCGAGCTGACCAGCGAGGACCTCATGCGCCACGTGAAGGGCCCGGACTTCCCGACCGGGGCCCTGATCATGGGGACCGCGGGCATCCGCGACGCCTACCTGACCGGACGCGGCTCCATCCGCGTCCGCGCGAAGGTCCACGTCGAGGAGTCCAACCGCGGCGGCCAGCGCCTGGTGGTCACTGAGCTGCCGTACCAGGTCTCCGGCGACCGCCTGCTGGCCCGGATCGGCGACCTGGTGAAGGACGGCCGCCTCACTGGCATCTCCGACATCAACAACGAGACCAACCGGGAGGGCACGCGCCTGGTCATCGACGTCCGGCGTGACGCGGTGCCCCAGGTCGTGCTCAACCAGCTCTACAAGCACACCCAGCTCCAGGACACCTTCGGCGTGATCGCGCTGGCTCTGGTGGACGGCGTTCCGCGCGTGCTCAGCCTCGCCGACATGCTCTCGCACTACGTCACCCATCAGATCACGGTGGTGGTGCGCCGGACCAGGTTCGAGCTGCGCAAGGCACAGGAGCGGGCGCACGTCCTCGAGGGCCTGCTGGTGGCGCTCGACCACCTCGACGAGGTGATCGCCCTGATCCGCGCCGCGGAGTCGGCCGAGGCGGCCCGCGGCCAGCTCATGGAGCGCTACGGCCTCAGCGAGATCCAGGCTACGGCCATCCTCGACATGCAGCTCCGCCGCCTGGCCGCGCTGGAGCGCCGGCGCATCCAGGACGAGTACGCGGAGCTGCAGGCCAGGATCGCCGAGCTGACCGCCATCCTCGAGGACCCCTCCAAAGTGCGCGGGATCATCAAGGACGAGATCCTCGACATCAAGCGGCGCTTCGCCGATCCGCGCCGCACCGAGATCCGGCCCGAAGAGGGCGAGCTGTCGATCGAGGACCTGATCGCCGCCGAGCCCGTGGTGGTGACGGTGACGCGCACCGGCTACGTCAAGCGGGTGCCGCTGACCGACTACCGGGCGCAGGGCCGCGGCGGGCGGGGCGTGCGCGGGGCCAACCTGCGCGAGGACGACATCGTCCAGTTCCTGTTCATCACCAACACCCATCACTGGGTGCTGTTCTTCACCAACAAGGGTCGCGTGTACCGGGTCAAGGTCCATGAGCTGCCCGAGGCGGCGCGCAACTCGCGCGGCACCTATATCGCCAACATCCCTGGCGCGTCCTTCCAGCCTGATGAGAGGATCGCGGCGGTTCTGGACCTGGATGACTATGACAGTGGTAGGTTCCTCGTTCTCGGGACCAGGAAGGGCATGGTGAAGAAGACCGCGCTGGCGGAGTACGACTCGCCCAGGATGGGCCTGGCCGCGATCAACCTCCGGGATGACGACGAGCTGATCGGGGTAAAGCTGACCTCGGGTCAGGATGACCTCATGTTCGTGTCACGGAAGGCGATGGCGGTGCGCTTCCGCGAGTCGGAGGTGCGACCGATGGGCAGGCAGACGAGCGGGGTGACCGCGATGAAGCTGCGTGGCAACGACGAGGTGCTGGCCATGGAGGTCGTTCGCGAGAACGCCCATCTCCTGGTCGTCACCGACGCGGGCTTCGGCAAGCGCACACCGCTGGAGCAGTACCAGCGCAAGGGACGCGGCATTCAGGGGGTCAAGACCGCGGAGCTCACCGAGGCGCGCGGTTTCCTTGCGGGTGCCATGGTGGTACAGGATGAGGACGACGTGTTTCTCATCACCGACAGCGGGCAGGTCATCCGGACCAGGGTGAACGAGATCCGGCGGGCTGGGCGGGCGACCCAGGGCGTTCGGATCATGCGGCTCGGAGCGAATGCCGTCCGGGTGGCGGCGGTCGCTCCGGTCGTCAAGGACGAGGAGTAACCATGACCAGCCAGTACCCCCAGGTGTCGACGCGCCCGGTGGCGGCGCGGCCGACCGCCGCGGCCGCCGCCGACCGGCGCGCCCGCCTGGTGCTCCGCCGGCTCGATCCCTGGTCGGTACTGAAGTTCTCGTTGCTGTTCTACCTGTGCCTGATGCTGGTCGGGCTGCTGGTCTTCGCGGTCATCTGGTTCGTGCTGGTCAACATGGGTGTCTTCGAGGAGATCACCAAGTTCGCTGGCAACTTCAACCTCACGGTGGCGTTCCCGGCCGGCAAGGTGTTCCGCTGGTACGTCATGCTCGGCCTGCTGGGTGTGGTCGTCTGGTCGGTCGTGACGGTGCTGCTCACGCTGCTGTTCAACCTGATCAACGACATCACCGGCGGGATCGAGGTGGTCCTGGCCGAGCGCGACCGCCGCGCCTACCGCTGAGGATTCCAGGCCAGAGCGGAGCCCTCGATCCGCTTGCGGCTCGTCGACACGCCGATGTTGTGATGACGAGTCAGTTGCACTTGCCGTCCGACGCGACGAACGCCCCATCCCGGTCTCCCCGTGGCCATTGGTGGAGGCAGGCCAACCTCCGACACCGAGATGGTGCTCTACGTCGACCAGCGGCGGCTGCTGCCGGTCACCGACTCACCCGCCCGGCAGATCCACAATCGGCTGCGGGTGCTTCATCGAGACCCTGGACCGTCGGCATGTCCACGCTCGGGCACCAGACCGACGTCGAGTACCTGCCGGAAGGGCCGTACGACCTGCAGGACATCGGTCGTAAGCCGGTCGCGAGGATCGCGCTGCGCCCGAACCCGGCGGCCCAGCGCGACGCGCTCGCTGACTACGTCTTCCAGCGGCAGACCAACCGGCGGCCGTACTCCGGACCGCTGCTGAGCGACGACGACGAAGCTGAACGGGTCCGCGCGCAGCTGCCGCCCGACACCGCAGAGCTGCTGGTCCGGAACCGTCCACAGGACATGCGGCCGCTGCTCGACGTCTTCTACCGCGCCATGGAGATCGAGGTCACCACCCCGCGGACCTGGGAAGAGACCCGCATCTGGTTCCGCTACGACGAGCGCCGGCGGCGCGCGCGCCGCGATAGGCTCAGCGCCGCCCAGGCCGGTCTCGACGGCATACGGCGGCGCCTCATGGAGGCGTACCTGCGCAACGGCGACCCTACACGCTGGTTCAGCGCGCGCTCCAGCAGCTCATTCCTCAAGGGCATCCGTGAGGGGGTCGACAGCGCCAGAGGGGTACTGCTGCTGAAGACCCCGACCAACCGCCAGCTCGACTGGCTGCTGGCCGGGCGGGCGTTCGCTCGGGTGCACCCTGGCGCTCACGCAGCTCGGCCTGACGTGCCAGCCCTACAGCCAGGTGCTGCAGGAGTACCCCCCCCGAGATGGTGGGGCTGCAGGCCGAGTTCAACCGGCTGCTCGGCATGCGGGAGCCCGCAAGGGTCCAGATGGCCGTCCGCGTCGGCCGTGCCAAGCTAGCCTACATCGCCCCGCGCAGGGATCCACAGGACCTCTTGAGCGATGGCCCAGAATGAGTAGCCAGCTACGACTCCATACCGCAGATCCTCCGCTAGGTCCAGGAGGAGTACCCGGAACTGGAGATCCATCAGATCGAGGTGGGTGTGCCCGAGCAGCTCAAGCGGCTGGTCAAGGGTCGCCTCGACGTCGGGTTCGGGCGTGCCTCCCTGGCCCCGCCGAGATCGCCTCCGAGCTGTTTCGCCTGATCCCATGGGGGTGCTCGTGGCCGAGGCACCATCTCGCCGCCCTGGCGAGCGTGCCGGTGGCGGCCCTGGCGGCAGAGCCGTTGCTGCTGGAAGAAGACAACCGGGCGCCGGAGTTCAACAGTTCGTGGTTGAGCTGTGCCGCTCGGTGGGGTTCGCGCCGACCTGCCATCGCATAGCACCCCAGAATCTGGGAGAAAACTCGATGAATAAAGACGGACTACGTTCACGGATATTCAGCCAAAGAGAACACCCGACTCACCGATCAAGCCACCACGCTGACCGAGCTACTACACGCCGATACCCTCTATCCCCCTGGCAGCCTGGTGTTGGAGGCGGGCTGCGGGGTGGGTGCGCAGACGGTCATCCTGGCCGGTAGCAGCCCTCAGGCGGCCTTCACCTCCATCGACATCTCCGAGGAATCGCTGGCTGCGGCGCAGCGGCGGGTGCAGGAGGCGGGCTTCACCAATGTAACCTTCCAACACGCCGACATCTTCGACCTCTCCTTCCTATCGGCCCACTTCCACCCGGACAGCGACCATGCCCGCCGGGCCATCCAGTGTCTGGTCGATCTCCAACGGCAGGCCGGTGGCGATTCCCTGATTGGACGCAAGTTGTATCCGCTGCTGGTGCAGGCCGGCTATCGCGCATACGATGTGGCGACGGTTGTGACGCTTGCCTCGTTTAGACGTGTTGTCGTCGGACGCCGGTCAGGTGCGTCGGAGAGCGCTCAGGTGAGGAGCAGCCGATCGTACGGTCAGACAGCTCAGCGCGTGCTCGAATCGGCGTTTCTGCGCCCACCACATGGCTGTCGACACCTATCGCGACGAACCTCTCGCGACGACCACACGGCGTACGCTTGTCGACGCGGTCGGGATAGCCCTTCGATCCCGAAGAAGGCAGCGGGAAACATGGAGCGGCGAAGCTACTCCCAGAATCCGGAGCATTACGAGTACCTGCTCACCGACAAGGGCCGCGAGCTCGTGCCCGTCCTGCTTGCGCTCACCGAGTGGGGCGACCGGTGGGCGGCCCCCGACGGCCCGCCCGTGATCTACACCCACACCGCGTGCGGCGATGGAATCTCCCAGCAGACCATCTGCGCCACCTGCGGCCAAGTGCACGACCCGGCAGAAGTACGAGCACGACCGGGACCCGGCATGCCCGCCGATGCCGCGGCTCGCATGGGCTGACGACGTCCGGACGTTGGTGCTGTCCATTGGGATGTTGATGAGCGGCTCGCCGAGGCAGGTGTGCCGCACGGCGAGCGGGTCGGGGCCGCCCTCCCAGACAACTTCAGCCGAGGACCGAGCATCTTTGGGCCGCTCAGGTAAATGCCGGGCGAGGTCAGCCCGCCAGGGTGACGGTGGCCTCGACCTCGACGGTGTCGCGCACCTTCAGGGCTCCCATGAAGCCCCGGTAGGGCCGGATCCCCCACAGGCTCTGCTGGACGCTTGCAGTGCCGATGACCACGCGATCGTCGGTCGCCTGCGCGGTGAGCCGGAGCGGGTGAGTGACGCCAAGGAGCGTCAGCTCGCCGTCGACCGTCGCCTTGTCACCGTCGACCCGAACCGTGGCGGACGCAAACAACGCCTGCGGATGCTCGCCGGTCCTCAGGAGCTTGGCGATGGTCTTCTCGATCTCGCGACGGTCGCTGTCGGTGAGCGGCTTGGCCCCGCCGTGCCCTTCCCGCACCTGGAGGGAGCGTAGATCGACCTCGACGGCCAGGCGTGGCTGGCTGTCGGGCGCATCCGGAATGGTGATGGTGCCCTGCCAGCGGGTGACCTCGATGATGAGGTCGTGCCCGGCCAGGGCAGCCACGCCTTCACGAAAGGTGCGCAGGACCAGGTGGCCGTTCCACGGACCAATCTTGTGCACCCCAGCAGACAGCATGCCGCAAGAATACGATTCCGGCTTGACCGGTTCAAAGGAACGGCCCGGATGGGAGCAGACGTCAAGCCCCGTCAGAGCGTCGTCGGAATCTGGTCGGGCGGGGTACCTCGCTGCTACCTGACAGCATCAGCAGCAGCCGCCTGACGGGTCATCGCACCGTCGGGAAGCCCTGTTGCGCTACACGGCCCAGCGTGCAGCCAAAGGCGGCGGCACCCCCGAGGGTCAGGGGATGCCCAGCCGCTGTATCTGGCCCTGCAGCCATGCGGAACCCACCCGCAGCTCGACGAGCATGCGAGCGTGATGGTCGAGGCGGCGCTGCCGCTGGTCCATGACGGCGAAGCCGCCGCTGATGGTGAGCCTGCGGGCCGTTTGTGCTGGTGGAGGCGTTTCCGATGTGCCTGGCGTGCCGGGCGCCTTCCCCGCTCTGGGAGACCCGTGTCCATGAACGGACTTGAGTTTCGTGCGCATCGGCAGCGGGGAGGGCCCACGTGCATGGGCCACGCCGGGCAGAAGGGCGTGCGCGTGGTGGTCGCCGTGACGGGGGTGGTGCGGCCGTCCACCTGGTGAGGCGTGGCGCGGGCGGTTTGCCGGGGACGCCATCCATCAGCCAAGGGTGATGCGGTGGTCAGCTGGAGGCCGGCTGGCGGACCGGTACAGGAATCGGAGTCGGTGCCGTTCATGGCAGCGCATCGGACGTCGACCGGGCGTGTGTGAGCCCGTCGTGGCGTGCCGCGGCGGCCCGGGTTGCGCGTCTGCCCGCCTGGGGAGGGATGCGTTGCCCGGCGGGTCGGCGAGCTTCAGCAGGTGAGGTGGAGGGCGGCGGCGGTGCGGGCGGGGTCCAGCTCGCCGTAGCGGCGCACCGCCGTGGCGGTGGGCAGGGCCTCCACCGTGATGCCGCGCGCGCGGAGCCGGTCGAGCGCGGCGGGGTCGGGGTGCAGCTGCCCGTGGGCGCCGGTGCCGATCAGCAGCCGCTCGGGCAGCTCCTCGAGGACGTCCTGGAGGTCGTCGAGGACCAGCGAGTGGCCGTCCTGCCGCCACCAGTTCCGGACGACGCGGTTGGGCAGGACGATGAGGTCTTGGGTCTGCTGCTGCCCGTCGACCACGATCCGGCCGAACTGGTAGGCGTCGATGCGGGCCATCGTGCCACCTCCCGGTCACGTGGCGTGCGCGCTCACCACGACCTTACTTGTGCGGCGGGCTTTGGTGGCCAAGGCGGCGGTCGGGTTACGGTCCGAAATGGTGCGGGAGCTTGCGGGTTGTGGGTGCTGGTCGATGGTGCCGGGCCGCACATCAGCTGTCCAGGGGCTCGACCCGGAGGCGCTCGCCGTCGGCCACCACCAGGACGCCGGCCCCCTTGGCCAGCGGCGCGACCTGCTGGCCGGTGAGGCCGAGCACGGCCGCCTCGTTGGTCGGGCTGTGCCCGACGACCAGCGCCCGCTCGCCCTCTCCCAGCCGCTCCAGCACCCGACCGAGCGCGGCACCCAGGGCGGCGCAGTCCTGGCTGACCAGCTCGGGGTCGGCGGCGCGCAGTGCCTCCAGCTCGCCGCTGCCGGCCTGCTGGTAGGCCGCCCGCCAGCGCTCCTCCCGCTGGGAGCGCAGCCCCGGCTCGACGATCACGCCGCCGGGCACCGGCTGGCCGAGCGCGGCCAGCAAGCAGGCCAGCGTCTGGGTGGCGCGCTGGGCGCCGCTGGAGACGCCAAGCCGGTAGCCGCCCGCCAGGCCGGCGCCGATGCGCAGCGCGGCCGCGACGCCCTGATCGGTCAGCACGTCGCCGTCGTTGTCGGTGTGGCGCCGCAACTCCACCAACCGTGACATGGCTCCTCCTCAAGCCAGGGGGGCCAAGGGCGGCCGTGGGTTCGGCGTTGCTGGTGAAGACGTGGCGGTAGGGCGTCGGACCCGGTCGACCAGCAGGCGACGGCCATCCGCCCTGTGGGCACCGCTCACCCAGGCCCGACGACGTGGACCCGGTGCCGTCCCGAGGCGTTCCGTCCGCGTCGCACAGGCTTCACGACGTGCCGCCGAAGTCGACGTCCTTGGTCTTGACCGTCCCGGCCGTCCGCCCCGGCGCCGTCTGGTAGGTCCAGTACAGGTTCGTGTGCGCGATGACCTGGTCCGGCGGCGGCG